>WBZM01001903.1_pt1 | contig 19087 bp, 12 predicted proteins | sample 5204271 | NCBI WGS metagenome assembly WBZM01 (sample SAMN12344346, study PRJNA552823) | activated sludge metagenome | biome: Activated sludge suspended growth; feature: Nitrification reactor; material: Wastewater; isolation source: activated sludge from nitrification reactor of wastewater...
ATTTCGGATGCGATCGGCCGCCGCAGGACGATATTCGGCGGGTTTGCGCTTTACCTTTGCGGCGCTGTCCTGGCCTATGCCGCGCCGTCGATGGAGGTTCTGCTGGCAGCGCGTGTCGTTCAGGGGGTCGGCGCCTCGGGCCCGCGCATCGTCGGGCTTGCGGTGGTGCGCGACCTTTATCAGGGCCGCGAGATGGCGCGGGTCACCTCCTTCGTCATGACGGTGTTCATGGTGGTACCGGCCATCGCGCCGTCGGTGGGCGCAGTGCTGATCTCGTGGGGCGGGTGGCGCCTCGTGTTCCTGGCCTTCGTCGCGTTCGCGCTGACAGCAGGCCTTTGGGTGATGCTGCGCCAGCCCGAAACCCTGCCACGGGACCATCGCCGCCCCCTTTCGGCCCGCAATCTGTTTGCCGCCGCGCGCGAGGTCATATCCGACCGCGAGGTCGCGATCTGCACAGCCGCCATGACGCTGGGCTTCGGGCAGATGCTCGGACTGCTTTCGTCGGCACAGCAGCTTTTCGATGTGACTTACGGCCAAGGCCAGAATTTCCCGAAGTGGTTTGCGCTTCTGGCTGTGCTGTCGGCATCGGCGTCGTTCCTGAACGCACGACTCGTGATGCGGCTGGGGATGCGCCGCCTGGCCACGGCTGCCTACGCGGCGCAGTCGGCATTCACGCTTGGCATGATCGTCGTGATCGGCTCGGGCGTGCTGACCGGCGGGGCGGCCTTCGCCGCCTTCTTCTTCTGGGCGACAAGCGTGTTCTTCATGGCGGGGCTGACCTTCGGCAATCTCAACGCGCTGGCGCTTCAGCGCATGGGCCACATCGCGGGCACCGCGGCCTCGGTGGTGGCCGCGGTATCGACGCTGCTGGCGGTCGTCATCGCCGCGCCGGTCGGACTGGCCTTCGACGGCACGGCCCGGCCGGTGATGGCGGGGGTGCTGGCCTGTTCGGTCATTGCCTGGGCACTGATGCGCCGGCTGGCGCCAGCGACCTAGCCGGCCTTCTTCTTCAGCGTGCCGGCCTTGTCGGCCAGATCGCGGGCTATGGCGAAGGCGCCCTTGATGCGGTCGGGTTCGGTTGCCCAGTCTCGGGTCAGAAGGATCTTGTTGTCCTTGACCCTGGCCGCGCCACGCTCGGCGGTCAGGAATTCGACAAGGCCCGCGGGATTGGGGAACTTGTCGTTGTGGAACTGCACCGTCGCGCCCTTGGGCCCCGCGTCCAGCCGCCCGATCTGTGCCAGCCGGCACATGCCCTTGATGCGGATGACCAGCAGAAGCGTGTTGACCTCGCGCGGCAGGGGACCGAAGCGGTCGATCAGTTCGGCGGCGAAACCTTCCAGTTCCACCTTCGTCGTCAGCGACGACAGGCGGCGGTAAAGGCCAAGCCGCACGTCGAGGTCGGGCACATAGTCCTCCGGGATCAGCACCGGCACGCCGAGGTTGATCTGCGGCGCCCATTGGCCGTCGTCCTCGGGGCTGCCCTGAAGTTCGCCCGAACGAAGCCGGGCGATCGTCTCTTCCAGCATCGCCTGGTAAAGTTCGTATCCCACCTCGCGGATGTGACCCGACTGTTCCTCGCCCAGCAGGTTCCCCGCACCCCGCAGGTCGAGATCCTGACTGGCGAGCGAGAAGCCCGCACCAAGGCTGTCGAGGCTGCCCAGAAGCCGCAGGCGTTTCTGTGCGGCGGGCGTCAGCGGCGCGCGGGGCTTGGTGGTCAGGTAGGCGTAGGCGCGGGCCTTCGACCGGCCAACGCGGCCGCGGATCTGGTAAAGCTGGCTCAGCCCGAACATGTCCGCCCGGTGGACAATCATCGTGTTCGCGGTGGGAATATCCAGACCACTTTCAACAATCGTCGTGGCCAGCAGCACGTCGTACTTGCCGTCGTAGAAGGCATTCATGCGGTCGTCGAGCTCGCCTGCCGCCATCTGGCCGTGGGCGATGACGTAGCTGACCTCGGGGACGTGGTTCTTGAGGAAATCCTCGATCTCAGGCAGGTCGGCGATGCGCGGCACGACATAGAAGGACTGCCCGCCCCGGCAGCGTTCGCGCAGAAGCGCCTCACGGATGGTGACCGCATCGAATTCGCTGACATAGGTGCGGATGGCCAGCCGGTCCACCGGCGGCGTGCCGATGATCGAAAGATCCCGGACACCTGTAAGCGACAGTTGAAGCGTTCTGGGAATGGGCGTCGCCGTCAGGGTCAGGACGTGGATTTCCGACCGCATTTCCTTCAGGCGCTCCTTGTGCTGGACGCCGAAGTGCTGCTCCTCGTCGATGACCAGAAGGCCGAGGTTGCGGAATTTCACGCCCTTGGCCAGCACGGCATGGGTGCCGATGACGATGTCAACGGTGCCGTCGGCCAGCCCTTCGCGCGTCTTTGCCGCGTCCTTCGCGCCGACGAAGCGCGACAGCGGCCGCACCGTGATGGCGGTGCCGCGGAAGCGGTCGGCAAACGTCTTGTAGTGCTGCCGCGCAAGCAGCGTCGTCGGCGCGATCACCGCGACCTGCACCCCCGACTGCGCCGCGACGAAGGCCGCGCGCATGGCGACCTCGGTCTTGCCGAAGCCGACGTCGCCGACGATCAGGCGGTCCATCGGGCTGCCGGCTTCCAGATCGGCCAGCACGTCGCCGATGGCGGAAAGCTGGTCGTCGGTTTCCTGATAGGGGAAGCGGGCGGCGAAATCTTCCCATTCGTGGTGCGGCGCTTCGAGGATCGGGGCGGCGCGCAGGTGGCGTTCGGCCGCCACGCGCATCAGACGTTCGGCGATCTGGCGGATGCGTTCCTTGAGCCGCGCCTTCTTCGCCTGCCAGGCCCCGCCGCCGAGCTTGTCGAGAAGCCCTTCCTCGTGCCCGTAGCGGGACAGAAGCTCGATGTTCTCGACCGGCAGGTAAAGCCGGTCGCCGCCCGCGTATTCCAGAAGCACGCATTCGTGCGGCGCCCCAAGCGCGGTGACGGTTTCCAGACCCTTGTAACGTCCGACGCCGTGATCGACGTGCACCACCAGGTCGCCGGGCGACAGGCTTTGCGCCTCGGTCAGGAAGTTGTCGGCGCGGCGGCGCTTGCGCGCACCGCGGATCAGCCGGTCGCCCAGAACGTCCTGTTCCGAGACGACCGTCAGGCCGTCGGCTTCGAACCCGTGTTCCAGCGCCCAGACGGTCAGAAACAGGGCTCCGCGCCCCTCGCCCACATCGCGAACGTCGCGGATGGGTTTGGCATCCTTGACATTTTCGTCTTCGAGAAGCCCCTTCAACCGTTCGCGCGCGCCCTCGGAATAGGAAGCGACGACGACCTGGCCGGTCGTGCGCCGGGTGCGGATGTGGTCGGCGAGTGCACCGAAGAGACTGACGTTCTCAAGCTGCCGCTCGGGAGCGAAGTTGCGCCCGATACGCCCGCCGGCGTCCAGCACGCCCGGGCCAGTGGGCTGTGGCAGGGCGACAAGCTGGATGACGCGATGGCCCTTGATCGCCGCCTGCCATGCAGCGTCATCAAGATACAGAAGCCCCGGCGGGCACGGTTTGTAGACGGTATCGACACGATCGCGGCGTTTCATGGCCTCGGCGCGGGTGTCGTACTGATCGTCGATCGATTCCCACCGCGCCAGCCGCGCCGGCGTGATCTGGTCATCCAGCATCACCGACGCGCCGGGCAGATAGTCGAACAGCGTTTCCAGCCGCTCGTGGAAATAGGGCAGCCAGTGTTCCATGCCCGCGTGCTTGCGCCCGGCGCTGACCGCTTCGTAAAGCGGATCGTCCGTGCCCGCCGCGCCGAACTCGATTCGGTAGTTCTGGCGGAAGCGGGTGATCGCGGGCTCATCGAGGATGACCTCGGACACGGGGGCCAGTTCGACGAGCGACAGTTTTTCGGTCGTGCGCTGCGTGGCCGCGTCGAAGCGGCGTGCCCCGTCAAGCACGTCACCGAACAGATCGAGCCGCACCGGACCGCCGGCACCGGGCGGGAAGATGTCGATGATGCCCCCGCGCACGGCATAGTCGCCGGGTTCGGTCACCGTCGGGCACTGGGAAAATCCCATGCGGACGAGGAATTTGCGCAGGTCGGCCTCGTTGACGCGAGTGCCCACCTTCGCAGTGAAGCTTGCTGCCTTCAGGACATCGCGCGCGGGGATGCGCTGGGTTGCTGCGTTGAGTGTCGTCAGCAGGATGAAGGGGCCGGGAACGCCCTGGGCGAGCCCCGCGAGCGTCGCCATCCGTGCGGCGCTGACATCGGGATTCGGGGATACGCGGTCGTAGGGCAGGCAATCCCAGGCCGGAAAGGTCAGCACCACCGCGTCGGGCGCGAAGAAGGCCAGCGCGGCGCGCATCGCCTCCATCCGCTTGTCGTCGCGTGCGACGTGGACGACCGGCGCACCACGGCCGAGTTCCTTTGCCAGAAGCCGGGCATCGAAGCCTTCGGGCGCCCCCGACAGGGTGATGTGATTGCCTGACATGGCGTTCAGCCCAGAACCGACAGACTGAAGTTCTGGAACATCCCCCAGAAGGCGGTGACGAAGATGGCGAGGAACCCGATGACCTGCGTGGCGATGCGCTGGCGCTGCAGGTGACCGACCAGGGCCACCCCCGTTGCGCCGTCGGTCTCGATCCGGTGGGCGGCGCGGAAGCTCAGGACGCCGACGACCGATACCGGGAACAGAAGCAGGAACACCGCCTGGCAGAACTCGACCCCGTAGACAAAGCCCAGAAGCGCCAGAACGGTCAGCAGGAAGAAGGCGATCGCGACCAGAACCAGACCTGCCTCGCGTGCGATGTAGGTCAGGCGGCCGACGTAGATCCGGGCGATGTCATCCAGATCCTGCACCGCCCCTTCGCCGCCGCGCCGGGCGCGCAGCACCATGTCGTAGGGAATGCCGATGATCCAGTGCGAGGCGCGCGACCAGGTGACGGCCAGCGCGATCCAGTACCAGAGGTTCGAGAACGACCGCATGTCGATGACGTCGAAGAGAAGCTGCTTCCAGTTCAACCGCTCGGTCCTTCCGGTGACTTCCTGACACAGGGCCGCGTTGGGGCCTTGTGGTGCGCGCCCATCCGTGTATCCCGTAGGAGCGTATCCGCCAAGGGCCACGATCATGCCGCACCACCCTGCTCCCTTTCCTGCCGCCCGACTGCGGCGTCTGCGCCGCACCGCGGCGCTTCGCGACCTTGTGCAGGAGGTGCGGCTGTCGCCTGCCGACCTGATCTGGCCGCTGTTCGTCACCGACGTGCCCGGCGCCGACGTGGCGGTCGCCTCGATGCCCGGGGTCAGCCGCCTGACGGTCGACGGCGCGGTGCGTGCCGCCGAAACGGCGGCCGACCTTAGCATTCCGGCCGTGTGCCTGTTCCCCTATACCGATCCGGCCCTGAAGACCGAGACCTGCGAGGAAGCCTGGAACCCCGGCAACCTGTCGAACCGCACGATCCGCGCGATCAAGGCGGCCGTGCCTGAGGTGGCGGTGATGACCGACGTGGCGCTTGATCCCTACAACGCCCTTGGCCACGACGGGCTGGTGCGCGACGGCGTCATCCTCAACGACGAGACGGTCGAGGCACTGGCGATGATGGCGCTGGCGCAAGCCGAGGCGGGGGCGGACATCCTGGGGCCGTCGGACATGATGGACGGGCGCATCGGTGCGATGCGGTCGGCGCTGGAAAAGGCCGGCCACAAGGACGTGGCGATCCTGTCCTATGCGGCGAAATATGCCAGTTCCTTCTACGGGCCCTTCCGCGACGCGGTGGGGGCGAGCGGTGCACTCAAGGGCGACAAGAAGACCTATCAGATGAACCCCGGCAACCGCGACGAGGCCTTGCGGCTGGTGGCGCGCGATCTGGACGAGGGCGCCGACATGGTGATGGTCAAGCCGGGGATGCCCTATCTCGACATCTGCGCGCGGGTGAAGGACGCCTTCGGGGTGCCGACCTTCGCCTACCAGGTGTCGGGGGAATACGCGATGCTGAAGGGCGCGATCCTGAACGGCTGGGTGAAGGAGGAGGTCATGCTGGAAAGCCTGCTGGCCTTCCGCCGGGCGGGTTGCGACGGGATCCTGACCTATTTTGCCCCCGACGCGGCACGGGCGCTGCGGGCCGGCTGAGCCCACCGCGCCTGCCGGTTGCGCGGGAAGCCGCCGACCACGGGCAAAGCCTACCACCCGTCGTGGGCAAGGCGCCCTGCGTCCACAACAGATAATGACATCCCGCCCGGATTGGCTTAGAAATGGCGCCAGACCGGCCGGGCAAGGCCGGCAGAGAATGGGCAGCCCGTCCCGGCGGCCGCGCAGGCGGTCCGACCGGAACGGGCGACAAACCGAGCGGAGCAGAACCATGACAGTGCTTTCCCGTCGCACCTTCGTCCTGACCGGCGCCTCGGTGCTGGGGCTTTCGGCCTGCGGCAACGGGCTTGGCGGCAGCGGGGCGGCGAAGATCGACGCCCGGGTCGATGCCACGCGGCAGTATCTGCTGACGAACTATCCCGGCACCCAGGACCTGGTGAACCGGGCGGCGGGCGTCCTTTACATGCCGCTGATGACCGAGGCGGGCTTCGGGTTCGGCGGTGCCTACGGGCGCGGCGCGCTGCGGATCAACGACGTCACGGTCGATTACTATTCCGCCGCGCAGGCGAGCGTCGGCTTCCAGTTCGGGGCGCAGCAATATGCGCACGCGCTGTTCTTCATGACGCAGGAGGCGCTGCAGAACTTCCGCACCCAGGACGGCTGGGAAGTGGGCGCGAACGCGCATTACGCGCTTCCCGAGGGCGGCGGCTCGGTCGGTGTCGATTCCACCTCGACCACCGCGCCAGTGATCGCGCTGGTCTTCGGCCAGGCGGGGTTCATCGCGGGCGCGACGCTCGACGGGACGAAATACACGCGCATCATCCCCTGACCTGCGCCGGACGGCGGCCCCCGGGGCGCTGCCCCGGACCCCGGGATATTTGGCAACGGAAGAACGATCAGCCGTCGAGCTTGCGCAGCCGGGCAATCAGGCTTGAGGTGTCCCACCGGTTGCCGCCCATGTTCTGCACATCCTTGTAGAACTGGTCGACCAGCGCGGTGACCGGCAGGCTTGCGCCGATGTCGTCGGCCGCAGCCAGGCAGATCCCCAGATCCTTGCGCATCCAGTCCACCGCGAAGCCGAAGTCGAAGCGGTTCTCTGCCATCGTCCTGTGGCGGTTCTGCATCTGCCAGCTGCCGGCCGCGCCCTGGCTGATCACCTCGACCAGGTCGGCTATGTCGAGCCCGGCCTTTTCGGCGAAGCTCAGCCCCTCGGCGAGGCCCTGGACTAGCCCGGCGATGCAGATCTGGTTGACCATCTTGGCAAGCTGGCCCGCGCCCGAGGGGCCGAGGCGGCGGCAGATGCGGGCATAGGCGGCGATCACCGGCTCGGCGGCGGCGTAATGGGCGGGATCGCCCCCGCACATGACCGAAAGCGCGCCGTTCTCGGCCCCCGCCTGCCCGCCAGAGACCGGTGCATCGACGAAGCCGAGGCCGAGGCCCGCCGCTTCGGCCGCGAGTTCGCGGGTGACGGCGGCGGAGACGGTGGTGTGATCGACAAGCACCGCGCCGCGCGCCATGCCGGCGAAAGCGCCTTCGGCGCCGCGGCAGACCGAGCGCAGGTCGTCGTCGTTGCCGACGCAGGCCATGACGAACTCGGCCCCTGCCGCCGCCGCGGCCGGGGTCGGGGCGGCGCACCCCGAATGGCGGGCGGTCCACGCTTCGGCGCGGGCCGGCGTGCGGTTGTAGACCGTCACCTCGTGCCCCCTGGCCGCCAGATGCCCCGCCATCGGGAAACCCATCACCCCGAGCCCCAGGAATGCCACCCGCGCCATCTCGAACCCTCCGGCAGTTGCGATCCGCCCTGTTCTGCCCTAATCAGCCCCCTGCCCACAACCGTCTTCCCATCTGGCCCGCGCGACAGGACGACCCGACATGCTGACCGCCTTCCGCTGGCTTCTGAGGATCGTGAGCGCCGCGCTTCTACTGGCACTGGGCGGCGTGGCGCTGGCCTACTACTTCGCCTCGCGCTCGCTGCCGGACTATGGCGCGACCTATGCCGTGCCGGAGATCGGCGCACCCGTCGAGATCGTGCGCGACACGGCGGATGTGCCGCATATCTTCGGGGCGTCGGACCGCGACGTGTTCTTCGCGCTGGGGCTTGCCCATGCGCAGGACAGGCTGTGGCAGATGACGATGCTCCGGCGCACGGCGCAGGGGCGGCTGTCGGAGGTGTTCGGAGAGCGGACGCTGGCCATCGACGAGACGATGCGGCGGTTCGACATCTACGGGCTGGCCACATCCTCGGTGGCCGCACAGGACGACGACACGCGCGCCGCGCTCGAGGCCTATGCCTCGGGCGTCAACGAATGGATCCGCATCGTCAACGCCGGCGCGAAGGGCCGGGGCGCACCCGAGTTCTTCCTGTTCTCGAACGAGGTCGCCTATTGGCAGCCGGCGGATTCGATCGCCATCGCCAAGCTGATGGCGGTCCAGATGGCATCGCATCTGGAGCGAGAGGTGCTGCGGGCGCGGCTGTCGCTTCTGTCGAAGGACTGGCCGCGCGACCTGATGCCCGACGATCCCGGCGCGGGTCTGGCGGCGCTGCCGCCGTTCGCCAGTCTCTTTCCCGCCGTCCCGCGGTCATACGCCGCGCTGCGCATCCCCGACGATCCCCTGTCGCCCTTTCCGCGCCGTGCCTTCGCGGGGGCGTCGAACGGCTGGGCGGCGGCGCCGTTCCGTTCGGCGGCCGGCGGCTCGCTTCTGGCCAACGACCCGCACCTGGGCTTCACCGCGCCGTCGATCTGGTATCTTGCGCGGCTCGAACTGTCGTCGGGCGGGGTCATCGGCGCCACGATCCCGGGGATCCCCGCCGTCATGGCCGGGCGCAATGCCGCCCTTGGCTGGGGGATCACCTCGTCCTACCTTGACGATCAGGACGTGCATATCGAGGAACTGAACCCCGCCGACCCGGAACGTTATCGCACGCCCGACGGATGGAAGCCCTTCGTCACCCGCAAGACGATCATCGAGGTGAAGGACGGCCCGCCCGTCACGCTGACGCTGCGCTGGACGGAAAACGGCCCCGTCCTGCCCGGGACGCATTACGACCTGGCCTCGGTCACGCCGCCGGGCCATGTGGCCAGCGTCAGCTGGACGGCGCTCGACCCCGCCGACACGTCGCTGACGGCGGCGATCCGGCTGATGCGGGCGCAGTCGGTCGACGAGGCCATCGCGGCGGGGGAATTCTTGGTGGCACCGTCGCAGAACGTGATCCTCGCCGACAAGGGCGGCGTGGCGATGGCCATGTTCGGGCGGATGCCGAAGCGCGACGCGCGCCACCAGAGCCAGGGGCGGATGCCCACCCCGGGCTGGCTGCCCGAGAACCGCTGGCAGGGCTGGCTGCCCTATGACGCCGATCCCCGCTTCGTGAACCCCGAGGGCGGCATCGTCGGCAACACCAACAACAAGATCGTGGACCGCCCCTTCCCGAACCACGTCAGCTTCGACTGGGGCGACACCCAGCGCATCCAGCGCTGGACGCGGCTGATGCAGGAACGCGAGGTTCACACCCGCGAAAGCTTCATCGCGGCGCAGCTCGATACCGTTTCGCCGGCCGCGCGCACGCTTCTGCCGCTGATCGGCAAGGATCTGTGGTTCACCGGCGCGGCCGCACCGGAAGGCACACCCGAAGGGCTGCGCCAGCGCGCGCTGGAGGTCCTGGCCGAGTGGGACGGCGAGATGAACGAGCACCTGCCCGAACCGCTGATCTATGCTGCCTGGCTGCAGGCGGTGCAGGAACGGCTGATCCGCGACGAGCTTGGCCCTCTGGCCGACGAATTCACCCATGTGGAGCCCCTGTTCATCGAACGGGTCTTCCGCAACGTCGAAGGCGCCGCGAAGTGGTGCGACGTGATGCAGTCGGCCCCCGTCGAGACCTGCACCGAGATCGCGCGCATGGCGCTGGATGACGCGCTTTTGCGGCTGTCGGAACGCTATGGCCCCAAGGTCGAAAGCTGGCGCTGGGGCGACGCGCATCAGGCCACGCACGACCATACGGTGCTGGGCGACATGCCGGTGCTGAACTGGTTCGTGAATATCCGCCAGTCGACGTCGGGGGGCGATTTCACACTGCTGCGGGGGCTGACCAAGGGAACCGGGCCGAACCCGTTCCTCAACGTCCACGGCGCGGGGTATCGCGGCGTCTACGATTTCGCCGACCCCGACAGTTCGGTCTTCATCATCTCGACCGGCCAGTCGGGCCACCCGCTCAGCCGCCACTACGACGACCTGTCGGACCTCTGGCGGAGGGGCGAATACATTCCGATGTCGCTTGACCCCGAACTTGCGCGCGCAGCGGCCACGGGGATCACGCGGCTGGTGCCGGCGGCCGAGTGATTCCTAGTCCGTGCGGCGGCGGCGTTCGCGCAGGATCGTGTAAAGCCCGGAACCGACGATCACCGCCGCCCCGATCAGCGTCGGCCCGTTGGGGCGTTCCGCAAAGACCGTGACGCCGAGGATCAGCGCGAACAGCAGCCGCGTGTAGCGGAAGGGCGTCACCACGCCGATCTCGCCGATCCGCATGGCGGCCGTCAGCATGTAATAGGCAACCACGCCAAAGCCCACGGCGCCGGCAAGCCGAGCCCATTCCGACGCGTCGGGCACCACGCCGCCGCCGGTGGCGGCCAGCATGGCAATTCCGGTCGGCACCATCACGGCAAAGCCGTAAACCCCGAGCTGAAGGTTGCTCAGGTCCTTCGGCGCGGCGCGTGTGGCCAGGTCGCGCCCGGCGAAGCCCAGTGTGCCGAGGACGGCGAAGACGGAAGCCGGCGTGAACCCTTCAAGCCCCGGCCGGAGCAGGATGAGGACGCCCAGAAAGCCGACGGCGATCGCCGTCCAGCGCCGCCAGCCGACATGTTCGCGAAAGAACAGCGCGGCGCCCAGCGTCACCACAAGCGGGGTCGCCTGCAGGATGGCCGAGGCGCTGGACAAGGGCGTGAGCGCGATGGCGAGCGTGTAGAACAGCCGCCCCGCGACCTCGCATCCCGCCCTGCACCAGACCGCGGGGGTCAGCGCGGCGCAGGTCAGCACGGGTTGCCCCGCCCGCAGCACCAGTGCGGCGAAAACCGCCGTACCGCCTGCCCCGAAAAGCGTGAGGATCTCGCCGACCGGCAGGCGCACATAGACGGACTTCAGCAGCATGTCCTCGACCGCGAACCCCGCCATCGCGGCGATCATCAGAAGGATGCCGCGCAGGTTCTGGGCCGAAGGGTGCAGGCTCACGCCCGGATCGCCGCGAAGGCTGCCTTCTGGCGTGCCGTCCAGCGGACAGTCAGGCGGTGGCCTTGGTCGGACTCTGTCTCGGATTGCACGACGCCCTGCGCGTGAAGCCAGGCGCGCGCCTTGCCGGCGCTGTATGGCACGACCACCGTGTCCTCGGTCCGCGCCTCGTCCAGAACGTCCGAAATGGCGTCCAGCAGCGCCGGCAGCCCCTCGCCGGTGATGGCGCTGACGGCATGGACGCCCGGCGTGCGCGCATCCTGCACCATCAGCGCGCGGCGGGTGTCTTCGGACAGAAGGTCGATCTTGTTCCAGATCTCGAACATCGGCACGTCCTCGTCCACGCCGAGACTGTCGAGGATTTCCGCCACATCGGCGGCCTGTTCCTCGGTCTCGGGATGGGCGATGTCGCGGACGTGGAGGATGAGATCGGCCTCCAGCACCTCTTCCAGCGTGGCGCGGAAGGCGGCGACAAGCTGTGTTGGCAGGTCCGAGATGAACCCCACGGTATCGGACAGGATCACCTTCCTGCCCGACGGCAGCGTGACCCCGCGCATGGTCGGGTCAAGCGTGGCAAACAGCATGTCCTTGGCCAGGACCTCGGCCCCGGTCATGCGGTTGAACAGCGTCGACTTGCCGGCGTTGGTGTAGCCCACCAGCGCCACGACCGGGAACGGCACCTTGCGGCGCGCGGCGCGGTGCAGCTCGCGCGTCTTGACCACCTTGGCCAGTTGACGTCTGATCTTGATGACTTCCTCGTCGATGGCGCGGCGGTCGGCCTCGATCTGCGTCTCGCCGGGACCGCCGACAAAGCCGAAGCCGCCCCGCTGCCGTTCGAGGTGGGTCCAGGCCCGCACGAGGCGCGTCCGCTGATAGGACAGCGCCGCCAGTTCGACCTGAAGCACGCCTTCGCGGGTACGCGCCCGGTCGGCGAAGATTTCAAGGATCAGCCCGGTCCGGTCGAGGAGCTTGACGCCCCATGCCTTTTCAAGGTTGCGCTGCTGCACGGGCGTCACCGGCCCGTCCACCAGAACCAGATCGACTTCGGCCTGTTCGAAGCGTTCCTTGAGTTCGGCGATCTTGCCGGTGCCGAACAGGAACCCGGCCTGGGCCTTGGGCAGGCGCACGACCTCGGCCCCGACGATGTCCAGATCGGGCATCGCCGCCGCCAGCGCCACAGCTTCGGCCAGCGCCAGATCCGGCTGGCGCCGGACGCGTTCGGATTTCATGTCGGGATGCAGCACGAAGGCCCGCGTCGGACCTTCGCGCGTCGCCCCGCTGTCGGCCGCGGGTTTCAGTCTTCGCCCTCGTAAAGCGAAATCGGCGCGCCGGGCATGATGGTCGAGATCGCATGCTTGTAGACAAGCTGCGACTGGCCGTCGCGGCGCAGCAGGACGCAGAAATTGTCGAACCAGGTGATGACGCCCTGCAGCTTGACGCCGTTGATCAGGAAGATCGTGACCGGAACCTTCGCCTTGCGGACGTGATTGAGGAAGGCGTCCTGCAGGTTCTGTTTGTCGGCAGCCATTGATTGTAACCTTGTTGTTGTGTCGTTTCCGGTTTCCAGCCCCTCGCCGCTGCACAGGTTCGCACGGGGGCTTGCGGCCAAGTATGCGCAAGAATCGGCTGGATTCCAGCGGGAAATTGTATCGCTTGAAAGGCGGCGGTCAGGACCGCCAGAAGGCCGGATTGAGCAGCGCGATGATCGCCAGCGTTTCCAGTCGGCCAACGATCATGGCGACGGCCACCACCGATTTCGCCCAGTTGTCGAGGTCGGACCAGTAAAGCACCACCGAACCGGCGGTTCCCGGCATCGGTCCCGTCGTCGAAAGCGAGGCGATGGCGAAAAGCGTGGATGTTTCGAAGTTCAGGCCGCTGAGCGACAGCGCCATGGTGACGACACCGATCGACAGCGCGAACAGCATGAAGAAGACCCAGGCGACCTGGGCGCCCTGTCGGCGCATCCGGCGCGCGATCTGGCCGGCGCCGCCGACCGAGTGGGGATGGATCAGACGTTCGGTTTCGCGTTCGCCGTGGCGGAAAAGGGCGTAGATGCGCAAAAGCCGCACGCCGCCGGCCGTGGTGGCGACACCGCCGCCGATGGTGGCAAGCCCCAGAAGGATCAGCCCCGGACTGTCCAGCCCCGACCAGGCACGCGCCGCAAACCAGCCCGAGGATTCGAAGCCCGTCGTCGTCAGGAACGACAGCACGGTGAAGGCCGCCCCCCACAGCGCACTCAGCAGCGCGGGGGCATCCTCGCCTTCTTTCAGTTCGAAGGCGCCGATCCAGTGCCGCAGGAACAGCACCGCCGAAAGCCCGGCAACCAGCACGAAGGCCGTCAGGAGTTCGGGATCCTGCCGCACCCCGCCGGGCGGGCGCAGCGAACGGTCCCCTGGCAGAAGCCGCCGCGACAGCGCGAAGACGAGGAAGATGGCAATCAGCATTTCCCCTGCGACGCCGGCCTGCGACTGGGTCAGCCCGTCCAGCGGCGAGATGCCCGAGGTCGACAGCGTCGCCATCGCGTGGCAGGCGGCAACGAAGCCGGTTTCGCCCGCCGCAACCAGAAGCAGCCACAGAAGCAGCGTCAGGCCGGCATAGGCCGGCAAGACCTCGCGCGCGATGCGCCCCATCCGCGGCAGGATGCCCGGCAGGCCGGCAACCGCCGGGCCGGCGTTGGCCCCCGCCCCGGCCGCAGTCGCGCCCGTCAGCACCTCGAACCCGCCGAGATTCAGCGGCGCAAGGATGGCCACCGCGACGATCAGCGTGAAGAACCCGCCCATCCACCCCACAAGCGCCCGCCACAGATGCAGCGGCGCGGCCAGATCGGCCGGGTCGAACAGCGTTGCCCCCGTCGTGGTGAGCGAGGACACCATTTCCCACCACGAGGCGGCAAGCCCCGCGCCCGTGGCCTCGGCGAACGGGACGGCGAGGAACAGCGGCAGGACGGTGTAGGTCCAGAGCAGCAGCAGAAGCTGGCCCCGCACGCTTTCGTCGCGCCTTCCGTTGGCCATGGCAATGCCGATCATCGCCGCGAACATGAGCCCCAGGCAGGCGGAATACAGGAAGGCCCGCGCCACGTCGTAGTCGCGCAACGAAACCGCATGGGCCATGGGTACGAACATTGCGACGAAACCCAACCCCATGAGCAGCAGGAAGGGCGGCAGCGTGGCGAGTGCGCGGATCATCAGAAGAAGTCGATCGAAACCTGCAGGAGCCGTTCGACTTCGGGCACGTCGTCGGCCATTGCGAACAGCACGATCGCGTCGCCCACATCGACGCGCGTATCGCCGGTGGGCTTGACCACCTTGTCGCCCTTCATCAGCGCCCCCACGAGCACGCCCTCGGGGAAGCCCACATCCCTGAGCGCCCGCCCCGAGATCGGCGAGGTCGAAAGCACCTGCGCCTCGATCACCTCGGCCTCGGCATCGCCGATCGAATAGACCGCCCGCACCTTGCCCAGCCGGATGTGGCGCAGGATCGACGATACGGTCGTGGCGCGCGGGTTGATGTAGGCGTCGATGTCGAGCGCGCCGATCAGCGGCACCAGCGTCGGATCGTTGATGAGAGCGATCGACATGCGCGCGCCCGCCTGCTTCGCGCGCACGGCGGCCAGTATGTTGGTCTTGTCGTCGTCGGTCAGCACCATGACGGCATCGGCCTTGTCGGCCCCGGCCTCGGCCAGGATTTCGGCATCCATGCCGTCGCCATGCAGCACGATGGTGCGTTCCAGCCGGTCCGAGGCATGTTCGGCCTGCGCCCGGCTGCGTTCGATGATCTTGGCGCGCACACGCGACCCGGCCCGCGCCTCCAGCGCCGCCGCGACGCCAAGTCCGACATTGCCGCCGCCGATGATGACGATGCGTTCCTGCTTTTTCGTCGCCTTGCCGAAGATGTCGAGCGTGCGGTTCATGTCCTCGATATGGCTGAAGACATAGACCTGATCGCCGGCATAAAGCTGGTCGCCCGGATCGGGGGCGAAAAGCCGCCCCTCGCGTCGGACACCTGCCACGATGGCGCGCAGCGTCGAGAACAGATCGGTCAACTGCCGCAGCGGCGTGTTGAGAACCGGGCATTCGTCGTCGAGCGCGATACCCAGAAGCTGCAGCTTGCCGCCCATGAAGCTTTCGGTGTCGAACGTCGCCGGTGCGGCCAGCCGCTGAAGCGCGGCCTCGGCCACCTCTTTTTCCGGGCTGATCACCACGTCGATCGGCAGGTGTCCGCTGCGGTAGAGATCCGAATAGGACGGGTCGAAATAGGCCTGGGCGCGGACGCGGGCGATCTTGCGGGTGATGCCGAAGATCGAATGGGCCACCTGGCATGTCACCATGTTGACCTCGTCCGAATGGGTTGCCGCGATGATCAGTTCGGCATCGCGCGCGCCGGCGCGTTCAAGCACGTCGGGGAAGGACGCAAAGCCCGTCACCCCCTGGACATCCAGCGCCTCGGTCGCGCGGCGCACGAGCCCCTCGTCGACGTCGACCACGGTGACGTCGTTGCGTTCGCCGGACAGATGACGCGCGATCTGCCAGCCGACCTGACCCGCCCCGCAGATGATGACCTTCATCGGATGCCCCCGTCACACGTTGCGGACCGGGGGCGGTGCCCCGTGCCGGCCGTCATCCCCGGGATATTTGGGAAAGGCCGAAGGGTCAACGCATCACGCCTCGGCTTCCTCACCCTCGTCGACCTCGTCGAGATGCGCCACGCGGCCGCCCGACTTGGAGGTGGTGACCACGCCCAGCGACTTGAGCTTGCGGTGCAGCGCCGAACGCTCCATGCCGACAAAGGTCGCCGTGCGGCTGATGTTGCCGCCGAAGCGGTTGATCTGCGTCAGCAGGTATTCGCGCTCGAACAACTCGCGCGCTTCGCGCAAGGGCAGCGTGGCCAGCGCACCGCCCAGCACGACGCGGCCCTCGTCGGCCGCCCCGTCGCTCTGGCCCTGCAATTCGCGCGGCTCGATGGGCCCCGTGCCTTCGCCCAGGATCAGGACGCGCTCGATCACGTTCCTCAGCTGGCGGATGTTGCCCGGCCAGGACATGGTCTGCATCAGCGCCCGCGCTTCATCGGTCAGGTCGCGCAGCGGCAGGCCCTGAGCCTTGTTGAAGGTGTCGATGAAATGTACGGCAAGTTCGGGGATGTCCTCGCGCCGCTCCTCGAGCGAGGGCACGGCGATGGGGACAACATTGAGCCGGTCGAACAGTTCCTGCCGGAAGCGGCCGGAGGCGATTTCGGTGCGAAGGTCGCGCGTCGTCGAGGAGATGACGCGCAGGTCCACCCGCACCTTGTCGGCCCCGCCCACCCGTGTGAACTGCTGTTCGGTCAGCACCCGCAGGATCTTCGACTGGGTGCCCAGCGGCATGTCGGCCACCTCGTCGAAATAGACGATGCCACCATGTGCCTGTTCCAGAAGCCCTTTTTCGACGCCGCGTTCCGCCGTCTCGCGGCCGAACAGAACCTCTTCCATCCGCTCGGGTTCGACCGAGGCCGAAGACACGGTGACGAAGGGGCCGGTTGCGCGGTTCGAGTTGTGATGGATGTAGCGGGCGGCGACCTCCTTGCCGGCTCCGGGCTGGCCGGTCAGCATGACCCGGCCGTTCGATTTCGTCACCTTGTCAAGCTGGCCGCGCAGCGCCCGCAGCGCATGGGACGATCCGACCATGTCGGACGAGGTCACGTCGCGACGCCGCAGGCTGGCGTTTTCGCGCCGCAGCCGCGAGGTTTCCATCGCGCGGGCAACCACAACCGTAAGCTGGTCGATGTTGAACGGCTTCTCGATGAAGTCGTAGGCGCCCTGCTTGATCGCGGCCACGGCGATCTCGATGTTGCCATGGCCGGAAATGATGATGATCGGCACATCCGGGTTGTCGCGCTTGACGGTCTTGAGAATGTCGATCCCGTCCATCCGGCTGTCCTTGAGCCAGATGTCGAGGATCATCAGCGCCGGGGCCGCGGCGTTGATCTCGCTCATGCAGTCGTCGGAATTGGCCGCAAGCCGCGTCGAGAAGCCTTCGTCGCGCAGGATGTCCGAGATCAGTTCGCGGATGTCCTTTTCATCGTCCACAATCAGAATATCGCTCATTTACCGCCTCCTGCCGCTTCTGCGGCTTTTTCCTTGTCTCTTGTCGTCTCGCGCCGTGCCCGCGCCCGCGGCAGCCGGATGACCGCCATCGCGCCATGCCGGCCGCTGCCGTCGAAGGGCGCGGCGTCGGTCAGCGCCAGCGTTCCGCCGTGTTCCTCGATGATCTTCTTGACGATCGGCAGACCAAGGCCGGTGCCCTTTTCCCGCGTCGTCACATAGGGTTCGAACAGCCGCGCCCGGTCTTCGGGCAGCCCGATGCCGTTGTCGCTGATGCGGATGGTCACCGCATCCGCTTCGGGCTCCATCTCGACGCGCACCTCGGGGGCGTATCCGTCCGGTGCGCCGCGTTCCGTCAGGCTTTCAATGGCTTCTCCGGCGTTCTTGATAAGGTTCGTGACTGCCTGCGAGATCATGGTCGCGTCGATCTCGATGGAACACGGAGCCTCGGGAAGGTGCGCGACCAGCCGCGCCCCGTGCAGGGCACCTTCCTGCAGGGTCACCGCATCGCGCATGAGCTTCGTCAGGTCGTGATCGCGCCGGTCGGGTTCGGGCATGCGGGCGAAGCGCGAGAATTCGTCCACGATGCGGCGCAGGTCGTTCGTCTGGCGCACGATCACATCGGTCATCTGTTCAAGCAACGGCCCGTCCTCGCCGACCATCGGCCGGAACTTGCGCTTGATGCGTTCGGCCGAAAGCTGGATCGGGGTCAGCGGGTTCTTGATTTCATGCGCGATGCGGCGGGCGACGTCGCCCCAGGCCGCCAGACGCTGCGCCGAAACCAGTTCCGTTACGTCGTCGAAGGCCACGACATAACCTTCGGTCTGGCCGTCGGCGTTCTGGCGGACCGCCATGCGCACCAGCAGGCTTTCGAGCCGCCCACCACGGCTGACCTTGATTTCTTCCTGCGCCACGCCCGCCATGCTGTCGCGCAGCCTGTCGAAGAGCCCCGCGAATTCTGGGACGGCCTCGGCGAGGGGGCGGTCATGGTCGGCAGCTTCGGTCAGCCCGACAAGGCGCGTCGCCGCGCGATTGAGGAAATCGACATCGCCGTCGCGGTCGAGCCCGATCACCCCCGAGGTCACCGACGACAACACCGAATCGAACAGGCGGCGGCGTTCCTCGGTCTGGTCGTGGCTGGCGATCAGCGCCTGTCGCTGACCCTTGAGCTGGCGGGTCATCTGGTTGAACAGACGTCCGAGCATGGCGATCTCGTCGTCGCCGTCTTCCTCGATCACCTGGACGTCCAGATCCCCCGCGCCCACCGCCTGCGCCGCCCCGGCAAGGCGGCCGACCGGGCGCGACAGGCGTTCGGCAAACCACAGCCCCATCCAGATCGCGGCCAGGATCAGGATCAGTGCAAAGCCCACATAGACTAGGCCGAATTCGAACAGCAGCCGCCCGCGCGAGGACTCGAGCTGCTGGTAAAGCCCCACCGTGGCGCGGGTTTCGTCCAGAAGGCTCAGGATCTTGCCGTCCACGTTGCGGCTGACATAAAGAAAGCGGTCCACATAGGCATCAAGCGGCAGAAGCGCGCGGAATTCGTTGTTGCCCCAGTCCTCGATCAGGACGGTCTCGCCGGCGCGGGCGCGGGCGATCTGTTCCGGCAGCGGGGTTTCGTAGTTGAACAGATAGCTGCGCTCGCCCCTTGTGCGCAGTTCTCCCGAACCGTCGATGACATAGGCCTCGCGCAGGCCGCGCTGGATCTGGGTCTGGCCCTGCGTCAGCAGTTGGCGCAGGTCGGCGTCGGTCAGGA
>WBZM01001904.1_pt1 | contig 19086 bp, 11 predicted proteins | sample 5204271 | NCBI WGS metagenome assembly WBZM01 (sample SAMN12344346, study PRJNA552823) | activated sludge metagenome | biome: Activated sludge suspended growth; feature: Nitrification reactor; material: Wastewater; isolation source: activated sludge from nitrification reactor of wastewater...
CATCAAGCTCAACTGGCAGTTCTCGATTGCGGTGTGCCGTCAGAAGCTGAATTCGCGATATTCGGTTGTTAACGAGGCTAATTCCAAGTTCATGGAAGTGCCGATTGTTTAAGTTACAGAGTATTAGACTGAAATAATGTTCGGGATTAAAGGGTTCTTGACTGGAAGTGGCAAGCTGATATGCCATGATCCCCTCAAGTGCAGCGGGCAAATCATTCCGCTTAATCTCCTTCCGCTGCGCCCCCAAATCAAACCCATCCGCCTCGACCTTGACGAACAGGACGCTATCGCTTTGCTTGGCCAGTGTCCTGTCCAACCACAGGATCGACGTCTTGACGCCGCTGTAGGGGTTGAAGACGCCGGCGGGCAGGCTGATGACCCCGGCCAGATACTCCTCCACCAGCAGCTTGCGCAGCGCCTTATAGGCGTTGCCGCTCTGAAAGATCACCCCCTCCGGCACAATGATCGCCGCCCGGCCGCCGGGGGCCAGGTGCTCGGCGATGTAGTCCACAAACAACACTTCGCTGCGGTTGCTCTGCACCGAGAAGCGCTTGTGCGGCCGGATGCCCCCCTTGGGCGACATGAACGGGGGGTTGGCCAATATCACCGTGGCGTGCTCGTTCCAGCGCTCCTCGCTGGTCAGCGTGTCGTACTCGGCCACGTGGGGGTCGTTGAAGCCGTGGAGGTAGAGGTTGACCAGCGACAGGCGCACCATGTCGGGGCTGATGTCGTAGCCGTGGACGTTATGCATCAAACGCTTGCGCGCCTCCGGCGAGAGGGCCGCGCCGGGGCGACCGCCGGCGGCGTTGGCGGCCAGGATGTGCTTCCAGGCCGAGATGAGGAACCCCGCCGTGCCACAGGCCGGGTCGAGGAGGGTGTCGTCGGCCCGCGGGTCCACGACGGCCACCATGAAGTCGATGATGTGGCGTGGCGTGCGGAACTGGCCCGCGTCGCCCTGGCTGCCCAGCACCGACAGCAGATACTCAAAGGCGTCGCCCAGCCGCTCGCTGTGGTCATAGCTGAAGCCGTCGATGATCTTCAGGAAGGCCCGCAGCGTCTCCGGGTCGCGGTAGGGCAGATAGGCGTTCTTGAAGATGTCGCGGAACAGGGCCGGGATGCCGGGGTTCTCCGGCATGCGGCTGATGGCCTCGGCGTAGCGGTTCAGCGTCTCGTGCCCGCCCAGACCGGGGGCCATCAGTTGCGCCCAGCCGAAGCGGGCGAACTCCCCGGCGAAGAAGGTGCGCTTGCCGCCCAGTTCTTCCGACTCGGCGTCCATGTCGTCCATGAACTTGTAGATCAGGGCGATGGTGATCTGCTCGACCTGGCTCTTGGGGTCGGGCACTTTGCCCACGAGGATGTCGCGGGCGGTGTCGATGCGGCGGCGGGTTTCGATGTCTAGCATAGGCTTAGTGACGAGTGATGAGTGACGAGCAAAGAGCGCGCGTCACTCCATAAACTGGTTGAGCGGCACGTAATCTTTCACGTACTCAGTGACGCGCCTGCGCCAGAGAGGGGGCACGGCCTTGTAGTCCTGAATCGTGAAGGCAGGGTTGGTGTTCAGGTCGCTATATTGCTGGCGCTCCAGGATGTCGCGCAGGCGGCCGTCGGTGACGTAGGCCTTGAAGTAGTAGCGGATGGCCGGGATGGCGGCCGTGGTCTCTTCCGAGTCCTCATGTGGCGGGTGCTCGGCCAGCAGCTTGTCGAACTCTTCGTCGAGTAACTGGTCGCGGCTCTTGATGACCGGGCGCAGGCCGAACGCCTTCTCGACGAATTCGCGCAGCGGCACGCGCCGGTCTATCCCTTCGGCGCGGCGCAGGCGCTCCAGGGTGAAAAACTCCTCCGGCCGGTCCATGATGTGGGCGTTGACGTAGTCGACCACGCGATCCCACTGGCCGCTCTGCACCAGCTCGCGCAGTTCCCGGTCGGCCGTCACCCGTTCCTCGAACTTCTGGAAGAACATGCGATCGACCTTCATCCCATCCAGCCCGATCTGCTGCTGTTTCATCGTCGCCAGCCGGTCGGGATCAAAGCGCTCATATTCGTCCAGATAGACAACCGGGCCGGGGTCGCCGCCGTTCTCCTTGCCCGTCGCCGGGCGCGGCGCGGGCAGCTTCAGGACTTCGTCGTAGTTGTAGGTGTCCTCGAAGTACTCGCAGTTGGCGAAGAAGTCGAAGAGCTTGAACTGCGCCTTGGGCGCGCTGGGAAAATCGCGCTTCAGGTCGTCATCCATCAGTTGTTCGCTGAAGTCGTGGCGGCGCGTGCCCCGCCCCTTGATCTGGATGAAGTCGGTTGGGGAGAAGATCGGCCGCATCAGGGCCAGATTGAGCAGGTCGGGGCAGTCATAGCCGGTGGTCATCATGCCCACGGTGACGCAGACGCGGGCTTTGCTGGTCTTGTAGCCGGGCAGGAAGTTGGCCGAGCCGAGCAGATTGTTATTGGTGAAGTTGATCGTCATCTGTTGCGCGTCGGCCACCTGTGACGTGACCTGGACGGCGAAGTCGGAGTTGTACCGGCCGGGAAAGGCCTGGTCAGCCAGTTCATTGAGGATCTGCGCCAGCTTGGCGGCGTGGCGCTGGCTGACGGCGAAGACAATGCTCTTGCCGAACTCGCCGCTGATCGGATCGCGTAGCGCGTTCTCCAGGAAGGCGCGGCACAGGACGCGGTTGGTGTCCTCCGAAAAGAAACGCTTCTCGAAATCGCGCTGGCCGAAGATCTCTTCCGCCTCCTCACCCTCCTCGCCAGTCACAACCACCGCGTAACCTTCATCGGACAGCAGTTGCGTGGTCACTTCCGAACGGGCATCGACGACGATAGGGTTGATCAGAAAGCCGTCCTTCACGCCGTCGATGAGCGAGTAGCGGAACGTCGGTTCGCCGCTCTCGCAGCCAAACGTCTTGTAGGTATCGCGCAGGAGGCGGCGCTCCAATTCGCGCAAGTCGCCCGCGCCGCGGCTCTCGTACTTCTTGAGGTAGTCCCTGGGCGTGGCCGTCAACCCCAGCTTATAGCCAACGAAGTGTTCAAATACGGCGCGGGCGTTGCCGCCGATGGAGCGATGCGCTTCATCAGAGATGATCAGGTCGAAGTCAGTCGGCGAAAAGAGGCGACGGTACTTGTTGTCGAACAGCAACGATTGGACGGTCGTGACGACGATCTCGGCTTTGCGCCAGTCGTCGCGTCTTTCTTTGTAGATGACAGTCTTGAAGTCATTGTGCAGCAGGTTGGTAAACTGCCTATAAGCCTGATCCTCCAATTCCAGCCGGTCGACCAGGAACAGGACGCGGTGGGCGTTGGCGGTGCGCAGGAAGAGTTTGATGACCGCCGCGGCGATGAGCGTCTTGCCCGTGCCCGTCGCCATCTCGAACAGAAAGCGATCGCGCCCCTGGCCCACGTCGCGTTGGATGGCCTGGACGGCGCGCAACTGGTACGGGCGCAGGAAACGCAGCTTGTTCGTGGTCAGGAAGCGCGGCCGTTCGGCTTCGTTCAGCCAGCCAGCCGCCTTGCGATAGTCGGGGTATTGCGTCAGGGCAATATAGTCATCGTTGACTAGTTCGGCGACCAATGCCTTGGGGTTGGGCTTCTGGCTGGTGTAGTTCTTGACGGATTCCGGCCGAGGGAAGTCGGTGATGACGTAAGGGTTGCCGCGCTCCAGGTCCCAGAAGTAGTGCAGGTTGCCGTTGGAGAGAATGACGAAGCGGCAGTTCTGCGAACGGGCATAGCGGCGGGCCTGCTCCTTGGCGCTGAGGGGGTGCTTGTCCTCTGACTTGGCCTCCAGCACGAGCAACGGGAAGCCGCGGTCGTCGAGCAGCAGGAAGTCAATCGCGCCGCGCGGCGCATGCTCAAAGTTCTCACCCAGCGCGTTGAGCTTCAGAGCCGTCAGTCTGACCGTCGGCTCAAGCTGGATGTTGGCCGGGCCGTTCTCGTCGTCAAAGAACCGCCAGCCGGCGGCTTCCAGCAGGTGGTTGATCTTGATTCGGGCTTGTGCTTCTTTGGCTGGCATACTATCGTTACAGGCTTGGGTAGACTGCCCCTATTATAGCCCAATTGACCCGGAATAACGGAACGAATGTGCGCTTCTTAGCCGACATGATAGGCCGTCGCGAGCGGATCACCCCAGCCTTCTCCTTCCGCCTTTTGCCCGTTTGACGCCCCGCCCATCCCTGCTATAATTCACTCTGTCTCGCGGGCGATTAGCTCAGTTGGTTAGAGCGCTACGTTGACATCGTAGAGGTCAGAAGTTCGAGTCTTCTATCGCCCACACAGGAATTTAACGCAAAGGCGCAAAGACGCTAAGACGCCAAGGAAGAAAAGATAAATTCTCTTCTTCCTTGGCGTCTTTCCATCTTTGCGCCTTTGCGTTAATGTTTTCAATCCGTGAAATCTGCGTGATCTGTGGTTCCATTCTCTTTCATCCACGATAAACTAGCGGCGCGTCATGAACCAAAAGTATCGCCTCAGCCCCTCCACTATCGCCTCCTACTTCAAACACCGCTGCGACCGGCAGTACCGTTGGGAGAGCGTCCCGCAGCCCGACCGCGGCCGGTCGGGCATCGGCTGGGATGTGCCCCGGACGCCGCGCTTCCATAGCCGCCCCGGCATCGCTCTGCTCATGGCCGCGGGCGACGAATTCGAGGTCAGTCGCCTGGAAGAACTGCAACGCGAATACGGGCCGGAGGAGGTCGCCCATGCCGGCTTCGAGATGGACAACGGCCGCCGCACGGTCATGCCCCTGCCCATGCCCGACCTGGCCGCGGTGCTGCGCCGGCCGTCGCCGCCGCGTTTCGCCGCGCAGATCCTCATCGACCTGGAGGCCACGCCCGACCACGCCGCCCGCTTTCTGCGGCGCTTCGACCTCGACCCGGCGCGCGTTCGCGTCGGCCCGGCCCGGCCCGACCTGCTGGAGGTCATCCCCGGCGAGGCGCGTCCCCTGCTGCGGGTCTGGGACTTCAAGGCCAGCCAATCCGCCCGCCACGAACACTTCATCCAGGTGGCCTTCTACACCTTCCTGCTCGAGGAGGCTCTCGACGCCTATGGCCTGGGCGACGCCTACGCGGTCGATACGGAGACCGGCGTCATCCGCGCCCGGCAGGGGCCGGACCCATTCGAGCTGGCCCCCTACCGCCTGGCCATCGAGGACTTTCTGCGCCACCGGGCCATGCCCCTGCTGCTCACGCCCGCCAACGAGGCCCACTATCACGTGAACATCGGCTGTCCCATGTGCCAGTACAACGACAATTGCCGGGCTGAGGCCGACGCCGGGCGCGACCTGTCGCGTGTGGCCTACATGACCTCGGAGTCGAAGCGGCGGCTGGTGCGCGCCGGCTTCCCCAGCCACCGCGAGTTGGCCCAGCTGGGCCAGGACGATCCACGCTGGCCGCAGTTGCGCGCCGCCGGCCACGACCTGTCGATGAACCTGGGGCGCTATGTGGCCGTGGCCCAGGCGCTGGACGACGGCCGACCGCGCCCGCTGGGCAGCCGCCTGCTGACGGTGCCCGCCTGGGAAGATGTGCGCGTGACGCTGAGCGCCGAGTACGATCCGGTTACCAACACCTGCTTCGCCCTGGGCATCAAGACGCTGGAAGGGTGGGAAGCCGGCCGGCCGCGGGGCATCGAACAGGTCTTCCTGCTGGACAACCCGCTGACGACGCCCGACGCCGAGGCGCGGCTGCTGCTGAGCTTCCTGCGCGTGCTCAACGCGCTGCTGCTGCGCGTGGACGCGGACAACGCGGCTGTGGCCGCCGAGCTGGCCGTGGACCCGGCCCTGGCCGCGGCGCGCGCCGCGGCCGACACGGCGGCGGCCGAATTGGAAACCTTCCAGGCCGCCCACCCCGGTCTGCGCAAGAACAAGAACAACGGCGACCTCATCGCCCAACGGGACGCGCTCAACGCGGCCGTGCCGGAGACGAAGAAAGCACTTAGGACCGCCGAGCAGGAGGCCCGCTATCAGAACGGCCGGCGGCAACAGCGTCTGCACTTCTACATCTTCGACGGCTTTGACCTGACCGTGCTCAAGCGCCTGGTGGAGCGCCACCTGTTCACGTCCGACCCGGCCCTGCTGGCCGAACTCTACACGCTGGTACGCCTCTTCCCGCCCGAGTCGGTCATGCCCGACGCCGAGAGCTTCCGCACCATTCCCGGCACGGTCGTCATCGACGCGCTGCGGCAACTGGTGGCCATTCCTTCGCCCTATGTCTACGACTTGCGCAGTGTAACCGAGTTGATCCCCGCCACCGACGGCCGACGGCCCTATGCCTTCCGCCCACGCACCAACTTCGTCTATCGCGGCACCAACCAGGTCGCCTTCGAGCGCATCCACGATGTCTGGCATAACCGTCACTTCCAGCCCAATCCGAACGACCCGGCCAGCGCCATGCCGCCCGACCAGGTGCGCTACTGGATCGAGCGGGCCGTGACCGACAAGCTGCGGGCGACGGATGCTGTTGTCCAGTGGCTGAAACGCGACTATAAGGGTGACCTGCTGCTGCGCAAGGAACCGTTTCGTCTCCACGACGGCTTCAACCCGCTGGGCTTCCAGATGTTGGAGGCCCTGCGCGCCTTCACCATGCTGGAAACCTCCCACGCCGAGTTGGCCAACAAGCACCTGCACACGCTGCCCATCGCCGACCGCGTCGCCCGCTTCGAGTGCCTCAGTGGCCTGCGCTACATCGAGGGGGCCGACGAGCCGGACGGCGCGCTGTGGTTCACCTTCGACCCGGACGGCCGCGACGCGAAGTTTGCTCGTGGCGACTTCGACCTGGTGTTGACGCCGGCGGCGACGCCGGAGCAGCTGGTGAGCCACGTCGATGACCCCCTCTTCAACCAGCCGCGCTGGCGGCACACGCCGTTCAAGGTAACCCTGGTCGATTACGACTTGCGGGCCGACCCGCCGCGCGTCTGCCTGAAACCCGGCGCGGCTAAGTTCCGCGAGACTGTAGACCTGACCGCCGTCCAGACGCTGGACAAGGTCTACGTGGACTACAACACTGGCAAGGTGATCAAAGTCCTCGACCAACTTGGGACTGCGCCGGAGCTGGCTCGCCACGTGCATGAGCTGCTGGAGGGGGCGACCACGTCCACCTGGCGGCCGTTCATCGACGACGTGGCCGCGGTGGCGCGGGAGTTGGCCGGCTACGCGGCCCGCAGCGGCGCACGCGCCTTCCTGACCCCGGCCCAGACGCGGGCCTTTCACGGCGCGCCGGCCGTGCCCCTGAGTCTCATCTGGGGGCCGCCGGGGACAGGCAAGACCTACATGCTGGCCCACCTGCTGCTGGCCTACGTGCTGGCCGCTCGCCGCAGCGGCCGGCCGGCGCGCATCCTCGTCAGCGCCTTCACCCACAACGCCATTAACAACGTCCTCGACAAGGTCGCCGAGCTGCTGCGAAGCTATGACCTGGGCGACGGCGTGGCGCTGGTCAAGGTGCGGGGCGATCAGGCGAACGCCCATGACAAGCGGCTGCCCGCGGCCGTGGCCCACGTCCACCATAAGGACCTGGCCGGCCTGCTGGGCAGCGACGCACTCTGTGTCATCGCCGGCAGCACGGTCTGGGGCGCTTACAACGCCATGAAAAACGTTGGGACGGTGCAGCCGTGGTTCGATGTCGTCCTCATCGACGAGGCCTCGCAGATGAAGCTGGCCGAGGCCCTGATCGCTTTCAGCGCGGCGCGGCCCGACGGCACGGTCATCCTGGCCGGCGACGACCGCCAGCTGCCGCCCATCATCCACGGCCACTACCCGGAGGAGCACCGGGATATGCTGTCGTCCGTCTTCGCCTTCATGCGCACGCGCATCGAGGCCAGGGAGGATGCCGGCTTTGCGGCGCGGACGCTTTTCCAACTGGAGGAGAATTTCCGCGGCAACGAAGCCCTGACGACCTATGCCAGCGAAACGCTCTACAACCGCCGCTATACGTCGCAGCAGCCCGCTATCCTCATTAAGACACATCCGCCGCTGGACGCCGACAGCGACGACCCCATCGACTTCATGCTCCATCCCGACCGTCCGGTTGTGCTGTGCAGCTACGCCGCGCCGGTCAGCTACACCGCCCGCAACCCGCTGGAGGCTGAACTGGTCGCCCACATAACGGCCCGGCTGGCCGGCATCCTGGTGCGGCCGAGCGACGGGGCTGTGGGCGATGCTGCCTACTTTGCCGGCGACGGGTTCGCCGTCCTGTCCCCCCATCGGGCGCAGAACAGCACCATCCGCGACGCGTTGGCCCAGGAGGGCTTTGGGCCGGACGAACGGCCGATGCCCCTCGTGGACACGGTCGACAAGCTGCAGGGGCAGGAGCGCGACGTGGTTGTGGTGTCCTACGGCGTGGCCGACGAGGCCTACGCCGAGGCCGAGGCTGAGTTCCTGCTCAGCAGCAACCGCTTCAACGTCGCCACCACCCGGCCGCGGCGCAAGCTGATCGTCTTCTGCTCCGACGCCGTTCTCGATGTCGTCCCGCAGGATCGCGAGGTACTATTGGAAGCGATGCGGCTGAAGCAGTTCCGCGTCTACTGCGACGGTGGGCGGCGGACGTTCATTTGGCCGACGGCCGAGTATGGCGATGTCCAGCTAGTTGTCCAATGGCGCGGCCTGCGCCTGTCCGAATCGTGTGACGAGTAGCGCGGCCAGAGCGGGCTGCGACCCTTGTGTTGTGGAGGTAGGCGATGCATTCCGACCGAATTATCCTTGCTTTGGGCGGCGCGGGCCTTGTCGGCTCGCAGATCGTGCGCGAGATCGCTCGCGAAATGGAGCCGGAGCGCATTGTCGTCGCCAGCCTCTACCGCGGTGAGGTGCGCGAGTTCCTCCACGATGCCCGGCGGGAATTCTGCAACGTCGATTTTGTCGGCGCGTGGGGCGATGTCTTCGTGCGCGACGAGTTCATGGAGGAGAATCGGCGCCGCCTGATCAGCACGCGCAGCCGCCGCGACAGTCTCTACCAGGACCTGTACGGGGGGCTGGATGACGCCTACGCGCGCTCCGGCCTCGTCCAGCTCATCCGCCGCTACCGGCCCAATGTCATCGTCGATTGCATCAACACGGCTACGGCCATCAGCTATCAGGACAGCGATAGCCAGAGCAAGCGCGTCCATGACCTGCTGGGCCAGTTGAGCCAGGCGGTCGATCACCAGGACCTGGACGCGCTGGCCCAGCTGGGGCGCGAGGTGGAGGCCAACGTTAGTTCGCTCATCATCTCGCAGTCGCTGCCGCAACTCATCCGCCATGTCCAACTCATCCACCGGGCCATGTCGGAGGTCGGCACGCGCTTATACCTGAAGATTGGCACGACGGGCACGGGCGGCATGGGCTTGAACATCCCCTATACCCACAGCGAAGACCGGCCGAGCTTCAAGCTGATGAGCAAGACGGCCGTCGCCTTTGCCCACACCGGGCTGATGTTCCTGATGGCTCGGACGCCCGATGGGCCACTGGTGAAGGAACTGAAACCCGCGGCGATGATCGGCTATCGGCGCGTGGCCTACAAGGCAGTCAAGCTGCGCGGGCAGCCGCAGATACGCTACCAGAGCATCGAGCAACCCCTCGGCTCGCGCCTGCTGCTGCGTGGTGACGAGAATCAGTATGAGCGCCTGGAGAAGCTGCACATGGCCGGCGTCGACACGGGCGAGAACGGGTTCTTCGCCCGCGGCGAGTTCGAGACGATCACCCACACGGACCAGATGGAGTTCATTACTCCGGAGGAGATCGCTGCGCAAGCGGTGCTGGAGATACTGGGCAGCAACACCGGTTACGATATCATCGCCGGCATCGACGGCAGCGTGCTGACACCCAGCTACCGCGCGGGGGTGCTGCGCCAGGCGGCATTGGAGAAGCTGGAGCGCATCGAGGAGGAGACGGGCAGCCACAGCGTCGCCCTGGGCCAACTAGGCCCGCCGCAGTTGTCGAAGTTGCTCTATGAGGCCCACCTGTTGAAGCTCAACTACGGCACGCTGAGCGCCGTGCTGGCGGCAACGGCCGAGGAGATTGCCCAGACGCTGTTCGACCATCTGCGCCGCGATGACATCCTGCGCACCACCATCACCTCCATCGGCGTACCCATTCTGACGCCGGCCGGCGACTGCCTGATTCGCGGACCGCGCCTGAACATTCCGGAGAGTATCTACCATGAGATCGACGCCGACCCGGCGCGCATCGACGCCTGGGCGGCTAAGGGCTGGGTGGACTTGCGGCCGAGCAACTTCCGCCTCTGGCGCGATCGCTTCGAGCGGATGCAACGCACCAAGCACATGCTCCATACGCGTGGCACGTCGTCGGTAACGATGAAAACCTATCTACCGGAGACAATCGAGATCGGCGCGGTCGTCGCCTGGCTGTTTATCAACGAAGATGGCGGCTATCGTATCAAGTAAGCTTGACATTTGGCCCACCTGGGCTAGTATCAATCCTTGACGATCGCCGATCTCCGCACACGCTTTGTGTATCCACCGTCCTGGCGTACGTCATTCACCAGAGTTGAGCTATGCAATTACCTAAAGATTTTTCCGGCCTGTCCATGCCTGTCTTTTCGGCCTTTGGCTGGGCCGGCGAAGAAAATGCCCTGAAGTACGCCCTGTCACAGATGCAGCTGTTCATCGAAGCGCTCTATCTGCGCCTGCCGGCCGACATCCGCGATGATTTTTCCTCCTATGGACTGAGCGCGGAGAATCAGAATGTCTACCTGGCCACCGGCGACACATATGACAAGGAAGCGTTCGTCGCCTTCAACGCCCGCCCGATGAGCCTGGAGGTGCAGCTAGGCATCGTTGGTCAGAATGTGCTGTCGAAGGGGCTGGCGGCGATCAACAAAGATATCCCGGCCGCCTATCATGTGCTGTCCCAGTTAGATCCGTCGTGGACGTTGCGTATGCAACAGATGCAGATCGACGGCGAGACAGGCGAGCGCGCCCACCACCTCGATCTGTACAAGGACAGCATCAACAACCTGAGCGAGGCCCAGGCGCAGGAGATTTTCGGGCGTATGGCCTACCTCAACGAAGAGGACAAGTGGGTGACGCCCGTCTACCTGAGCCTGCGGTTGTCATCGGAGCGCGTGGCCGCCATGGGGCTGACGGTGCTGGACATCGCCGTCGAGCTGGTCGCTGCGGTGGTGCCCAGCCTGCGCCTCTTTACCGGCCGTAAGGGCAAGAAGGCCCGCGCCGCCCACGCGGCCAAGACCCGCGCCGCGCGCGTCGAAGCGACGGAGGAGACGCCGGCCGGCGAGCCGACGATTACCGGCAGTATTAAGGCGATGGCCGATAGCTTCAGCTACGTCGCTGAACTGAAGCCACTCCACATCCGGCGGGGGTTTGTCAACCTGACTCCCGCTCACTGGCCCTTCTTTGCCGCCAGCAGCCGTTCGGAGACGCGCGACGTGACCATCGTCTTTGGTGGGCGGCAGGACAAGCACAGCAGCGTCTGGCGGCTGCAGCCCGACGATCAGGCGCGCATCGTTCTGGGGCAGCAGGTTCATGAGTGGTTGGAAGAGAACTTCGCCACGAGTGATGCGATTCGCGTTCTGGCGCGCCGACTCGACAACGACGAGATTCGCATCACCCTCGAACCGGCCAGCTAAGCCGTTCGGTACGACCTCATGGCGCGTACGAAAATCGTGGCAACCATTGGGCCGGGTTCGGCCCACAGCGAGACCATTCGCCGGATGCTGGCCGCGGGCATGACCGTCGCCCGCATCAACTTCTCGCACGGCGATCACGCCGGCCATATCAAGACGGTGGCGATGTTGCGTGAGGTGGCGCGCGACGAGGGCATACCGCTGGCCATCCTGGGCGATCTGCAGGGGCCGAAGCTGCGGCTTGGCCATGTCAAGGCCGGCGGCATGATGCTCTCGCCCGGCGAGGAGCTGGTGCTGACGCCTCACCCCGGCCAGCCGTCCATGATCCACCTGCCCCATCCCGACCTGATCGCGGCCGTCCAGCCGGGCAGCCGTCTGGTCATTGGCGATGGTGAAGTTGAGTTCACTGTGGCCGAGAAGCGCGGCGATACGCTGCGTGTCATCGTCACTGTGGCCGGGCTGCTGGAGTCGCGCAAGGGCGTCAACGCGCCCGGCACCGAGCTGCCCATCTCGTGCCTGTCCGACAAGGACCGCGAAGACCTGGGCCTGATCTGTGACCTGGACTTGGACTATGTCGCTCTGTCCTTCGTGCGCACGGCTTACGACGTGGAAGAACTGCGCGCGCTGATGAAGGATCGGCCGCGACAGATCCCCATCATCGCCAAGATCGAGAAGAGCGAGGCCATCGACAACCTGCTGGCCATCCGCGAAGTGGCCGACGGCATGATGGTCGCTCGCGGCGACCTGGGCATCGAGATGCCGCCGCAGGAATTGCCGCTGCTGCAGAAGCGCATCATCGCCGCTTGCAACGACGCCGGCAAGCCGGTGATTACGGCCACGCAGATGCTGCAATCCATGGTTGAGCACCCCCGGCCGACGCGGGCCGAGGCCAGCGACGTGGCCAACGCCATCCTCGACGGCACCGACGCGGTCATGCTGTCCGGGGAAACGGCCACAGGCAAGTACCCGGTCGAGTCGGTGCTCATGATGAAGCAGATCGCTGAGATCATGGAGCGCGCCTTCCCCTATGATCAGTGGCGTCGCAGCCATCTGCTGCCCCACTTCGAGGGGGATGTCACCGAGGCCATCAGCGACGCCAGCTGCACCATCGCCGAGGAGATCGGCGCCGTGGCCATCGTCAGCACGACGCTGAGCGGCTGGACCGCCCAGCAGGTGGCCCGCTTCCGCCCGCGCAGCGCCATCCTGGCCGTCTCGCCCTCGGCCCACACGCAACGGCGATTGTCGCTGGTCTGGGGCGTGGAGACGCTACTGGTGCCTGACTTCCAAGACACCGACACGATGTTGCAGCAGACCATCCAGGCTGTGCGTCAGTCGGGGCTGGAGCCGGGGCAGCGGGTGGTCATCACCGCCGGCGTGCCCTTCGGCAAGTCCGGCCAGACCAACCTGATCAAGGTCCACACCCTTTAAGCGGCCCCCTACGGCAGAGCGCCCCATGACGACTTGGCTCACAGCCGACCGGCCTCTCATCATCGGCCATCGGGGAGCCTGTGCTGACGCGCCGGAAAATACCCTGGCTGCCTTCGCCCTGGCCCTGGCGCAAAACGCCGACGGCGTCGAGTTGGATGTGCAGCTATCGGCCGATGGTGTGCCAATGATCATGCACGACGCCACTGTTGACCGCACGACCGATGGCCACGGCCGCGTGCCAGACCTGACTCTGGCGGAACTGCGCCGGCTGACCATCGACAACGCCCACCCCGTGCCGGCGCTGGATGACCTGTTCGAGATGTTGGGCCGGCGCACGCTCTACAACGTCGAGTTGAAGGCGCTGGGGCCGAACGACGGTGGGCTGGTCGCGGCCGTGGCCCGCTGCGTCGTCGCCCACGACGTGGCCGACCGGGTGCTGGTGTCATCGTTCAGCCCGTTCACCGTCCGTTCGGCGCGACGGCAATTTCCCGCGGCCGTGCCTGTGGCCCTGCTGCGCGAGCGCCGGGCGACTCGCCTCTTTCACAGCGTCCTGCAGACAGCGGCCGACCACCCCGACTATCAACTTGTTGACGAGGCGCTCATGGCCTGGGCGCGGCGCAAGGGGCTGCGCGTCCACGCCTGGACGGTCAACGACGTGGCCGAAGGGCGGCGGCTGGCCCGCCTGGGCGTCCACGGCCTCATCACCAACACGCCCGGCGTCATGCGGGCCGCCCTCGCCTAAGCTCACTAAAGGACCCTCAACCAATGCGTGTCAAAGTGATCCTCAATCCCTACGCCAACCGCTGGCGCGCCGGGGCGCAGGCGCCGGCGACGGCGGAGGCCTTCCGCGCTGCCGGCGTCGATTGCGATCTGGTGGTGACCGGCGGCCCGCGCCAGGGCGACGCACTGGCCGAAGAGGCGGCCTGCGGCGATTATGACGCCGTTGTCGCTGCGGGCGGCGACGGGACGATCAACGAGGTCATCAATGGCCTGCTGCGCGCCGCCGGCGACGGGCCAACGCGGCCGTTCGGCATCGTGCCGCTGGGCACGGCCAACGACTTCAACCTGATGGCCGGGCTGCCGGCGACGGTGGCCGAAAGCGTGGCCGTCATTGCCGCGGGGCGGACGCGGCTGATTGACGCCGGGCAGGTGAACGAGCGCTACTTCATCAACAATAGCGCCGCGGCGATGGAGCCGATGGTGACGTTGGAGAACATCAAGATGAAGCGGCTGTCGGGCGAGGCGCGCTATATTGTCGCCCTGCTGCGGGCGCTGGCCAGGCTGAAGCCGTGGCAGATGGCGCTGACGTGGGACGGCGGCGGCTATGAGGGACCGGCCTATCTGCTGTCGGTCTGCAATAGCGCCCGCACGGGCGGCTTTATGATGGCCCCTGGCGCGCTGCTGGATGACGGCTTCCTGGACATGGTCTTCGCGCCCCAGGTGTCGAAGGGGCAGGTGATCAGCATCCTGTTGAAGCTGATGCGCGGCGAACACATCCATCACCCGGCCGTCACCTTCCGCCGTGTGACGGCCATCGACCTCACCAGCCGGCCGGGTACGCCGCTACATAGCGACGGCGAGATCTTTGCCGAGGCGGCCGAGGCCGTGCACTATCGGGTGTTGCCAGGGCGGGTGCGGTTGTTGAGCGGCGGCTAGCGGTCCGCGAGCTTCTCAAACCCTTGTTCACCCCAGACGAACTTGTTGAAAGCATCTTCGCGGAGCAGCATCCGGTGCTGCGGGCGGAATTTGCCGGGTGGGTGCGCGGATCGCGGCGGTTTGCGACCTTTGTCGAGGTCTACCGTGGCAAAATCCGCGCCAAGCTGCGCCACGCCCGCGACGAGGGCGGCTTGCGCGACGTGCGCGCCGAGCTGGTCACGGCCGCGCTCCTGCTGCGCGAGGAACGCTTCAGCCTCGAATACGAGAAGTATGCCGCCGCCAAGCAGCGCGGCCCCGATTTCACCGTCACCTTCAAGGGTCACACGCCTTTCAACGTCGAAGTCCGCCGCATCCGCAGCAATGAACTGGATGCGGGCGACGCCGACGCGCACACGGCCAAGCTCCTCTCTGTGCTGGTGGACAAGGCCGGCCAGATGCCGCCGAGCATCGTCAATGTTCTGTGGCTGAGCGCTGAGGGGGAGATCGCCGCCGACGACCTGGCTCGCGCTGTGGTGATGTTGCGACAGTTGGCCGAGCGCAAGGAGGATGACTACTTTGCGCGGCGCGGCTATCGGGGCGCGGCCGACTTCCTGCGGCAGTATCAGCGCCTGAGCGGCATTGTCCGGCTGGCCGCCGGCGCTCCGGTGCTCTGGTCCAATGCCGTGGCCCGCCACAAGATCCCGTCCGATTTGGCCACGACGCTCGGCCGCCTGAGAGAGCCATAACACAGACCTAAAGTCCTATTGCCTGCTTTTTGGGACTATGCTAGTATCTCCTTACCCTGCTGTGTACGAGAGTGTATCTGGCGTTGAGCCACTTAGTTTTCATTGGGAGTCAGGATACGAAAGAGGGGATGTAGTAGCCGCAAGGCCAGGCAGAGGTCCTCGAGACGAGATTCCCACCTGCGCGAGCAGGTTCACACAAAAGAGCATTCACGGCATAGCGGGGGCGAAATCATCGCTCATCGCAATAGTATTGGTTTGATGACAACGTTTCACCCGCGTTTGGCTGGGTGGAACGTTTTGTTTTAGGGCCAGATTACTGACCAGTGCCCCCTACGTGCCCACCGCCCTCACTTTTCCACCAATATGATATCCGCCAGGTTCCGCCCAATTGCATGGCGCGCGCCGCCGATTTCCACGGTCATCGGCCCCAGGAAAGGCGCGATCTCGGCCACCAGCACCTCCGCCCCCGGCACGAGGCCCAGCCCGGCCAGATAGCGCAATAGCTCGCTGTTGGAATCATCGGGGACGCGCGAGATGCGTGCCCGCGCGCCGACGGGCACGTCCGATAGCGCCGTGGTATCGACGACGGGCATGGTGCCGTCCAGTGCGGGGATGGGTTCGCCGTGAGGATCGAACGTGGGGTGGTTCAGCGCCGCGGCGATGCGTTCCTCCAGCTTTTCGCTGATGACATGCTCCAGGATATCGGCCTGCTCGTGGACCTCATCCCAGCGGAAGCCCAGCGCCTCCATCAGGTAAAGCTCCAGCAGACGGTGATGACGGATGACCTCCAGGGCCAGCTTCTCGCCGGCCTCGGTCAGGGTGACGCCATAGTGCTTTTCGTAGTTGACCAGGTCGAGCCGGGCCAGGCGCTGGATCATGCTTGTGGCTGAGGCGGGCTTGACCATGCGCGCGCCGGCCACGCGCGAAGTCGAGACCGGGCTTTCTTCCTGCGCCAGGGCGTAGATGGTCTTGACGTAGTCCTCGATGGCCTGATGACTGAGGCTTTCGCGCTGCTGCGATCCGCCGCGGTCGAGTGAATCGATCTGGGGCATAGGGATAGCGTAGACGATGGGAGGCGCGTCGTCAAGAGGCGCGGCCGGGGCTAGAAGTCACGTAGCAGGGCGACGTAGCCACGCAGGCTCTCGGCCATTTGGTTGAGCGAGATGCTTTCGCCGGCCGTGTGGGCCATGCTCTCCTCGCCGGGGGCGTAACCGACAACGTGCAGGCCATGCGGGGCAAAGTGCCGACCGTCGGTGGCGAAACGATAGCGGGTCAGTTCGGGCGGCCGACCCATGCCCGTGGCGATGACCGCCACGACCCGCGTTACCAGCGGGCTGTCTGGCGGTGTGTAGAAGCCGGCCAGGGGCGCACTGCTGCCGGCCATCGGCTCCATCCCCTCGCCATAGGACAGCGTGTGGGGCGCGTCGCCAACCAGCCGGTCGATGAGCGCGGCCAGACTATCGACGCTCTCCGTCGCCGTGCGGAAGTCGAGCAGCACGCGCGCCCAGGCGGGGGTGACGTTGCCGCTAGTCGTATCGACCTGCAAGATGGTCGGCGCGACCGAGGTTGGCCCCAGGATGGGGTGGGCGGGCAACGCGGCCACGGCTACCTCCAGCCGGCCCAGGAAGGCGGCCAGGGCGTAGTTGGGGTTGTGGCCGCGCTCCGGGGCGCTGGCATGGACAGAACGGCCCTGAAAGGTCAGCCACAGCTGCAGGATGCCGCGGTGGCCCAGCGCCAGCGTGTTGCTCGACGGCTCGCCCAGGACGACGAGTTCGACCGGATAGTCGAGATGCTCGACCCAGTAGATGGCCCCCGCGCCACCGACTTCCTCCTCAACAACGCCGCAGACGACGACATCGCGTCGCGGCCGTTGGCCCGCACGCCGCAGCGCCGCGCCGGCGTAGACCTGCACCGCCAGTGGCCCCTTGATGTCGCAGGCGCCGCGGCCGATGAGCCGGTCGCCGGCGATCTCAGCCGCGAACGGTGGTGACGGCCATAGCGATAGGTCGCCGGGGTCAACGTGGTCGAGATGGGTGTTCAGCGCCAGCGCGGGCAGAGAGCGGTCCGCGCCATACAGGCGGCCGTAGACATTACCGGCGTCGTCGCCCCAGACCTCGTCATAGCCCAGTTGGCGCAGTTCGGCGGCCACCAGCGCCGCCAATGCCGCTTCCTGACCGGACATGCTGGGCGTGCGGATCAGGCGTTGGGTGAAGGCGATGCAATCAGCGAGGACAGTATCCCCATCCACAGGCTCCTCCGGGACGCGTGGCGCGTCGCGCATCAGGCGGCGCCGAGCAAACGGACGATGGCGGCCGCGTCCAGCACCGCCTTGGGCACAAACGACGAGGCCAACACGTACTCCTGGTCTTTGCTGCCGTCGTCGCTGCGCTGCGAGGAGTGGGCATTGTCTCCTTCCGGCCCCAGTCCATCGATGGTCGGCAGGCGGTCCCATAGCCAGTTGCCGTCGCTCAGACCGCCGCGCGACTGCACACTGACCGTGCCCAGGCCCAGCGCAGCCGCGGTGGCCGACCACACCTCGAACAGGGCCATCGTGCCCGCGTTGGCCGGCCAGGGCTGCCAGCGTCCCTCGACGTGGATGGTCACCTGGCAGGGATAGCCATCGGCCTCGCTGCGCACGGTGCACACGTCACCAAGAGCCAGCAGGCGGTTGACGCCGTCCTCGAAGACCACTGGATCATAGGCGCGCATCTCCACACCGGCCGTCGCCTGGTGGGGTACGCGGTTGACGACCGTCCCGCCCATGATTGTGCCGATATTGAAGGTCAGGCCACGACGATAGTCGGTCAGGTCGGCCGCGGCGCGGACAACGTCGGCCAGCTGGACGATGGCGTTCGCGCCGCGCTCATGCATGGCCCCGGCATGGCTGCCGCGGCCCTCGACCTCGATGTGGAAGCGAGCCATGCCCTTGCGGGCAGTGACGAACTGATAGCGATTGTTCTTGACATCGCCGCCCTCGAAGACCAGGGCCGCCCGCGCGCCGCTCAGCCGTTCGCGGGCCAGCGCGCCGAAGTCGGGGGCCAACACTTCCTCGGCCGCGTTAAGCAGGATGTGCCAGGTGGTGCTCTCGAACACATCGGGGAAGGCGTGGCGCAGGCCGTCCAGGATCATGTAGATCAGCACGGTGCCGCCCTTGATGTCCACCGTGCCGGGGCCATAGATGCGGTCGCCGGCGATGCGGAAGTGGAAGTCGTTGGCCTGCTCCTCCAGTTCCGGGAACACCGTATCGAGGTGGGAGATGAGGCCGATGGCCGGAGCGGGTTGGCCGCCGGCCGTCGGGTGGCCCTGGCGGGTTAGCATCAGGTGGCAGCCATAGTGAAAGCCGTCGGCCTGAATCGCCTCGCTCTCGAAGCCCAGCGCGGCAAAGCTTTCGGCCGTCAGTTGGCCCAGGCGGTTGACGCCGCGCGGGTTGAGGGTGAAGCTATTGATGACGACCATCTGGTGTAGCAGGTCGAGGTAGACGGGCCAGTTATGGCCCAAGTGGGCGCGTAGTTCGGCGTAGGGGGCGGCGGGATTCATGGGTTAGTTATAGCATTGACGGCCGTGAGCTTCAAGCATAAGGGGACAAATTTCACCGGCGGGCTTGCATTTCCGAACAGATGTGCTATAATGTGTTGTAGATACGCAACAAATGGAACGTTTGCGTAAAAGATGTTATTATAGGCCTTGGCGGCCACGAGGGACCCTCGGCCGATAGCGCAAGGCACGAT
>WBZM01001905.1_pt1 | contig 19077 bp, 18 predicted proteins | sample 5204271 | NCBI WGS metagenome assembly WBZM01 (sample SAMN12344346, study PRJNA552823) | activated sludge metagenome | biome: Activated sludge suspended growth; feature: Nitrification reactor; material: Wastewater; isolation source: activated sludge from nitrification reactor of wastewater...
GCCTTGATCGAAACGATCCGGCCGCCGTTCTCGAAAACGATCTCCGCCAGCGGCGCCAGCGGCGGCGTCGTCGCCTGCCCGGCCCCCGGCCAAAGCACCAGGTACCCGATCACCCCGGCGAGCAGCCCGGCCAGGAACCGCAACCTCACCGGATCAGCTCCCTGAAGTCCGAGCGGACATCGATGGTGCCGGGTTTGTTGGCCCAGCGTCTGCATTCGACCGACTTGACGGGTCTCAGCCGGGCCAGATCACGGCTGAACCTGAGCCAGGCCTGCGCCGCTCGCCTCGAGTAGCTGAAGCTGATGCCCATCCCGGCCCGGAAGATCCCGGCCCGAACGGCCGCCTTCCTCAGGGATTGAGTCCGTCGGTAGCTGCGCACCATCACCCGCGCGGTCTGCACGGTGTGCCAGGCGAAGACCGGGGCCCCGAAGCTGGCCGGTGGCTTGCTCGCCCCGTACGGACGCAGATGGTCGATCGCCTTCATGTGCCAGGCCCGCGAAGTCGCCTTGCCGTCATGTCGCCAAGGCGAGGTAATCCAGACCTCACGACCATCGGCGAGAAAGATGGTTGAAAGCGACGGCCTGCCGGCGCCGGTCATCACTGCCAGTCCACCCTTGCGACGGACCATTCCCTGATAGGCCCCGTTTCCGAGCTCTCCCTCGAGGTTGCGCTCGCAGGCATGGGCCGATCCGATTGCGATCGTGGCCGGGCAACGGTTCCTGAACCAGGAACAGTCCCAGTAAGTGAAGCTTGCGCTGCTTCGATCGACGAAATAGTCGCTGAACATCAGCAGCCCGAAGTTCCTGCCCAGCCACAGAGGCGTCACCTCGAAGTCTGCGATTTTCGCGGGTGGTTCGACCTCCGCAACTCCTCTCGAACCCATCCCGAGGCCGCAACCGGTCGGGGAGGTATCCGGGGTCAATCCCCATGAACCGGATTCGCTGGCCGGGCTGCCGTTGGTGATTCGGCTCAGGCAAGAGCCATCCGGCTCCACCGACCAGATCTCATCGCCGAAGATTGTCGTGACCGAAGCCTTGTTGCTGGTCAGGAGTATTCGCGAGCCGTCTCCGGACCAGTCGGGCTCGGCGAAATTCCAGGGCTGAACCTTCCCGAGCAGCAACCGCGGGTTCGAACCGTCCGCGTCCATCAGATACAGCTGCTGGGACGACGAGCAGCTGCCTTCGTAACAACTTTCGTTCACCTTGTCGCGGGTCGTCGAAAAGACGATCCTCTGGCCGTCCGGTGAAAATGAGGGATCGAAGGCCGACTTCTCGATCACCTTCGATTTCCGGGTAGAAAGGTCCAACGCGTCGATTCGGGGCTGCGCGTTTCCGTTTATCGGGATTCGGGTCACCAGGAGCTCCGACCCGTCCGGTGAAGGTTCGACTTCAGACGCGATCCAGAGGTCTCCGGATGGCTTCTCGTTTTTGAAGGTCGTCTTGCCGACTTCGATGACCTTGAGGTCGCTGCCGTCGGGGAGCATCGAAATGATCCGGGTCCGGACCGCATACGGCCAGCCGGCCGGAACCAGCTTGACGATGTACTCGACCTCATAGATCCGCGAACCATCCGGCGCCCATGCGAAGCCGCCGGTGTAGGTGGTCAGCTGGAGGGTCTCGATCTCCTCCATTGCCCTGATCTGGGTCGGAGTTCCGCCGTCGACGTCAATCGAGAAAAGGCCGAGCTTCGACCGGTCAACCGTCCCGGATGAATCATCGTCCCGCGAAAAGAGCACGGTCTGCCCGTCCGGAGAGACGGCCGGATCCGAATCCCGGATCCCGGTCTCGATCATCGTCTTTGCCCGCCGCGGGGTCAGGACCTTTCGCCCGGTCCCGTCGGCCTTGATCGAGACGATCCGGCCGCCGTTCTCGAAGACGATCGTGGCCGCGGGCAACTGCTCCGGCGGGATGGCCGCGGCCCGGTCTGCCGCGAGGAGGAAAGCGGCAAGCAGCAACGCCGCGGCGAAAAGCGCGGTGAGTGATGCGAACCACCGGTTTCGGTGGTTATCCCTGCCCCCTGGTGTCGACATCCTGCGACTCATCTTTCTGTTTCCCGGATCCATTCCGGTTTCCCTGCGAAGCAGGATTCTACCTTTCAAAGGCCTGAAACCGTTACGTGGGTGTGTCCTTGCCCGTCACGGTAAAGCTGACGGATGACACACCCCGTAACACGGTCGGATTGAGAAGTATCGGGGCGCCGGGATTTGAACCCGGGACCTCACCGACCCGAACGGTGCGCGCTACCAGGCTGCGCCACGCCCCGAGGAGAAGTGAGCCTACAGAAAATGCCGCCGGGAACCCTCCCTGGCAGCGCCTGCCGGACCTGTTACTGGACCTCGCCGATCGCGGCCTGTATTTCGCCGAGGTCGGGCGCGTCCTGCAGGATTTCGGTGCCCGAGGGTCCGTTGACAACCACCGCCGGGGCGTCACGGATCTTCAGGTCGATCGCGATCTGATCCTGCGCCTGAAGATCGGCGTTCATGGTGCTGCCCTCTTCCAGACCATCCTGATAGTCCTGCTTCCACTCTTCGATATCGAGATTGTCGATCGACTCCGCCAGGTTGATGAGAAATTCGTCATCGATTCCCTGCTCCTTGGCGAGGTCCTGATTGCTGAACATCAGGTAGGCGTACTGCCAGCCGTAGCCCTGGTTCATCGCCGCTTCGATCCCGTAGAAGCTGCGTTCGGTCGCGTTGCGGGTCAGCGAACGGTTCCGGTAAAGCAGCTTGAGCGATCCGTCACGGACCGGTCCGTTGACCAGGGCGGGAATGGTGTCGAAGAACTGATCCTTGTAGGTCGAGCTCTGGGCATCGAGGAAGACCTGCATCTGGACCGGGGCGTCGTCGGAACCCAGCCGGTCGTCGAGCTGGCGCACGCCGCCGAAGATCTGCCGCATCTCCTGCCTGCCCTGGATGTCCTCGTACTGGTTGTCGGGTTTCCGGGTAGCCATGCCGATCAGGCCTGCCAACAGGGCGCCGATCGCGACGACGAGGATGATCAGCGTCCGGAACTGTCCGGGACGGCGCTGCCTGAAGGCGCTACTCATTTCAGCCGGTTACCGACTTGTAGTAGCGCACTGCGAGGCCCGTAATCAGGGTCTTGAAAGCCTGCTCGATCTCCATGTCCTCTTCCTCGGCGAAGCGGACCAGCCCGCGCTCCTCGATCGCCACGCTGCGCTCGATCAACTCGTCGATCAGCTCGGGATTTCGATCGGAGAAATAGGCACCCATCGAATACAGATCGGTGTCCATCAGGGACTCGATGAAGGGGTCGCTGGCGGCAGCGACTTCGGTTTCCGGCTCTTCGGCCACGAAACCATCTTAGGGACAGGCGCGATCCCCTTATATGGTGGGTCCGTGGCTGACCGCGACGAAATCATCGCCTTTTGCGACGAACTTCTGGAGATCGACCGCTTCGGTGACTACGGACCGAACGGCCTGCAGGTTCCCGGGCGGACCGAAATCGGCAAGGTTGCGACCGCTGTTTCGGCCCATCTTGCATCGATCGAAGCTGCCGTGGAGACTGGCGCCGACCTGCTCCTGACCCATCACGGTCTGTTCTGGGACTTCCACCCCCGGGCCCTGACCAATGCGATGGCCGATCGACTCCGGGTGGCGCTCGGGGCTGATCTCAACGTTGCCGGGTATCACCTGCCGCTTGATGGTCATCCTGAAATCGGCAACAACGCGCTGATCGTGCGCCAACTCGGTTTCGAACCGGTCCCCGGCGAGATCGGTGAAGCCAAGGGCAGGCATATCGGCCAGATTGGCCGCCGGGCCGAGCCGATCCCCGCAAGCGAGCTTTTCGGCCTGGTCGGAAGCGAACTCAACCGCGAACCGCTGGTAATCGACGCCGGACCGGAGATGATCTCGACCATCGGTGTGGTCACCGGGGCCGGTGCCTCCGACGTCCACGAGGCGATCAGACTCGGTCTCGACGCCTACCTGACCGGAGAGCCATCCGAACATGTGATGGCCGACGCCCGCGAAGGCAAAATCCATTTCATTGCGGCAGGTCACTACGCGACCGAGATCTGTGGAATCACCGCCCTCGGCGAACTGGTCGCCCAGCGCTTCGAAGTCGAACATGAATTCCTTGACCTGCCCAATCCGATCTGATGTGGCAGGATCAACCGATCAAACCGCTTTGCGCCGCCACATAGCCACATAGGAGAGAGACTTGTCCAGCACCTACACGCCGACCAACCGTTCCCGGACCCTCGCCGACCTGCTGCCGAATTCGGCCGCCAGGCACGGGTCGGACGGTGCCTTTCTCTTCAAGAACGAGGCCGGTAGCTGGGAGGAAACCAACTACGAGCAGGTCGCCGCAGAAGTCCAGGCACTGACCCTCGGTCTGAAGGCACTCGGCGTTCAACGGGGCGACAAGGTCGCGATCATCGGCAACACCAGGCCTGAATGGACGCTCTTCGACTTCGCAGCGATGAGCACCGGCGCAACCGTCGTACCGATTTACCAGAGCAACTCCCCTTCCGAATGCAAGTACGTGCTCGAGCATTCCGAGTCGCGGGTCGTGATCGTCGAGGACGAGAGCCAGCTCGCCAAGATCCGCGAAGTCAAGGACTCTCTGCCGGCTCTCGAGAACGTCGTGATCATGATCGGCGAGGCCGACGACGCGATCGCCATGGAAGAGCTTCGCAACAAAGGCCGTTCCGGCAGCGCCGACGAGTACAAGGCCAGTTACGAGGCGGTGGAGCCCGAGGACCTCTGCAAGATCGTCTACACCTCGGGCACCACCGGTCCGCCCAAGGGCTGCATGATCTCCCACGGCAACTACCGGGCGATGCTGGACATGGCCGACTCGGTGAGCATCATCGAAGAGGGCGAAACCAGCTACCTCTTCCTGCCGCTGGCCCATGTTTTCGCGCTGCTGATCCAGTACGGAATGATGGACATCGGCGGTCGAATCGCCTTCTGGGAGCGCGACCAGCTGAAGATCGTGCCCAACCTGGTCGAGGTCAAGCCCGAGTCCTTCCCCTCAGTGCCTCGCATTTTCGAAAAGGTCCACGACACCGCGGTCGCCTCGGCCGAAAGCGAGGGTGGCCTGAAGGCGGCGATCTTCCGCTGGGCCTTCCGGGTCGGCAAGCGTTACCGGAAGGCCGAAGCCCAGGGCAAGAAACCTGGCTTCCTCCTGACCAAGCAGTTCAACTTCGCCGACAAAGCCGTTTTCTCGAAGATCCGGGACGTTTTTGGCGGCAACCTGAGGGTTGCGATCAGCGGTGCCGCTCCAATCGACCCCGAGATCCTTCGCTTTTACGAGGCGGCCGGCGTACCGCTGTTCGAGGCCTGGGGGATGACCGAGACTTCGACCGGCGGCACCACCAACATGCCGGGCGAAAACCGGATCGGCACGGTCGGCAAGCCGGTGGACGGAGTCGAGCTGAAGATCGCCGAGGACGGCGAGCTTCTGATCAAGGGCGCCAACGTATTCCAGGGCTATTACAAGAACCCGGAGGCCACGGCCGAAACAATCACCGACGGTTGGCTGCACACCGGTGACGTCGCCTCGATCGACGCGGACGGTTACGTCTCGATCATCGGCCGCAAGAAGGAAATCATCATCACCGCCGGAGGCAAGAACATCACCCCGGTCAACATCGAACAGGAAGTCAAGCGGCATCCGCTGGTCTCCCAGTGCGTGGTGATCGGCGACCGTCGGCCCTACCTGATCGCCTTGATCACGCTCGATCAGGAAGCGCTGACCCGCTTCGCCGCCGAGCAGGGCATGCTCGACGAGCCGACCGCGATGATCAACAGCCCGCTGGTTCGGGAGGCGCTCGAGCAGCACATCGAAGAAGTCAACAAGAACTTCGCCCGGGTCGAGCAGATCAAGCGATTCCACATCCTGCCCCATGACCTGAGCCAGGAAGGCGGCGAGCTCACGCCGACCCTGAAGATCAAGCGGCCGGTCGTGGCAACCAAGTACGAGAAGGAAATCGAAGACCTCTACGCCAGCTGACTAGGCGAACCCTTTCAGGCGACCGTCCTCGTCGAGCAGCGCCAGAGCCTCCGGCGCAGGTTCCACGGTTTCGGTCGAGGTCGTGTATTCCGGGTAGGAGGGTTTGAGTCCCCTCAGGCGACCGATCCGGGCCAGCATCGCCGCGATCGTCTTCTGGATCGCCGGCGGCGGTGAGGACAGAATCATCTCGTCGCTGTACTCGTTGACCATGACCATGATCTGAAGGAGACGGGGCACGCCATCCTCGTTCACCTTGCCGTCGCGGCAGAGCCCGAAGATGCTGGTGATGAATTCGGAGAGGCGATCGCCCGGCGTCGCCTCGACCACCACGCTCGCCTCCTCTTCCCCGATCTGCCACCAGTCGTGAACCACGCCGGCCGGCACCTCGGCCGACTCGCCCGGACCGAGCGTCACTTCTTCGTCCCCGACCAGGAACCCGACCTGCCCGCCCAGCACGTGGAAGCGTTCGCGAACGGCCGGGTGGATGTGCGCCATCGCGACCCGGCCACCCGGCGCCACGGTCAGATGCGCGGCCAGAACCCGGTCGGGATGCTCAAAGGGATCGGTGAGCACTACCACCCGTTCTCCGGTAACCGGATTATCGAACGCCTGACCAACCCGAGTCATGTCCAGAACCTATCCGCAACGGGCCCCCACGGCGAGAGCCACGCTGCCCGTTCAGGTGAAGTTCATCGAGATCGCATTCATCGGCGCTTTACGCCGACAAACCGCATCTCGCGAAATGCCAACACCACCAACCGTGAGCGGGTCGTGCACAGGGCGCTCCTGCGGGTGGCTGGCGAGGAATAAGCCGGGAAATGGCCGCGATCGTACGCGGGTACCTGAGCTGCCGTTTCCCGGCGTTGACGAAGCCACGGCGCCCGCAGGTGCGTCCTGGGCGCGTTGCCCGGGCTAAGAGGTGCCGGTCTGGCGGAGGAGAGCGCCCGTGGTCTGCTCGAAGATGCGTCGCCAGACCGAAGCTTCGGAGCTCTCCTGCTCCTTGACCTTGCGAACCACGCGGCGCAGGCGGGTGGCGGAGATCTCGATGCCGTGCTTCTCGCTGACCTCGGTGTAGTAGGCGTAATCCTCGGCGAGGTGAGCGGTCACGGTCTCGAAGCCGTGGGTGGCGATGTCAAGACGGCGCGAGTAATCCATGATCGAGGTGCCGAACATCAGCTCGTCGTCCGGATCGGGCTCGAAGAGCAGGATGTCAACCCCGGGGTAGCGTTCCTTCCAGGATTCGACCGCGATCGCCAGACGCTGGTGAAGGAGCAGACGGAAGGCCTGGTTGGCGATCGCCGGCAGGCCCATGTCAGCGATCCGCCGGACCCGGCTGCCGGAAACGGTCGGCAGACCGACGTTGCGGTCGTTCACATAGGGCACCAGCGGATTGACCACGACGATGAACTCGGCACCACGCTCGACTGCCACGTCGACGTTGGTGGTCGAGTAGATGCCACCGTCGACCAGGGTGCGGCCGTTGACCTCGACCGGTTCGTAGACGAGCGGCAAGGCGGTCGAACATTCGACGGCCTTGGAAACGGGGATGCCGGACCATTCGCCTTCCTTGTCACCGAATACGACCCTTTCGCCTGAATCGAGGTCGGTGCCGGTCAGGTAGAGCTCGTGCTCGAGCGCGTCGAAGGAGTCGACGATGCCCTTGGTCGCGAGCGCCTCGCGCACGTAGGCGCCGATGCCCGCGTTGGAGTACATACCGGAAGGCAGGTGCTCGGCCAGCCCGTAGGCGATGTCGATCACCGACAGGTCACGGAAGCGCGGGACCATGCTCTTGACCATGCCGGCGACATGCAGCGGCAGGGTGACGATCCGCTCCGCGTATTCGCTGAAGTTCGGGCGAAGGACGGTGTCCTGGCTGATCCGTTCGAGCAGGGCGCCCTTTTCGTCGGTCAGGACCCGCATCATCTCCTCCGGGGTGACCCCGGCTGCGAGCATGCTGCCGATGAACGAGCCGGCGCTTGTGCCGATGTACATGTCGAAGTCATTGACCGTCGAATTAACGGCAAGGAGATCAAGCGCGCGGAGGGTTCCGATCTCGTATACGCCGCCGGTGAAACCACCGCCACCGAGGACCAACGCAGTGCGGGAACGCTTCTGCCTTTTGGTGCTCTGGCGCCGTTTCTGGGATTCCTCGATGTTTACGACCTTGCCCATGAGGGTCCAATTATGACAGCAATCGGTGTCACCTTCCGCTACCTTCGGCCTCAAGTTTGTTGCAATATCCGATGAAACACTCCCTTCCGCTCCTCGCTGCGGTGCTTTCCCTGGCCCTCGCAGCTCCTTCCGCGGCCGCTTCCCCCGACTCGCTGCCGAATCCGGACCGGCATTTCGCCACACCGTTTATGCACCAGGGTGAAAACGGCGCGTCCGGCCCGGCCGATGCGAGCGCCAGCGCGGGCCGGGCCTGCCAGGTGATGAGAATGCTGGCCAGGCGGGGCAACGGTGCGGTCGGCCTGCGGGTGTTCAACCTTCGCAGCAGGAAGAACGTCTGCGCCCTGAACTCGGGGGCCCGCCGTTCGCTGGCCTCGAACAACAAGCTCTTCACGATCTCCACCGCCCTCGACCGGCTCGGCCAGGACCAGCGGCTTCAAACCCGGGTGATGGCCGGCGGCAAGATAAGCCGGAACGGGGTTCTCGACGGCAACCTCTACCTGAAGGGTGGCGGCGACCCCAGCTTCGGAACGGCCAGGTTCGTGAACCGCTGGTTCGGTGGGCACGGATCGGAAATCGAGAAGCTGGCCCGGAAGGTCCGCCAGGCGGGGATCCGCAAGGTCACCGGCCGGCTCTTCTTCGACGATTCGGTCTTCGACCAGGTCCGCGGCGTCGCCGATTCCGGTTATGCGACCAGCCCCTGGATCGGGCCGCTCTCCGGAATCGCCTTCAACGAGGGGTACACGAGCCCTTCGCTTTCCCGGTTCAGCAACGATCCGGCCAGACTGGCGGCCCGGACCTTCGTTCGGGCGATGCGGGCCCGCGGAGTGATGATCCGCCCGCGATTCTCACCGCGGGACACGCCGATGAAGCTGCTCAAGCGGGTAGTCGCCCGCGAGGTTTCCCCCGACATGGGCTGGATGGCCCGGGCCACCCTGCTCGACTCGAACAACTTCTTCGCGGAAACCCTGCTCAAGGTGCTCGGAGCTTCCTTCCACGGCCTGGGAACGACCGCCAACGGGGTCAAGGTGGTGCGCCGGACCATGGCCTCGCTGAAGGTGGACGTCTGGCCGATCGACGGCTCGGGCCTCACCTACGGGAACCGGTCCACCGCTCACGACGTGGTCAAGCTGCTTTTCCGGGCCCGCAGTGAACCCTGGGGCAAGGCCCTCGTCGCCGGCATGCCGACCGCCGGGGTTGACGGCACCCTCGAGGACCGGATGCGCGGCAGCGCTGCCCAGGGCAACTGCCATGCGAAGACCGGCACCCTGACCGGCGTCTCGGCCCTGTCCGGATATTGCTTCAACAGATCCGGCCGGCGATTCGCCTTTTCGATCCTGATGAACGACGTGACCAACCTGGACACCGCCCACCGGGCCCAGGACCGCATCGCCGCCCTGATCGCCCGCCTTTAACTGCATGCCATCCGGTCTTCGCCGGCCCTCCATGCTGAACCCGCCCCACCCATTCGAAGTAAACAATGGTTGGGCGGGGCTCTACCGGTGGGTTTATGGGGAGGGCGGGTTGGATCCCGCCCTGCTCCCTATTTCCTGAGCCATTGCTCGACTTCGGCGTAGTCGCCGGTGGCCACGAGATACCTGATCTTGCCGGTCCTGAGCGTGAGGATGCCGATCTTCTTGTTTCCTTCGACCCCCTGGGTGAAGGCGATCATCTTGCCGTCGGGCGAATAGTGAGGATCGAAGTTGATCGTTCCGGTCCGGGTCAGTCGCCTGGCGTTCTTGCCGTCAAGGCGTGACTGGACCAGCTCCCAGGCGTCCCCGTACTGCGCGGTGTAGACCATCGACTTGCCATCGGGGGAGAACGCCGGGCCGAGCGCCGCGCCTTTCGTGTTGACCGTGTGGCTCTTGCCGGTGCGCGTGTCCAGCAGCCTGATCTTCGAGGCGTCCTCGTCGCCGCCCCGGTTGTAGGCCAGGTAGCGACCGTTCGGGGAGACATCGGAGAAGCCCCAGTCCAGTTTGGTGTCGACTTTGTAGGACGTCGTCTTCTTCGTCTTGAAGGTGTACTTCTTCAGGTGCCAGAAGACCCCGGAATCGAGGTAGTACTTCTTCGAGAAGTAGATCGACTTGCCGTCCGGCGCGAATACGGTTTCGAGGTTCAGCACGTCACTTTCCTCGGGGGTGATCGCCTTCGCCTGCTTCGGCTTGGCGAAGGAGCCGAGCCACATCCGGTAGCCGGGATAGACCGAGTAGACGATCTGCTTGCCGTTCGGTGAGACCGCCGGGTCGGAATACGACTGGTCGAGGGCGCCAAGCAGTTCCTTCGACTTTCCGGTCAGGGTCTCGGTGAAGATGCGGCTCGTGCTCCCGTTGATGCCACCATCGGTGTAGCCGGAAACGAGCAGCAGCCCGTTCTTGCCCGGCACCGTCGCCGAGGCGCTGCCGACCGCGATCGTGAAGACCGCGACCCCCGCCACGGCCAGAAACCTTCTGGCACTCCCTGAAAAACTCATGTCGCCCAGCCTAATCGGTTATGAATGACACATGGGAGAACGGAGAAGGCTGATACTCGCTTTTGTCCTCGGCCTGGTTATCGCCACCGCCGGGACGGCGACTGCGGCAAAGCTGATCACCGGAAAGCAGATCAAGGACGGCACGATCACCTCGAAGGATCTGTCCAGGGCGCTTCGCAAGCAGATCAGCAGGTCCGGCAAGGCCGGCCCGACCGGTCCGGCCGGCCCGACGGGATCGGCCGGCGTGACCGGAACGGCGGGCGTAACCGGACCCACCGGAGCGGTCGACGCCTCCGGTTTCTTCACGAAAGCGGAAAGCGACGCCCGCTACCCACAGGTCGACGTGGTCCAGTCGAGCGGGGAGTACGTGATTTCGGTTCCTTCCGGAACGATGCAGGCGATCGCGACACTGCTCTGCCCGGACAATGCCCTCGCGGCGAAGGTGGGCTATGAGGCCACCGGCTTCGATCAGGGCCTGGTTTCCGCCCAGCTCGACGCCAGCACCGTCGACATCGTCATAAACAACACCGGCCCCAACCCGGCAAACGGAACTCTCGACGTCAAGCTCAACTGCTTCCAGATCGACCCGGCGATAGTGCCGGATCCGACCTTTCCCTGAATCAGTCCCCTTCGGGCTCCAGAGGGAGGTTCCCGGCGAGCAGCTGGTCAAGACCCTCGCGGTCGAGAACGGTCACCCCGAGCTTCTCGGCCTTTTCGAGTTTGGACCCGGCTGACTCTCCGGCCACCACGAAGTCGGTCTTCTTCGAGACCGAACCGGTGACCTTGCCGCCGGCACGCTTGACCATCGCCCCGGCTTCATCACGGGTCAGGTCGGGCAGCGTGCCGGTCAGGACGACGGTCTTTCCTTCCAGCGGGCCGCCCTCGGGACGGCGCTCATCCTCGGCCAGTTCCATCTTCAGACCGGCAGCCTTGAGGCGCTCGACCAGAGCCCAGGTCCCTTCGTCGGCCAGTGACTCGGCGATCTGCCGGGCGATGACCGGACCGACCCCCTCGGTCTGCTCGATCCGCTCCGGGTCGGCCTCATGCAACGCGTCGATCGAACCGAACTCGTCGGCCAGGGCTTCGGCCGTAACCGATCCAACGCCGATCAGACCGAGCGCGTAGAGGACCCGGGGGAAGGGGATCTCCCGGGACTTCTCGATCTCGGCGATCAGGTTGCCGGAGGAGGTCTCCCCCATCCGGTCCAGCGCCTCGAGCTGCTCCTGCCTCAGGGCGTAGATGTCAGCGACGTCGCTGATCAGGCCTTCCTCGAGGAAACGGGCGACCTGCTTTTCACCGAGGCCCTCGATGTCCATCGCTCCGCGGGAGACGAAGTGCTTGATGTGCTGGAAGATCTGGCCGGGGCAGCCGGAACGGTTCGGGCAGATCGAGAAGACCGAATCCTCCGGCTTGATCACTTCCGTCCCGCAGGCCGGGCACTCCTTCGGCGGGGCTGGCTTCCTGGCCCCCTTCGGCCGCTTCTGTGGCAAGGCGGAAATCACCTGGGGGATCACGTCCCCGGCCCGCAGAACCACCACCTCGTCGCCGGCCCGCACGTCCTTGCGTTCGAGATCCTCCTCGTTGTGGAGCGTGGCGTTGGAGACGGTGACCCCGCCGACCCGGACCGGGTCGAGCTTCGCCCAGGGCACCAGGTGGCCAGTCCGCCCCACGTTCCACTCGATTTCCAGCAGTTTCGTGGTCGCCGTGGTCGGCGGGAACTTCCAGGCGATCGCCCAGCGCGGCTCGCGGCCGGCGTTGCCGAGCTCGTTCCAGAGGCCGATGTCATCGATCTTGACCACCACGCCGTCGATCTCGAAGTCGAGGTCCTCGCGTCGATCCAGCCACCAGTGGCAGCGGTCCAGCACTTCTCCGATCGAGTCGTGGACGGCGATGTCGGGGTTGACGTGGAAGCCGTGGCCCCGCAGCCACTCGATCTCTTCGGAGTGGCTGGCGAACCTGATCCCGTCCATCGCCCCGATCCCGTATGACCAGACCGCGAGGGGACGCTCGGCCGCGGCCTTCGGGTCGTTCTGCCGGATCGATCCGGCCGCGGAGTTGCGCGGGTTGGCGAAGGCGGGCAGACCGGCGTCAACCCGCTTCTGGTTGAGCTCGGCGAAGTCGGCGATCGGCAGGTAGACCTCGCCCCGAACCTCGATCATGGGCGGGGCGTCGTCGATCTGCTTCGGCACCGTCTTGATCGTCTCGATGTTGAGGGTGACGTCCTCCCCGACCTGACCGTCACCGCGGGTCGCGCCCTTGGTCAGTCTCCCGTTCTCGTAAGTGAGCGAGATCGCCAGGCCGTCGATCTTCGGTTCGGTGACGAAGGTGATCTCGCCCGGGTCCACGTCGCGGCGCAGCAGGTGATTCCGGATCCTGTTCTCCCAGGCGGTCAACTCTTCCTCGGTTCTGGCGTTGGCCAGAGAAAGCATCGGGACCGCGTGCCTGACCGGGGCGAAGCTGGTCGAGGCCGGGGCGCCGACCCGCTGGGTGGGCGAGTCACCGGTGATCAGTTCCGGGTTCCGGCTCTCGAGTTCCTGGAGTTCGGCGAAAAGCCGGTCGTATTCCTCGTCGGAGATCTCGGGGTCGTCCTTCTCGTAATAGAGGACGATGTGATGGTTCAGGACGTCACGCAGTTCGGCGATCCGACCGGCGTCGTCGGGTGACGGTTCCCCGGCCGCTGCCTCTTCCTCGCTCAAGAGGTGGCCGCTCCCAGCAGCCGTTCGAAATCGCGGCCGCGCAGGCCTTCGATCTCGTCGTGGTGGGTCCAGTCCAGGCTGAGCGGGGTGACCGTGAGCCGGCCGCGGGCAATCGCGCCGATGTCGGTGCCGGGCTCGTCGTCGAGGCCCGGCTCGTAGCCGTAGATCCGGTAGGAGGTGCGGCCGTTGGTCTCGTCCCGCTCCACCTTCTTCAGCTCGTCGCGGTAGAGCCGCTTGCCCAGTTTGGTCACGTCGACGCCCTGCACCTCGCCCCCGGGCGCGTTGATGTTGAGGAGGGTGTCTTCGGGCAGCGGATGGTCGAGCATCTCGCGGACCAGCCCGGCGGTGAACTTCGCGACCGTGTCGAACTCGTAATGACGCTGCGGCATGTACCCCATCTCCCCCTTCTCCGACTGCTGCGAAACAGCGACCGCAGGCAGACCGAGCAGGATCCCCTCCAGGGCGGCAGCGACGGTGCCCGAATAGGTGACGTCATCACCGAGGTTGAGCCCGTGGTTGATGCCGGAGACGATCAGGTCGGGCTTTTCGCCGAGCAACCCGACCTGGGCGAAGCGCACACAGTCGACCGGGGTGCCGTCGGTCGCGTGGCCGAGGTCGCCGTCGTCGAAGTGGATTTCCTCGACCGAAAGCGGGGTGCGGGTAGTGATCGAGCGGGCCGAGGCGCTGCGGTTCGAGTCGGGAGCGATCACGTCCAGGGTGACGCCTTCGATCTGCCTAAGTTCGCGCCGCAGCGTCTGCAGGCCCTTGGCACCGATCCCGTCGTCATTGGTCAGAAGAATCCTCACGGGGTGAGGATATGAAACCCGGGAGGCGGCCAGCCGACGGCGCGCCTCGCGTCACCGGGCAACAGGCAGCGGCGGCGGGTCCGGGTAATCGACTCTCACGAAGTAGAGGCCTTGCGGTGGTGCGGTGACCCCGGCATCCGGTCGTTCGGCGCCCTCCAGCAGATGAACGAAGTTGTCCAGGCTGCGGCTCCCGTCGGCCACCTCCAGCATGGTGCCGACCAGGATCCGGACCATGTTCTGCATGAAGGAGTCGCCGGTGACCCAGAACTGGAGCGTGTCTCCGCCCGGGGAGAAGCCGGTGGCCGGGTCAACCAGTCCGTTCTCGTCGGTCCAGGCAGCGGAATGGATGATCCGCTCGAACCGCTTGTGGTAGGTCTCGGTCGGAGTGAAGGCGGTGAAGTCGTGCCGGCCGATCAGCGCCCCGGCGCAGGAGTCGAGCGCGTCACGGTCGATCGGCCGTGAGACCCACCAGGCCCGGTTCACGGCGAACGGGCTGTCGGGGCGCCGGGTCAGGACGCGGTAGCAATAGGTCCGCGAGACGGCGTCCTTGCGCGCATCGAAGCCGGAGACCGGGGTCACCGCCCGGACCGCGATCCCCCGCGGGGTGAGTCCGTTCAGGCTGCGCACGATCGCCGGAGGCATCTCGCCGTCAAAGCTGAAACTGGCGACCTGACCGAGGGCGTGGACCCCGGCGTCGGTTCGTCCGGCGACGGTCAGCTCAACCGGCCGGTCGGTTCGCAGGGCTATCCGCAGCGCTTCTTCAAGCCGCGCCTGCACGGTGTCGACGCCACCATCCTGCTTCGCCCAGCCCCGGAAGGCGGAGCCGTCGTACTCGATGTCGAGACGCCAGTTCAGCGGCGGATGTAGAGGATCTTCTTGCCGTAGTTGCCCCAGGCCTGGGCGGTGATCGCCACCTTGCCGTGAGCGCGCCTGCCGAAGAAGATCGTGACGGTTCCGGTGACGGTCCAGCCCGGAGTGATAACCCTGGTGTTGAAGCCTCGCTTGACGTCGACGCTGGGCCGGCCGGAGAGGGCCTTCTTGTCCATGTAGGTGTAGACGTTGGTGGCCCTCAGGTCGCCGCTGTTCTTGATCGAGACCTTCATGTTGACGGCCTCGCCGGGATGGACGACGCTGCCGCCGCCTTCCTTCCAGACCTTGACCGGCTTGATCACGGCCTGCTTGGTCTTGCCCTTGCCGTTGTTGCCGTTATTGCCGTTGTTCCCGTTGTTGCCGTTGTTCCCGTTGTTGCCGTTGTTGCCGTTATTGCCACCGTTATTGCCGTTCGGCGGGTTGATCACGGGACCATCGGTGGAACCGGTCGGCCCGGTCGGCCCGGTCGGGTTGGTGGGGCCGGTCGGGCCGGTCGGCTGGGTCGGCCCGGTCGGGCCCGTGGGACCGGTCGGCTGGGTCGGCCCGGTCGGGCCCGTGGGACCGGTCGGTCCGGTCGGGGGGTCCCAGCGATCGACCCGGTTGTTCCAGGGGTTTGCCACGTTGATCGTCGTGCCCGGACCGATCGCGACCGAGGTCGGCTGCGAAGTCACATAGGGCGAAGGGACGATGTACTCGCTGAGGAAGGCACCACCGGTCGAGAGCCGCTGGACCCGGGAGTTGCCCTTGTCGGCGACGAAAAGGGTGTTGCCGGCGCCGATCGCAAGGCCGGCCGGGTTGTTGACCTGGCCCTGGCCGGAGCCGAAGGTGCTCCAGACCGAGAGGACGTTGCCGCTCGAATCCGACTTGATGATCCGGTCATTCCCGGAATCCGAGACATAGACGTTGCCCGACCCGTCGGTGGCCACTCCGAGCGGGCTGGCGATGCCGCCGATGGCGGTGAATTCAAAGGCCGAACCGCACCAGCCCCAGGCGTTGCACTTGACCACGCGGTTGTTGTCGGTGTCGGCGATGTAGACGTTGCCGCCACCGTCGACCGCCACCGCGGCAGGCTGCTTGAACTGGCCGAGCGCAGTGCCGAAGGTGCCCCATTCGGTCTGGTAGCTGCCGTTCGGGTAGAAGCGCTGGATCCGGTTGTTGCCGGTGTCGGCGACGAAGATCGCCCCGCCGGACTCGACCGCGATGCCGTTCGGCGAGTTGAACTGGGCCTGGCCGGAACCGGTGGTTCCGACCGCCATCAGCTGGGTGCCGGTCGCGCTGTACTTGACGAAGCGGTTGCCGTAGGCCTCGGCCACGTAAAGGTTGCCGGAACTGTCGGTCGCCACACCCGCCGGAGCGTTGCCGAGAATCGGCGTTCCCCAGGCCGCCCGGGCCGGAGTGGCAGCAGCGAGCATGACCAGTCCTGCCGCGAAAACGGCGACCATCGCGGCGAAAATTGCCGCCCGGTTTGTGTGATGCCCCCTGTTGGAAAACAACTGCCTGATCCAGTTCCTTTGAATTCCTAAGTAGCCCAGTATAGGCGCAGTATCAGAAACACCAAATAACCGGAAAAGAAGCGCTTTCAAACCGGTTCCACCGGCCCGATGGAGGTTGGAGCAAGCGAAAGGGGAGCCGATGGCTCCCCTCTTGCGGCGACTTGCCTGTTCAGAACCCGTCTGACCGGAGATCAGACAAGTTCGAGGAAGACCATTTCGGTCGAATCGGACTTGCGGGGACCGATCTTGACGATCCGGGTGTAGCCGCCGTTCCGCTCGGCGTAGCGGGGGGCGATCTCCTCGAACAGCTTGTGGACGGCGAACTTGTCCTGGCGCAGGACCGAAAGGGCCTGGCGCCGGGCGTGAAGGTCACCGCGCTTGCCGAGGGTGATCAGCTTCTCGATCTCCGGCTTGGCAGCCTTGGCCTTGGCCTGGCTGGTCTTGATCCGCTCGTGCTCGATGATCTCCTTGGAGAGATTGCTGAGCAGCGCCTTCCGGTGGGCGGAATCCCGTCCCAGCTTGTTCCTTTTCTTTGCGTGGCGCATCGTCTCTCCTTAAGGGTTACTCGGTAATGCTAGTCCTGGCGCAGGTGATGCCCGCGGCCTTCGAGGTTCTCGATGACCTCTTCAATCGACTTCGAACCGAAGTTCGGAATCGCGGCAAGCTCGGATTCGGACTTGGCCAGCAGCTGGCCAATCGTCTCGATGCCGGCCCGCTTGAGGCAGTTGTAAGAACGGACGCTGAGCTCGAGCTCGTCGATCAGGATGTCGTTGTCGCCGCCGGTGGCAACCGGGGCGCCGTTGTCGGCGACGATTCCTTCGGCAACGACCGGCTCGCGGGCAGTCAGCTCTTCGACCCGGTCCGGGTCACTGAAGATCGCGAGGCTCTTGATCAGGATCTCGGAAGCTTCGCGGAGCGCCGTGTTCGGTTCGATCGAACCGTCGGTCTCCAGCTCGAGGGTGAGCTTGTCGAAGTCGGTGCGCTGACCGACACGGGCAGCCTCGACGGTGTAGGAGGCGCGGCGGATCGGCGAGAAGATCGAGTCGATCGGGATCACGCCGATCGGCTGATCGGCATCCTTGTTCTCCTCGGCCGGGCGGTAACCGCGGCCGCGGCCGATGGTCACGTACATCTCGAGGCGGGTCTTCTTCTCGAGCGTGGCGATCGGAGCGTCAGGGTTGAGGATCTCGACGCCGGCCGGCAGGTCGATGTCGGCGGCGGTGACGTTGCCCGGACCCGTTGCGACGATCGGCGCCTCGACGGCGTCGGCGTCGGTGTGCATCCGGACCACGAGGTCCTTGAGGTTCAGGACGATGTCGGTGACGTCTTCCTTCACGCCGGCGATGTTCGAAAACTCATGCGAAACGCCCTCGATCCGGACGCTGGTGATCGCGGCTCCGCCCAGCGAAGAGAGCAGCACGCGACGCAGGCTCGAACCGAAGGTGTAGCCGAAGCCCTTGTCGAGGGGCTCGATGGTGAAAACACCCTTGTTCTCTTCAACCTGCTCGGACGAGATGGTCGGTACCTGGAAATCAGTGCTCATTGGATCCTTTTGTTGCGGGGGAGGGGAAGGCTTGCGGGGCGCCCGGAAATCAGACGCGACGGCGCTTGCGGGGGCGGCAGCCGTTGTGGGCCTGGGGCGTCACGTCCTTGACGCTGGTCACCTCAAGACCGGCGGCCTGCAGCGAGCGGACCGCGGTGTCCTTGCCGGAACCGGCGCCCTTGGCGAAGACTTCGACCTTCTGAAGGCCGTGCTCCATGCCCTTCTTGGCGGCGGCGTCGGCGGTCACCTGGGCGGCGAAGGGGGTCGACTTGCGCGAACCCTTGAAGCCGGCGCTACCGGCCGATTCCCAGGCGATGACGTTGCCCTCGGGATCGGTCAGGGTGACGATCGTGTTGTTGAAGGAGGTCTTGATGTGCGCCTGGCCGACCGCAATGTTCTTGCGGACGCGACGACGGGACTTGGCCGGTTTCTTGGCTGCCATGAAAGTTCTCCAGCTCCTTACTTAGCGGGCTTCTTCTTGCCCGCAACGCTCATGCGGCGAGGGCCCTTGCGGCCCCGGGCATTGGTCTTGGTGCGCTGGCCCCGAACCGGCAGGCCGCGGCGGTGGCGCAGGCCCCGGTAGGAGCCGATCTCCATCAGGCGCTTGACGTTCTGCGAGCGCTCGCGGCGAAGGTCACCTTCGACCTCGTGCTGCTCGACCGCGTCACGGAGCTTGATGACCTCGTCCTCGGTCAGGTCCTTGACCTGGGTGTTGCGGTCGATGCCGACCTGGTCGAGAATCTCCTGGGCGGTCGACTGACCGATCCCGTAAACGTAGGTGAGGCCGATTTCGGCCCGCTTGTTGAGGGGAATGTTTACCCCGGCGATGCGCGCCATCTACTAACCCTGCCTCTGCTTGTGTCGCGGGTTCTCACAGATCACCAGGACGCGTCCGCGCCGGCGAATAATCTTGCACTTCTCACACATCGGTTTTACCGAGGCTCGGACCTTCATCGTCCTAACGTTCCTTTTGGAGAGATGTCCCGAGAATCCCAGTAAACGGACTCCGGGCGTGAAAAAAGGGCCAATTTTGGCCGCTTGGGAACAATAGCAGG
>WBZM01001906.1_pt1 | contig 19066 bp, 18 predicted proteins | sample 5204271 | NCBI WGS metagenome assembly WBZM01 (sample SAMN12344346, study PRJNA552823) | activated sludge metagenome | biome: Activated sludge suspended growth; feature: Nitrification reactor; material: Wastewater; isolation source: activated sludge from nitrification reactor of wastewater...
GAGGTCCTGGTCGATCAGGATTTCGACGCGGTGATCGAGGGCTGCGCCCACGCCGGGACCTCGCGCGACACAACCTGGATCAACCCGCCGATCCGGCGCCTCTACCGCGACCTGTTCGACGCCGGCTTCGTGCACACCGTGGAATGCCGGCGCGCCGGCGCGCTCGTCGGCGGCCTCTACGGCGTCTCGCTCGGCGCGGCCTTTTTCGGCGAGAGCATGTTCCATACCGAGCGCGACGCCTCGAAGACGGCGCTGGTGCATCTCGCCGCCCGCTTGCGCGCCGGCCGCTACAGGCTGCTCGACACGCAATTCGTGACGCCGCACCTCGCCTCGCTCGGCGCCGTCGCCGTCCCCCGCGCCGCCTATCGCGCCATGCTGGAGGAGGCCGTCGAGGCGCAGGCCGACTTTTTCGCCTGGCCCGCCGACATGCGGATTCCGGGGAGCGAAATCCTTGCTTCTTTCGCATTGCAACGTGACAGCGCGCCATAAATGGCAAGCATTTCCGCGCTCTGACCGAGGGATAGGGCTCGATCGCGACGAAAGAATTTCGCACTGCGGTCGCACAATGGGAGGGAAGTGGATGAAATCGATCAAGCTGGCGCTCGCCGCTACATTTGCGAGCGCGGGCCTTGCGACCGCCGCATTCGCACAGAAGGCTTACGGACCGGGCGTCACCGACACCGAGATCAAGATCGGCAATATCATGCCCTACAGCGGCCCGGCGTCGGCTTACGGCATCATCGGCAAGGCGCAGGGCGCCTATTTCCAGATGATCAACGACCAGGGCGGCATCAACGGGCGCAAGATCAACTTCATCTCCTACGACGACGCCTACAGTCCGCCGAAGGCGGTGGAGCAGGCGCGCAAGCTCGTGGAGAGCGACAATGTCCTGCTGGTCTTTTCCCCGCTCGGCACGCCGTCGAACACCGCGATCCAGAAGTACATGAACGCGCAGAAGGTGCCGCACCTGTTCCTGGCGACCGGCGCGACCAAGTGGAACGACCCGAAGAACTTCCCGTGGACGATGGGCTGGCAGCCGAGCTACCAGGCCGAGGGCCAGATCTACGCGAAATATTTGCTCGAGAAGAAGCCCGGCGCGAAAGTCGCGATCCTCTACCAGAACGACGACTACGGTAAGGACTATCTGAAGGGCTTCATGGACGGGCTCGACGGCAAGATTAAACCCGTCATCACGCTCACCTACGAAGTCGCCGATCCGACGATCGATTCGCAGATGACGCGGATGCAGGCCGCCGGCGCCGACACGTTCATGAACATCACGACGCCGAAATTCGCCGCCATGGCGATCAAGAAGGCCGCCGAGCTGAAGTGGCAGCCGACCCACTTCCTCAACAACGTCTCGGCCTCGATCGGCGCGGTGCTGAAGCCTGCGGGCTTCGAGAACGCTCAGGGCATCATCTCGACGGCGTACATGAAGGATCCCAACGACCCGCAATGGAAGAACGATCCGGGCTTCAAGAAGTGGGACGCCTTCATCGACAAGTACATGCCCGGCGCCAACAAGGCCGACGGCGGCCTCGTCACCGCCTACAACGACGCGCAGACGCTCGTTACCGTGCTGCAGCAGTGCGGCGACAACCTCACGCGCGAGAACGTGATGAAGCAGGCGGCCAACCTCAAGGATATCCAGCAGGAGATGATGCTGCCGGGCGTCCTCATCAAAACCTCCGCCGACGACTTCGGACCGGTTCAACAGGAGCAGTTGATGAAGTTCGACAAGGATCACTGGGAATTGTTCGGCCCGGTCTACGACGCCCGCAAGAAGGCGACGAACTGAACGCGAACCGATGCGGGCGGCCGTCCGGCCGCCCCTTCTCTCGATCAACAAGAAGACCTGCCGCAGGCGCGCCAAGACGCCAGGCGGGCCCGAACGAAAAGCAAGGTGAGGAAACGGGGCCGCCGAGCGGCCATCATGAGGGGAGAAAACGATGAAGCAGAACGCCAAATTCCTGCTTGCGGCGGCGCTCGCCGTCGGCATGTCGGGCGCCGCCGTGGCGCAGAAGAAATACGGGCCCGGCGTCACCGACACCGAGGTCAAGATCGGCAACATCATGCCCTACAGCGGGCCGGCGTCCGCCTACGGCGTCATCGGCCAGACGGAAGCCGCCTATTTCAAGAAGATCAACGACGAAGGCGGCGTCAACGGCCGCAAGATCAACTTCGTCTCATATGACGACGGCTACAGCCCGCCCAAGACGGTCGAACAGGCGCGCAAGCTCGTCGAGAGCGACAACGTTCTGATGATCTTCAATCCGCTCGGCACGCCGCCGAATACGGCCATCCAGAAATACATGAACGCGCAGAAGGTGCCGCAGCTTTTCGTCGCCACCGGCGCGACAAAATGGGACAGCCCGAAGGAATATCCGTGGACCATGGGCTGGCAGCCGAGCTACCAGGCCGAGGGCGTGATCTACGCGCAATATATTCTCAAGAACAAGCCGAACGCCAAGATCGCGATCCTCTACCAGAACGACGATTACGGTAAGGACTACCTCAAGGGCTTCATGGACGGGCTCGCCGACAAGATCAAACCCGTCATAACGCTGACCTACGAAGTCTCCGACCCGACGATCGATTCGCAGATGTCGCGCCTGCAGGCTTCGGGCGCCGACACGTTCTTCAACATCACCACGCCGAAATTCGCGGCGATGGCGATCAAGAAGGCGGCGGAAATGAACTGGAAGCCGCTGCACTTCCTCAACAACGTCTCCGCCTCGGTCGGCGCCGTGCTGAAGCCCGCGGGCTTCGAGAACGCGCAGGGCATCATCTCGACCGGCTATCTGAAGGACCCGACCGATCCGCAATGGAAGGAGGACGCCGGCTTCAAGAACTGGCTCGCCTTCGTCGACAAGTACATGCCCGGCGCCGACAAGACGAACGCCAACATCGTCTACGGCTACAACGTGGCGCAGGGTCTCGTGCAGCTCCTGAAGATGTGCGGCGACGATCTCACGCGCGAAAACATCATGAAGCAGGCGGCCAGCTTCAAGAACGTCAAGTTCGAGATGCTGCTGCCGGGCATCACCGTGACGACCGGCCCCGAGGATTTCGCGCCGATCCAGCAGGAACAGTTGCAGAAGTTCGAAGGCGACCGCTGGGTGCTGTTCGGCGAAATCTACGACGCCAGCAAGAAGGCGACGAACTGACCGGCGCGCCGGTCGCAACGCGAGGGCGGCGTGTTACGCCGCCCTTTTGCGTCAGGCCCGCGGCTCTGCCTGCGGTCCTCAAGCGTTTCCTCATTCACCGGACACAACGCCGTCATTGCGAGCGCAGCTAAGCAAATCCATCCACCGGGCCTATCCGCATGGATGGATTGCTTCGTCGCTTCGGCAGAAATCGCCTTCGGCGATTTCGCCTGAGCTCCTCGCAATGACGGCGGTGAAGAGCGCCATCGATCCCGGCCTGCCCGTCACGCGCGCAAGGCGAGGCCCTTCAGCCAGTCCGTGAAGCCGGCAATGGCCTCCTCGTCGAAATAGCCCGACGACAGCACAAGATGGGCCGCGAGCGTGACGACGAGCCCGGCGACAGTCGACAGCGCGATGCTGGTTTGTGGCAGCGGCCGCCATGCGAAGCGCCGCGCGAGAAAAGCGACGGCGCCGACGCCGTAGACGAGCCCGAAGGCGGTTTCCGTCCGGCTGTGGCCGCCGATCTCGAACCGGCTGACGGCGACGCCAAGCACGATCGCCGCGCAAAGCGCGGCGATCACGTACCGCAGCGCGCCGAGGCTTTCGCGCTTCCACGCCACGACGGCGAGCGAGCCGTAGACGAAGGCGGCGAGCGCCGTGTGACCGCTCGGACTGCGCAGCGGGCCGCCGCGATAAACGAACATGAACAGGATTTTCGACAACACCGTCGCCGCAAGGCACAGCGCGAAGGCAATAGCCAGCGCGCGCGCATTGCGACGCTCGCCGAGCGCCCACAGCGCCGCGATGGCGCCGCACACTGGCGGCGCGATCAGATTGGCGTCGCCGAAACTGGTGATCGTGTAGAGGAATTCAGCGAAGCGCGCGGCGAGCATTTCTCAATTGGCCCGGTCGCTCATTCCGCGGCCTCGGAATCCGGCTCCGGCTGGCCCGACGTTTCGCCGGTCGCATCGACCTCGCCATCTTCCACTTGTTCCACTTGCGCGAGCAGCGGAAAATCCTCGGCCGTGTCGTCCGCGTCGAGCGGATCCTCGTCCGCGGTCAGCGCCTCGCCGTCGTCGGGCTTGGGCACGCCGAACCCCGGCGGCAGACGGCCGTCGAAGAGGCCCGCGCCCTTGAGTTCCTCAAGGCCCGGCAAGTCGGAAATCTGCTCGAGCCCGAAGTGGACAAGGAACCTGTCGGTCGTGCCGTAAGTGATCGGACGGCCCGGCGCCTTGCGGCGGCCGCGCAGCCTGATCCAGCCGGTTTCCAGCAATACGTCGAGCGTGCCCTTGGAAATGGCGACGCCCCTGATGTCCTCGATCTCCGCGCGCGTCACCGGCTGGTGATAGGCGACGATGGCGAGCGTCTCGATGGCGGCGCGCGTCAGCTTCTTCTGCGGCGTCTCCTCGCGGCGCAGCAGCCAGCCCAGATCGTCCGCCGTGCGGAAATACCATTTGGTCCCGGCGCGCGCGAGATTGACGCCGCGCGTCGCATAATCCTCGCGCAACGCCGCGAGCGCGGCGTCGAGATCGGCGCCGTCGGGCAGGCGCTCGGCGAGCAGGCGTTCTTCGAGCGGCTCGGCCGAAGCGAAGAGCAGCGCCTCGACAATGCGCTTGGATTCCGCGAGCAAGGCGGCGCGCGCTTCTTCAAGCGCCCGGTCCTCGTCCTCCACGAATTCGAATGCGCGCGCCGTTTCGGCCATGTCGTCTCCTCAAACCATCACACTACCGGGGCGCCGAAGCGCCCGCCAAATACGCTCTATTCCGCAGCCGCCAGCGGCATCTCATCCTTGCGCCTCAGCCAGATCGGCGCGAACGCGCGATCCTGCCTGATGTCGAGGCGACCCTCGCGCACCAGCTCCAGCGACGCGGTGAAGGACGAAGCCCGCACCGTGCGCGCGACCTCCGGCGAGACGCAATATTGCAGGAGATAGTCGTCGAGCACGGTCCATTCGCGCGCCATGCCGGACAGGCGCTCCAGCGCCTCGCGCGCTTCGGCGAGCGACCAGACATGACGCTGCTTGAGCGTGACCTTCGACAACGCCTGCTTTTGCCGCTGCCGCGCATAGGCGGAGAGAAGATCGAAGATCGAGGCCTGCCATTGCGGCGTCGCGACGGTCTCGATGCCCTCGCCGCCGCCGCGCATCGCCATGTCCCGGCCGATGCGCGCGCGGTTGACGAGCTGCTCGGCCGCCGTGCGGATGGCCTCGAGGCGCCTCAGGCGCTCCGCAAGCGCCGCGGCGAGGTCGGCGGCGGCGGGTTCGTCCGCCTTTGGCGGGGTCGGCAGAAGGAGACGCGACTTCAGGTAGGCGAGCCAGGCGGCCATGACGAGATAGTCGGCGGCGAGCTCGAGCCGGACCTTTCGCGCCTCCTCGATGAAAGCGAGATATTGCTCGGCCAGCGCCAGCACGGAAATCTTGGCGAGATCGACCTTCTGGCGGCGCGCCAGTTCGAGCAGCAGGTCGAGCGGCCCCTCGAACCCGTCGACGTCGACGAGAAAGGCCTCTTCGGTCTCGCCCTTGTCGAGGGGCTCCATGTCAAATGGCAGGGGCGCCGCCATGCGAATCACTCACCGCGTCCGATACTTAAGTTTCGGCGCGGAATGTGGCCCCTCTAGGCCGCGCTCGCAAGCGCTGCGGCGAGTTTCTCGCGGGATTCCACAGGATCGAAGGCCAGCCGGGTCCCGGCGATGCGCGCCAGCGCCCTTTCGGCCCTCTCCAGCGCCTTGCCGGCGAGCACGGGCGCTTCGGCGGCCACCTCCCGCGCTTCCGCCAGATCGCCATTGCAATGCAGGGCGAGGTCGACGCCAGCCGCAAACAGCGCGCGCGCCCGGTCGCGGAAGGAGCCGGACAGCGCCTTCATGGAGAGGTCGTCGCTCATCAAGAGACCGTCGAAGCCTATGAATCCACGAATGATTTCGTTGACAACGACTGGCGACAGGGTCGCCGGGCGGCCCGGGTCGATGGCCTTGAACACGACATGGGCGGTCATGGCGACCGGCAGGTCGGCATTGGCCTTGAAAGGCGCGAAATCGCTATGCTCGAGCTCGTCCCGCGACGTTTCGACGGTCGGCAGTTCGAGATGACTGTCGGAGCGGGCGCGGCCATGCCCGGGGACATGTTTGAACACCGGCAGGACGCCGCCCGCCATCAGTCCTTCGGCGGCCGAGCGGCCGAGACGCGCTACCGTCTCAGGGTCCTCGCCATAGGCGCGGTCGCCGATAATGGCATGGCTGCCGGCGACCGGCAGGTCGAGCACGGGAAGGCAATCGACATTGACGCCGACCTCGGCCAGGTCGTGGGCGATAAGGCGGGCGGCGAGAAAGACCGCCTGCACCTGCTCCGCGGGATCCGGGGAGGCGGCGGCGAGCCTGGCGGCGGAGGGGTAGGCCGGCCAGTGGTTTGCGGCCATGCGCTGGACGCGCCCGCCTTCCTGGTCGATCAGGACGGCGGCGTCCGTCCGGCCCGTGATCGCGCGAAAACGATCGGTCAGCGCGCGCATCTGCTCGCGATCGACCACGTTGCGCTTGAACAGGATCAGGCCCCAGGGATCGCTCTCGCGAATGAAGGCCTCTTCGTCCACGGTCAGCGCCGTCGACGAACACCCGCAGATGAATGCGCGCGGCGCCATGCGGTCGCGTCCGGTCAGCGGGCGACGAAGCAGGCGCCGCCGGCGGCCTTGACCTTGCCGCACATGGCGGTCGCGCTTTCCTTGGAGAGCCCGGTCACACGGACGCGATAGAGCGAGTCGGAGGCCTTGACGACCGACGGACGCCGGCCGCCGAGCGCGCCGGAGAGCTTGTCGCCAAGACGCGCCGCCGTCTGGCGGGCCTCGGTTTCCGAGCCGGCCGAGGCGACCTGCACGGCATAGCCGCCGGAGGACGCGGCCTTGGGCGCATCGTCGTCGGAAGCGTCGGCGGCGGCCGGCGCGTCGTCCTTCGGCTGCACGGCGGCCACGCGCGCCTTGGCGGCGGGCTTGGGCTCGGGCTTGGCTTCAGGCTTGACCTCCGCCTTTGGCTTCGCCGCCGCCGGCTTGGGCGCGGCAGCAGCCCCGGCCGAAGAGGTGGCGTCGGCGCGGGTCGCGGATTTCGGCGTGGCGTTGCGGGCCGGCGCGGGCGTCGTCCGTTCCGGCGCCTTGGGCGCGGCGGCAGGCGCCGGCGCGGCGCTCTCGCCGCCGCCGCCGTTGATGATCGAGCCATCGGCGCGAACGGAGACCGTCTTCACGCGCTTGGGTTCGGGAAAGGCCGACCGCTGCGCCGGCTCGGACGCGGATCGCATGGAGGGCGCGGGCGGCGCGACGGCCGGCACGGAGGCTGCGCCCGAGGAACTCGACGCGGCGGCGGGCGTCGAGCCGGCGTTTTCCTCCAGCGGGATAATGCGCGGCGTCTTGGCGGCGGCGGACACGTCCATCGGCTGCTCGTCGCGGGTCACGACCTTCTTGACGGGCGGCGCTGCGGTGCGCTCGAGCATGGTCGACTCACGCGCGGTCTTTTCGCCGCCCTCGCCTTCCTTGGGCTGCACCTTGGTCGGATTGGTGGACGCCGCGATGGTCGCGACGCCGCCGGCCTGATGCGCGCCGCCCCGCCAGGCGAGCGTGGAGCCGATGGCGACGAAGCCGGCGGCAATCACCGCGGCGGCGACGTAAAGCGGCTTCTTCGAGCGTTCGCGCGGAACCTCGGCCGCGGGGGCGTCGGGCGACAGTTCCGGCGCTTCGGCCCAGTCCTCGAATTGCGAGGACGGGCTCAGGGTCTCCGGGTAGGGCTCGGCGCCGGCGGACAGCGCAAAGTCATGCGGCTCGGGCGCCGGCGGAATCGGAGGAACGGACGACGGTCCATGGTCGGCGCCGCGCAGCAGCGGGCGCAGATCCGGGAAATCCGCAAAAGGATCGCGCTGCGGCGCCTCCGCTTCCACCGGCGGGGGCACGATATGCGGCGCGAATGGCGGCGCGACCGGAGGCGGCGCGAGCGGGGGAGCAACGGGCGGCGCGCTCCTGCGGCCCTTGTCCGCGAACAGTTCGGCGAAGGGGTCGACCGCCTGCTGATTTTGCCCGCCAACAAGCCGGGCGAGCTCGGCCAGCGGGTCTTCGGCGCGCCGCACGGGCTCAGGCCCGCGCAGACGACGCTCAAATTCATCGATATCGATCGGCTCGCGACGTTCGGGGGCTGCGCTCATTTTCACCACCTCAACTGCGATTCGACGCCTGTGCGAGCGACGATCACATTCGGAGAAGCCCCGGGGCGGCGGGCGAAGCGGCGTTCGCGCCCTAGCGCATCTCGTCCGGAGCGCTCACTCCCAGGACCCCCAGTCCTGCGGCCAGAACGGTTGATAAAGAAAAGATCAACGCGAGCCTGGCGCAGGTCAAATCTCTCTTGTTTTCATTAACAAAACGTAATTCCGCGGCATCTTTTCCCCTGTTCCACTGGGCATGAAGCAGGCTGGCCAGCTCATGCAGGTAAAACGCCAGGCGGTGCGGCTCGTGGGCTGCCGCTGCAGCCTCGATAACGCGGGGGAATTGCGCCAGCATTTTGACAAGGCCGGTTTCGCCCTCGTCCGTCAACTGCCCCAGATCGGCCGCAGCGAGCGCCCCCGCCGACAGATCGAGGTCTGGGAAGGCCGCGCGCGCCTGACGCATGACCGACTTCGCGCGGGCGTGCGCGTATTGCACGTAGAAGACGGCGTTGTCCCTGGACTGCTCGATCACCCTGGCGAGGTCGAATTCCAGCGGCGCGTCGTTCTTGCGGTAGAGCATCATGAAGCGCACGGCGTCGACGCCGACCTCGTCGACCACTTCGCGCAACGTGACGAAATCGCCCGACCGCTTCGACATCTTCACCGGCTCGCCCGCGCGCATCAGCTTGACGAGCTGGCAAAGCTTGACGTCGAGCGCGACCCTGCCCTCCGACAGCGCCTTCACCGCCGCGTCCATGCGCTTGACGTAGCCCCCGTGATCGGCGCCCCAGACGTCGATCAGCGTATTGTAGCCGCCGTCGATCTTGACCTTGTGATAGGCGATGTCGCTGGCGAAATAGGTATAGCCGCCGTCCGACTTCAGCAGAGGACGGTCGACGTCGTCGCCGAACTGCGTCGAGCGGAAAAGGGTTTGCTCGCGGTCTTCCCAATCGTCGGGCAGCTTGCCCTTGGGCGGCGCGAGACGGCCGACGTAGACGAGGCCTTTCTCACGCAAGAACGCAATCGCCTCGGCGACCCTGTCCCCGCCCGGCCCGCGCGTCAGCGAACGCTCGGAAAAGAAGACTTCGTGCGTGATGTTGAGCGCGGCGAGATCGGCGCGGATCATGTCCATCATCGCGTCGATGGCGAAGACGCGAACGGTCTCCAACCATTCGGCCTCCGGCATGTCCCGCAGGCGCGCGACATATTTGTCCGCAAGCCCCTTGCCGACGGAGACGAGATAGTCGCCGGGATAGAGGCCTTCCGGGATTTCGCCGACATTCTCGCCCAGCGCCTCGCGGTAGCGCAGATGCGCAGAGCGCGCGAGCACGTCGACCTGCGCGCCTGCGTCATTGATGTAATATTCGCGCGTGACCGTGTGACCCGCAAATTCCAGCAGATTGGCGAGCGCGTCGCCGAACACGGCGCCGCGTCCGTGGCCGACGTGCATGGGGCCGGTGGGGTTGGCCGAGACATACTCGACGTTGATCTTCTGGGCCTCGCCCACCCTGCCTTTCGGCGCGCGGCCGAAATCCCCGCCTTGCGACAGGGCGGCGCGCAGAACGCCCGAAAAGACATGCGGCTGGAGACGGATGTTGATGAAGCCGGGACCAGCGACCTCCGCCTGCGAGACGTCGGCGTCCTCGGCGAGCGCAAAGGCGATTTCGGTCGCGAGCTGGCGCGGATTGCCGAAGCCGGCCTTCGCTTCCCTGGCGAAGACCATCGCGGCGTTGACCGCGAGATCGCCTAGAGCGGCCTCGCGCGGGGGCTCGACGACGAAGCGCGCCATGTCGAGATCGGCAGGCAGGCGGCCGTCCCTGGCGAAACGCTGCAGGATCGCGGCTACGCGGGCGTGAAAATCGGCGAAAATATTCATGGTGCGCCGGATTAAGGGATCGCCCGGCAAAAATCAAAGATGGAAGGCGACTCCGCCCGCGCCTCAATCTGCCGCAACGATTGAGTCTGCGGCGGCCGGCATACGCTGGCAATGGCGAGACTTACACCTAGAGCTCTACAGGAGGCGCGTCGCGCCGCCGCCGCCCGTTTCGCGAACCTGTCGATTTAACCTCGCGCCTCCCGGCTCGAGGGATTCAGAAAAAATTCGCGGAGCCGGGAATAAGCCCGCCATCGCCCGAGTCCTCCCATTGCGGCCGCAATCGAGCGGCGGATGGAGGCGAGCATGGACGTTTCGAAGGACAAGCGCCTTACGCGGCGCTTTGCGCTGGAATGCATGACCTGGGCCGGAACGGGGGTGCTCTGGACCGTTGCGGGCGGCGTGCCCGCTTCGCGCCTTATCAGCGCGGCCGAGGCGGCGCCGACCGGCTTCAGCTTCGTACAGATTTCCGACAGCCACATCGGCTTTTCCAAGCCCGCCAATCCCGACGCGTCGGCGACGCTCAAGGAAGCGATCGACCGCATCGTCGCAATGCGGGAGAGGCCGGCCTTCATGATTCACACCGGCGACATCACGCATCTCTCGAAATCCAAGGAATTCGACGACGCCGACCAGTTGATCGGCGCAGCGAAACTCGATGTGCATTACGTCCCCGGCGAGCATGACATCATCGACGAGGACCGCGGCAAGGCCTACATGGACCGCTACGGCGCGCGCGCCGGCGCCAAGGGTGCAGGGTGGTACTCCTTCGATCACGCCGGGGTGCATTTCATCGGCCTTGTGAACGTTGTCGATCTCAAGGGTGGCGGAATGGGCAATCTCGGGCCTGAGCAGCTCGCTTGGCTCGCCGCCGACCTCAAGGAGAAGAGCGCATCGACGCCGATCGTCGTCTTCGCCCATATCCCGCTGTGGACCATCGCGCCCGAATGGGGCTGGGGCACGCAGGATTCAACCGAAGCGCTGAAATTACTGACGCGGTTCGGCTCCGTGACCGTCCTTAACGGCCATATCCACCAGCTTATGCAGAAGGTCGAGGGGAACGTCACCTTCCACACGGCGCGTTCGACCGCTTTTCCGCAGCCAGCGCCCGGCACGGCGTCCTCGCCGGGTCCAATGGTGGTTCCGGCAGGGCAATTGCGCAGCGTGCTCGGCGTACGCTCCGTCGTCTATCGGCAGGGACAAACTGATCTCGCAGTCACCGACACAGCGCTATCAGGTTGAAGGAGCGCGCCATGCCCTCGATTTGCCTGCGCCTCGCGTTTGGCGCGCTGCTCGCGCTCGGCTCGCTCGCTCTTGCGCCGGCGGCGCGGGCGGACAACGCCACCGTCACGATCGACAATTTCGCCTTCACGCCGGATACGCTGACCATCAAGCCCGGCACGAAAGTCGTCTTCGCCAATCATGACGACATACCGCACAGCATCGTCGCCGCTCACGGAGAATTCAGGTCGAAGGCCCTCGACACTGATGACAAGTTCGAATTCACTTTCGCGACGGCCGGCGAATACGCCTACTTTTGCGGCCTGCATCCGCATATGAAAGGCAAGATCGTCGTCGCGCCTTGAGAGCGGTGCATCGGTGACAAGCGAGAGCGCGCAACGCCTATTTGCAGAGCAAATCATGCCGCTTCTCGACGACGCCTACGGGCTCGCACGTTGGTTGACCGGCAACGGAACCGACGCGCAGGACGTCGTGCAGGAGGCCTGTCTCCGCGCGATTGCGGCAATCGAACGCGCGCACACCGCCAATCCGCGCGCCTGGTTCATGACCGTCGTGCGCAATGCCGCCTATACCTGGATGTCGCGCAACCGACCAAAGAACATCATTGTCGCGGAGGACGCGCAGATCGACCTGCCAGACGACGCGCCCTCGGCGGAATGCGTAATGATCGCGCGCGCCGACGCTGCGACGCTCGAGCGGGCGATAGACGCGCTGCCGCTCGTGTTCCGGGAGACACTGGCGATGCGCGAATTCAGCGAACTGAGCTATCGCGAAATTGCGGAGGCGACGGGCGCTCCGGTCGGCACGGTGATGTCGCGGCTCGCGCGCGCCCGCGCGCTGCTGGCCGCAGCGTTGAAAGAGAGGGAGCCATGAACGAGACGGATCGCCTTCTCGCGCAGGCCGCGCTCGACGGCGAAATGGACGGGCCTTCGTTTGCCGCCTTTGAGCAGAGACTGGCGCACGAACCGGAACTGGCGCGCGCCTATGGCGAATTGCAAACATTGCGCGCCGCCATGCGCGCCATGCCGGCTGCGCGCGCGCCGCAGGAACTGCGCGCGAAGATCGCGGCGATGGCGGGCGACCGGGCGACGGTCGTTTCGGCGCGCCGCGCGCCCGCAACCAACTGGCGCGCGATGGCGGCGAGCGTCGCAGCGCTCGGGATTGGCCTTGCGATCGGCTACACGTCGGCGCCCCGCGAAAACTTCGATCGCGAAGTTCTTGCTGGTCATTTGCGCGGCATGATCTCGACTCGCCCCGTCGATGTCGTTTCCAGCGATCGGCATACGGTGAAGCCCTGGTTCGCCGGAAAGATTTCCGTCGCACCCGTTACGCCGGATCTGTCGGCGCAAGGATTTGAACTCGAGGGCGGCCGGATCGACATGGTCGGCGGCGAACCCGCGCCGACACTCGTCTATCGCTCCGGAAAGCACACGATCAGCGTGACGCGCCTGCCAGACGCCGCTGCGCGGCGTCTTGGCGCGACGTTCCGCGGCGCCATTGATGGCCATGCGCTGTTTGGCTGGAGCGCCGGCGGCGCGAGCTACGTCGCAACATCCGACGCCGAGGCGACCGAACTCGCCGCCTTCGCCGATGCATTCCGGAAGGCCGTCGCGGCAGGGACGTGAAACTAGGCGACGCGCCAAGGCGCCGGGTCGAGCCCCGCGTCTGCGAACGCCCTGCCAATGCGGGCCGCGATCATGGCGACACGCATGTCGAGGTCGGGCACATCAGACAGCAGATAGTGGGCGATGAAGCTGGCTTCGGCGCCGTTGATCAGCAACGGATCCTCATAGTGCGTCGCCCGCCGCAACGCCGGGTTCAGCATCAGGTGGAATTGCAGCAGCTTCTGGTCGTCGATCAGCGCGTAGCGCGGCGGCAGGGCCAATTGGCCGGCCATCCGCGCCACGCTCATCAGGCGCCGCCAGGCGCGCATGGCGCGGACGGCGAGCGGGTGGCGGGCGTTTACGAACAGAACGCCGGCATTCACCCGCCAAGCGTCCTGCGCGCCCGGCGCGGACGGACGCAGCACCAATGCGCGGTCGTCATGACGACGCAGGTAGGCGTCGAGATCGAACCGAAGGTCGACGATGAATGCGTCGGTGTCGAGAAAGGCGAGCCAGCCGTCGAACCCGGCGTCGATGGCTTCGTTGAGCAGCGCGATGCGGTTGTAGGTCGCATCCTGCGGACGGCGGCCGAATTTCAGGCCGCGAAACGACTCGTATTCGTAGCCGTTGAGCGCGCAGAACGCCCGCACGCTCACGGACGTGACGTCGAGCATCGGCGCGTATCGAACAGCGTCGGAGGTCTGTATGAACCTGACGCGCAACGCGCTACACGATGAGCTTGCGGTAGAGATGCCAGCTCGCATGTCCCAGCACGGGCAGCGTGATGAACAGCCCGACAAAGCCCGACAGGATGGATACGCCGAGGAAAAGCGCGATCAGCAGCGCCCAGGCGATCATCTGCGCGGGGTTTCCGAGGACGCAGCGGATGCTGGTCAGCATGGCGGTGACGAAATCGACGTCGCGATCGACCAGCAGCGGAAACGACACCACCGTGATTGAGAAGACGAACATGGCGATGACGGCGCCGAGCAGATTGCCGGCGACGGCGAAAAGCACGCCTTTGCCGGTCGACAGCACGGCGACGACAAGCTCGTAAACCGTCGGAATGTGCAGGCCGTAGAACATCAGGAACAAGAAGATCGCGAAATCGACCCAGATGATGAGCGCAAATACGGTAACCAGCGCCATCCAGCCGAGATCCTTGCCCGAACGCCCCCAGACGGCCCCCAGGACCTTGCTCCAGCCCAGGGGCTCGTTGCGCTCGAGCGTGCGCGAGACCTCATAGGTTCCGGCCGCGACAAAGGGCACGATCAGCGCAAATCCCATGGTCAGCGGGTAGCCGATCCACGGCAGGCGCAGCGCCAGAAACAGCGCGAGCAGCAACATGCCGCCAAGCGCGTAGATGCCGCCGAAGAACAGGCCGTAGAGCGGCGCGGCGGCGAAATCCCGCCAGCCCTGCAGGAGGCATTCGATCAGGTCGTCGCGCTTGAGCTGGCGAATTTCGAGCCGAGCGCCCCGCGCCCGGCCGACACCGCCGGCGACCTCCGCTCCCGACTCGCCCATCACTCTCCCCGACCTCTCCCGATTGACGGAAAGCAAGCCACGAATGAGGCCGGGCGGCAAGGGCCGCAGCCTTCGACAATGGGCGAGGAAGGGATGGAAACTCAGGCCACATTGGCGCTCAGCGCCGGCCCGAAATTTCCGAGCCGGCGTCCGGCGCCAAGCGCGCAAAGAACAGGATGGAGGCGGCCGAGACCAGGCCGACGACGAGGAAAGCCGGCGCGAAATCGCCAACCTCGAGCGCCGACCCGGCGCCGTGCCGGGCGCGCGCCAGCTCCAGCGCGCCGGCGCCGAGCGTCACGCCGACCGACAGCGACAATTGCTGCCCCACGGCGGCAAGGCTGGTCGCATGGCTCATGCGGCGGTCGTCGACCTCGGCATAGGCCACCGCATTGATGGCGGTGAATTGCAGCGAGCGGAAAAAGCCGCCGGCCAGCAGGACCGCGATGATGACCGCATGCGGCGTCGCCGCCGTGAACAGGCAATTGACCAGGAAAAAGCCGGTCGAGATCAGGGCGTTCGTCGCCAGGACGTTGCGGAACCCGAATCGCTTGAGGATCGGGCCCGCCGTCGGCTTCATCGCCATGGCCCCGAGCGTGGAGACGAATGTCAGCGCGCCCGACTGAAAGGGCGTGAGGCCGAAGCCCATCTGGAACAGCAGCGGCAGAAGAAATGGCGTGGCGCCGAGGCCGAGCCGGAACAGGAAGCCGCCGCCGACGCTCGCGCGAAATGTGGGCAGCGCCAGCAGCCGGAGATCGAGGATCGGATGCGGCGTCGTCAGCGCGTGACGCACGTAGAGCGCGAGGCTGGCGAATCCGACAAGGATCAACGCCGCATCGACAGGGCCCGCGACGACGCCGCGGCCGAGCGCGGAGAAGCCGAAGATCAGGCAGGACAGCGCCACGCCGATCAGCGCGAATCCGGCGAGGTCGAGCGGCGGCGTGTCTTCCTCACGCACATCCGTAATGAAGATCGTGGCGAGCACGACGCCCAGAATGCTGATCGGAATGTTGATCCAGAAGATCCAGCGCCAGTGGAAATAGGTGGTGATGAAGCCGCCGAGCGGCGGCCCGATGACAGGTCCGACCAGCGCGGGCACCGTCAGCCAGGCGAGCGCCCGCACGATTTCGGAGCGCGGCACGGAGCGCATCAGAACGAGACGGCCGACCGGCGTCATCATGGCGCCGCCCATACCCTGAACGATCCGCGCGGCCACGAATTGCGGCAGGGTCGAAGAAAGCCCGCACAGGATAGAGCCCAATGCAAAGACAAGAATCGCGGCGCGAAACACTTTTCGCGCGCCGAAACGGTCGGCCGTCCAGCCGGATGCGGGGATGAAGATGGCAAGCGACAGAAGATAGGCGGTCAGCGCGAGCTTCAGCGCGACCGGGTCCTCCCGGAGATCGGCGGCGATCGCCGGCAACGAGGTCGAGATGACCGTCGAGTCGAGGTTCTCCATGAACAGCGCCGTGGCCACGACCAGCGGCGTAACCATGGACCAGGATTTATTTGCCTCGGCCCCGCTCACGCGACGCCAGATTTCAGGATATCCCGCCGCGCCAATCCATCATCCCGCAGGTGTCGCATCCGCTCGATTGCCGTCGTCATCCGCCCATTCTAGGGCGTCAGCGCCGCAACTGCGAGGCGGCGGGCCTTATCCACACGGCAAGGCTGCGCTGCTCCGGCGGCGGTTTGCCTGCCGCTTTACTCATGCTAAGAGCACCCGCCAACCCATGGGTGGCGGCGCCGATTCCGCCGCTTTTCGCTTTTTCCGGAGTTGGCCATGCCGAACACCCCCCGCCCCTTGCTCGTCGAGGCCCTTACCTTCGACGACGTTCTGCTGCGCCCCGGCCATTCCGAGATCATGCCGACCGGCGTCGACATCCGCTCGCGGCTGACGCGCAGCATTTCGCTCAATCTGCCGATCATCTCGTCCGCCATGGACACTGTGACGGAAGCGCGCCTGGCCATCGCCATGGCGCAGGCCGGCGGGCTGGGCGTCATTCACCGCAACCTCGAGCCCGAAGAGCAGGCCGAGGAAGTCCGCAAGGTGAAGCGCTACGAAAGCGGCATGGTCGTCAACCCGATCACCATCTTTCCCGACCAGACGCTGGCGGACGCGCTCGCCATCATGGCGCGCTATTCGATCTCGGGCATTCCGGTCGTCGAGCGGGGGCCGGGCGACAAGCCCGGCAAGCTCTGCGGCATTCTCACCAACCGCGACGTGCGCTTCGCCGACAAGCCGGCGCAGCCCGTGTCCGAACTGATGACGCGCAAGCTGATCACCGTGCAGGAAGGCGTCGCGAAGGAAGAAGCGCGCCGCCTGCTGCATCAGAACCGCATCGAGAAGCTGCTGGTGGTGGACGAAGACTACAAGTGCGTCGGCCTCATCACCGTGAAGGACATCGAGAAGGCGACGCTGCATCCCAACGCCTGCAAGGACGCCGAAGGCCGGCTGCGCGTGGCGGCCGCCTCCACCGTCGGCGACAAGGGCTACGAGCGCGCGCTGATGCTGATGGACGCCGGCGTCGACTGTATCGTGGTCGATACCGCGCATGGCCATTCGCAGAGCGTCCTCGACCAGGTGGCGCGCATCAAGCGCGTATCGAACAAGGTTTCGGTGCTGGCCGGCAATATCGCGACCAGCGAGGGCGCCAAGGCGCTGATCGACGCCGGCGCGGATGCGATCAAGATCGGCATCGGGCCGGGCTCGATCTGCACGACGCGCATCGTCGCGGGCGTCGGCGTGCCGCAGCTCACCGCGATCATGGACGCGGCGGAAGTCGCGCGGAAAGCCGATGTGCCCGTCATCGCCGATGGCGGCATCAAATATTCGGGCGATCTCGCCAAGGCGATCGCCGCCGGCGCCGATTGCGTGATGATCGGCTCGCTGCTCGCGGGCACCGAGGAAAGCCCGGGCGAGACGTTCCTTTATCAGGGCCGCTCGTTCAAGGCCTATCGCGGCATGGGTTCGGTCGGCGCGATGGCGCGCGGCTCGGCCGACCGCTATTTCCAGCAGGACATCAAGGACGAGATGAAGCTGGTGCCGGAAGGCATCGAGGGACAGGTGCCCTATCGCGGTCCGGTCGGGCCGATCCTGCATCAGCTCGCGGGAGGGCTTCGGGCGGCGATGGGCTACGTCGGAGCGCCCACGATCGGCGAATTCCAGAAGCGCGCGAGCTTCGTGCGCATCACCGGCGCGGGCCTGCGCGAAAGCCACGTGCATGATGTCGCGATCACGCGCGAAAGCCCCAACTATCCGACGGGCATGTAAGGCCTTTCGCAACGCGGGAAAATTGTGATCGAAGCGGCGCTTGGAATGGCCTGGGCGCCGCCTAGTTGAGGCGGCGGGGCTGGTCACAAGGGAGAAACCCATGACCCGCACGGCTCTCTACGTCCAGCTCGAAGCCAAGCCCGGCAAAGAGCAGCAGGTAGCCGCCTTCCTGAAAGACGCCCAGCAGATGGTGGAGGCGGAGCCCAAGACCACCGCCTGGTTCGCGATGAAGATGGGGCCGACGACCTTCGGAATTTTCGACGCCTTCAACGACGAGACGGGGCGCGACGCGCATCTCAAGGGCAAGGTCGCCGACGCCCTGATGAAACAGGCGCCGGACCTGTTCACGAGCAAGCCGGAAATCCACAAGCTGGACATCCTGGCCGACAAGCTTCCGCACTGACTCTTTCGTCCGGGCCGCGTGCATTCCAGAAGCGCGGCCCGGCTATGCATGTTCCTTTTCGCCGCGGGCAAGCATCCTGCGCATCGAATCCGGCACGCGCACGGTCTTGTGCGTCGCCTGATCCGTATAGACCCAGACGATTTCGCCGGCGGCGCGCAGATCCTCGGAGCCCTTCCCGAAAATTGCGAGATCGAACCGCAGGCTGGAATTGCCGATGGCGCCGACGCGCACGCCAACCTCGATCTCCTCGTCGAAGCGGATCGGCGCCTTGTATTCGACGAGCGATTTCACCGTGTGGAAATCGACGCCCGTCGCCTTCACCTCAGCCGCGTAATCGTAGCCGAGCCAGCGGAAGAACTCCGTGATGGCAGTATCGTAATAGGTCAGATAATGCGCGTTGAAGACGACGCTCTGCCCGTCGACCTCGGAATAACGCACGCGGAAGGGAAAAAAGAATCTGAAGTCCGCGCGTTTCATTCCTGCCCTCTTTCGTTTGGCCCGAGTCTAACGGCGAGGCGCAGGCGCGCAAGCCTGTGCTAGAACAATTCATAATGAAGGGGCTCGCAATGACGGCAAAGTTTCCGCCTCATGGGGATGCGGTCTGGCGTGGCCGTAGGGAAAGCGATTTCATGCGCAGCGAAATGGACAAGATGCTTGCGGGCGAACTCTATCGCGTCGACGACGCGATAGCGGCGGAATGGCGAGAGACGCGCGCATGGCTGGAGCGTTTCAACGCCGCAGGCCGTTCGGACGGCGAGCGCGCAGCCGTGTTGCGCGAGCGTCTCGGCGCCGTCGGCCGGCATGTCCACATCCGCCCGCCGTTCCATTGCGACTAT
>WBZM01001907.1_pt1 | contig 19062 bp, 17 predicted proteins | sample 5204271 | NCBI WGS metagenome assembly WBZM01 (sample SAMN12344346, study PRJNA552823) | activated sludge metagenome | biome: Activated sludge suspended growth; feature: Nitrification reactor; material: Wastewater; isolation source: activated sludge from nitrification reactor of wastewater...
TCCAGACCCACCTTCGCCTTGAACTCCGGGGTGTGCACCTTGCGCGTCTTCACTTCGCTCATCGCTTCTCGCTCCCTATGCCAGCGCCTAGCTTAAACCACTGTCTCAAATCCGGGGACCACTATAGTGGGGAAATGGTGCGATACCGCTTGGCCAAAAGCCGCATTCTTGCCCAAAGACTTCCCCCGCCTGCACCCTGGGGGTCTCCGCGAAAAACGGGACCAGACACCACTTCTGTCGCTTCCCGGTCTACCGACGGCCTGCCTTTACGACAGATCATCGCTGGGCGAGCTTCTCGACCTGCTCCTCGAACCGCTCGCTACCCAACGCCGACCCCTTGTCGAGCGGATCGGCGTGAGCAGATTCCGTTCACTCGCCACGACGCTCGCCCGATAGCGCTTCCCGGCGCGGGGACGACGTCCCATTCAACCCGCTTGCCGCGAGCGAGCAGCGCGCAGCCGATCGGCTGCGACGCGCGGCGCCGGATGCCCATCGGCCGAATTCCCATCGTCATGCACCCTCGCCGGCGCTGGCTGCCGGTTCATCGCTGTTGCCGACGCGGTACCAGTCGATGTGGCGCGTGGCCAGCATGGTTGCGGCGAGTGCGGCGAAAATCAGCAGGGAACCCATCAGCAGCGCATTGTCTTCCGAGAGCAGGACGCCGTAGAGCACCGCGTAGAGCAGAGCGATGCCGGTGCCGAAAGCGATTCCGCGCCGGCGTTCGCGCAGCGCGCTGGCGAGATAGACGGAGATCAGCAGCGTGCTGGCGACGGCCGCGCTGGCGTAGGCGGGGGCGAAGTCGAGGTGTTCGGAGAGCCCGATCAGGAGCAGGAAGAAAGTGGCGAGCGCCAGGCCGACGAGCAGGTATTGCAGCGGATGAATCGCCAGCCGGCGCAGCGTTTCGGTGAGGAAGAACGCGGCGAAGGTGAGGACGACGAAGAGCACGCCGTACTTCACTGCGCGCTCGGACTTCAGGTAGATGTTGACCGGGTCCAGGTAGCTGACGCCCAGCGTCTCGCCGTGCGCCGCGTGTTCGGCGCCGCCCTTGACGATGCGCTCGAAGTTGCGGGCGAGGTGCGAGACTTCCCAGCGCGCGGTAAAGCCTTGCTCGCTCACCTGGCGCATCGTCGGCAGGAAGCGGCCCTGGAAGCTCGGGTGCGGCCAGTCGGAGGTGAGCGCCACGCTCGTACTCTCGCCGGCCGGCGCGATGTTCAGGTGTTCGAGACCCATCAGCTTCAGCGGGAACGAGAATTCGATGCGGCGGGCGGCTGCCAGGTCGACCTTGCCTAAAGCGATGTGCAAGCCGGCGCCGGGGAGCAGGCCCTGCGTTCCGGTGGCGAAGCGGCGCGCCGCGCCGTCGATCAGTACCTCGGGGTCGAGGCCGACGCCGCGCGGGTCGGACAGGCCGAGAACCAGGAAAGCCTGCGCGTCGACCAGTTGCGGCGTGCCGTCGAGACCCAGCCGGGGTGGCAGCTCGGCGGTGCCGGTGAACGCCAGATCGAGGTGGTAAAGGCGCGCGCCGTAGAGCCCGCGATGGCGCATCTCGACGCGCGCACTGCCGGCGATGTCGAGCTTCTGCGGCGGCAGCACGCGACAGCGCTCGACGATCTCGCGGCGCACGCTTTCGTGACCGGTCGACGCATCCTTCTCATGGTGCTCGATGCGTTCGCGGTAGCGGATGGCGAGCAGCGGCCCGACCACGGTTTGCGCGCCGGCCGCCGCCTCGGCGATGTTGCGCACGACTTCGGCCTGGCGCACGCTGCGCTCGCGCACCTGGTGTTCGATCATGCCGAGCGGCACGAGCAGGAGCAGCGACAGAACAGCGATGGCAAACAGCTTGAGGATGAGTTTCTTTTGCATGACAGGCTCCTGGGGTGAACGATGGAGCGAGTCTGCGGCGCAACGGTGAAGCGATTGTGAAGCGGGTGTGAAGTGCCGGTTGTCCGCCGGGTGTACCGCGCGTGTCCGCCGCGTGTTCGCCACGCGCGAGCAGTGCGCCTCGCCGGCGGCGGTCGTTCAGCGCGGCAGCACGATACGCGCGATGGCGCCGCCGCTCGGCGCGTTCTCGAAGCGGGCCTCGCCGCCGTGCAGGCGCGCCACCTCGCGCACGAAGGCGAGGCCGAGGCCGGTGCTCTTGCGGCCGGTGGCCGGGCGAGCCAGCGAATAGAAGCGCTCGAAGACCTTCGGCAGCGCGTAATCGGGCGCCCCCGGCCCGTGGTCGCGCACTTCGACGACCTGCGTCGCGCCGGCACTGCGCACCGCAATCTCAATCTCGCCGCCGTCCGGCGAGAAGGCGATCGCGTTATCCAGCAGGTTGGCGAGCGCCTGACGGAGCAGGAAAGGATCGCCGCGCGTCTCCGCCGCCGCCGGTTCGCCGGTGATCGTCACGCGCAGGCCGTGTGCCTCGAGCTCGGGTTGGCGGCCGGCAACGGTTTCCCGCGCCAGTTCGAGCAGCGCCAGCGAGCGCGAATCCTCGGGCCGCTGCAGTTGTTCGATGCGCGCCAGCGCCAGCAGGCGATCGATGATCAGTTGCATGCGCTGCGTCTGCTCGTCGATGTGGCTGACGAAACGTTCGCGCTCGGCCGCCGGCAACTCGTCGTGCAGCACCTCGGCCGCGCCGCGGATCGCCGAGAGTGGGCTCTTCAGTTCGTGGGCGAGATTCTGCACGTAGGTTTCGACGTATTGCTTGCCGTCCAGCTTGGCGCGCATCTCGGCCAGCGCATGCGCCAGTTCAGACAGTTGGCGGCCGCCCTGCACCGGCAGAACAGCGCGTTGGCCGGCGGCGACCGACCTGGCGTAGTCGCGCAGGCGGTTGAGCGACCAGGTGAGCCAGAGCGTAAACAGCGTGCCGATCGCGGCCGACAGCGCGAGCAGCCAGAATCCGCCTTCGCGCACCCGCTGCGCGGCGCGCACCGTGTAGGGCTGCAAGGAGAGCGTTGGCCGGCCGACCGAGACGACGCCGACCAGCCGGTCGGCCACGCGCACCGGCGCGGCGACGTACATCACCGAGGTGGACGGCTGCTGCGGATCGTCGCGCGTGCTGCGCGCGCCGTACTCGCCGCGCAGCACGCGCGCCACGTCGATCCACTGGCTGTAGTCGGCGCCCGGCGCGCCGCCCGCCGAGTCGAAAACCAGGATGCCGCGCGCATCGGTCAGGTAGACGCGCAGATCGACCGATTCCTTGCTCACGCCCCAGATCGACGCGTTCGGCGTGCGACCGATGGCGGCGGCGACAGCGCGCGCGAAGTTCCCGTCGGCAATCCGCCCGGCGGCGAGCTCGGGCGCCGCGAGCTCGGCGAGCAGGTGCGCCGTATCGACCAGAACGTCCTCGGCCGCCTGGCGCACCCCCGGCTGGACTTCCTTGCTGAAGATGTTGAGCACGAACCACGCAGCGACGCCGACGACCAGGAAGAAGCCGAGGAACAGACGGATGGCGATGTTCATGCGTGCATGCGGCCGCGGTCGCCTAGGCCAGGTCCCGCCGCAGGCTGTAGCCGAGTCCGCGGTGCGTCTCGATCGGGTCACTGTCGTCGACCGCGCGCAGCTTGGCGCGCAGCGTCTTGACGTGCGCATCGACCGTACGTTCCATGCTTTCCTCGGCGTCGCGCCAGACCCGGTCCATCAATTGCGGGCGGGAAAGAATGCGGCCGGCGGCGTCGATCAGCGTCGCGAGCAGGCGGTACTCGTAGCGCGTCAGTTCGAGCCAGACCCCGCGGTAAGCGATGCGCGCGCCGTCCGCATCGACCGCAAAGACCGGCCGGACGGCGGGCGTTGGTGTCGGTGTCGGTGTTGCCGTTGGCGCTGCCGCGACCACGACCCGCGCCCGGCGCAGGATGGCGCGGACGCGCGCGGCCACCTCGCGTGGGCTGAACGGCTTCGCCACGTAGTCGTCCGCGCCGAGTTCGAGGCCGACGATGCGGTCGATCTCGTCCGCGCGAGCGGTCAGAAACAGCACCGGTACGTCGGAAGCGCGGCGCAACTCGCGGCAGACGTCGAAACCGGAAAGGTCGGGCAGCCCGACGTCGAGGATGACCAGCGCATGACCATTGGCGCGCAGCGTGGCCAGCGCGTCACGGCCCAGACCGACACAGTCGCTGGCCAGACCTTCGCGCTGCAGCGCGTAGACAAGCGCATCGCTGATCGCCGGCTCGTCGTCGACGATCAGGATGCGCGGCGGGGCGTCTGGCGGCGACATGGCACGGTGCGGGTCGGCGCAGCCGCGCACTCCACGGAACGAGCCCGCCGGCCGTCCGCCCACCTGGTGGCGGCTGAGCAAGGCGCGCAGAAGCGCAGAGAGACCGGGCGACGCATTGCGCGAACTCCGAAGAAAACGTGATCCGGCGAGCAACTGCCCGCGCGACCAGCCTGCGCGGCATGGCAGGGCACGGGACGGCACGGCACGCCAGGATGAGGGAGCGAAGAATAGGCGATCGCCGGCCAGTTCAGCAAGCGCTCGACCTCGCCCGACCCGGCATGTGGAATGGTCGGCCGAGCCCGAATCGCCCACCTCCGGTTGGGCGCTCCGCGCCGGCCCTACCGGCTGATGGCCCTCAGGGCAAACCCCAGGAAGCCGTCGCGCCCGTCGCGGTGCCCCTCGAAGCGGCAGGCCAAGCCAAGCCTCCAGGCCCTGCTGAGCCACGAGCCGCCGCGCGCGACGCGCCAATAATCGCCCTCGCCCTCAGGAGCGCGTGGGTCGTCGCAATCCGCGCCATCGTACGGTCGCTGGCCGTCGGCGCACCACTCCCAGACCTTGTCGTGCATTTCGTACAGACCCCACGCGTTGAGCGGAAACCTCTTCACCGGCACGATCGTTTGCCGGTGCTTGCCTTGCGCACCGTACGCGTAAGGATGCTGGCCATCGTACTTCGCCTGCCGCGTGTCGATCGTCTCGCCGAAACTGAACGGCGTCGTCGTTCCGGCCCGGCAGGCGGCGAGCCCATGCGGAATTCGCCGGGTCCGAGCCAGCGCTGGCGCTGCACGACGCCGGCGATCGTTACTTTGAGGTAGACGCCGTAGCGATCGCGGCCGAATTCCCACGCCCACGCCGGCCGCTGCACGCGCTGGCAGGCGTAGGCGTGCGTGCCGGCGAACACTTCGACGCGCTCGGCGCTGCTCTCGGCGAGCGGCAGCACGGCGGCGTCGGTCGGCAGGCGAAGCCGACGCGTCTGGCGGCCGCCTCAGCCTGCACCAGCAGCACTGCGCGGTCGATTGCTGGTGCTTCGAGCGGCTGATCGGCGAGGCGAAAAAGATGGCCGTGTGCCCGGCAGGAGATGCGCTGCTCGCGACCTTGCTCGAACGCCTGCGGGGACTCTACCGCGGCGACTTCCTGACGCGCGAGGACGACCATCCGTGGCGCCTGGGGCAGCGCGAACGCCGGCGGCGCCGCTGGACGGCGCTATTGCCGCTGCTTGCCCAGTCCTGCACAAGCCGGCAGCAGGCGAGCGAAGCGGTTCGCCGTGGGCGCGAAGCGACCGCAGTCGATCCGTTGCCAGAAGCGGCTACCGCGGGCTGATCCTCTGCCTGCACGCGCAAGGCGAGGACGCCGAGGCGCTGCGCGTCTACGATCTTTGTCGGCGCATGCTGGCGGCCGCACTCGGCGCCAGACCGTCAGCCGCCACCGGGGCCATCCGCTGCATCATCGCCGCTGCGGCTGGCGACGTTTCGGCTGGCGGTTCGGTGGATGCGTAGTCGATCCGGAACTCCGGGTTGCCGAAACGTCTGCCCTGAATCGTTTGGCCGCAGCGCGCGGCACGCGTCTGCAACGGTGACGGTTGCCTGGCCAGGCGGCGCCCGAGTAGAGGGATGACCATCGCCAGACGACTCGATCTGTGGGCGAGTTCGCCTTCGCGCGCTTGCGCAGGAGGAGGGAGAGGCAGCCTCGGCCGCTTCACCTGGCCGCTGGTCGGCGACCTCGCTTCTCTACCCAGCGCGGCCCACGAGCGCTGGCCGATCGCCGGCTTTTGGCAGCGCTGCGTTCATCCGGCGCCTGGCGATCGCCGGGTTCCGGGCACACAAGAGCGAACGAAATCTCTCGCAAATCGCCATTGCTTCCCGCTTCCGAAGGTCGCCGTGGGATGACGCAGGCATGACACTGGCCGTGAAACTGTGTCTGGCTGGCCGAGCAGTCGTCCCGCGGCGGCAAAAAAAACAGCCTCCGAGAGGATCGCCTTGCTCAGAATCTCTCTGGAACGAACTTGTATGGATAGTCCGGCTCTACGTAGTCGCCAGGTTTCTGGCGTTTCGGCAGCTCGACCTTTTCCCGTGGGACTTCCTTATATGGGATTCTGCTGAGCAGGTGAGAGATGATATTCAGGCGTGCACGTTTCTTGTCGTCGGAGTTGGCCACGAACCATGGCGCCCAGGCGGTATCGGTGGCGGCGAACATGGCATCGCGTGCCCGGGAATAGTCGTACCAGCGGCTGTAGGACTTGAGATCCATAGGCGACAGTTTCCATATCTTGCGGCCATCGTCGATGCGTGCCGTCAGGCGCCGGGTCTGTTCTTCCTCGCTGACTTCCAGCCAGTACTTGATCAGGATGATGCCCGACTCGACCATCATCTTCTCGAAGCTGGGGGCCACTTCCAGAAAGCGTTTTACCAGAGCTTCATCGCAGAACCCCATCACCCGCTCCACACCGGCGCGGTTGTACCAACTGCGATCCCAGATCACCACTTCACCTGCCGCCGGCAGGTGCGGTAGATAGCGCTGCACGTACATCTGGCTCTTTTCCCGTTCGGTTGGCGCTGGCAGGGCGATCACCCGGAATACGCGCGGGCTGACCCGTTCGGTGAGCGCTTTGATGGTGCCACCCTTTCCAGCACCATCGCGCCCCTCGAAAACAATGCATACCTTGAGGCCTGCATGCACAACCCACTCCTGCAGCTTGACCAACTCCACGTGCAGCTTCTTTAATTCGCTGTCGTATTCCTTCGTGGACAACTTGTCTTTGGGTTCCTTGGGAAGCCTGTTGACTACCTCCGGGTCGCCACCTTTTGCTTTCTTGCTTGATTTAGACATTTCTAACCTTTCAAATGAATTATGTTTTGGTCCATGCAGCATAGTAGAGCTTTGTGTCTAGTCAGCGCTCGATGATAAATCGAAAACTGACATCATTGCCAGCAAATCTTCCACCCGGAATTCTGGATCGAGGACTGACAGTTGAGGCAACGAAGCAAAAAATTTTGGCGATAGTGCTATCCCCCTAGAATGGACAGTCCAAGATAGAGCTTGATGACGCTAGCGTTAGCGATGTCGATAAAGAAGGCGCCCACAACCGGCACGACCAGGAAGGCAAGATGAGAGGGCCCGTGCCGATCGGTTACGGACTGCATGTTGGCAATGGCAGTCGGTGTGGCGCCGAGACCAAAGCCGCAGTGTCCCGCCGCCATAACCGCTGCGTCATAATTGCCACCCATGACGCGGAACGTGATAAAACGTGCGTAAAGCAGCATCAGTGCGGTTTGGCTGGCGAGCACAATCAACAACGGCAAAGCCAGCGCCGCCAATTCCCACAGCCGCAAAGCCATCAATGCGGTAGAGAGGAACAGGGCTAACGCAACGTTGCCCATCACCGATACTGCACGCTCGAATACCTGATAGAGGCCGAGATGGCCAAGGCCATTGCGGAGCAGCACACCGACAAACAAGGTGCAGACGAAAGCCGGAAGTTCCAGCGCACTACCGCGCAAAAGCGCGGCAATCTGCTGCCCGCCCAGCAGGCAAACAGCGATCAGCGCCAGCGTCTCGATCATCGCCGGAGCGGTAATCAGTCGAATATTGTCGGGCTGTTCAAATAGGCCAGGTTCAGTGCCTGTCGTGGCACGGTCCGGGAGGGTAACTCGTTTAGTCAGATGATTGGCCAGCGGCCCGCCGATCAATCCACCCAGAATCAGGCCAAATGTAGCGCACGCCAGGCCCACCTCGGCTGCATGATCGAGGCGGTATTTCTCGCTAAACACGTTACTCCATGCCGCTGCCGTACCATGTCCGCCCGCCAACGAAATGGAGCCCGCCAAAAGGCCAAACAACGGGCTGATTCCCAACACCTTGGCCAGTAATAGTCCCAGGGTATTCTGCACGACCAGCAGGCCGAGTACCACCCCAAGGAACAACGCAAGCTTGGCACCTCCGCGACGCAGACTCGACAGGTCAGCATTGAGGCCGATACAGGCGAAAAAGGTCAACATCAGCGGTGCCGACAGACTGCTGTCGAAATGCAGTTCGACCGCGGTGGCGGTATGCAGTGCAAGCATGCCAAGCGCTACCAGCAGCCCGCCGGCTACCGGCTCCGGGATGCTGTAAACCCGCAGTGGCCGCACGCTGGCCACCAGCTTCCGGCCCATGAGCAGGACCAGCGAGGCGGCAACCAGGGTGCCGTAAACGTCCAAGGTAAGGATCATTCCATACCGTACATTTTCTCTGGGTAGCCTGGCCAACCAGATAGTGTGCCAACTTGACGAACAGCCTGAGTAAGCCTAGCACCCACCTGCCGTGTTGTCCACCTTGATTTAGTTCCGGAAATGACGGACAGGAATGGATACGAGATTCGACACCCCTTCCGGAAGTGTTCCAGGCTCTGACGGGCCGTGAGAGCAGTCTCGACTCGGAGACAGTGCGCCGACGAAGCGTGTAAACCTCGCCGGAGTCGCAGCACGAGGATGGCCCTGGGTCGCCGCCGTGGCCGACGAGGCCGGCGACCCAGCGTGCAAGCGGTTCTTGCCGAGGCCGAGCGGATCGTCGTCGTGCGGCGTTGACCAGGCGATGCGCTGAGCGAATTCGTAGCGCGCTGCCGGTGAGGCTTGCGGGTCGAATTCGCCCTGCTCGGCATCGGCCATTTCCCACAGCGGAGGACCCCGGGCCTGCGTAACAGGCGACGGTGACGTCGGCTCGCCAGGTGCGAGAGCATCTCGCGCAGGCGCACGCGTCGGTGATGAAGGCGATGATGCGCATCTCGCCGGCGCTTGGGAACCAACCGTACCCACTGGCAAACCGGCAGTCGCGGAAAGACGTGGTCGGCAAGCTGGGCAGCGATGTCGACCATTCGCCGGGCTGTACACGCGGGACAGACCCCGCGACCCTTGCACGACCAGGCGATGCGGAAAACGTGAGCACACTCGCTGCATCGAGCGCGGGCAAAACCATGGGCCAGTATCCTGCATTCGAGATACCTCCGGAACTCGCGTTCGCCATGGGCTGGGCCGGATACGCCCTGCCGGCTATCGCAGGAGCGTTCGAGCCCGGTGGCGAGGTGCGTCTGCACGCTGCGACAGAGCACGGTACGTTCGCGCCGGCGATGCCGATCGACGGCTGCGCGAGCGGGTGCGCAGGCGGTAGCCATGGGGATTCGGGTTGAAGACTCGCTATGCCGAAAACTGTGGGGCAATACAGTTTGCCGCGCAATATCCTCTGGCTCCTCTGGCTGCGACACGCGCGCCGTCGTACTTCAGTCGCTGGCAGAGTCGTCGGCGCCATGCGGGTGCTGCAGGAGGTCACGCACGCCAGCACCATGCGACCCGCTTCGTCGACGATGCCTTACACCGTCCACCAGGCAGCGTTTCGCTACCCGCGCGTCCCGCCAGTCGATCGGCGCGCCAGCGTAGCTCGCCGCACTGCCAGTTGCGCTGGTCGTACGGTGGAAGGCCAATGACCCGACGCAGTCGTATCCGGCGGTCGGTTTTCGGGAATGCCGGATGACCGGCTATCTCGGGCGAGCGGGCATCGATCAAGCTGGGGACGCGCGGCTTATCAGTTCAAGCCGGAGAATTCCCGCTATGAGCGGCGATTCAAGGTCTATCAGGAGAACAGCAAACAACGCTCGCAAGTCATGAGGCTCTTCTCCGCGCGGGTCGCCCGGCGGCAAATCCACGCCAGCCGCGCAAGGGTACGCTTTCCTTCCCGCCTCGTCACATCACTGCATCGTCGGCGCCGAGGCTGGCTGCGCCTGGTTGCTTTCGTTCCAGCGCGACAGCAGCACGAGCGCATCCGCAAGCGCGACGCCGAAGTCGACGTCCGGCACCACCGAACGTCTGGCTCCCGCAAGCTTCTGCGCCCCACTGCCACCTGCCCAGAGAGCGACCGTCGGCGGCAACGCTGCGCGCAGGCTCGAGAGTACCCCGGTCAACTGTCGCGCCGGAAAGGCCGCGGAAAAAGACAGAGCAACAACGTCTGCATGATGCGCGCGAACTGCTGCCACCGTGTCCGTGATCGGAGTCTGCGTGCCAAGCGAGATGCAGGCCGCTCCGTGCAGGGTAAGCAGCGCTTCGAGCAGCAGCAGCCCCAGCGCGTGCTGCTCATCAGGAGCGGTGGTCAGCACAATGCACGGCCGCCGCGTCCCGGCGGGCAGACTGGCGATCGCCTGCCGCAACTGTTTCTGCAACAGTTCGGTGTACAGGTGCTCCTCGAAGACCATCAGCTCGCCGCGGCTCCAGGCCTCGCCGACCGCCACGTTCATCGCGGGAACGGTATCCAGGACAAATCGCTCGACACCGTCCTGCATCAGCGCCATCGACAGCAGGCGGCGAAGCGCTTCGACATCGTGGGAAAGGATGCTGTCGACGACGCGCGCAGCGAGGCTGTCGCCGTCCTGGCGCAGCTCGGCGACTGCTGGCAGCGCACTGCCCGCCGCGAGCGCAAGTTGCGCCAGGTCGGCATCCTCCGCTCCGACCAGGCGGCCCGGTCGATACCCGAGATCAAGCAGACGCCGGATCAGTCGCAGCCGTTCCACCTGGTCGACCGGGTAAAGGCGGTCGCCAGACGCGTCGCGGTACGGGCGCGGGAAACCGTAGCGGCGCTCCCAGACGCGCAGCGTATCCTTGCCGATACCGGTGTCCCGTTCGACGACCGCAATCGGCAATCCCGAGCAGTTCACATTTTCCAATTTGTCCAAGACAAACCATTGACAAAGACGCGATGAGAGCCTATTCTAACTCGCACCATGCCTTTTGTCTAGGACATATATTGTACACACGAGAACAGCCGATGGACACCCCCGCAAAATTCATCGCGGTCGTTGGATCCGGCATTGCCGGCCTCTCGGCCGCCTGGCTTCTATCGCAACGCCATCACGTGACGCTTTTCGAGGCCGGTGAGTGGGTCGGCGGACACACCAATACCGTCGACATCGAGGTTGATCGAAGGATTTTTCCGGTCGACACCGGGTTCCTCGTATTCAACGAGCGCACCTATCCCAACCTTTGCGCGCTGTTCGATGCGCTCGGCGTCCGCTCGGTGGCCAGCGAGATGTCCTTTTCGGTCAGCCTGCGGCAACCTGACCTCGAGTGGGCAGGCACCAGCCTGTCCACCCTCTTCGGCCAACGTCGCAACCTGCTGCGCGCCGACTTCTGGCGCATGCTGGCCGACATCGTGCGCTTCAACCAGGCAAGCACGCGCTGGCTCGAGGCAAATCCTGAACAGGCAGGCCCAAGCCTGGGCCACTACCTTGAGGAGCATCGCTACTCCAGCGCGTTCCGCGACTGGTATCTGCTGCCCATGGCGGCGGCCATCTGGTCGTGCCCGACGGGCCAGATGCTCGACTACCCGTTTGCCACCTTCACCCGCTTTTGCCGCAATCACGGCCTGCTCCAGCTCGACGACCGGCCCCAATGGCGCACCGTGTGCGGCGGCGGGCGCGAATACGTGCGCAAGATGCTGGCCCGCATTGCGCGCGTGCGTACCGGATGCAGCGTGCGGTCGGTACTTCGCCGGCGCAATGGCGTCGAAGTCGAGACCAGGGGGCAACGCCAGGTGTTCGACGAGGTGGTGCTCGCCTGTCACAGCGACCAGGCTCTCGCCTTGCTCGGGGAGCTTGCTTCGCCGGCCGAGCGCGAGCTGCTGCGCGCTGTGCGCTACCAGCCGAACCGCGCCATTCTGCACACCGACGCAGCGCAACTGCCGCGTGAGCAAAAGCTCTGGTCAGCGTGGAACTACCTCGCCGAACCGCCCCTCGGCCAGGCACACGCGACTTCGCCGAACGACCGCCCGGTCAGCGTCTCGTACCTGATCAACAAGCTGCAGCCACTGCCGGTAGCGACACCCGTGGTGGTGACGCTCAACCCGCAGCGTCGAATCGCTCCGCAGACCATCCTCGGCACCTTCGACTACTCCCACCCGATCTTCGACGAACCGGCGATCGCCGCCCAGCAGTGCCTTGACAGCATCCAGGGACACGGCGGCGTGTGGTTCTGCGGCGCCTGGACCGGCTACGGCTTCCACGAAGACGGGCTCAAGTCGGCCATGCACGTCGCCAACGCCCTGGGGTGCCGCGCGCCGTGGCAAACGCTGGGCCCGCTGCCGGGCGCAACCGCGGCCAAGCACGCTACGATCGGCAAGGCGGCCTGATGAAGGCAATGGCCACACCCGCCCGCGCATCGGGCGGCCCAGCTTGCGGACCGTTCTTCAGCACGGCGGGAAATCAGCCGCTGCTGCTGTGTGGCAAGGTCTTTCACGCCCGCCTGCGGCCGGTGCGCCACCATTTCGCCTACCCGGTGCTGTACTGCGTGCTGCCGCTGCACACGCTCGCCGCGGCCAACTGCCCGGGTTTCGGGGTGAACCGGGCGGCGCTGGTGTCGTTTCACGAACGCGATCACGGCGCGCGCGATGGATCACCGCTCCTGCCCTGGCTGCGTCAACTGGTCGCCTGCACGCTCGGAGAGGCGCGCGCGGCCGAAATCACCGCCGTCTGGCTACAGACCTTCCCGCGCATGCTCGGCTATGTCTTCAACCCGGTCAGCTTCTGGTACGCCTGCCGTGGCGACGGGCGGGTAACTGCCATCCTGGCCGAAGTGAATAACACCTTTGGCGAGCACCACAACTACCTGCTGGCACACGCGGATGGTCGGCCCATCGTCGACGGCGACTGCTTCGCGCGCGACAAGGTTTTCCACGTCTCACCGTTCTTCCCGGTGCGCGGTCACTACGTCTTCCGCTTTGCCCTCGCCGCCGCCCGGCCAACGGTGCACATCGATTACGCCGACGCTGACGGGGACCTGTTGCGCACGGCAATTGCCGGCTCGCCGCGTCCGCTCACTTCCCGCACCGTTGCGCTCGCCGTGATCACCCGCCCGTTGTTTACCGTCGGCGTCATCGCTCGCATCCACTGGCAAGCAGCCAGGCTGTATTTCGGCAAACGCGTCGCCTTCTTCCGAAAACCAGTTCCCCCGCTCGAGGAGACCTCTTCATGAACACGCTCGCCTCTCGCTCCCTTCCATCACCGCTGGAGGCTGCCGTCGGCTGTTTCGCGGCAACCGTGCGTGCGGCCTCGCCGTCCGCACGCGAGATGCGCGCGGCACGACAGATTGGCCAGCTACTGGACACCTTGTCGGGTGGACAGGTAACGCTGATCCTGCCGGACGGTGCGGCCTCACGCCACGGCCTGCCTGCCACCAGCGAACGCGAGATCGTCCTTGCCGTGCATGACTGGACGGTGTTCACGGAAATCATTGCCCGCGGCGACATCGGCTTTGGCGAGAGCTTCCTCGATGGCCGCTGGCACAGCAACGACCTCTCGGGCCTGCTTACCTTGCTCAACCGCAACCGTGACGCGCTTCGCCGCGCGCTGTACGGGCGCTGGTTGCCTCTGCTCGCCGAGCGCGTCCGGCACGCCTGCAACGCCAACAGCCGCCGCGGCAGTCGCCGCAACGTCACCGCCCACTACGACCTGGGCAACGAGTTTTACCAGCAATGGCTCGACCCGACGATGAGCTACTCAAGCGCGCTTTTCGCCGACAGCGCGGCGACTCTGGAAGACGCACAGCTTGCCAAGTACCGTCGCATCGTACGCAGTCTCGACATCCGGGCAGGCGAGCGAGTGCTCGAGATCGGTTGCGGCTGGGGCGGCTTCGCCGAGGTCGCCGCGCGCGAGGCCGGCGCAAGAGTCACCGGGATCACCCTGTCGCCCGCGCAACTGGCGTTTGCCCGCCAGCGCATGACCGCGCTCGGGCTCGAAGAGCGCGTCGAGCTGCTGCTTTGTGACTACCGCGACGTTGCCGCCCGCTACGCTCCGTTCGATCACATCGTCTCGATCGAGATGTTCGAGGCGGTCGGCGAGGCATGGTGGCCGGCATATTTTCGTACGCTCGCGCGCTGCCTGAAGCCACACGGGCGAGCGCTCGTGCAGACGATCGTCATCGCCGACCACCTGTTCGCCAACTACCGGCGCGGCACCGACTTCATCCAGCGCTACGTCTTCCCTGGCGGCATGCTGCCGTCGCCGGCCGCTTTTTCCACGCAGGCCGGGCGCGCCGGGCTGGCTATCGATCAGTCGCTCGCCTTCGGCCCCGACTACGCGCAGACGCTGGCCCGCTGGCAGGAGAACTTCAACGCCCGCTGGGATGCAATTGCCGCGCAGGGTTTCGACGAACGCTTCTGCCGGCTGTGGAACTTCTACCTGTCGTACTGCCAGGCCGGCTTTGCGACCGGGTCGACCGACGTTGTGCAGTACCGGCTCCAGCACGCCCGATGAACCTGCCACGCGCCCCTTTCCTCGGCCTGCTCGTCGCGCTGTCGATCGCCGGAGCGCCGGCAACGGCCAGCGCTGGCGCAAGCACCAGCCAGCGCCCGAGCGCCAGCGAAGCACGCCTGTTGCCGCCCGGCGTGGACTGGCAGCGCCGTGGCAGCGGGGAAACCACTTTCCTCGGCCTGCGCCTCTACCGGGCGACGCTGTGGACCGCCGGCGTGGCGCCAAGCGATGCTGCCGTGTTGGCCGCACCGCACGCGCTGACGCTGCGCTACGTCCGCGACTTCTCCGGCGACACGCTGGTCGAGGCCAGCCTGCGCGAAATGCACCGTCTGGGCGCAACCGAGGCACAGCTCGCACGCTGGAAGGACGAGCTTGCCCGCGTATTTCCCGACGTGAAGGCCGGCGAGGTGATTACCGGCCTGCACCAGCCGGGCCGCGGCGCCGTTTTTCTGCACCAGGGCGCAACCACCGGCGAAGTGGCGGACGCGGAGTTTGCCCGCCGCTTTTTCGGCATCTGGCTCGACCCGAAAACACGCGATCCCGAGCTGCGCGCGCAGCTCTTCGGACTGCCAAACGGAACGGGCGCCTCGCGATGATCAGCGCACCGACCGTGGCCAAGCCGGCCGCCGCGATGCCGCGACCAGCCGCACTCGGCAGCCGCGCCAGCGCATGGACGGTCGGCGGCTACGGCTTGCTGGGATTGCCGCTGGCGTTCGCCGCGTTGCCGATCTACGTCCACCTGCCGCGCCTGTATGGCGATGCGGTGGGCATCCCGCTCCTACTGCTCGGCGGCGTCCTTTTCGCGGCGCGACTCGCCGACGCCTTCGTCGACCCCTGGCTGGGAGCCCTCTCCGACCGGCCTGGCTGGCGCCGCGTTTCGATGCTCGCCGCCCTCGCTCCGTTCGCCGTCGGCATGCTCGCGCTGTTCAACCCGCCAGCCGGTGCCGGGCTGCCCTGGCTGGCCGGCGCGCTGACCGTTACCTACCTCTCGTTCAGCCTGCTCAACGTTGCCTACTGCGCCTGGGGAGCCGACATCGGTGGCGACCTGACGACGCGCACGCGGCTGACCGCGGCGCGTGAAGGCTGGGGACTGGTCGGCGTACTCCTTGCCGCTGCCTTGCCGGGGCTGCTCTCGCCAAGCTTCGAAATTGGCCTCGCACGGCTGTCCTGGGGCTTCCCCTTGCTTCTCGGCGTGGCCGCCGTGCTCAGCCTGGCCAGCGGACGCCGCCTGGAGGAGGCGACGCGGCAAGAACGGCTGCCGGCTGCCGGCCACCGCCCGGCAGCCCTGTGGCAAAGACTGGCCGCCGCGGGCCGCGTAGCGGAATTCCGGCGGCTGCTGCTCGTTTTTGCCGTCAGCGGTGTCGCTTCGGCCCTGCCGGCAACGCTGGTGCTGTTTTTCATCGCCGACGTTCTGCACGCCGAAGCGTGGTCAGGAGTCTTCCTGACTGCCTATTTTGCCGCCGGCCTCATCGGCCTGCCGTTCTGGGTGCGCTACGCGGCACGCCGTGGACACCTTCCGGCCTGGCGCGACGGCATGCTGCTTGCCTGCGCGGCGTTTGCCCTGGCGCCCTTCCTCGGCGCCGGCGAGCTCGCCGCTTTCGGCGCCATCTGCGTCCTCTCCGGCTTTGCCCTTGGCGCCGACCTGGCGTTGCCGGCAGCCTACCTTGCCCAGATCAGCGAGCGGCCGGACATCGCCGGCGCGCAGCCGGCTCGCCGCGAAGGCGCGCCCGCGCCGGGTCTCGATAGCGGCAGCGCCTTTGGCGTGTGGAACCTCGTCGCCAAGCTCAACCTGGCGCTTGCCGCCGGCATTGCGCTGCCGCTGCTCGAGTGGAGCGGCTACCGGCCGGGCGTCGAACCGGGCGCGCTGGCGCTGCTTTACGGCGGGCTGCCCCTTGCCGGCAAGCTCGCCGCTGCACTTCTCCTTAGCCGCTGGCATCGCCGGATGCGTCGTGACGCGCCTTCGGCGACCGCCTCCTGAAGGAATCCCCTGATGAACGTCATCACCGCCATCGCCGACCCCACGCCAACCCTTGCCCGCCGATGCAGACCGATCCGGCGACTCCGCCCAGCCCTGGCGCCCGTCTTGGCTGCCGTCCTGGTGCCGTTGGCGCTTGCCGGCTGTACCGGCGTAGCGGTCGAACAGTACCGCGCCGAGGCGCCTGCGCTCGACCTGCGCACCTACTTCAACGGCACCATTGACGGGTGGGGAATGTTTCAGAAGCGCTCGGGCGAAGTCGTGAAGCGCTTCCACGTCGTGATCGACGCCAAATGGCAAGGCGACACCGGCGTCCTCGACGAGCATTTCTCGTGGTCCGACGGCAGCAAGAGCCAGCGCGTGTGGACGCTCACCCGGCAGGCCAACGGCAGCTACCTCGGCCACGCCGATGACGTCGTCGGCCAGGCCACCGGCGAAGTCGCCGGTAACGCGCTGCACTGGAAATACGTGCTGGCGCTGCCGGTCGACGGCCGCACCTGGCACGTACACTTCGACGACTGGATGTTTCTCATCGACGAGCAAACAATGATCAACCGGGCAACGATGTCGAAGTGGGGATTCGAACTGGGTGAAGTAAGCCTCTCTTTCCGCAGGCGCTGATCGTGCCCCCCGGACCGCCTGCCGCGATCCCGCGCGGCAACCCGCGCATCGCCGACTGGACGAACCGTCGCGTCTGGCTGCTCGGCGCCTCGGCCGGCATCCGTGAAGCGCTGGCGCACGCGCTCGCAGCGCGTGGCGCAAAGCTCGTGCTGTCGGCGCGCAACGCATCGGCACTCGCCGATCTCGCCCGTGCGCTTGGACCCGGACATTGCACGCTGGCGCTCGACGCGACGGACAGCGCGGCGCTCGATGCTGCCTTCGCGCGTTTCGACTCGGGCGAATTGCCCTTGCCCTCGGTCGGCGTCTACCTCGCCGGCGATTACCAGCCGCTCGACGCCCGGCAAGGCGAAACGGCGCTGCCGGCGGCGCGGCGCATGCTGGCGGTGAATTACGCCGCCGCCGTCGAATGGTCGCTACGTCTGGCCCCGCGCCTGCTTGCCACGCCCGCGCCTGCCTCGGGTATCGCCCTGGTGGCCAGCGTGGCCGGCTACACCGGGCTCCCAAAAGCGCTCGCCTACAGTCCTTCGAAGGCTGCACTGATCCGCTTCGCCGAGTGTCTGTACCTTGATCTCGCGCCGCAGGGCCTTGGCGTCTGGGCGATCAATCCCGGCTTCGTCGCCACCAGGCTGACCGCGCAAAACGATTTCGAAATGCCTGCCCTGATGCCACCGGAAGCAGCCGCCGAGGCCATCGTGCGCGGCTTCGCCAGCGGTCGCTTCGAGATTCATTTCCCGACGCGCTTCACCCGCCTGCTCAAGATCGCCGCCATGCTGCCTTACGCTCTGTCGATGCCGCTATTCGCCCACATCGCCCGGAAGAAGCCGCGATGACCATTGCTGCACACCTGGACGCGCTGGTCGCCTTCTACCAGTCGCTGACCCCGGCAACGCTCGACCGCTTGTCCGAGTTCTACGACGACGCCGCGCGCTTTGTGGACCCGTTCAACGACGTCGTCGGACAGCGGCCAATCGCGCGCATCTTCGCCGACATGTTCGAGCGCCTCGATTCGCCGCGTTTCGTCGTCACCGGCCGCTTTGCCGCCAGCGGCGACACGCCGGTCGACGAAGCAATGCTCCGCTGGGAATTGCGTTTTCGTAGCCGGCTGCTCGGCGGCGGCGAGCACCGCATCGCCGGCACGACACACCTGCGTTTCGCGCCCGACGGCCGCGTGCTCCTGCACCGTGACTACTGGGACGCTGCCGGCGAGTTGTACGCCAAGCTGCCGATTGTTGGCGTACTCGCGCGAGCCGCCGCGCGACGGCTGCGCGTCCCTGACAACGACAGCTCCTGACGCGCGCTTCGATCCGTTTCCGCCATCACCCATACCGGAGTCGCCGCACCAGGACGACCCTGGGTCGCCGCTGCGGCCGATGAGGCCGCTGCGGCAACCCGGCGTGCAAGCGGCTCTTGCCGAGGCCGATCGGATCGTCCTCGTGCGGCCTTTACCAGGCGATACGCTGATCGAATTTCCGGAACCACCTCTGTCGGGGATGCGTGGCATTTCCAGGTCACCTTCGCCTGCTGGCCATCGCGCCGGCATTACGTGGTGTTGTCGGCGCTGCTGTGGCGCGGCCCGCCGCATCACTTGCTGGCCGCCATCAGCCAGCGCTCCAGCATTCAGCTCTACATCAGCATGGCGCTGCTCGAAGAACTGGCCGATGTGCTCACCCGGCCATCTGAGAACGATCTTCTTCAGCAGGGAAAGATTCTGTGGGGCACTGTCTTTATGTACGGTGCCGGCATCCTCGCCGAAGCTGACCTCGAGCACCCCGTGAAGCCGATTTTCCACGGCCCAATGGCCGCGCACAGCGACGGCAAGTTGTTCGGCGGTCAACTCGCGAGCGCTAATGTAATAGCGCGGCTCGAAGTTCGACTCTTCGTCGCCGACCTTGCGCAAGGCGTCGACCAGACCGATCGTTTTGCACGCGGGCCAATCGGCCCGGTCAGCGGTTCCTTTTGCGGGCAGGACCGAGGCGATCTGGCCGACGACCCGACCACGGGACTGATGAA
>WBZM01001908.1_pt1 | contig 19060 bp, 17 predicted proteins | sample 5204271 | NCBI WGS metagenome assembly WBZM01 (sample SAMN12344346, study PRJNA552823) | activated sludge metagenome | biome: Activated sludge suspended growth; feature: Nitrification reactor; material: Wastewater; isolation source: activated sludge from nitrification reactor of wastewater...
GAGGCCACGCGCGATCTCCTCGATAAAATACGGGTTTCCGGCGGCGCGGCCCACGACGAAGTCGACGAGTTGAGGCGCGCAACTCGTATCGATTTCCCCGAACAGTCCGTGGATGACCGCTTGCGCCTCGGCTCCGGAAAGCCGCGCCAGCCGCACGACCGATTGCGCAACGCGCGTAATGCGCAGCGGCGGCGTCTCGGGGCGATGCGACACGAGAAGCATCAGCGGACGGTCGGCAAGACGGTCGGCGACCTCGCACAGGAGATCGACCGACGCCGCATCCGCCCAGTGCATGTCTTCGATGACGATGAGCAGCGGCCGCCGCGCTGCGCGCGACTCGATCAGCGTGCAGGCGGCAAGGACGATCTGACGCTTCAATTGCTCCGGTTCGAGATCGCTTGCGTGCATCTCCCCGGCGCCGAGCACATAGCCGAGCAGCGGCGCGATCTCCTCGACGAACTCGTCGTTCGTTCCGAGCTCGCGCAATCCTCGCGCGAGCTTTTCGCGCGCCAGCGCCACGGGGTCCGACCGCTCGACATTGTAGCCCTCGCGAAACAACGCGCCGAAAACGCCGTAGGGCGGCTCTCCCAGCGACGAACAACCGTGCTTTCTCACGGTGATGGCCGTGGCTGCCCCGTCCGTGTCGAGGCGCGCCAGAAACTCCGCCACCAGGCGCGATTTGCCGATGCCCGCTTCCCCGACGACGCTGACGACCTGCGTCCGTCCGCGCATCATCCTGCCGAAGGCGGCGGCCAACTGGTCCAGCTCGTCGCCACGGCCGATCATGGGCGCCGCAATTCCGTAAGTCGAAAGCCCGCGCGGCGACTGTGGCTCGGCGAGCGGGCCGACGAGGCGTCGAACGCGCACGCCCTCGCTCTTGCCGCGCAACGCAAGGTCAGCGTGCGCTTCGAATGCGAAACGATGTTCGGTGAGTTTGCAGGTGGCCTCGGAGACCAGAATCGCGTCCTGCGCCGCGGCCAGCAACCGCGCGGTCGTGTTGACCGCGTCGCCGGTCACGCCATAGGCGGCGCCGGCGGTCGCATCGAAGCTGCCGGCGACGACGGCGCCTGTGTGCACGCCTATATGCAGATCGACCGCGCGCCCAACCTTCCCCGCCCAGCGCTTGCTGAGCGCGCCGCATCGCGCCACCATGTCGAGCGCCGCATCGAGCGCGCGCTCCGGATCGTCCTCGTGCGCGACGGGCGCACCGAATACCGCAAGGACGGCGTCGCCGACGAATTTCTCGATGAACCCGTCGAAGCGCGCGACCGACTGCGAAAGCGTCTGGAAAAGATCGTTCTGGAACGCGCGCACGTCCTCCGGGTCGAGCCTTTCCGCCAGCGCCGTGAACCCCGCGACATCCGCGAAAAGAATTGAGACCTGTCGTCGGTCGGGTTGCGGATCAGGCTCGGCCGGTCTCGCCGCGCCAGCGGGGCGGGCCGTCTGCGGAGGAGTTTCGACGGATCGCCGCGCGCCGCAACTCGGGCAGAAGGTGTAGTCCGGCTTGCAGGGGGCTCCGCACTGGGCGCAGGTCGGCGCCTGCCCTCGACCGCAGTGCGGGCAGAAGGCAAATTTGGGGTCGAGCCCGGCGCCACAGCCCACGCAGTCCATACCGGCATCGCTCCACGTCGCGCCGACCTATCTAGCGTACTCAAAAGCCGCGTCCGCCCCTAGCGGGGACGGCGCTCAAAACAGGCGCAGCATAATCGCGGCCCCGTAGGCCAGCACGACGCCGAAGTAACCGATGAGCGCGAAGAGCGCTTGCTTGAACCGGACGTTCTTGACCCCGCGGATCTTCTGGAGAACGAGAATTTCATTCGCGTATTCCAGTTCGAGGTCGGCCCCCTTCAGCGCTTCGAGATATGATTCCGGCTTGAACGAGGCCGGATCGACCAGAAAAAACAGACTTCTGCGCGGCTGCTGGCCTTTTGCAGCCAGGCCGGAAACGGGAGCGAGCACCCGAAGGAACATCAGCATCACGGCCGCAAACAGCACCAGCAGCGCGCCCAGCCTGATCGTAGCGCCCGGGCCTGCGTCGACCTGCTTGATAGAAAAGAAGATCGGGCTCAGCGACAGCGCCGTGGCGGCCAGGACGATCTGGGACTTCGTATCGTAGGCGCGGACATTCGCTTCCGAATTGGCGAAATTGAGCTTTACGAAATCGATGGTTTCCATCGCAGCTTTTCGTCTCGACTTCCGCAGGACGCCAGTTCGTAGGAACCGGCGTCCGTTGTCAATCAGGCGTCAGGCCGGCGCGCCGGCGCCGGGCGGGCAGAGCATTCCCAGCACGAGATATTTGGCGTCGGGCCTGCTGGGCGCGATGCCCGTCGCGTAGGCCTCCACCATCCGGTATCCGTCCTGCCCGAGCTTGTCGTCGCCCTTCTGCACGCCGCTCGTCCCGACGAAGAAGAAAACGGGATAGGGCTTCTTGCGATTGAAATTTGAAATCAGCGCCTGCGTGAAGCGCCCCTTCACGGCGGCGTGGATCGCCGCAGCGTCCGCCTCGAAATCCTTCGGATCGACCGGCTTGCCGCTGGCGTCGACCCAATGATTGTCAGAGGCGGCCTTCGGATCCATCAGGTATCGCGCGACGGTCCCGAAGGTCTTGGCGCCGTAGCCGCCGGCGGCTTTCGCCATCAGCTTACTCGGCCGCGCGCCGGCTGTATTTCAATCCTCGATTGTGCGGCCCGAAAAATCCCGCGTGACGCTAATCACTGGAAGCGTCCGTCGATCTACTGTGCACGAGGAACCCAATAAGCAATATGCAGCCATACAAAATGAGCACCATAGCAGCGATTGAATAGAGTTGCCCGAGCGTCGGCGTAAGCCCGGCCAATACGGCCATGCCGATACCAATTGGGCGGACAGCGGATGCTAAGACAACGACTCCAACGCGCGCCACTCCTTGCAACGCAAACGCTAACGCTTGGCCTAGCCCAAAAAAAGCATAAGTTGGGCCTAACCGCTGCAGATACTCGAAGGCGGCGGCTCTCACGGTTGCGTCGCCGGTAAAGACATCCACCCACACTTGCGGCACGACGGCGACAACTACGCCGACAATACCGCACAAGATAAACGCCATGCCGCCTCCTGTCAGCGCAACATGACGCGCCCCAGTCCAATCGTTCCGGCCAGCAGCTTGACCGACAAGCACCGTGAGAGACGAGCCAATCCCAAAAGTCAGCGGACCTAAGTAGTAATCTAAACGCGCAGCGATTCCATAACCGGCGAGAGCCAAAACTCCATGACGTCCGATAAGAACCGTCATTAATAGGATCGTAGCGCTGATGAGCACAACGCTCATGGCTGAAATCAATCCTACCCTTGAAATTTCGCGAAAGAAGGACCATCGCAATTTGGTCATCGTCGGCACAAAGGCGGCGCCCGCGAAATCTCGCCGAAGTTTACGGCACATGAGGACAAGCGCAATACCGTGAGCCAGCGACGGCGCAAGCCCGATGCCCAGAATCCCGAGTCCTGACGCGGCGCCCACGCCCGTTGTGAGTACATAACACATCGGTATTTGCAATAGTGATGCGTAGATCATGACGCGGCTCGGAAACGCCACGTTACCTAGTCCACGAAATATCGCAGAAAACGCAAACATTACCCAAGACACAATTCCACAAGGAAATAGTACTTTACTATATAGAATCGCAGCCTCTATCGCCTGCTCTGTTCCCTTACTCCTTGATTCAGACAATATTCGAATAATCCGATGCCCGAATAACAAGAAAATCACGCCGAATGTAACGCCAAGACCGAGAGATATAATCAATCCGTGCGTCGCTAGGTCGTGAGCATCCAATCGCGATTTTCGTCCCGTCGCGCGCGCAACAGCAGCGGCAATGCCACCTCCAATACTACCGCCGGCGAGCATGTACATCAGCATCGCGAACGGAAACGTCAGTGTGAGGCCACCTAGTGCCGCAGTCCCGAGCTGCCCAGCCATCCAAACATCAAATGCGCTTGTGATGACTTGGAAGATCGTCACAAGAAACGTGGGCCACGCAAGACGGAGAACATCGCGCCCCGCAGAGTAAATTTGCCTTATACTCACTTTAGCTCGCGCGCCTCATTGTGAGTGACTAATAATTGTAGTATTTTATTCGAACCCAATCTGGGCTAAAAATTCAAGGAATTTTTTCTCTGACGCGTCATAAGTCATTTGAAGGACTGCAATCTCAGCGTCGCCGAAAACAACATTATTTGTTAGCTGAAGCCCCCACTCGGGTTTGTGTCCCGTACGTGGTGCAAGTCCTTTGTTCGCAAGCCGTTCGCCCATAACCCAAACGAAGTAATCGGGCCGCCACATTGTACGCGCACAAATCGGGGCGATCCGAAGATCGATCAGCGTCGGCATCTTCTTACGATAGTCAGGGCGATACCACACCGCGCCCAAGAATGCGACCAACCCTGACACTTCAGAGGCAGAGGGGGCTACTACTTTACAAGTCTCACCGCGCCGCTTCATTTTTTCAGGGTTGCTATAAAAAATCCTTAAAGTCTCCGCTTCAGATTGAAAATTACTTCCACGCCAATCAAATAACCTGGCCGCCTGTGCTGATACAACTTCACCAGCAGCATTTCGTCCAAGCATTGCAAAAGCATAATTAGGTCGAAATGTATTATACGTTGGGTCAAATGTAGGCAACAATGGCAACCAACTATCTCTATTTTGTATATTGACCACAAGAAGCTCATCAAGGGACGCAAATGACGTCACGACCCCTCGTTCTCGATTTTGCAAATCTGCAAATTTCAAGAATCTTGATAACAGATCAATATTTCCATATTTAAATTGGAGATCATCTAAGAAGCCATTTCGTTCTTTCATCACTGCAATCTCCCATCATATATTATATTGAAACACCTTCATCGGTTGATTTTCTAGTGGTGCGTCAGCGCAGTTATAGGGCGCGCTTTACGCATCGTGAGATCGACGCGCAGCGTCTCAGCCCTCTTGTCTTGCGCCGAGGCGATAATCGCCGTTCTCAGCTCGGAAGAGGGTCGCGCAGGCGTGAAGATCGGCGCGCCGCATTTGGCGCAATAGTTGGACGCATGGCGGATAGGCGATCCGCAACTTTCGCATCGTGAAGAACTGGCGCGCCGCATGGGCCCCCGCTCAAAGCTAATGCGCCTGTGCGGTCATGATAGGTCAGGCGCACGGCGGGGTCAAAAGCGGGAATAGCGATAGGCGCGGCGCGAAATCAGTTCCGAAGCAAGGACCCCGGGCCCCGCAGCGCGTTCCTGTCTTCGAAGGGCGAAGCGGACAGGAGCAGCATGTCCGCTTTCGAGCCCGGCTTCAGGTCCGCCGATTCCGCGTCCCATAGGCGGCGCGGGCGAGAAGTCGCGGACTCGAGCGCCGCGGCCATCGGCACGCCCGCATCCAGGAAGTGAAAAATCTCGTCGATCAGCGCCGCGCCATGAACGACGCCGGGGCTGCCGGCGTCTGAACCGGCCACGAGCTCGACGCCCTTGCGATGGGCGAGGGCGATGTGCTCGGCATGGCCATCGAGAATGCGCCGGAGGTTGCCGATCGTGCTGACGCCCCAACCCGCGATTTCCGGCCGCGCCCATTGGAAATGAACAGGCGAGACCGTCGGCACCCAGGCGATGCCCTTTTCCGCCATGACGTCCAGAATTTGCGGCGTCATGAAGAAGCCGTGCTCGATCGAATCGACGCCCGCGGCCACGGCGACCTTCAGTCCGTCGAGACCGCTGCAATGCGCGAAAGTCTTCTTGCCATGCGCATGGGCGGTTTGAACGATGGCGCGCAATTCTCCTTCGTCGAATTGCGGCGCGCCTTTCACCTCGCCGGCGGCAAAGTCGATGATGCCGGTCAGGATGATCTTGATATCGTCGGCGGTCGCGGCCATGTCCGCGACAACCGGCGCAACGTCTCCGCCCGCCTCGATGTCGCGCGCCATGAAACCACCATAGCGTTTCGGCCGTTTGATGCCGAGCCCGGGCGAACGGACGGCCACGCTGCTCCCGCGCTGCTCGTCGCGGATGGCGTCGTTGACGCCGTATCGGTCGCCGGCGTCGCGCACCAGGGTCACGCCGGCCGCCGCATTGCGCGCAATATTTTCGTGCGCGACTTTCAGCATTTCGTCCTTCGACGCGTTGAGGTAGGCGTTGCGCCTGTCGAAATCGAGATCGCCGCCATCGAGAAACAGATGCGCATGCGCCTCCACCAGCCCCGGCATGAGGAAGCTCGCGCGCCGGTCGAACGGCGCGGCCGCCGCGCGCGCCTCGATGGCAGCGATCCGTCCGCTCGCGATCGTGATCAGATACGGACCGTCTTTCGCCGGGTGATGCAGCGATCCGTCGAAATAGCTGTCGGCCAGCAGACGCAGCGTCGTCATCCTCACGCCTTGTAGAACTTGCGGACGGCGCGCAGTGCGTTGCTGCCGCTCTGCTCCAGGAAATTGCGGTAGGTCCGCAGGACGTAATTGTCGTCAGGCAACGCGTGATAGCCGCGCCAGGGCGTACCGAGCACCGTATCGAAGCCGAGGGGATTGGCGATGGTGAGGAAAGCGCATTCGAGCGTGTGCTTCAGGTCGGAGCCATCGGCGGCCTTGGGCGGCAATTGCTGGCCGATGTTGGACAGTCCGCCCATCATGTGCACGCCCTTCAGCTCGGCGTCGGCGCCGATCATGCCGATGGCGTCGAGCGTCGCGCGATTGAGGCCTGTCGTGTCGGCGATGATGGCGCTGACCGACATATCGAGAAAGATATCCGGCAGCGGCACGCCATATTCGTCGCGCAGTCGCAGCGCGCAGCGCCGCGCCGTGTCGTAGATCTCCTGTGCGGTCTTGTTGCCTTTCGCCTGCCCATCCTCGACGCGCTCGGAGGCCATGAGGATGACCTTGAACGGGCCATGCGTGCGATAGAGGTCCATCAGGTCCCAGCGATGCTCGGTGATGGAATTGACGATCGGGTCGGCCCCGCCCGCCTTTGCGCGGTCATAGGCTTCGAGGCAGACCCTTTGCACGTCGGCGCTCGGAAAGTCGAACGACAGCGGGATCGCGACCGCCTCCTGAATGGCGCGGATCACCGTCGCCATGAACGCCGGATCGGTCAGCGCGCGCGCGCCGATATTGACGTTGAGATAGCGCGCTCCGGCTTCCGCCTGTTTGACCGCGAGCGCCTGGATGCCGGCGAGGTCCTCGTTGTCGAACAGCGCCTTGGTGCTCTTGAAGCCGGGATTGATGCGCTCGCCGATGATCTGGAGCGTGAAACCCTGAGATGCGGTCACGATGCGCGTTCCTCTCTGAAGCCAGAAAATCCGATGTTTTTCATGAAGCGCTTCTGAAACTGCGGGTTGGTCGACAGCTCCACATAGGCGCAGCGCGTGGCGATCTCGCGCGCGACCCGACGCTCCTCGGTCGAGGCGAGCATGCGCGCAACGCCAACGCCAGCGGCGTTGCCGACCTGCGCGAATTTCTCGCGCGGCAGGCGCGGGAGCAAACCGATGTCCATGGCGCTGCCGAGATCGATATAGGCGCCGAAGGCGCCGGCGAGGATGAAGCGATCGATACGATCCTCTGTCAGCTCCATCTGCTCCAGCAGCAGATCCACGCCCGTCCGCACCGCGGACTTGGCGAGTTGCACGGCGCGCACGTCGTTCTGCACAACGTGGACGCCGTCGGCGAGCCGGATTGCGCGCCGGCCCTCGTCGACGACGATGTCCGCATGCCCGCCGCCGATACGGCCGCCCTTGTCGATAAGCCCGATGCGCAAGCCGGCGGAAATAACATCGAGCACGCCGGAGCCGCAGACGCCGACCGGCGCCGCGTCGCCGATCGTGGCGAACCGAAGACGATCCTGCCTGATCGTCACGCGCTCGATTGCGCCATCCGCCGCGCGCATGCCGCAGGATATGTGCCCGCCTTCGAGCGCTGGACCTGACGGACATGAAGCCGAGACAATTTGCCCGTCGTGCATCAGCGAGATTTCGGTGTTGGTGCCGATATCCATGACCAGAGAGACGCCGGCCTGCCGCCAGCGGTCGCGCGTCGCCAGCAGCGCGGCGACGTGGTCCGAGCCGACGAAGCCGCCGACATTGCCGGCGACGTGCACGCGCGCGCCCGCCGCGAAATCGAAGCCGAGGTCGCGCGCGAGGAGGTCCATCACATCGTGCGCGGCTGCGACGAAGGGCGCGCGTCCGAGCTGTCGCACCGGCAAGCCAAGCAGCAGGTGTTGCATGGCGGTGTTGCCGCAGATCGCGACATCCCTGATGTCATGCGCGTGCAAACCGACGGCGCGCGCCAGATCGTGTCCCAACGCGTTGATCGCCGTGCGCGCGGCCGCCTGCAATTCGTCCTGCCGCCTGCGCCCGCCGATCGCATGGTTGATCCGGCTGACGAGATCGGCGCCCCAGGCGACCTGAGGATTCTCGATGCCCAGGCTCGCCAGCCGCGCGCCCGATTCGAGGTCGAGGAGGAAGCCGACGACGTTGGTCGTGCCGAGATCGACGGCAAGACCGATCGCGCGTCGTCCCGGCGCGCCGACGCCGACGATGCGTCTCTCGCACATGAAAATGCGCGCCGCCCATGCATGGTCGCGCAGGATCTGCGGCAGGGCGCGCGCCGCCTCGATATCGATGGTTTCGACCTGGCCCCGCAGCGCGCGGCGGACGCGGGAAAAATCGTCGGCATGGTCGAGAAGCGTCGCCTCGGGCGTCGTCACATCCTCGAAGGCGACCGCCGGCGCCGGAGCGATTTCGACCTGATCGTGCGCATGCACGTCGGCGCGCGACACCTGCGCAAGCGAGCGCGGCGCGATTTCGATGGCGCAGTCGGCAGTCGGGCGAACGCGGCAGGCATGCGCCCATTTTCGACCGCCCTCGATCTCAACGCCAGTGTCGTCGGTCAGCTTCCCCTCGTGCGCGCGCACCATGCAGGAGCCGCAGGCGCCCCGCCCGCCGCACGCGCCGACAATGCGAACGCCGGCGCGGCGCGCGGCGTGAAAAACCGTCTCGTCGGCGGCGCATTCGATCTCGCGATCGAGATGCAGGAAGCGAATGCGATACGAGGCGGCGGCGGGGCGGGCGTTCATGTAACGCGCCTCAGACCGGCGCGACGGCGGCCGCGCGCAACGCAACCGCACATGTCTTGCGCGAACGGCAATCGTCGCAGCGCGACCAGAGCGCCGCAGGCAGGTCGCGGCCGACGCCGAACATGACGGAGGCCGATTTTGCCGGTTCGAGCGCAAGCGACCGTGTCGCTGCGACGCCGATCCTGCCCGCGCCCGCAAGCCGCAGGACGGCCGGCTGCGCCTCGAGCGCAAGGCCGGGATCGCCCGCGCGCAATTCGCCGGCCATCGTCAGGCCGCGCTTCGTCACGTCGGCGAGAATGCGGTCCTGCAGGCGGCGCGACGCCTCCATCAGCATCTGGTTGCCCAGCGTGTCGAGCGCCAGCGCCAGCGACATCTTCCGCTCGGCAAACAGCGCGCGCACTTTTTCGACAAGCGCCGGCCCGATCGTGCAGACGCCGAAAGCGAGCGCCGTCAGTTCGCCTGAGTCAGGCAGCATTCGCGGGGCGAAAAAGGCTTCGCCGCCAGCGCGCAAGAGTTCCGCCGCCGGCGCGTCGAGCGGCACGACCGCAAAAGTCATTTCCGCGCGGCCGAGGCCTTCCGCCCGCGCGAGCGCGATCGCTTCCCTGCGGAATCGACGACGCGCGTCGCTCAGCCCCGCGGGCTCGACCGAAGCGATCGCCTTCAGCGCATCGAAGGCGCGCGTCGCGCCGGCCGCTTCAGCCCGCATATTTGCGCGCCGCCCGGAACATCGCCCGCACGTTCTCGACCGGCGTCTCGTCGGGCAGGCCGAAGGCGGCGTCGAGAATGATGCGCCCGCCCTTGTTCCAGACGTTGTCGACGATGTATTTCACCGCCGCATCGACGTCCTCGGGCGTTCCGGTGGTCAGGGTCGAGGGCGAGACATTGCCGCGCAGCGCGACGATATCGCCGAGAACCTCGCGCGCCTTGACGATGTCGGCGCGCTCGAACCAGTAGATCGCCTTGCCGGCCGGTATGTCCTTGATGATCTCGAGCCGCTTGGTGCAGTCCGATTCCCACATCGGCATCGGGATCAGGTCCTCGGCGATGAGGTCGAGCATCATCTGCCGGAAGGACGGCCACCAATAGGTCTTGAACTGGTCCTGGGACATGAACGCGTCCGGCGCCCAGTGCAGCGGGATGAAGACGACCGGATTGCCGGACGCCTTGGCCGCCGGCACGACCTGGCTGACGAGCAGCCGCCGCATCTTGTCGCAGGCTTCGAGCAGCTTGTCGCCGCGCCGCCGCATGTCGGTGAGAATGCCGCGCGCGCCACGGAAATAATCGCCGAGCACGTCGAACGGCGCGCCCGACGTGGCGATATTGCCCATGGGGTAGCCAAGCTCGGCCATGCGGCCGATGAAGCGGCCGTTCCTGTCGGCAAGGTCCTGGCTCGCCGCCGCCGCCTTCTGCACGTCGGCCCACGACTTCTGCAACGCCGGATTGAGAAATCCTCTGATATTGCCGAAGAGACGGAAGTAGAAACCGCCCGGGATGCTGGGAAATTCCGAGAAGCCTTCGAAGGCCCCCATGATGCGCGGCAGATAGACGCGCAGGTAATAGCCGGTCGGATCGAACAGGAAGTCGTCGTATTCCTCCGGCTTCATGTATTCGCGGTCGAGGTATTGGTAGGGTTGGTGGTCGCCCACGCCATTGCCCGGCCATTGCAACTGCTTGTAGCCGGTCGCGTCGAGCGTCGGGCCCATCGCAGTCTGCAGCACCAGCGGGCTCACCGTGTCGGGATCGAGGTCGAGCACGACGCGTTCGGCGATCGCGGCCGTCGCGTCGGCGTCGTACATGAGCTGCCTGTGCGAGACGCCCGCATATTTGGCGAGCCAGAAGGTGGCGAACAGCGTCACCGGCATACGGTCGGGCGTGCGCAGCTCGACGCAATCCATAACGCGCTTCCAGCGCGCGTCGTAGGCGGCCTTGGCGTCGACGGGTTTTTCGGCGAGGGCGCTCATGCGTTCACTCCCATCCAGCCCTTGCACAGGGTGACCGCTTCCACCGCATTCACGCCAAAGGCGTCGGCGCCGGTATAGGCGCGCACCGTCTCGTCGATCTGTCCGCCGCCGATCATGATCTTCACGTCGCTGCGCAGGCCGGCCTTGTCGATGACGGCTATGGTTTCCTTCATCGAGTCGAAGGCGAGCGTGAGAAATCCCGACAGCCCGACGACGTCGGGCTTGTACGCCTCGATCTCGGACACGAAGGTCGCGGCGGGCACATCGATGCCGATGTCCTTGACCTCGAATCCATTGATGTCGAGCATGAAGCTGACGATATTCTTGCCGATGTCGTGCAGGTCGCCATGCACGGTGCCGATCAGCACCTTGCCCAGCTTGCGCGGCTCTTCGCCCGGCGCATTCTTGATCAGCGGTTTTGCGATGGCGCCGATCGAGTCGAGCATCTCCCCGGCCAGAACCAGTTCAGGGAGGAAATATTCGCCGTCCTCGAAACGCTTGCCGACGATGTCCATGGCGGCGCGGCAGAGTTCGAGAACGCGCAGCGGGTCGGCGTTCTCCTCCAGCAGCATCTTCTTGGCGAGATCGATGCCCTCGTCCTCTTCCATTTCGGCCAGATGGCCGACGAGGCGGGCTTCCTGTTCCGTCATTTCGCTCATCAACTCCTCCCAACCAATCTTCTTGAATGCGCGTCGCGCCTCACGCGCGGACGCCCGATTGCACGATCGCCTCCGCCAGCGTCGCCTCGTTGCGGTGTCCCATCAGATGGACGCCGGCGACGCCTTCGATTCCGCGCAGCGCGCGGATGGTTTCCACAAGGATGGCGAGCCCTTCCGCCTTCTGATCGTCCGCGCCGGCAATGCGGACGAGAACGGATTCCGGGATGTGCACTCCGGGAACATGATACGCCATCCAGCGCAGCGCCTTGACGCTGCTCAAAGTGCCGACGCCGACGATGATGTGCGCGCGCCGATGCAGGCCCCGCCGGCCGGCCGCATCCATGAAGCGGCGCAGCAGGTCGAGGTCGAAGCAGAATTGCGTCTGGATGAATTGCGCGCCGGCCTCGATCTTCTGCTCGAGATTGTCGATGCGATCCTCGTAAGGCGGCGCGAAAGGATTGGCGGTCGCGCCGAGAAAAAGATCGGGCGGCGTTTCCAGTTTGCGGCCCGAGGCGAACTCGCCCTTGTCCCGCATGTCGCGGGCGATGCGCAGCAGATTGACCGCGTCGAGATCGAAGACGGCCTTGGCCTGCGGGTGATCGCCCTGGCTCACGTCGTCGCCGGTGAGGCACAGGAAATTGCGCACGCCGAGCGCGGCCGCGCCGAGAATGTCGCCCTGCACTGCAATGCGATTGCGGTCGCGGCAGGCGACCTGGCAGACGGGCGCATAGCCGTGCGCTGCGAGAACGGCGGCGGCGGCGGCGCTCGACATGTGGCAATTGCCGCCGGCGCCGTCGGTGATGTTCACGGCGTCGACAAGACCGACGAATTTTTGCGCTCGCGCGAGCAAGGCGGCGGGATCGGCGGAATCCGGCGGCGCGATCTCCACCGTCGTGACGAAACGGCCGGAGCGACAGGCGGCTTCGAAGGCATGGAACGGCCGTTCGCGCGGCGGCGGCGCCGGCGGCTGGCTAAACTGCGGCGCGCCTTCGATCACCTTGATCCATGAGGAGCGGTCCTGCCGGGAGAAGTCGATCGGCGGCAGACTTGTCCGCATATCCGTGTCGCGGGACGATATCAGGCGCATCCCGTCGCGCGCCTCGAGCCACACGCAGCGCATGGCCGGGTCCACCTCGCAGCCGCCGTCGGCGCGCACGCCGCCGCAGGGGCCGTTGCGCATCGCCTTGCCGCAATTGGTCGGACAGGCCATGCCCGTGTCGCGCAGGACGCAGGTTCCGCACATGCGGCAGTCGAACATCAGGCCTTTCGCCCCGCGCTCGATCGGCGCCAGCAGGCGCTCCGCGCGCTGCGATCCGACGATTGTCGCCAATGGTCTCAAGAGCGGCGCCGCTTTGGCGAAGGCTTCGTAGAGCCTTTCGAGTCCGGCGGCGTGCCTGACGCACCACTGCCGGACGGCCCTCATGTCTCGCCGGCCTTGGCGAGCAGGGAGGCGCGTGTGTGGATCTTGGCGAGAAGGCGCATCAGGGCGCGCCGCTCCTGCGCATTGAGGTCGGCCAGCAGAAACTCCTCGCGGTCGCGCGCGATGTCGACGATCTCGTCGTGCAGCCCCAGGCCTTTTTTCGTCAGGGCGATGAACTGACGCCGGAAATTGTTGTCGCGGAAGCGGGTTTCCACGAGCCCGCGTTCCTGCAGGAACGCGACGCTGCGGCTGATGACCGTCTTGTCGAAACCGATCACCTCGGAGATGCGCGTCGCCGGAATCCAGGGCTCGACCGCCAGCAGCGCCATGATCCGCCAGTCGGCGATGCCGACGCCATAGCGGCTGCGGTAGATTTTCGACGCGCTGCCGGAAATCTTGTTGGCGATCCAGGTCAGATAGGCGCTGGCGTGGTTCTCGAGGTCCAGCGCCTTCGAGGAGGAGCGCGCATCGCGGCCGACCTTTGCGCCAGCGGCTGCGGCGCTCGGCGGCATAACCACGCTCTTTGCCTGTCGTCGCTGCAACAACGCCTCCGCCGAGCGGCGCGAGAGCCGCCCGCCGGATAAAGTTGGCTCAGCAACGTTGCAATGTCAACAAGGAGATGCATAGTCGACATTCGGCGGCTTGAATAACGACGACGAACGTCGAAGGCTGTCCGCACAGGAGGAAACCATGAGGGTCGAGCGTTCTACCGCGACGCACAAAAAAGATTCATGTTGCAGGGAAGCCAAAGCGCACGCTGAATGACGCATTGCGTTAGCCGGCCGACATTCCTGTCGAGGCGACGCCGCGGCGGTCGGGAGATGTCTTGGATTCCACAATAGTCCTCTTTCTCGTGCAGGACGCGACGATCAACGGCGCGATATACGCGCTGGTCGCCGTCGCCCTGCTCCTCGTCTTTGCCGTGACGCGGGTGATCCTCGTCCCGCAGGGCGAGTTCGTGGCCTTCTCCGCATTGACGCTCGCCGCGCTGCAAGGAGGTCGCGCGCCTTCCACGATCTGGCTTCTCACGGCGCTCGGCGTTCTCGCCTTTCTCTCCGTGGCGTGGCGCGGCCGGCGCGAATACGGAGCGCGTCAGTATGCAGCGGCCGGATTGGCCAACATCGGCCTGCCGCTCGCGCTGGCGCTGATCGTTCGCGCGGTCGCGCCGCTGCGGCTAGGCCTCGCTGCGGATGTGCTTCTCACTGTTGCGCTGATCGCGCCGATGGGGCCGATGATCTATCGCATCGCCTTTGAACCTCTGGCGGAAGCCAGCGTACTCGTGCTGCTCATCGCGGCGTTCGGCGTGCACTTCTCGCTGACCGGACTGGGGCTCGCCTTCTTCGGACCGGAAGGCGTTCGCACGCCGGCGCTGATCGATCAGAATTTCTCGCTCGGCGACCTGCTGGTTACGGGACAGAGCGTCGGCGTGATCGCGACGACCATCGTCCTGCTCGGCGCGCTCGGCTGGTTCTTCCGCGCGACCCTGTTCGGCAAGGCGCTGCGCGCCTGCGCCTCCAACCGGCTCGGCGCGCGCCTCGTCGGCGTTTCCACCTCGCTCGCCGGCCGCATCGCCTTCGGCGTCGCGGCGTTGATTGGCGCCGTCTCGGGCGTGCTCGTCGGCGCGCTCTCCACCATCTACTACGACAGCGGCTTCCTGATCGGCCTCAAGGGCTTCGTCGCCGCCATCATCGCTGGGCTCGCGAGCTATCCGCTGGCGGGGCTCGCGTCGCTTGGCGTCGCGCTGCTCGAAGCCTTCTCGTCCTTCTGGGCGAGCGCCTACAAGGAGGCGATCGTCTTCTCGGCCATCATCCCGGTTCTGGTCTGGCGTTCGCTCGCCAGCGGCCATGTCGAGGAAGAAGAGGAATGACGGCCCTGCGACGCTATCTGCCCGCGATCGCCGCGCTGGCCGTGCTCGCAGCGCCGTTCACCGGGCTGATGCCGGCCTATTGGGTGACGCTGTTCAATTACATCGGCATCGCCAGTCTCGTCGCGCTCGGTCTGGTGTTGCTGACCGGCGTCGGCGGCATGACCTCTTTCGGACAAGCGGCCTTCGTCGGCATCGGCGCCTATTCCAGCGCCGTGCTCACCGTTCACCTTGGCCTTTCGCCGTGGCTGACGCTGCCGATCGCGCTGGCCGTGACCGGATTCGTGGCGCTGCTGATCGGCGCCTTCACGGTGCGCCTGTCGGGACACTACCTGCCGCTCGGAACGATCGCCTGGGGCATTTCCTTCTTCTATCTGTTCGGCAACTCGGAAAGCCTCGGCGCGCATGACGGCATGTCCGGCATTCCGCCGCTGCGTGTCGGCGCCTACGCGCTGATCGAACCGCGCGACTTCTTCGTCGTCGTCTGGCTGGCGCTGACCCTCGCCATGATCGCAAGCCGCAATCTGCTCGACAGTCGCGTCGGGCGCGCCATCCGCCTGCTGCGACGCGGCGCGGTCACCGCTGAGTCTTTCGGCGCGGGCGCGCCCGGGCTGAAGCTCATGCTGTTCGTCTACGCCGCCGTTCTGGCGGGACTCGCCGGATGGCTCTACGCGCATTTCCAGCGCTCGGTCAGTCCGGGGCCCTTCGGCATCGTCGCGGGAACTGAATACCTGCTCATGGCCGTGCTCGGCGGCGCAGGCCGCATCTACGGCGCGATCCTGGGCGCGGCCGGCGTCACCGTGCTGCGCGATCAATTGCAGGATATCCTGCCGCATCTCGTCGGCGCGACCGGCAACTACGAAACGATCGTCTTCGGCGCGATCCTGGTCGGCGTTCTGCAGACGGCCCCGCGCGGCCTATGGCCGCTGATCGCCGGCCCGCCCGCGCCGCCGGCCGAAGCTCCGGCGCCGAAGGATCGTGCGCTTCCAACGCGCGAAATGCCGCAGCGCGGCGAGGTTCTGATCGAGGCCCGCGCCATCACGCGCCGTTTCGGCGGCCTTGTCGCCGTCAACGAGGTAAGCTTCGACGTCAGGGCGGGCGAGATTCTCGCGCTGATCGGGCCAAATGGCGCGGGCAAGAGCACTACCTTCAATCTGCTGACCGGCGTGCAGGCGAACAACGGCGGCGAACTTCTATTCCGCGGCGCCGTGCGCGCCGACGCCACGCCGCGCGAGTCCGCGCAACTCGGAATCGCGCGCACGTTTCAGCATGTGCAGCTGCTTTCCGACATGAGCGTCGTCGAGAACGTCGCCTTCGGCGGGCATTTGCGTGGCCATGCGGGCGCATTGCGCGCGGTCGCGCGCCTCGACCGGCCGGAGGAAGCGCTCCTGCTTGCCGAAGCGCGCCGTCAGATCGCGCGCATCGGATTGGCCGAACACGCCGAGCGTCCCGCCGGATCGCTCGCGCTCGGCCAGATGCGCCTCGTCGAGATCGCGCGCGCGCTGATGGTCGATCCGGTCGTGCTCCTGCTCGACGAGCCCGCCGCCGGCCTGCGCGTCGCCGAAAAACGCGCGCTTGCCGGCCTGCTGCGCGAACTGCGGGCGCAAGGCATGGCGGTGCTGCTGGTGGAACACGACATGGATTTCGTGATGAGTCTCGCCGACCGTATCGTCGTACTGGATTTCGGCGTGAAGATCGCTGAAGGCGCGCCGCGCATCGTCCGCGACGATCCGCGCGTACGTGAAGCCTACCTGGGAGAGGCGGTTTGAGCGCGCCCCTCCTCGCCATCAGCGATATTCACGTCTCCTACGGCAGCGTCGAGGCAGTGAGCGGCGTCTCCATCGAGGCGCAGCGCGGCGCCATCGTGACCGTCATCGGCGCGAACGGCGCGGGCAAGACCACGCTGCTCAACGCCATCATGGGCGTCCGCCCGGCAACCGGCGCGATCGCCTTCGACGGCGAGGATATCGGCGCCGTCCCGCTCGAAACGCGCGTCGCGCGCGGTCTCTGTCTCGTGCCGGAACGGCGCGAGCTCTTTTCCAGCATGTCCGTCGCCGATAACCTGCTTCTCGGCGGCTTCCGCAGGACCGCCGCCGAACGCGCCGCAACGCTCGATGAAGTCTACGCGCGCTTTCCCCGGCTGCGGGAGCGGCGCGCGCAGGAAGCCGGCACATTGTCCGGCGGCGAACGGCAGATGCTCGCCATGGGGCGCGCGCTGATGGCGCGGCCAAGGCTGTTGATGCTCGACGAGCCGAGCCTCGGTCTGGCGCCGAGAATAGTGAGGGAGGTCTTCGAGATCATTCAGGATCTGAGACGTTCGGGCGTCTCCATCCTGCTGGTCGAACAGAATGCGCGCGCCGCGCTCGACATCGCCGACTACGCCTATGTGCTGGAACTCGGCCAGCTCAGCGCCGCTGGCACGGCCGAACAGATTGCCTCCGACCCCAGGCTCGTCGAGAGCTACCTGGGTCTGGGCGGGGGAGACTATTGATAGCGACGCCATAAAAAGGGAGGACCAGGTATGAAACGCTTGATGTTGACGACGATGGCCGCGCTCGGCGCGCTGCTCGCGGCCATGCCGGCAAAGGCCGAAATCAAGATCGGCATCACGGTGTCGGCGAGCGGGCCGGGCGCCGCGCTCGGGCAGCCGCAATTGAAGACCATTGCGACGCTGCCCAAGGAGATCAATGGAGAGAAGGTCACCTACATCGGCCTCGACGATGGTTCCGAACCGACGAAAGCCGTGCAGAATGTTCGCAAGCTCATCAGCGAAGACAAGGTCGACGTCGTCGTCGGCTCGTCGCTGACGCCGGTCACGCTGCCGCTGATCGACATTGCCGCGGAACAGAAGGTTCCGTTGATGACGCTGGCCGCCGCCGCCGCGCTGGTGCTGCCGATGGACGACAAGCGTCGCTGGGTGTTCAAGGTCGTGCCGAACGACGACCTGATGGCCGGCGTCGTCATGAAGGCCATCCAGAAATCCGGCGTCAAGAAGCTCGGCTACATCGGCGTGTCGGATGGCTACGGCGAAGGCTATTACAAGGAATTGTCGCGCATCGCGCCGCAGATGGGCATCGAGCTGACGACGCACGAGGTCTATGCGCGCAGCGACGCCAGCGTCGCCGGGCAGATCCTGAAGATCATCGCGACAAAGCCGGACGCCGTGTTCATCGCCTCCGCGGGAACGCCCGCCGTTCTGCCGCAGAAAGCGTTACGCGAGCGCAATTACACGGGCCCCGTCTACCAGACGCACGGCATCGTCACCGAGGAGTTCCTCAAGCTCGGCGGCAAGGACGTCGAAGGCGCGATCTTTACCGGCGAGGCCTTCACCGTCGCCAACGACCTGCCTGCCGACAGCCCCTTCCGCAAGGCGACGGAAAAATATGTCGCGGCCTTCAAGGAAGCGAACGGCGGCGCGTCGCCCAACATGTTCGGCGCCCATCTCTGGGACTCGATCCAGCTTGTCGCCAACGCCGTGCCGGCGGCCATGAAGACCGCCAAGCCCGGCACGCCGGAATTCCGCAGCGCGCTGCGCGACGAGATCGAGAAGGGCAAGGACATACACCTGAACAACGGGCTTTCGACGATGAGCCCGACAAACCACAACGGCTATGACGAACGCTCCGCCTTCCTGATCAAGGTGCAGGACGGCCAGTTTCGCCTGGTGAAGTGAAACCGCCCGGAGCGACCTCGCGGGAGGTCGCTCCGTCTCGGCTGCTCGCAATGTCAGCGCGGCTTTTTGCGGGCCACGCCGGGGAGGAGAAGCCGCACGAGAACCGCGAGCGACAGAACGAAGCATACGGAATTGGTCAGGATGATCGGCGCGTCGCCCCGGACGACCCCGTAGCCGATCCAAAGCGCGAACCCCGACGCCGTCAGCACGTACATGCGGCGCGACACGCCCCGGCTGTCCTGGTCGCGCCATACCTTCAGGACCTGCGGCACAAAGCTGGCCATAGAACAAAGCCGATATTCGCCAGCGGGTGCGACCGGAGCATCCACGCCCAGATGGGTTGCGGGTTGGAATAGTGCGAGCGCAGACGCTTGTCCTTGGGGGGCCTGAACAGGACGCCAATATGCGAATGGCCGCCGA
>WBZM01001909.1_pt1 | contig 19055 bp, 17 predicted proteins | sample 5204271 | NCBI WGS metagenome assembly WBZM01 (sample SAMN12344346, study PRJNA552823) | activated sludge metagenome | biome: Activated sludge suspended growth; feature: Nitrification reactor; material: Wastewater; isolation source: activated sludge from nitrification reactor of wastewater...
CCCAATTTCCCGTTAACCTGGCATTTACGCCAGGAAACAGCCGGTACGGGACCACACGGCGACTTGAATTCGCACAGCATTGACCTGGCGCGCTTCCTGGTTGGTGACATCAAGGCTGTTTCAGCCATGATGACGACATTTGTGAAGGAACGGCCGTTACCCGGAGCTGGAGCCGCCACATTCACCGCCGGAACCGGTGGGGCCACCGAAATGGGCGAGGTAACCGTAGAGGACGCTTCCTTTATGCTGGCCGAATTCGAAAATGGCGCACTGGGTTCCTTTGAAGCCTCCCGCTTCGCCCCCGGGCGTAAAAACTATAACTACTTCGAGATCTACGGCAGCAAGGGCAGCATCATCTTCAACCTGGAGCGCATGAACGAATTACAGCTCTTCCTGCGCGATGACCCGGCCTACGCCCAGGGCTTCCGCACGATTATCGCCACCGAAGGCGGGCAGCATGATTACGTCGCCGCCTGGTGGCCTCCCGGCCACATCATCGGCTATGAGCACGAGTTCCACCACGCGGTGGTGGATTTCATGAAGGCTATCGAAACAGGCGGCGGCATCGCCCCCAATTTCTATGATGGTCTGAAAGAAGTAGAAGTGCTGCAAGCCGGCATCCAATCGGCCCAAACCGGACAGCGGGTGGCGGTTGGTAGCATATAGATTCGTTGGTTTGTTGGTTGGATGGTTTGTTGGCTAAGGTTCAACAAACTATCCAACCAACAAACCCATCCAACTTCTTCAGCGAGGCAATCTTGAAATTCGGCGCAAACACCTTTATTTGGGAGTCCCCTTTTTCCACCGATGAGCACCTGTACCTGCTGGAAAAGGTGCGGCAGATGGGTTTTGACCTGCTGGAAGTGGCAGTGGAAGACCCCGCGCTGGTGGACGTGGTCGCTTTGGCTCAGGCAGCGCAGGCCGCCGGTGTAGGGGTGATCGTTTGCGGGGCGTTTGGCCCCGACCGGAATTTGAGCAGCGCCGACGCGGCCATTCGGCAAAACGCCGAAGCGTATCTGGCCTGGTTGATTGACGCGGCTGCGGAATTGAAGTCGCCGGTAGTGGCCGGGCCGATGTATTCGGCGGTAGGCAAGGATCGGTTGGCAACGGCCGTTGCCCGCCAACAAGAATGGGACCGTGCCGTCGCCGGGCTGCAAAAATGGGGCGACTACGCCCAGGCACACGGCGTCAAACTGGCTTTCGAGCCCCTCAACCGCTTTGAAAACGACGTGATCAACGTGGTCGATCAGGGATTGGCGCTTATTGAACAGGTGGGCGGAACGGCCGTTGGCCTGCACCTGGACACCTTCCACATGCACCTGGAAGAAAAGGATTCCGCGGCCGCCATTCGCCGCGCCGGGCCGCACATCTTCCACATCCACGCCTGCGAAAACGACCGAGGCATTCCAGGAACAGGACAGGTGAATTGGTCCAGCATCGCCCAAGCCCTGCGTGACGTTGATTACCAGGGTGCAATCGTAATTGAGTCCTTTACACCCCAAGTGCAATCAATTGCCTGCGCCGTCTGTATCTGGCGCGAAATCGCCCCAGACCAGGACAGCATCGCCGCCAACGGTCTAGCCTTTTTGCAAGACTTAATCGGACACGGATAAACGCAGATTGTCACCAAACCGTGATGGCATTTATTCCGAAATACAAAACCTGAATTGGAGATCTTAGCCAAATGGCGAATGTGGCAGAACCTATCCTTGAAGTCCGTAACATCACCAAGCAATTCCCTGGTGTGTTAGCCCTGAACAACGTCTCGGCCAGGTTTCTTCCCGGCGAGGTTCACGCAGTCGTCGGTGAAAATGGGGCTGGCAAATCAACCTTGATGAAAATCTTGGCAGGCGCTTACATTCCCGACGAGGGCGAGATTATCTTCCAGGGCCAGTCGCGCACGTTCCATCACCCACGCGAAGCGCAAGAAGCGGGCATCAGCATTATTTACCAGGAATTCAACCTGCTGCCAGAGCGTACTGTGGCGCAAAATATTTTCCTGGGGCGCGAACCTACACGTAACGGGCTGATCGATCGACGGCAGTTGCGCCGCAAGACATTGGATGTGTTGAAGCAAGTAGGCGCAGAGGGCATGATATCGCCGGACATCGAGGTGAAATCACTCTCCATTGCCGAGCAGCAGTTGGTGGAAATTGCCAAAGCATTGTCGTTCGACTCAAAAGTCCTGATTATGGATGAGCCGACGGCCGCCTTAGCCACCCATGAAGTAGAAATTCTGACCAGGCTAATGCAAAAGCTAATCGCGCAAGGTATGGCCATCATTTTCATATCCCATCGCTTCACCGAAGTATTTGATCTCGCCAACACCATCACCATTCTGAAAGATGGACAACTTGTTGCGACAGCGCCAATTTCGGAAGTAACGCCATCGAAGGTCATTACGCTGATGGTCGGTCGTGAATTGGACCAATACTTCCCTGGTCTGGCTAAACCAGAAGAGATCGGCGAGGTAATGGTGCGGATTAGCCATGGCAGTAATGCTAAGCTGCATGACATTAATCTGGAACTTCGCGCGGGGGAAATTGTCGGCGTGGCCGGTTTACAAGGATCAGGTCGGACAGAACTGGCGCAGGCGTTGTTTGGTATGGCGCCGTTTACGAGTGGTGTCTTGTCGATAAAGGGGAAAGAGGTACGGGTGAAGTCTCCCAATATTGCCATTAATGCGCGTATGGGGTTCGTGACCGAAGATCGCAAAGCCGAGGGCATTTTCCCCAACCAACCGCTTGCCGACAACATCCTGGTTTCGCTGCGCGCTTTGCAATCAACTTTGCGGCGGATCAAACGCAATGGCACCGCTGACAGACCTCAGCTTGTGCCTGAACTTGTAGAACAAGTTGATGTGAGGACGCCGAGCATTACGCAGGAAGTGCAGTACCTAAGCGGCGGCAACCAACAAAAGGTGGTTTTAGCTAAATGGCTGGCATCTACCTGCGATATTTTTCTATTTGATGAACCAACGCGTGGCATTGATGTGGATGCGAAAGCCAGCATTCACGAGATGATCCGCGAGCTGGCCCAGGCAGGCGCCGCTGTTTTGATGATTTCATCGGAACTACCGGAAATCATCGGCATGAGTGACCGTATTGTGGTGATGTGGGACGGCCGTATCAGCGGCGAATTACCGCCCGGATCCGGCGAAAAGGAAATTATGTTCCTGGCAACAGGCCATCAGGACGCCGAAGGCGAACCGGCAGCAGCGGCGGAGTCAGCAGAAACGGCCGTTTAACTCCCTCTAAAGGAAAAGTGTATGTCAGCGATAACCTGGACCAGCGTACGGTCACGAGTGCGAGAATCAAAAATACCGCCAGTGTATGGCATTCTGATCGTCGTCTTTATAGCGGCTATTGTGCTAGACGCCATCTTTGGGCGCGGGCAAATCACCTCCAGCACCATTCTCACCAACATGGTTGTTCGCTCGGTTGCTCTGGGCATTGTCGCCATGGGACAGACCTTTGTTATGTTGGCAGCTTCGATAGATTTGTCGGTAGCATATTTAATCAGCGTAACGGCCGTTATGGCTTCTTATCTCATGCAAGGTGATCCAGCCCGCGTGCCGATGGCAGTAGGCGCTGTTTTTGCCATCGGAGCACTGGTCGGTCTGATCAACGGTCTCATCGTCAGCAAGCTGAAAGTAAACCCATTCATTGCCACTCTGGGTGTAGGGCTCGTGCTGAAAGGTATTCTGAATGCCAGCTTCGAGACCTTTGTCGGTGCTGTGCCGCGCAGCTTTCAGACATTGGGTTACGGGACTATCGGTCCAGTTCCCATCTCCATTATTGTCCTTCTGGTCGTTACTGTGGCGTCTGCGTTTGTGCTCAGCCGCACACGGTTTGGCGCGCACCTTTACGCTGTGGGTGGCAGCGAAGTGACCTCTCGCTTGTCTGGCTTGCGTACCGACCGGGTGTTGATAATGGCGCATGTGGTGTGCAGCCTGACGGCCGTGCTGACTGGTTTATTCGTTGTCAGCCGCTTGCGTTCCGGCGCGCCTTGGGTGGGCACAGATGGTCTGTATGATTTGGAATCCATCGCAGCGTCTGTTGTCGGCGGCACAGCGCTGTCCGGCGGGAAAGGCGGCGTTTGGGGCACACTCGCCGGCGTCTTGATCTTCGGTATCTTAGACACCGCATTCAACCAGCTTGGCGTGGATACATTCTTAAAACAAGTGCTGCGCGGGGCAATCATTATCCTCGCTGTTGCCAGCTACACCATCCGCTCCAAAGAAAAGGCGGCATAGGACAAAAGAAATGGCCTCCATCTCAACGACACCCCGTGAACAGTCGGTATGGCAGCGCATCACAACCAGTCTGCGCAAAATTGCACCGATTTATATCGTTCTCATCCTGCTGCTCATCGGCATTGGCACACAAAACCCAACTTTTTTGGAACCGGCCGGCTTCCTGAACTTGCTGCGCCGGGCCGCGCCGCTCATGGTGCTAACAGCCGGGCAGCTCTTTGTCATCGTCACCGGTGGGTTTGATCTTTCTGTTGGCTCAATCATGTCCCTGACCGTTATCGGCGCTGCGCTGCTCATCAATAATGACCCGGTTAATACCTGGTGGGTCATCCTGGTTTTATTGGGGATTGGCATTGTCGTTGGTTTATTGAATGGCTTCATCGTTTCGTACCTCAATGTACCCTCCCTTATCGCAACCCTGGGTATGCTGCTCACACTGCGAGGCGCTGGCTTGTACTGGACAGGCGGCGCGCCACGTGGGTATCTAACCGATAATTTCCGCATGTTTGGGCGCGGCTGGATCGAGCCGTTTCCATTCATTGAGCGGTTTCCCTATGCTGTACTGGTGTTGATCATTGTCAGCGGACTCGTCATTTTCCTATTCACCCAGACAAATTTGGGGCGGCAGCTTCTCGCAATTGGGGACAATCCAAGGGCAGCATTGCTGGCGGGCATCCCTGTGGAGAAGATGCGGATTGTGGCGTTTGTCTTGTCGGCGGTAACGGCCGTCATCGCCGGCATTCTTCAGGGTGGTTTTGGCGGCGTCAATCCCGAGGCAGGAGACGGTTACGAACTGCAAGCCATTTCGGCGGCCGTTTTAGGTGGCGCGGTCTTAGGCGGCGGGCGCGGCTCCATGCCTGCAGCGATAGCTGGCGCACTTGCCCTTGAAGCCCTGTTTACCCTGCTCAATTTATTAGGTCTGCCCAAACCACTGCGCGACGCAGTCCAGGGTTTGATCATTATTGGCGCCGTTGCTTATGGCGCCTACCGCTCACGGCGTATACGCTAATTCCCAAACCAAGATTTGTGATTGTACGTAGCAAAACACACTGGAGGTGATGACAGCACGAGGACCAAAACAATAACTTTCCCATTTTATTTTCCTGACGAGTTACAAAACGTTATTTCCCAATTAGGAGGAGAAATCCAATGTTTCTAAAAAATGTCAAGCGATCGTGGTTTTTAATGTTTGCCCTAGTCGTATTATTGTTTGGCTTGGTCGCCTGTGGCGGCACGTCAACAACCGAAGAACCGGTGGCCGAAGAACCGGTGGCTGAACAACCAGTAGCCGAACAACCAGTCGCTGAACAACCCGCGGCTGCCGGCCTGGAAAGTACCGCTGCTGAAGTGAAATCCGAGTTCTTTAGCCAGGAGCAATATGATCGCTCTATGCGTCAGATGACCATGACGCCAGAAGGTCCGGCAGATCAACCCTGGATTCAAATGTTGGACAATCCGGAAATGGTTGACACCAGCCAATATGCCAAAGATGGCCCCTACACGTTCTGCTTCTCCAATGCCGGTGTAAACAACCCCTGGCGCGTGGTAGGTTGGACCACCATGCAAGCTGAAGTAGATCTGCATCCCGAAATCGCCGAACTCATCCACGTCGACGCTGAAGGCAGTGACGAAAAGCAAATTGCCGACATCGCTGACCTGGTAGCTAGTGGAAACTGTGATGTTCTCATTGTTTCCCCGAACACGACGGCTGCCCTGACCCCGGCCGTGGAACAGGCATGCGCTGTCCTGCCGGTTGTTGTTTTTGACCGTGGCGTTTTCACTGATTGCCCGGTTAGCTTTGTACAACCGATTGGTGGCTACGCTTTTGGTGAAGCTGGCGCCCGTTACATCATCGACAATTGTGGCGCAGATTGTAATGTGTTGGCACTGCGCATCTTGCCAGGCGTAGATGTACTGGAAGAGCGCTGGGCTGCCGCCAAGCTGGCTTTTGCCGACGCCCCCGGAATTAACGTGGTGGGTGTAGAGTTTGGTGATGGCGACAATGCCAAGGTGAAATCTATTGTTACTGACTACCTCGATCGCTTTGGCAAGATCGACGCGGTATGGATGGATGCTGGCGCAACGGCCGTTGCCGCTCTGGAAGCCTTTGAGGACGCCGGACAACCGTACCCCATCATCGTCGGCGAAGATCAACAAGACTTCCTGGTGAAGTGGCAAGAGAACAATCTTTCTGGTATTGCGCCCACCTTCCCCACCTTCCAATGGCGCACCCCAATAATCGCCGCCTTGAAGATTATGAATGGTGAAGAAGTACCCGCCGTCTGGCGTCTGCCCCAACCAATTGTCACCAATGAAAATCTCGATCAATACGTACAACCCAATATGCCACCGCTCCATTACGCCATGTGCGGCTGCGAAAATATGCCCGATTTCCCCGAACGTTGGGGCGGCACCAAATAATAGTTTGGCAAATCGTTTAACTTAGTCAGGCGTGCGGACTTGCATTCCACCACAAGTCCGCACGCTCACTCGCACGGGATTTGTGTCGAGGAGGGCTAGCATGATTGAAATTGGTTTCCATACCGATGCGTTTAACAGCGCATATTGGAGCTTTGAACACTGTTTACAATGGGCACAACAAAACGATGTTCACTTTATCGAATGCGGCACAATCGACGGTGTTAGCTGGATACATGGATTAGGCTACCAACCTCATGTGGCTTTATGGGAAGATCCTCTGACTTTGCGCCGCAAAATGGAGGATTACGGGGTCAAATTTTCTCAGCTAGACGCAGCATATCCTTTGTCGTTGCCCAATGCCGCTTCCATTGGCACAACCTACATCCAAAACTCCATCCGTTGGGCTTATCTGGTAGGCTGCGACCACATTGATACCACCGACCATATGTTCAAACCGGAAGGCCAAACCGATGAGCAGGCATTAGAGTTAATGAAGCGCATCTACGGGGAAGTATTGGAAACGGCCGTGCACTACAACATGATCATCAACATCGAGCCCCACGGCTATTACACCACCAAACCCGACTTCATGGCGCAGATGCTTTCTTTCTTCGATACACCTCACCTGCGCATGAACATGGACACCGGTAACACTTTCATCGCTGGCCAGGATCCGGTCGCCTTCCTTAATCGGTTTAAAAACAAGGTAAGCCACGTACATGTTAAAGATGTTAGCGAGTCGCTGGCAGCCTCCCTGCGTGGCGAACTGACCGGCATCGCCGTTAGCAACACAGCAATTGGCGACGGCGTCAACGTCGAAAACATCAAAAAATGTTTCGATATTCTGGTAGATATCGGTTATCACGGCGTCGTGAGCATCGAATGTGAAGGGGCTGGTGGCCCTATGATTGAAAAGAGCCTGGCCTGGGTTCGCAACCTTGTAGCCGACGCCAACCAACGTATGGCCGCCGTATAATATATCTGCGGCTAACGCTCTCTAGAAAAAGGTAAAAACATGGCAATTAAACTAGGCGTAAACATGGAATTCGTGCGCCATCACGACAAACCCTTTGCCTGGGGTGTCGCCAAGGCAGCTGAAATTGGTTACGAATACATTGAACCGATGGTCCATATCGGCCGTGAACTGCTCAGCGAGGCGGGCTATTTCCACTCCGTCTCCATGTTTGATGATCCTTTGTGGGTCCGCGATCTTTGTGCTCAGCACAACATCAAACTCTCTGGACTGTCATCACACACACCCCTTTGTAAGCCGGAAATTAGTGTGGAATATCTCAAGATGGCCATCCGCTGGGCCGCCGATGCTGGTGCGCCTGTCGTCAATACCGACGAAGGACCTAAGCCAACCTGGACCACCAAGGAGATGGACTTCCTGCTGATGACCTACACACTCACCGAAGCCTCCATGGTTGCTGAGCGGCATGGCATTAAAATCGGCCTGGAGCCCCACCAACAATATAGCAAGACGCCCGCTGGCCTGGATGCCATTTATAACCTGGTTGATTCCCCGGCCATTGGGATTAATTACGACACTGGCAACAGCTATCTGGCCGGCGGCTCCGACCCTTATGAATGGCTGGAAAACGTCCGCGATCGCTTGGTTCACCTCCACGCCAAGGATATCAGCCTTCAGCAAGGCGAGGCCGAACGCGGCAAAGTGACAGGCACCCCTGTGGGCTGCGCCTGCGGTGAAGGGGTTGTGGATTGGCAGCGGGTCATCGACATCGTGAGACCGGTCGCTCAAGAGCGCGACATTATTTTTAGTGTGGAATGCGGTACAGTGCCTGAAGCCATTCGCAGCTTCGAGCATTTATCCCGGTTAATTTAGGCGCGGGCATTCTTGATCATAGGTCGAAACCATATGAACACCTCCCTTCCCGTTTCGACCTTTGACTTTTTCTTATCTGTGAATTTACGCCATGACAATCTCTACTTTAGTTTCAATTACCCTGAGGAGATTGTTTGTTTGCTTCAACTTGTAATCACAGGATTACAAGTTATCGTGACCCTGGTTGCGCAATAGGATAATCGATGAACAAAACATACCTTTTAGGCGTCGATTTGGGAACCAGCAGCACCAAGTCTGCTTTGTATTCAACCGATGGCGACCTCATTGCTGAGGCAGTAGCCGAAGTCCCGCTGTACTATCCGAAACCGGGTGTCGTGGAGCAGGAAAATGAGGACTTCTACCGCACAGCCGCCCAAACGATCCGCGAGTGTGTCCAGCAAAGTGGCATCGATGCGCGGCAAATTGCCGCTTTGGCCTTCGACAGTCAGATGGCTGGCGTGGGCGCTATCGATGACACATATCAGGCCGCTACGCGGTTTGATTCCTGGTTGGACATGCGCTGTCAACCTTACATTGAGCAGATCGACACCTATTACGGGGACCTGGTTACACGTCTGACGGGCTGCCCCCCCACCTGTGACCACGGGCCTAAGATTTTATGGTGGAAGGAAGAACGACCTGCGGAATACGGCCGTATCGCCAAATTTCTCATGCCTTCCGCCTATGTTGCCGGTCGCATGGCTGGCCTAAAGGCAGACGCAGCCTACATCGATTACACTTTTTTACACTTCACAGCGCTCAGCGACGCCCAAAAAGGCGTCTGGTCCGACGAATTGTGCGCCGCGTTAGGTGTGGATCAGGCCAAACTTCCACGCATCGTCGAACCCTGGCATGTTGTCGGTGAAGTTACCGAGCAAGCATCCAGTGAATTTGGCCTGGCCCCTGGCACCCTGATCGCCGCCGGCTGCGGAGACACTGCCGCCAATGCCCTTGGCGCAGGTATCGTCCAGCCCGGCATGTTATTCGACGTGGCCGGCACTGCCTCCGTATTAGCCGCCTCCACCAATACCTACTTCGCCGATGTTACCAATCGGGCCTTGCTAACCATGCGCTCGGTTATTCCTGGCTTGTGGAATCCACTGGCGTACATCGGCGGTGGCGGACAAGCGCTGCGCTGGTTCCGCGATCACTTTTTTAACACCCTTCACGGAGAATTGCAGAGCTGGTCGTTTGAACTCTATGATCAATTGATTGCTCTAGCTGCCCAGGTACCACCTGGTTCCGACGGGTTATTTTTCTCGCCTCACCTGGGCGGACGAATTTGTCCGGCCACGCCAGAAATGCGGGGCGCCTGGATCGGATTTTCCTGGAGCCACAAACAGGCACACTTTGCGCGTTCCATCCTGGAAAGCGTGGCCTATGAATATGCATATTACCTGAGCATTCTCCGTGAGGCGGTGCCTGGTCTGGCCCTGACAGAAACGCGAGCCATTGGTGGTGGGGCGCGCAATGACCTATGGAACCAGATCAAAGCGAATGTGTCTGGTGTCCCCTACCAGCGGCTGCAGCGTACCGAGTTTGGCAGCTGGGGCAGCGCCATGATTGCCGGCAAAGCGGCCGGAATTTTTGACGATTTGACTGAGGTAGCCATGCGCCATGCCCAACCAGCCAGCGAACCGCTGCGACCTGATCCCGAGATATTTTCGGTGTACCAGCCACTTGTAGCAAAACATATCGCTTTGCAAGCAACGCTGCGCGAGACGTTTGTGCATACACTGCAATAATCCCAAGTACGCAGGCGAGATGCCTGCGCACCCATTTTAGAGGAGATGGATTTTGATGAGTAAACAAGTGCGAATTTGCATGATAGGCGCAGGGAGAGTAGGCAAGCTGCACTCTGGCACACTGAAACGTTATGTGCCAGACGGCGACGTGGTTGCCCTGGTTGACCCGGTGTCGGCAATGCTTAACCAGACAGGTGATGAATTTGAAATTGACGGCCGTTTCCCCACACTCGCCGAAGCCCTGGACAAAACCGATTTCGATGCCGTCATCATTACTACACCTACTTTCACCCACCGAGAACTAACCCTGTTGGCAGCCGAACATGGCAAACATGTCTTTCTAGAAAAGCCGATGGCTATGAATTTGCAGGAATGCGACGACATTATTGCCGCCACCGAAGAACGTGGCTTGCTGCTGCAGCTGGGTTTCATGCGCCGCTTCGACCCAGAGTTTGTAGCCGCCGCCGAGCGCATTTTTGGCGGCGAAATCGGCGAGCCGATGCTCATCAAATCACTCACCCACGGGCCGGGACTGCCGCCAGCCTGGGCCAACGATATTCGCACCTCCAATGGCATGATCGCAGAAGTGAACAGCCATGATTTAGACTGCGTGCGCTGGCTGATGGGGTCCAATCCGCAGCGCATCTATCTGGAAACAGCCAATTTTAAAGGGGTAGAGCGCGGTGCGCACGCCGAACACTTCTACGACAATATGTTTGCCACCATCAAGTTTCAATCGGGCGCGCTGGGCAACATCTCTGGCGTTTGCCCTTGTGACTACGGCTACGATGCTCGCGTCGAAATCGTCGGCAAGAACGGTATCATGCAAATCGGCTCCATGCAGGGGATGGATGTGGTCGTCTGTATCAATCGCGATCAGGGTCTTATTACGCCTATCTACCGGCGCTGGCCAGAACGGTTTGCCTGGGCCTACATTCACGAAATTCAGCACTTTGTGACGTGTGTCCAAACTGGTACTAAACCCAAAGTGGGCGGCGAAGACGGCCGTTGGGCTGTTGCTTCTGTCCTGGCCGGAACCAAATCCATGTTGGAGGGGCGCCCTGTATTGCTGGAAGAAGTGCTGGATCCGGCGTGGGTTGTGCCGTGGCAAAAGGAAGATTAAAACTTCAATCTTTCAGGAGAATGCTCTATGTTAGCAGCCGTTTATCATGGGCCGGAAGATTTGCGAGTGGAAGAAGTGCCCAAACCAGCCATCGGGCCAGATGAGGTGTTGGTAAAGGTATTAAACGCCAACATCTGCGGCACCGATCTGCGCATTTACAAAGGTGGTCATCGCCATTATCCGCCAGGGGCTGTGCGGATTCCCGGGCATGAAGTTGTAGGTGACATTGCCGCCATCGGCGAACGGGTGGCGGGATATGAGATCGGTCAGCGGGTGTTTGTAGCGCCGAATATGGGCAACGGCCGTAACCGGGCCACCATCTCTGGCAACAACAATATGGACCCCGATTTTCAAGCCATCGGTATTAACCTGGATGGCGCGTTCGCCGAGTTCATGCGGGTACCCGCACTGGCCATGCGCCAGGGCAACCTGATGCCCATAAGCGAAGCTGTCGATCCGGCCGTCGCCGCCCTGATTGAACCGCTGGCTTGCGTGCTGCGCGGCCAAAATGCCGTTCATGTCCACGATGGTGATGTGGTGGTGGTAATGGGTGCGGGACCGATTGGCATTTTGCATGTCAAACTGGCAAATCTGCGCGGAGCATTGCGAGTCATTGTCAGCGAACCGGCGGCCGGAAGGCGGTTGCAGGCGTTGGCCTTAGGCGCGGATCGTGTAGTAGACCCGGTGAACGAGGATTTGCAGGCGGTGGTGTTGGCAGAGAGCAACGGCCGTGGCGCAGATGTCATCATCGTGGCTGCCCCATCCAAAGTTGCCCAAGAGACGGCGTTAGATATTACGGCCATTGGCGGACGTATCAACTTGTTTGGCGGCCTGCCCAAAGATGACCCGTTCATCCGCTTTGACGCCAACACGGTTCATTATAAAGAGTTGGTTGTCACCGGTACAACAGCGTGCAGTACCTACGACTGCCTGCGCGCCGCCGACATCGTCAATTCGGGCCGGCTAGATCTGGTCCCATTGGTCACAGCCCGCTTTCCTCTGGCCGAAGCTGTAGCCGCGTTCGCCGCGGCCGCCGATGGCCAAAATTTACGTGTTTCTCTGGAGCCATAAGATGGATGGACTGGTCACAACTGTCCTGGGACCGGTTGCCCCGGAAGCATTAGGACCCACCGATGGCCATAACCATTTGTGGATCGAACCGACGGCCGGAACGGATCCGACTGCGCCGGTGCTAAACGACGAGTCAGCCATTCGCCAGGAGTTGATGGCTTACCGTGCGGCCGGTGGTGGAGCCATGGTAGACTGCCAGCCAGGAGGATGTGGGCGTAACGGCCGTATCCTGGCCAACCTTTCCCGCGCCACAGGGGTGCATGTCATCGCCTGTACTGGCTTCCATTTGCGACGCTACTACCCGCCCCATGCCATGCTCTGGCAACTATCGGCCGAGGCCGCAGCTGATTTATTCGTAGAAGAATTAACGGGTTCGCTGCGCGAAACAAAAAACAACCCGCAGCCAATTCGCGCTGGTTTCTTGAAAATTGCCGGGGAAGCCAGCTTTGAACAAACACCAGGCCATTTGCTCGAAGCAGCCGCGGCGGCCTGCCGGGCGACCGGCTGCGCCATTGAGATGCATACGGAACGGGGAACGGCCGTTGAGGAGTTCTTACAATTTTTCGTCGACCAACAAGTCGATCCACAGCGGCTGGTTTTCTGTCACGTGGATAAACGTCCTGATTTTGGCTTTCACGAGGCGATGGCAAAAACTGGGGCAATGCTGGAATACGACACTTTTTTTCGGCCCAAATATAAGCCGGAAATCAATGTGTGGCCGTTGTTGGAAAAGATGCTGGCTGCTGGCCTCAGCAGCCAAATTGTCCTGGCAACAGACATGGCGGACAGCAATATGTGGGCCGCTTTTGGTGGGCAGCCCGGATTGGCGGCCTTTATCAACGGCATTAGAGCACGGCTAGAAGAAACGGCCGCGCCCGTCTCCATCATTCAAGATTTAATGGGAGGCAATATCGCCCGCAGGCTGGCGATTTTCCCAGGATAAAACACAGGGAACGTACGCTCGTGGCAGAAAAACTGACAACGTCCGCGTTCCCACTCGGTAGGAGATTAAGATGAAAGCAGTACCATTCACATTTGAGATCGACAGTCCGGATTTTATTCCCTCGACGTATGACAACCATATACAGCGCCGTCTCAGCTCAATGAAGGGACAGTATCTAGATCAGGACACCTATGCCAGCTTGCTGGCGGAGGCTGACCCCCTCTTGTACGAAGTGTACGAATTACAACGCCCCACTGTGCCTGGAGAGCTGCTGCATGGCATTTCAATCGTTCATCCGGGTAAGGTAGGCAGCGAGTATTACATGACAAAAGGCCATTTTCATGAAGTTCTGGAGACTGGCGAGGTGTATTACTGCCTGAAAGGGGATGGTTTTATGGTCATGGAGACCCCGGAGGGAGAATGGGCGGTGGAGGCGTTGTATCCAGGTCGGGTGTTATATGTGCTGCCCCGCTGGGCGCATCGCTCGGTAAACATAAGTTCAGACGAAGACCTGGTCACCTTTTTCATCTATCCGGGTAATGCCGGACACGATTATGGCACGATAGAAAAAAAGGGATTCCGCAAGTTGGTGCTGGCCCGGGATGGCCAGCCGGAGATTGTGGATAATCCACGTTGGGGGCAGGCGGCAAGACCATGAAACCGTTGAGTGATTGCCATGTTTTGGTGACGGCGACTTCTTACGGCCGTTCCGACCCACGCCTGAAAACAGAACTGGAAACGGCCGTGTCCCGCGTCACCTACAACACCAGCGGCAAACCTCTTACCTCGGCGCAGTTACAAGAACTGCTGCCCGACGTAGACGGCTTCATCGCTGGTCTAGACGAGATTGACGCAGCGGCAATCATGGCTGCTCCTCAACTGCGCGTCATTGCCCGCTACGGAGTAGGTATCAACAACGTAGCCCTGGCAGCGGCGCGAGCGCAGGGCGTGGTTGTCACCAATACGCCAGGGGCCAATTCCGCCTCCGTCGCCGAACTGACCATTGGCCTGCTGTTGAACCTGCTGCGCCCCATCCAGCAAGCTGCAAGCGAAACCCGGCTGGGTGGCTGGCCGCGTCTCAATGGTGTCTCGCTGGTGGGCAAAACAGTCGGGTTGGTAGGATTAGGAGCCATTGGCAAAGAAGTGGCGCGACGATTGGCCGGTTTCGATTGTGCCATAGTAGCCTATGACGTGGCCGCTGACACCGACTTCGCTCGGCGGCACGCCATCAACCTGGTTACGCTGGATGATTTGCTAGCGTTGGCCGACGTGGTGTCGCTGCATTTGCCGGTGCTGCCGGAGACGCGACAGATGGTTAACGCCGCCTTCTTGCGACAGATGAAGCCGGGCGCTTACCTGATCAATACGTCGCGCGGCGAACTGATAGACGAGGCAGCGTTGCTCGCGGCGTTGATGGACGGCCGTGTGGCCGGGGCGGCGTTGGATGCCTTCCAACAAGAGCCACCAGGCGCGAACAATCCGCTGTTGGCGCTGCCGCAAGTCATCCCCACGCCCCACATGGGCGCACACAGCGACGGCGCAACCAATGCCATGGGACGTATGGCCCTGGCCGACTGCCTGGCTGTCTTGCGCGGTGAGATGGCAAAGAACCCGGTGTAAATTGTGACAGAAGCAGCGCAAACCGCAGAGGACAACAAAGGGAAAGGCGTTCTCCGTGCTTTCTGCGGTTACCACGGTTAAATTTTTGAGGCGATAAATGCGTAAAGAAGACACCTTAGAGAGAATTCGTGAATTGGGCTTGCTGGCGGTGCTGCGCGGCCCATCAGCAGACCTGACGGTGCAGATGGTGGCGGCGTTGGTGGCAGGGGGCGTATTGGGCATTGAAATCACTTACACCACGCCTAACGCGGCCGAAGTATTGGCGGAACTGAACCGGCAGTTTGGCAACCGCATCGTATTGGGCATGGGCACGTTGACCCGACCGGAACAGGCGGCCGAAGCCCAGGCTGCCGGGGCGCAATTTCTGGTTAGCCCACATACGGAGGTGGTACTGGCCAGAGCAATGGTAGAAACCGGTTTGCCGGTGATGATGGGCGCATTCACGCCTACGGAGGTGATGGCCTCGGTGAACCTGGGCAGCGACGTAGTGAAGCTGTTTCCCGGCTCACTGGGCGGTCCGGCCTACATGAAAGCGCTCAAAGGCCCCTTCCCCCACGTGGCGATGATGCCGACGGGCGGCGTGGATAAGGACAACGTGGCCGATTGGTTTGCTGCCGGAGCGGTGGCCGTTGGGGCTGGCAGCCAGCTTTGCCCACCCAAGTGGGCGCAAGCAGGACGGTGGGATGAGATAACGGCCGTGGCGCAGGAATTTGTAACGGCCGTCCAGGCAGCCCGACGGTAGAGAGTGAAAACCAGGAGGCAAACGATGTTCCCGCAGACGAAAATCTTGTTCCATCGGCTGCGTCAAAACGGCATCGTTCATTTAGCCCATTTTGCACATCACCCTTATTTCCAGGCTCTTTAAAAAGGAATGACATATGAACGATTACCCCATTATCTATAAAGAAGTGCCCACTTTTTACTTTGTGGGTGTAACAACCGGCAAATCGTCTATCAACAAGGTTTTTCCCCTGTGGATGGAGGTTTTAGGCAGACCGGAAGTGGTGTTGGAAGGCATTGACCACAAAATCCACGATGACCCGGCCGCCTATCGGGCGACAGTGGCGCAGATTAAGTACGACCCCAATTCTCTAGGGGCGCTGGTGACAACCCATAAGCTGGACCTGTTTGCTGCTGCCGAAGACATGTTTGATTATTTCGACCGGTACGCCCAGGTGACACGGGAATTGTCGAGCATTTCTAAGCGTGACGGCCGTCTGGAAGGTCACGCCAAGGATCCTATCACCGCCGGACTCAGCCTGGAACATATCATCGAACCCAGCTATTTTGGGCGCACTGGCGGCCACATCCTCTGCCTGGGAGCGGGCGGTTCAGCGCTGGCAACCCTACTGCATCTCATCCACAAACCAGACAAGGCTGACCGACCGGAACGCTTCATCGCGGTTAATCGCTCTGAGGAACGGTTAACTCATATGCGGCACATGGTTGCCCAATATGACACCGACATCGCCATGGAATATATCGTCAACAGCGACCCACGCCAGAACGACACGCTGATGGCCGCTCTGCCAGAGGGCAGCATTGTGATTAACGCTACTGGCATGGGGAAAGACACACCCGGATCTCCTATTACAAACGACGGGCTTTTCCCGTTGAATGGCATTGCCTGGGAATTCAACTATCGCGGCGAATTGGACTTTATGCACCAGGCGCAGCGTCAGGCGGAGTCACGCAATGTGCGGGTAGAAGATGGCTGGGTCTACTTCGTACACGGTTGGTCACAGGTTGTTGGTCAGGTATTACATGTCGAGATCACGCCGGAACTATTCCGTCGCCTGGACGAAGCGGCAGCGATGACTCGATAAGAAGATGGCGATTAGGAGTTGGAGAGTGTGGGTTTTGAATCAGCCCACCTTTAACTTCAAAATTTTGAAGGAGAAAACCATGAAAGCGCGATTAATTCCTTTGTTTTTTAACGGCCGTGACGCCGAATTTGATACTCAACTGGCAATTTTGCATGAACAACTGGCCGACGAGGCCGAAATTTTATCTCCGCTGCCGCTTGGCTCACCCTTGCCGGAGGCAGAAGCGATCATTTTCCCGCAATTGTTGGGCGAAGCGTACCGACGTTTGGATGATTTCCGCAAGATTGATTTTCCCATTCTCACTGTCACCTCCGAGTTTGGTACGGTATTGATGTGGGACTGGGAAATCGCCAGCTATCTACGCGAGGAAGGACTGAATATCATCGCCCCCTACAACCTGGAGCAAACGAAAAAAGCCTGTCGCGCCCTGAGCGTGAAGCGCGAACTGCGGCACACCAAATTCCTTGTTTATCAGGACAATCCCGGTGCGGGTTTTCAGGCCAGCATCTTTAAGCGCTTCTACTGGTGGGAAGACGAATGTACTCAGCGCATGATGACAAAATTCGGCGTGACCATTGTCAAGAAAAGCTTTAAAGAGATGGGGGTCGCGGCTCAACAGGTTCCCGACGCCGAAGCGGAAGCTGTTTGGCAAAAGTGGCAGTGGCCGGTAGACATTAAGAATCGCCAGTTACTCAGCGCCATCAAAATCTACATCACAGTCAAGCGGGCGCTGCAAGAGGACCCGGCAATTCGTGGTGTCGGCATCAACTGCCTGAATGAATCCCACTTCTCCGACACGACGCCCTGCCTGGCGTGGAGCATGTTGTACCAGGAGATGGGGCTGATCTGGGGCTGCGAAGCGGATACCATGTCGATGATCACCAAGTATATGCTGCACAAATCGTTGGGAATGCCGATTATGATGACCAATTTGTACCCGTTTCTGATGGGGCAGGCAGCACTGAAGCATGAACGCATCCCCTATTTCCCTGAGGTAGCGGGTAATCCTGACGATCATATTCTGGCGGCCCATTGTGGCTATCTGGGGGTCGTACCGCCCTCGTTTAGCACAGAGTGGACACTCCGCTCGAAGGTGCTGGCCATTGTGGACGAGAATGCCACGGCGATTGACGCTCGCCTGCCGCAAGGGGCGATGACGTTGGCCAAACTTCATCCGACGATGAACAAATTGACGATCACCGAGGGGGAATTGTCCGGCTATGCGCAATATGCCAATTCAGATTGTTTGAATGGGGCCGTGCTGCGGGTGCCAGACGGCCGTCATATGCTCAAGACACTCTCATCGCACCATTACTTGTTGATGTCCGGTCATCACCTGGCTGATATTGAGATGTTAGCGCAGTTGTTTGGCATTGAGATAGAACATCTGTAGGCCAAAAATCAGAATACGGCAGAAAATGTGCCACATTAAGCACTCTTCTCAATGATTTTAACCGTGCTATGAATTCCTTACTCGCCTTTGAGCAAAGTCAGGCCGGAAAGCAACGCAGATTGCACATAATCTATTGGAAAAACCCCTAACACTTGGTATTTTGCACTAAATCATGATCTTCAGTGCAGAATTTGGCTCAAAATTTTATTCAAGGTGGCATAAAACAAGCCGTACGTATTCTGATTTTGGGCCAAAATGATGAGGCATTCTGTGGATAACTACACAGCGGACGAATTGCAAGAAGCACTTCGACCGCTAGCTTCACTAATCAGCAAGTCTGAAAAAGCACAGCAGAAACTGGCGCCGGGAACTTGGCAACATACGATGCTGCGAGACAACCTCAAAGCGTTACATATTGCGTCTGCGCTGATGAACAAGGAAACTAGCGATTCGGATAATTTCGCACAGGACGATTTACAAGAAGCCCTCCGTGCGTTTGTCTCGATGATAGGCAAGACCGAGAAGGCTCAGGTAAAATTCTCGCCGGGAACTTCCCAACACACGTTGCAGCGAAACAGGCTCAAGGCGTTGCACATAGCGGAAGCACTGATAAAGGTGGAGTTGGATAAAGTTTAAATCTGCATTTTGAAACCTTTGGACATTGCACCATCCCTTGTTCGGCTATATTGTGACGGTCGGCGATCAGGTTGGTGGCGGGCGGCTGACCCCACCGTCAGACGACCCGGCAGGAAAAGTAGTCGAGTTTTCAACCCGTACTACCCGTATTACTTGTTACAGGTCTGATATTCCCC
>WBZM01001912.1_pt1 | contig 19022 bp, 18 predicted proteins | sample 5204271 | NCBI WGS metagenome assembly WBZM01 (sample SAMN12344346, study PRJNA552823) | activated sludge metagenome | biome: Activated sludge suspended growth; feature: Nitrification reactor; material: Wastewater; isolation source: activated sludge from nitrification reactor of wastewater...
GACCTCCTCCTCGAGGCGCTGCGCGGCTACCGCGGCGTCGGGCTGCTGGTGAGCCACGACCGCGGGCTCCTGGAGGCGCTGTGCGGCGCCACGGTCCGCCTGGAGGGCGGGCGGCTGCGCAGCTGGCCCCTGGCCTACGGGGCGGCGCGCCGGGCCTGGGAGGCCGAGGCGGCGGCCGGGTGGGAGGCCCGCGGCGCGGCGCAGGCGGCGGCGCGGCGGGCCGAGGCGCAGCTCGGCCAGGCGCGCCGGGAGCGGGCGGCGGCCGACGCGGCCCGCTCCGGCCGCCACCGCGACCCGAAGGACCGCGACGCCCGCACGCTGGGGGCCAAGACGGTGGTGGCCTGGGCCGAGGCGGGGGCCGGCCGCCGGGTGGCGGTGGCGCGGCGGGAGGCGGAGGCGGCGCGCGACGCGGTGCCGGAGGCGCTCCCCGAGGCGCCGGCGGCCGGGCCGCTCTTCCTGGGCTTCGAGCGCTGCCCGCGGCCGGTGGTGCTGGCCCTCGACGCCGCCGAGGTCCGGGCCGGCGAGCGGGTGGTGCTGCGCGAGGCGCGCGTCCGGCTGGGCCGGGAGGACCGGATCCACCTCGACGGCGCCAACGGGGCCGGCAAGTCCACGCTCCTCGCCGCGCTGGCCGCGGCGGCGCCGCCGGGCACCGCCCCGCGGCTCCTCCACCTGCCCCAGGAGCTGACGGCGGCGGCGGCGCTGGCCGCGCTCCAGGCGGTGCGGCGCCTCGACCGGGCCGAGCGGGGGCGGGTGCTCCAGCTGGTGGCGGCGCTGGGGGCGGACCCCGGCCGGCTCCTCGCCTCGCCGGCCCCCTCGCCGGGCGAGGCGCGCAAGCTCCTGCTGGCCCTCGGCATGGGGCGCCACGCCTGGGCCCTCCTCCTCGACGAGCCGACCAACCACCTCGACCTGCCCTCCATCGAGCGGCTGGAGGCGGCGCTGGCCGCCTGGCCCGGCGCGCTCCTCCTGGTGACGCACGACGCCGCCCTGGCGGCGCGGGTGACCACCTCGCGCTGGCGGGCCGGCGGCGGCGCGCTGGAGACGGGGCTGCCGCCGGTGGCCGGACCGGCCAGGGGCGGCGGGCCCCAGGCGGCGCCTGACGGGCGCGGCGGCGCGGACTAGAGGAGGGGCGGGGGCCGCCACCGCCGCGGCCGGGGGGCGAGGAGCGAGCCGTGACGCCCACCGAGCGGGCCATCGACGCGCTGCCGCCGCACCTGCGCCGCTGGGTGGCGCCGCAGGCCTACGGGGCGTACACGGCGGAGGACCAGGCCACCTGGCGCACCATCCTGGCCCGCCTCACCCGGCAGCTCGCCGCCACCGCCCACCCGGGCTACCTGCCCGGCCTGGCCCGCACCGGCATCCCCCTCGACCGCATCCCCAGCCTCGACGAGATGAACCTGGCCCTGGCGCCGGCCGGCTGGGCGGCGGTGGGCGTGGCGGGCTTCATCCCGCCGGCGGTCTTCACCGAGCTGCAGGCGCGCCGCGTCCTGGCCATCGCCACCGGCATCCGCCGCCCCGAGCACCTGGAGTACACGCCGGCCCCCGACATCGTCCACGAGAGCGCCGGCCACGCCCCCTTCGTCGCCGAGCCGCGCTACGCCGAGTACCTCCGGGCCTGCGGCGAGGTGGGCTTCCGGGCCATCGCCTGCGCCGAGGACGCCGCGGTCTTCGAGGCCGTGCGCCACCTCTCGGAGGTGAAGGAGGCGCGCGGCGTGGCCCCGGCCGAGGTGGCGCTGGCCGAGGCGCGCCTCCAGGCCGCGCTGGCCAGCGTGCCCTTCGCCTCGGAGGGGGCGCGCGCCAGCCGGCTCTACTGGTGGACGGCCGAGTACGGCCTGGTCGGGCCGCCGGCGGCGCCGCGGCTCTACGGGGCCGGGCTGCTCTCCTCGGTGGGCGAGTCGGCGCGCTGCCTCGGGCCGGAGGTGCGGCGGCTTCCCCTCGACGCCGGCTGCGCCGAGGTCCCCTTCGACATCACCCGCATGCAGCCGCAGCTCTTCGTGGCCCGGGACTTCGAGCAGCTCTTCGAGGTGCTGGAGGCCTTCGCCGCCACGCTCTCCTTCCGGCGCGGCGGCGACCACGGGCTCGCCGAGGCGCAGCGGTCGCGCACGGTGGTGCACCTCGGGCTCCCCGGCGGGCGCGAGCTCTCGGGGCGGGTGGCGGCGCGCGAGCCGGCCACTGCGCCGGTGGGGCCCGGCCTGGCCACCGCCCTCTGCCGCCTGGAGGGCCCAGTGCTCCGCTCGCGGGGCGGGCGGGCGGAGGGGCGGTGGTTCGAGGGGCCGGGGCTGGTGGCCTTCGGGCGCGGCGCGCTCGGCGGGCCCGGGCGCTTCTCGCTGCGGCTGGCCACGGGGCTGGCGCTCACCGGGCTGCACCTGGGCGGCGGCGAGGTGCTCGACCTGCGCGGGGCGCTCGGCGGGCGGCCGCTCGACCTGCCGCGCTGGGCGGTGCTGGAGGTGGCGGAGGCGCTGCCCTCGGTGGCCGGCGGGCCGGCCGATCCGGGCGCGGCGGCGGCCGGCTACGAGTAGCGGCGCACGGCCCCGCGGCGCGCCGGCTTCGAGGGCAGGGCGCGGCCGGCCAGGTGGGTGGCCAGGGGCAGGTCGTTGGCCAGGATGTGGAACCGCAGCCACTCCGGCACGCGCGTCCTGAGCCACTCCACGATGACCGGCGTGGGCCCCTTCTCGCGCAGCTCCTCGCGGAGCTGCATGACGTCGCGCGTGAAGAGCTCGTGGGCCAGCTTGTGGCGGCCCCGCTCCGGGTAGAGCGTGTCGTCCATGACCGCGTCCTCGGAGGACAGGTGGGCCAGGAGGACGTCGCAGAAGGCCTGGACCGCCGCCTCGACCTCGGGGCGGGTGCCCGTCTCCGCCCGGGCGGCGGCGGCCTCGACCAGCCGGAACAGATCGGCGTGATCCCGATCGAGCTCGGCGTGGTTGAGCTTCAACTCCTGGCTCCAGCTTGCGGACATCGGTTCCCTCGGGCGGTGCTCCAGAGATCCCACGGTCGGTTGGTGCTCACAAGTCCACCACGTGAGGGAGATGGGTCGCCATGACGCCCGTCACGTGGCCGCCGGCCGCTCAAATTGATTGGACACCGGCGCCGGTGTGACCCGGCCAGGCCCGGGTGGGGGGCGAGGTCCATCTTCGGGCCCGCCCACCGGCGCTGTCGGGCGATGCCCTGACGGTCACCGATCCGGGACCACCCGGCCGGTGCGGATCTGCCGCTCGGCCCGGCAGGCCTCCTCGTCGCCGGCCTGGCAGGCGTCGCGGATGGCGAGGTAGGCGCGCTCGGGATCCTTCGGGGCGCCTTCGCCCGTGTAGCGGCGGTAGCCGATGCGGAAGAGCAGCCGGGCGGCGGTGGCGCGGATCGCCGGATCGCCGCCCGGGCCGAGGAGGGCGCGCAGCGCCGGCTCGGCCGCGTCGAGCTCACCCCGCGCCTCCAGGAGCAGGGCGTGGAGGAGGGCGTCGCCCCGGCCGCGCCACCCGGTGGCCTCCAGGGGCGCGGCGGCCGCGCCGGCGGCGGGCAGGTCCTCGCGCCGCAGCGCCTCCAGCAGGGCCTGGCGCGCCTCGGCCAGGCGCCAGGCGGTGGGGCCGGGGCGCGGCCAGCAGGCGGCGACGCCGGCGAGGAGCAGGGCGGCGGCCCCGGCGGCCAGGGCCGCCCGGCGCGGCGGCGGGCGCGAGAGGAGCCAGGCCGCCGCGGCGCCGGTGACGAGGCCGCCGGCGTGGGCCGCGTGGTCGATGGGCAGCCCGGCCAGCAGCGCCACCGCGGTGTAGACGCCGAGGGAGAGGGCGAGCTGCACCACCGCCGGGCTGCGCAGGAAGTCGGCCCACCCGGGCAGGGCGCGCCGGTGGAGCGCCAGCGTGGCGCCGATGACGCCGAGGAGCGCGCCCGAGGCGCCCACGCTCACCACGTCCTGCGCGAGGAGCGAGGTGGCCGAGGCGCCCACGGCGGAGGCCACCCAGAGCGCCAGCAGCCGGCGCGGCCCGACGACCCCCTCCACCAGCCGGTACCAGCCCCAGCCGAAGAGCACGTTGGCGCCGAGGTGGACCGGGCTGGCGTGGAGCAGCGCCGCGGTGAGGAGGCGCCAGGGCTGGCCCGCCCAGACCCGGCCCCGCTCCAGCGCCCCGGCGGCCACCAGGGACGCCTCGTCGGGCCACCAGCCGGACCGGGCGGCCAGGGCGAGGAAGGCCGCCACCTGCACGGCGCAGAGCGCCGCCGACATCGGGGCCTGGCGGAGCACCTGCCGGAGGGCGGCGGGGGAGGGCATGCCGCGCCATCCTGCCAGGGCCGCCCCCGCCGCGCGACGGCGGCGCCGACGCACCCGGACGACGCGCACGGGTTCCCGCTTTCCCCGCTGTGTGGCCGGTGTAGGATGCCCGCCGTGACCGAGTACCTCGTCAACCCGCGGCGGGCACCGCGCGCGCCCTCCCGCTGCCGCGCCAACGTGCAGATCCCGGGGGCGGCCTGGCCCGCCGAGACCGAGGACATCGGGCCCCACGGCTGCCAGCTGGTGGTGCCCAACCCGGTGCCGCGCGGCCTGGCCATCCAGCTGGCGGTGGTGAGCCCGCTCGTCACCACGCCGCTCCAGGCGGCCGGCAAGGTGGCCTGGGTCAGCTCGCAGCCGCCCTGGCGGCTCGGCGTGGCCTTCGCGGAGGCGGCCCGCCCGGCGGCCGGCCGCTGGTTCGACGCGCTGGTGGCCGCCAGCCCCGGCCTGGGGAACCTGCGCCGGGTGCCCGACCGGCTCCCCTGGGACGCCATGGTGTTCCTCGGGCCGCCGCCGAAGTTCATGGTGGACTTCACCGACGACGAGATCGAGGTGGTCCGCCACGTGGCCGCCGGCATCACCGTGGCGGCGCTGCGCGACCGGCTGCGCGCCTCCTGGGGCGCCTCGGTGCGCGCCTTCTTCGGCCTGATGGCCCGCCAGGTCCTGACCATCTCGCGCGGCGCGGCGGCCCACCCCGAGGCCTGGAAGAAGCTGATGGCGCAGTACGACGCCTCCTTCGTGGTGGAGCAGGCCGCGCCGACGGTGCCCCGCTTCGAGCCGGCCCGCGAGCACTCGGCCCGCGGGGAGCACGCCGCCATGCGCGCCGCGGACCTGGGGCACCAGCCGGTGTCGCCGGCCGCGGCGCCCTTGCCGCCGCTCGAGGCGGCCGTGCCGCCCCCGCTGCCCGGCGCCGCCTCGGCCGGCACCGGCTGGCGCGGCGCGGCGCGGGCCCGGAACCGCGAGGCGCAGGAGTGCCTCGACCTCGGCCGGCAGGAGCTCCAGGCCGGGCGCGTCTCCAGCGCCCTGGCCCACCTGCGGCGCGCGCTGACCCTGGCCCCCGGCGACGCCGAGATCGCGGCCGAGCTGGGCCGGGCCATGCGCAGCCAGGGCTAGTCCGCGGCGAAGCCCCATCGGGGCCTCGAGTGGGCCTAAATTGTGGACCGGATTGGTCAATTCGGACGGGGCCGCTCCTTGACTGAGGCGTCCCGAGATTGGTACTCCCGCCGGGCCCACAGCATCCCCACCCCCCACGGAGGGTTAGCTCCCCGATGTACAAGATCGTCCGCCACGAGGCGTTCTCCGACGTCACCTTCCTCTGGGAAGTGGAGGCCCCCGACGTCGCCCAGTCGGCGCAGCCCGGCCACTTCGTCATGCTCCGGCTCGGCAACGGCGCCGAGCGCATCCCGCTCACGGTCGCCGACTACGATCGCGAGAAGGGGACCATCACCATGGTCATCCAGGCGCTCGGCAAGACCACGCGCCAGATGATGACCGACTACAAGGTCGGCGACACCTTCGAGGACTTCGTCGGGCCGCTCGGCCTGCCGCAGCACATCGAGAAGGTCGGCCACGTGGTGCTGGTCGGCGGCGGCCTCGGCGTGGCGCCGGTCTTCCCGCAGCTGCGCGCCTTCAAGGAGGCGGGCAACCGCACCACCGGCATCATCGGGTTCCGCAACAAGGACCTGGTGTTCTGGGAGAAGAAGTTCGGCGCCTTCTGCGACGACCTGGTGGTCTGCACCGACGACGGCTCCTACGGGAAGCCGGGCTTCGTGACCCAGGCGCTCAAGGAGATCTGCGAGAAGGACAAGCCGGATCTCGTCATCGCCATCGGCCCGCTCCCCATGATGAACGCCTGCGTGGAGACCACGCGGCCGTTCGGCGTGAAGACCATGGTGTCGCTCAACGCCATCATGGTGGACGGCACCGGCATGTGCGGCTCCTGCCGCGTCACGGTGGGCAAGGACGTCCGCTTCGCCTGCGTGGACGGCCCGGACTTCGACGGCCACCAGGTGGACTTCAAGGAGCTGCTGTCGCGGCAGAAGCGCTTCAAGGCCCAGGAGGCCAAGGCCACCGAGGACTACGCGCACGTCTGCAACCTCGAGAAGCAGCTCTTCGACGAGGAGAAGCACAACTACAAGAAGATCAAGGACCTCGCGCCGCACCAGACCAAGATGCCGGAGCGCGACCACGTCGAGCGCTCCCGCAACTTCAAGGAGGTCAACCTCGGCTACTCGCTGCAGGACGCCCTGGGCGAGGCCGAGCGGTGCATCCAGTGCGCCAAGCCGACCTGCATCTCCGGCTGCCCGGTGCAGATCGACATCCCGCGCTTCATCAAGCACCTGGTGGTGCGCGACGTGGACGGCGCCCTCGAGGTGATCCGCGAGGCCTCCATCTTCCCGTCGGTGTGCGGCCGCGTCTGCCCGCAGGAGACGCAGTGCGAGGCCCAGTGCGTCATCGCCAAGAAGGTCGAGTCGGTCGGCATCGGCCGCCTGGAGCGCTTCGTCGGTGACCACGGCCAGCTGAAGAAGCAGGCCCCGCCGAAGTTCGCCCAGCAGGACAAGCTCGGCAAGGTGGCGGTGTGCGGCTCCGGCCCCGCCGGCCTGGCCGTGGCCGCCGACCTGGTGAAGTTCGGCGCCGACGTGACGGTCTACGAGGCCCTCCACGTGGTGGGCGGCGTGCTCCGCTACGGCATCCCGTCCTTCCGCCTGCCCCGCGACATCATCGACCGCGAGGTGCAGAGCCTGGTGGACCTGGGCGTGAAGATCGAGACCAACAAGGTCATCGGCAAGACCTTCACCGTCCCGCAGCTCCTCCAGGAGAAGGGCTTCGACGCCGTGTTCCTCGGCGTGGGCGCCGGCGCCCCGGCCTTCCTGGGCATCCCGGGCGAGTTCGCCGGCCAGGTCTACTCGGCCAACGAGTTCCTCACCCGCGTCAACCTCATGGGCGGCGACAAGTTCCCGTTCCAGGACACGCCGGTCTCCATCGGCAAGTCGGCCGTCATCATCGGCGCCGGCAACACCGCCATGGACTGCCTGCGCGTGGCCAAGCGGCTCGGCACCGAGACGGTGCGCTGCGTCTACCGCCGCACCGAGGCGGAGGCCCCGGCCCGCATCGAGGAGATTCGCCACGCCAAGGAGGAGGGCATCGACTTCTTCTTCCTCCACTCGCCCGTCGAGATCTACACGGACGCCGACGGCAACGTGAAGGGCATGAAGGTCGAGGAGATGGTGCTGGGCGAGCCGGACGAGAAGGGCCGTCGCAAGCCCGTCGCCACCGGCAAGTTCAAGGACCTGGAGTGCGACACGGTCATCTACGCGCTCGGGACCAAGGCCAACCCCATCATCACCCAGTCCACGCCGGGCCTCAGCCTCAACAAGTGGGGCAACATCGTGGCCGACGACGGCAAGAGCCAGTGCACCTCGCTGCCCGGCGTCTTCGCCGGCGGCGACATCGTGACCGGCGGCGCCACCGTGATCCTCGCCATGGGCGCCGGCCGCCGCGCCGCCCGCTCCATCGGCGCGTACCTCAAGAGCGGCAAGCAGAAGTGGCCCATCACGGAGGACGACATGAAGGCCTTCACGCCGCCCACGCCGCTGGCCGCGGAGGGCGCCGCCGGGGCCACCGCCACCGGCGCGCAGCTGCCCTCGGCCGTCCAGGGCGGCAAGGCCTGCCCCAAGTGCCACCAGCCGCTGGAGGGTGACGAGGAGTACGTCTGCTGCGCCACCGCGCAGCTCACCTGGAAGTGCGCCGACTGCGGCAAGGTGAGCGAGGGCTTCGCCTTCCCGTACGGGATGTGCCCGGCCTGCGGCGGCAAGCTCGCCGTGGCCGACCCGGCCAAGGCCAGCGACGCCGCGGCGCTCGACGCCGTGCGCATCGCCTTCGAGATCGAGCTGGGCGGCATGGCCTTCTACTCGCGGGCCAAGGACGAGGCCAAGGACCCGGTGCTCCGCGAGCTCTTCGGCCGCATGGCCGGGATGGAGAAGGAGCACATGGCGACGCTGTCCCGCCGCTACCACGCGACGGTGCCGGCGCCGGGCGACTTCAAGGTCGACCGGGCGGCGGTCTACGCGGGCATCCCCAACAAGCCCGAGGACCCGGCCAACCTGTTCCGCATCGCCATCGCCTTCGAGGAGCGCGCCGTGAAGTTCTTCACGGAGCGCGGCGCCGCCTGCGCCGAGGGCTCGCCCGAGAAGCAGCTCTACAAGGAGCTGGCGGCCGAGGAGCGCGAGCACGTGGACCTGCTCACCACCGAGCTGGAGCGGTGGAAGGCGGGCAAGGCCGGCCTGATCTAGGCCACCAGGCTGCCTGACGTTCGAAGGGCCCGGTCATCCGACCGGGCCCTTTGCTTTTGAGGTGGTGCCCGGGCTGAACGCGCCCCCTCACCCCGGCCCTCTCCCCCTCCGGAGGAGTGGGGGTGTCCTCCCCGCTCGCCCTCCGGGAGCGCGGGTGTCCTCCCGGCTTGCTCCTCCCCTCTCCCCGCTCCGCGGGGAGAGGGACAGGGTGAGGGGACGCGGCTACCTCGCCTCCTCCTCCGCGGGGCACCGCAGGGCCTTCCGGAGCCGCCCCGCCTCCTCCTGCCCCGGCACCTCCGCCAGGGCCCTCGCCGCCGCCGTGCAGGCGAAGCGCGGGACGCCGAGGTGCCGGTTCCCCGCCAGGTCGAGCCAGGCCAGCGCCCGCAGCGCCGGCGGGGGCGCGCCCTCGCCGGCGGGGGGCGGGCCGGCCAGGGCGGCCAGCAGCCGGGCGGTGGTGTCGAGGGGGGCGATGAGCTGGGCCTTCTCCAGCAGCCGCCGCGCCTCGGCGGCGCGGCCGCCCAGCAGCGCGGCGTCGCCGGCCAGGCGGTAGGCGTCGCCGTCGATGGGCTCGCGCTCCAGCATCAGCCCGGCCACCGCGAAGAGCCGGCCCCAGCGGGCGGCCAGCGCCGCGTCGAGGGCGTCGAGGCGCAGCTCGCGGGCGGAGGGGAGGGGCCGGGCCGGAGGCGGCGCGCGGGGGCCGCCCGGCGCCGCCCCGGGCGCGGGGGCGGCGGCCAGCAGCAGCAGGAGGGCCAGCGCGGCGGTCAGGTGATCTCGACCAGGCCCGGGGCGTAGCAGGAGAGGGCCAGCAGGCTGGTGCGCTGCCACTTGCGGGCCGGGCTGGCCAGGAAGCGCAGCTTGTAGCGCTGGGCCTCGGGCGCGGCCTGGACCTTCTGGATCCAGTGGATGAAGGCCTTGAACCCGGAGGAGTTGCAGAACTCCAGGTCCTGGAAGTCCACCCGGATCTCCTTCAGGCCGGCCTGGAGCAGCTGGCCGTGCACCGCGTCCACGAACGGGTTGAGGACGCTGGCCGGGTTGACCGTGGAGATGGTGCCCTTGAACTGCACCTTGAGGCCGGTGGCGTCGTTGACCAGGCCGGCGGAGTACTTCTCCTCGGAGACGTGGAGCGCGCCGGGACGGGCCGCGGGCGGGACGGGACTAGACATGGGCTCCCCCTGCGATGCTGAGCTGCGGGGCGCGCAGCGGGCCGCGCGCCAGCACGGTGACCCGGCTCCCCTCGCGGATGACCGCGAGCTCGAGCTGGGCCTCGAAGCGGATGCGCGCCAGCCCGAGGCCGCCGCGCGAGGAGATGGGCGCCTCGGCCATGGCGCGCAGGTAGCTGCGCAGCGCGTCCGGCTCGGCGTTGATGCGGTCCACCCGGGCCATCAGCTCGGCCAGCTGCGCCTCGGAGCACGGGTTGGAGACGGCGATCTCGACGCGGTCGGCGCCGGGGTCGACCTGCAAGGTCAGGTCGACGTCCTCGCCGCCCGAGTGGGGGATGGCGTTCTGCATGAGCTCGTGGACCGCCAGCGCCACCTGCGCCTCGCGGGTCTGGCCCGGGCAGGCGCAGGAGCAGAAGGACTCCACGAAGCGCCGGATCTCGTCCACGAAGACCCAGGGCGGCTTCATGCGGAGCATCAGGTAGATGGGGCGGTTGGGATCAGGTGTCATGGTCATGCGTGCGCCTCAGCACCACTGCGGTCATGTCGTCGGCCTGGGAGGCCATGAAGGCCTCGGATCGCTCGAAGATCTGCGACAGCACCTGGGAGGCCGAGCGCTCGCCGGGCTCACCCAGCAGCGCCGCCAGCCGGTCCTCCCCGAACAACTCGCCCCCGGCGGCGGCCGCCTCCACCACGCCGTCGGTGATGAGGCAGAGCACGTCGCCGGGGCCCACCAGGAACTCCCGCTCCACCACCGCGGCGGCCACGTCCTGGGCGATGCCCACCCAGGGGCCGGCCGGCTCGAGGACGTCGACGCGGCCGTCGGCGCGGCCCAGGAAGACCGGCTGGTGGGCGCCGGCGCAGGTGAAGCGGCCGCCGCCCAGGTGGCGCAGCGCCATCAGGGTCAGGTAGTCGTCGCGCCCCATGCGCATCTTCACGTTCTCGTGGATGACGCGGTTGACGGCGGCGATGACGTCGGCGGGGCGGCAGTGCGGGTCGTCGGCGATGGCGGAGTAGGCGGCGGCCTGGGCCATCATCATCACCAGGCCGGAGTTGATGCCGTGGCCGGAGACGTCGCCGATGAGGATCCAGAAGGTGTCCGGGAAGGACAGCACGTCGTAGAGGTCGCCGCCCACGTCCTCGGCGGGCTTCATGCGGGCCGCCACCTCGTAGCCGGGCACCGCCGGGCTGGTGGGCAGGATGGCGGTCTGGATGCGGTGCGCGATCTGCACCTCCTTGCGGAGGGCCTCGGTGCGCTGCAGCTCGTCGCGGGAGCGGGCCACCTCGGTGACCATGGTGTTGAAGGAGCGCACCAGGTGGCCGAGCTCGTCGGCGTAGACGTCGGGCAGGCGGGTGGAGAGGTCGCCCTCGGCCACCTTGGCCATGGAGCCGGTCACGTCGGCCAGCGGCCGGGCGGCGGTGCGCAGCGCCCAGACGCTGGCCAGCGCCGCCCCCACCAGCACCACCAGGTAGAGCGCGCCCAGCACCAGCCGCAGGGTGCCCAGCTGGCCGTAGGCGGTCTGCTCGGGCACCACCATGGCCGAGGACCAGCCCGGCATCTCCGGCGCCGGGGCGGTGCGCACCGCCAGCAGCACCTCGCCGGCGGCGCCGGCGGCCCGCTCCAGCGTCCCGGGCCGCCCCTCGTCGCCCACCAGGGCCCGGTAGGCGGCCGGGTCCACGCCGGGCGGCGCCAGCACCAGCCGGTGGGTGGCGTCGTGCACCACCGGCACCAGGCCGGCCTCGTCGCCGTTGATCTCGGCCAGCAGCCGCCCCATGGAGCGCGTCGAGAGGGCGGCCACGAAGGCCCCCACCACGTCGGAGGCGAAGTCCTTCACCGGCAGGGTCACCAGCACCACCGGCTCATCGGGGGCCTCGGCGTCCACCACGGTGAGCTGGCCGAGGTCCATGGCCAGGTCGGCCCCCTCCAGCGCCGAGTCGATGGCCGGCGTCCGCAGGAGCCGCCCCAGCTGCGCCGTGAGGGCGGTGCCGCGCTTGTCGCCGGCCTTGCCGGCGCGCACCCCGGCCAGCAGGGTGGCCTCCGGCCCCACCAGCGCCGCCGCGGCGATGGAGCCCTGCTGCTCCTGGATGAGCCGGCGCAGGTAGTCCTCGGCGAACTTGGGATCGCCCGAGTCGAGGGTCAGCTGCATGGCCTCGGACTCGGCCCAGTTGCGCACCGTGAGGGCGCGCTCGCGCTGGAAGCGCCGCACCGCCTCCTGCACCTCGCGGGCGCGGGAGGAGAGGTGGTCCTCCACGGCCTCCGTCACCACCCGCCGCGCCACCCGCTCGAAGGCCAGGGCGGCCACGCCCAGCGCCAGCGCCACCAGGATCACGGTGGCGGCCAGCAGCCGCAGGCGCAGGGAGTGGGAGGCCCGGGCCACGCGCTACTTCCCCTGCTTGGTGCTGTAGAACTTGAGGAACTCGTAGATGTCGGCCGCCTGCTCCTCGTTGATGCCGGAGTTGGGGCGCCGGATCATCTTCTTCATGTAGCGCTTCCACTCCGAGGAATCGAAGCGGGAGTTGATGGGGCGCGACACCGGGTGGCACTTGGCGCACTTGACCTGGAAGACCGGGTAGCGCGCCTTCTGCTCCGGCGGGTAGGCCGACACGTCGATGGTGTCGGGCCCGTCGTCGCGCGGGTCGTGCTCGGCCTTCTGGTCGGCCTGCAGGGCCAGGGCCAGGACGATGGGGAGCAGGGTCATCTAGAAGGCGCCTCCGACGCCGAGGTGCACCGAGTGGAACTCGGGGTGGTCGCTCGGCATCCAGAACTCGTAGGACAGCTTCAGGTAGAAGGACGAGGCCGGCGTGATCATGGCCCCGGCGGTCCAGCGCTCCAGCCGGCTGTCGGGCGTCATGCCCGCCGCCGAGCCCGGCAGCGGCACGCCCCGCCGCTCCAGCTGGTCGTAGCGGTAGACCACGTTGGTGAAACGGCCCAGGGGGTGCTCCAATTCAGCGTACCAGCCGCTCTTGTCCACCCAGGGGTCCACCACCTGGAACGGGTAGCCCCGGGCGTCCGGGTCGATGTGGGTCCGGCGCAGCGCCCACTCGCCGCGCAGGGTGGCCTTCCAGAGGGGCAGGGTGAGGTCGGCCGCCACCGCGTCGTACTGCAGCTGGCCGTCCTTGTCGAAGCGGCCGCCGGTCCAGGAGGCGCCCAGCGCCAGGTCGCCCAGCACGCCGCCCGGCTCGCTCACCAGGGTGGCGGCCAGGCGGCCGCCGTAGGCCGGGCGCCGGTTGTTGTCGGTGTAGGGGACCGAGCGCAGCGCCATCCAGTCCACGTCGTTGGCGCCCTTCATCCCGGCCACCGTGTAGGCGCCGTACCAGACCTGGACCTGGTCGCCCAGGAAGACCTGGCCGTAGAGCAGCACGCCGGTGTCGGTGTAGGGCAGCATCACCACGCCGGAGTTGAAGTTGGCGCGGTCGCCGTACGCCATGCGCCCCATGTCGTAGATCAGCGGCTTGGAGGCGGCGCGGTGGCCGGAGGGGTCCACGCGGTTGGAGAACTCGCCGAAGGGGACGGCGATCCGCCCCACCTGCGCGTTGAGCCAGACCTTGGGCTGGAAGTCGATGGCGGCGTGCTCGAACTCGAAGCCGTGGCAGGAGACGCAGGCCTTGGCGGAGAAGGAGAGCTCGTCGTGGATGTCCACGCCGATCTTGATGGAGGCCTCGGGCGTGATGCCCTGCGTCCCCTTCACCTCGGCGGCGCCCTGGGGGATGACCCAGGCGTCCACGTAGACCGAGCCGGAGAGCTGCAGGCCGCTGGTGCCGGCCAGGGCCGGCGCGGCGGTGGCGAGGGCCAGGGCGCAGGCGGCCGCGGCGGCGAGGCGGGCCGCCAGGGGCGCGGGCAGGGCGTGGGCGGGCCGGCGCTCAGTCATTCAGGGCTCCGTTGGCGATCCAGGCCTCGATGGCCGCCTTCTCGGCCTCGTCGAGCTCGCCGTCGGGCGGCATGAGCCCCTCGGGGCTGCCGCCCACCTGCCCGGCCGTGTTGCGGAGCTTGTGGACCAGGTAGCTGGCGTCGGGGTTGCCCGGCTCCACCACGTTGAGGCCGGGGGCGCCGATGGCCTGGACGCCCACCATCTCCCTCCATCCGACGCCCTGGTCGAGCGAGACCGGGAGGCCGTTGGCCGGCGGCGAGCCGCTGTGGCAGGCGGAGGTGGCGCACCGGGGCACGAAGATCGACGCCTCCAGGGCGGAGAAGGTGCCGCCCGTCTCGCCCAGGCCACCGCCGGGGACGGAGGGACCCACCGCCGGCCCGGATGGGCAGGCGACCAGGACAGCGACCGCCAGTGCGAGCGCGGCGTGCCGGAGGCCGGGGGTCATTGAGCGCCGATTCTAGGTGGTGGACCCTTGTGGGAGTCAATGCGCATCATGTGCGCAAGGGGCCGATTTCCGACCGAAATCGCCCGCGGCCGCCCCTCGTCCCCGAGGCGCGGGACCCGGGGTCGGACGCTGGGCGTCGCCCCTGCGACCGGGCGCCGCGGCGCGCGCCCCGGCCCGCCACCAGGGCCAGCTTCTCGCGGCGGGTGAGCCGCTTCACGGCCGCCTCCCGGCGGAGCGCGGCGCCCTGATCGCGGGCCGGCTCCGACCAGGCCACCCGCACCGGGAGGCGCGAGCGGGTGTAGCGCGCGCCCCGCCCGGCCTGGTGGGCGGCGAGGCGGCGCGCCAGGTCGCTGGTGGCGCCGCAGTAGAGCGAGCCGTCGGCGCAGGCCAGGAGGTACACCAGCCAGCCGCGGCGCGGCACGGGCCGGGTCAGCGGCCGCGCTGCGAGGCGCGCGAGACCGGGCGGCCCGCCACGAAGGGGTTGCTGGGCTTGCCGGGCTTCTGGGCCGGCGCGGCCGCAGGCTTTCCCTCGGGGCCGTGGGCGTGCGCCGCCCCCTCGATGTGCGGCCCCTCGGCGCGGTGGACCGGCTTGCCATCCTTCTTGCGCTTCTTGCTCACGGGCATGGTGCGCTTCCTCGCGGTGCAGGCGTCAGTGCCTCGCCGGAGACGGTAATCCGAAGGCGGGCCGAGGTCACGCGCTCGCTTTGGGGCGAGGCTCAGGGGCGGGGCGGCGGCGCGGGCGGGAGGGCGACCTCCAGGTGCAGCAGCGCGTCGGCGAGGCAGCGCACCGTCCGCCGCTCCGGCGCGGCCCCGCGGCGCGACAGCGCCAGCGCCACCGGCTCGCCGGGGCGGCAGGCCACCGAGGCGAGCACCGGGGTCTCGCCCACCTCCCGGCCGTTCACGGCCAGCACCGCGCCAGGCGGGGTGGTGGTCACCGAGAGGCCGAAGCCCTCGAAGGGCGTGGTGCGCTCGCCGCCGGGGCCGGTGACGGGGTCGCGCGGGGCGAAGGTCTGCGTCTGCGCCCAGCCGGCCCGGGCCTTCGCCAGCGCCTCCTCGGCCTCCCGGGCCGCCTCGAGCTGCGCGGCGGTCGGCCCCTCGGCGCGGGGGGGCGCGGCGGGGGCGCCCTCGCCGCCCGCCGCGCCGGCCGGTCCGGCGCGGAGCAGCCGCGGCAGGAGCAACGCGCCCGCGATCAGCGGGAGGGCCAGCAGCGCCATCCAGAGGGAGACGCGCCGGGCCGAGGCGGCGGGATCGGGGGGACCGGACACCGCCTCACCTCGCGCGGCGGGAGAAGGCCTGGGCCACCAGCCCGGCCACGCCGGCCAGCACCGTGAAGCCGACCACCTGGCGCCAGTCGTCGGAGCGGGTGGCGAGCCAGCCGCAGGTGAAGACGGCGAAGGCGGCGAGCCCCATGCCGACCTGGGCGAGGGTTCGGCTGGGGCCGCCGGGCGGCGTCGGCTGGTCGGTCATGGCGGTTCCCTCGGGCGGAGGTGGGGTCCGCATCCATTCCACGATCCGGGGCCGCTGGGAAGTGGTCCCGGGCGCCGGGGTTCCCATTGGCGGGGGCTCGTCTAGAATGCGCCGCCCGGACCAAGGGCCACCCCAGGAGATCCGCCATGCCGAGCCTCACCGTGCTCTCCGCCGCCGCGGCGGCCGCCGCCGTCCTGATGACCGGGTGCTGCCGGCCGTCCGGCGGGGCGGCCTCGCGCGACCTCCCCGTGGGCGTCTCCACCACGCCCGCCGTGCTCGCGGACCTCAAGCAGCACCTGGCCATCGGGCCCGAGGCGGTCAACGGGGCCGTCAACGAGGCGGGGACGGGGGGCGTGCTCGCGGCGGGGACGCCGCGCGGCATCATGGTGGCCTTCGGCAGCGCCATCACCGGCCCGTACGAGGTGGTCGACCAGCTGGTGGTGGGGCCCGACGGGAAGCGGCTCGCCTACCTGGCCGTCGAGGGCGGGAAGGCCCGGGTGCTGGTGGATGGCCAGGCCGGCCCGGTGGTGGCGTCGGTCCAGAACCTCAGCTTCTCCCGGGACGGCCGCCACGTGTTCTACGTCGCGGAGGTCGACGGGAAGTCGATGCTGGTGATCGACGGGCGCCCCGGCCCGGCCACCGCCGGCTTCGTGGGGGCGCCCTTCCAGGCCGCCGGGAGCGACGACGTGGTGGTGGTGGAGCGCCCGGCGGCCGGCGGCCCGTGCGCCGTGGTCACCTACTCGACGGCCATGGTGCGCCGCGTCCTGGCCGAGGTGGGCGAGGCCCAGGAGGCGCGGCCCAGCCCGGATCTCACGCGGATCGCGGTGGCCAGCGGCGGCGAGAGCGCGATGCGCGTCTCGGTGCACCCCCTGGCCGGCCCGGCGGCGCGGCAGGAGGGCGAGGTCTTCGAGCTGGTGCGGCTGATCTCCTGGGACACCTCCGGGACCCGCCTCCTGTACACCGCCCACCGGGGAGACGACCTGTACCTGGTCCTGGACGGCAAGGCCGAGCGGCTGCCGCCCGGGGACGTGGTGGAGCCGCCGCTCTACGTGCCCGGGCGCCAGGCGGTGGCGGTGGTGCAGGTGGAGGGCGATCACGCCCGCCTGCACTGGGCCTTCTCCCCGGCGCCGGCGCCGGACGAGATCCACGCCTCCATCGCCGACCTGACCCTCTCGCCCGACGGGCGGCACCTGGCCTACGCGGCGGAGGGGCGCGGTGATCGGGACGCGCGCGCCTACCTGGTGGTGGACGGGAAGGCCGCCCCCGAGACGTTCGACCGGGTGGTCTCGCCCCGCTTCTCGCCCGACGGCTCCAAGGTGGTGTACCGGGCGCGCAAGGAGGGGCAGCGGTTCCTGGTGCTGGCGGGGGCCGACGCCCGGCTGCTCCGCCAGTTCCCCGCCTTCGAGCAGGTCTTCGTGCCCGCCTTCACGCCCGACGGCACGGCGGTGGCCTACGCGGTGAAGGTGCAGAACCAGCTGGTCTGGCAGGTGGAGAAGCTCTAGCCGGGCCCGGAACGAAAACCGCGCCGTCCTCCGGGGAGGACGGCGCGGCGACGACGCAGGCGCACCGAGCGCCGGCGATTCCGTCAGAAGAGGAGCAGGGCGACGGGCAGGGCGTCGGTGCGGCCGTCGCGGGAGGTGGAGGCGCTCAGGACGCACGGCCCCGTGGTGGCCGGGGTGGTCCAGGAGAAGCGCGCCAGGCCCGGGCCGGACTCCAGCAGCGTGGCGGTGCCGCCGCAGGTGACGAGCTGGGTCTCGGCGCCGTCGCTGGCCGCGTCGAGCGCCACCAGCACCTCGACCGCGGTGTTGACGGCGAGCGCGTCGGCGCAGGTGGCCTCGTTGCCGAAGCGGTCGATGGAGCAGGCGTAGCCGGCCGGCGTGCCCAGCGTGACCGAGGCGACGTGGGGGGCGGAGACGAACTCGATCTCCACCAGCGAGGAGCCGGGGCTGCCGACGACGAGGCTCATCGTGGCGTTGACCACCTTGCCGTTGGCCGAGGCGGCGACGGACAGCTCGCAGGTGGCGGGCTCGTCGACGGAGAAGGTGGTGGAGGGCGAGGCCGGATCGCCGAAGGAGGGCGTGCCCACGTTGCAGGTGGCCGACCACGTGAAGCTGATGGGGTCGTTGTCCGCGTCCCAGGCCGAGGCCCACACGGCCACCGGGACGCCGGCCGCGGGGTTGGCGTTGGCCACGCCGAACGAGAGGATCAGGGGCGCGTGATCGGGGGCCGGCGGGGGCGGGGCCGCCTCGATCAGGCGGACCAGCACCGAGGCGGTCTGGCCCTCGACGATGAGGGCGTCGGCGCTGCCCGAGGCGACCACGTCGAGCAGGCCGTCCTGGTCGACATCGGCCCAGGCCTCGACGCTGAGCGTCTGCGGGCCGGCCGGGAGCTGCACCGTGCCGGAGAAGCGGCCGGTGGCGGCGTCGAGGGCGAGATCGGCGTGCACCTCGGCGGGGGTGACGTACACCGTGACCATCGCCACGCTGGCGACGGCGGCTTCGCTGAGATCGGCCTGGATGGTGATGCCGGACGGGGCGGTGGGAGCGCGGCCGCCACAGGCGGCGGTGAGGAGCGCGAAGGCGGCGGCGAGGAGCGTCGTGCGGTTCATGGAGGGGTCCTCTCGGTGGTGTTGCGTCGTCGAGGACCCCTTGTGCATGGATGGTGCCGGGCAGGAAATGCAGCCGTGGGCTGATTTCGCCCACCGTCACGACTCACCCCGGGGTTCGCGGCGCTCACCCGGGTGGGCACCTTCCCTGGGTGGCCGGCGTCGGATGGCCGGATCCCGGTCCTTCGTATTCAAAGCGGCGGCGGTGTCGGTGCGGCACCCCCGCGCGACCCCGCGGCGTGTGCCGAAGGCGCGGGACGACCCTCCGGGTCGTGCGGTGTGCGCCGGAGGCCAGGGCCGGCGGTGCGGCGATCAGGGCCGCTACGGCGGCCGCATCGCCAGGAGCCGGATCTCGTCGGGGGCGTAGGGCCGGCAGGAGATCAGGAGCTCGTCGAGGTCGCCGTCGAAGGCGCTGGCGGGGCCCGGCGAGCCGGCGCCGGGCGCGCCGATCAGGTCGAGGGTGCCGGATCCCAGCAGGGAGGGTGGGAGGGCCGCGGAGAGGGAGGTGGGGTTGTGGTCGCCTGCGACGGCCTCGCCGTCCACGTGGACGCGCAGCGCCTGGCCCTCGAGCACCGCGGCCACGTGGTGCCAGCGCCCGGCCTCCCACCCGGTCGCGCCCCGATCGATCGAGGCGTACCTCGGCGCGGGGAGTTCGCCGGCGAGGACGCCGAAGGCCCACTCCGGTGAGGCCTCCGACCAGGCCCGGGCGAAGAAGGCGCCGCCCGCCGGGTGGGAGACGTCGAGCACCCGCATCCCCGGCCAGCCGGAGGTGGGGCGGATCCAGGCGGCCACCGTGAAGCCGCTGGTGCAGTCCTGGAGCGTGCCGCCGGGCAGCGCGGCGTGCTGCGCCGTGGCGAGGGCGGCCGTGGCCGCCGGGTTGGCGAGGCGCAGCCCGCGGCCGAGGGCGCCGGCGGAGCGGCTGGCCCCGTTGCGCAGGG
>WBZM01001913.1_pt1 | contig 19006 bp, 12 predicted proteins | sample 5204271 | NCBI WGS metagenome assembly WBZM01 (sample SAMN12344346, study PRJNA552823) | activated sludge metagenome | biome: Activated sludge suspended growth; feature: Nitrification reactor; material: Wastewater; isolation source: activated sludge from nitrification reactor of wastewater...
GACGATCCCCTGCACCGCTGCCTGGGGGTCCTCACCAGTGGCGGCCAGCAGCTTCCGGCACTGGGCCAGCAGGTCCTGCTCGCCCGCGGTCAGGGGACGCTGCTGACCGATCGCATTCAAACGCGGGCAGAGGGAATCGAGCGCACCCCCCACGGAGATTTGTCCCGGCGTCAAGCCGGGAAGCCCGGCGAGGGGGGAGGAGACCAGGGCGGAGAATTCGACCCAGTCCCCCGTTTGCGCCAGGGTCGCCCGCACCCGGAATTGGGTTTCATTGCCGGGGGTGAGCACGGTGCTCGCCTGGCCACCGGCGTTGGTCGTCCCCGAGGTCGTGGAGAGACTGCCATCCCCCTGTTCGATGGTCCAGCGCACCTCCTGGCCGGCGATGGGCCCCGCCGCGCCGGAGACGAGCACCACGAAAGGTTGAAGGGGTTGGCGGGAACTGGCCAGTTGACCATCGCCTGAGACCACGGAGATCAGGCTCTGGGTCGCATCGATAATCGTCATGGTCGCCGAGGCGTTGCAAGGAAACTCTGCGGCGTTGGTGGCAAAGAGAGTCGTGCAGGTCGTGCTGGTCAGGACCACGACCTCGCTGCCTTCGATGAAGTTATCCGCGGTGGCCCGAATCGGGATAACCGCCTCGCCTTCGGCCAAGCCGAAACCATCACAAGCCGGACCGGGAACGATCTGGATGTCGAGGGGATTTTTCCAGCCCTCAACCTGATAATCCTGGTCAAAAATCGCCGTACCCCCCAAGGCATTGCTGACACTGACGACGGTGCTTTGAAGGGAACAGCGAAATTCGGGATCGCTGACCCGGACCCGGAAGCTGCCGGGGGGGCCACCCTCCTGAATGCTGGCGGGAGTGGCGGTGATCGTCACCTGGGGCTGGGCCAGCAGGGTCGCGCCGGGAAGGGCCAAGGCCAGCAGCAGCAAGACCAGGACCGGCCAGGTCCCTGGCCCTCTCCTTCCGGCACATCCGGCTTCAGCGCCAGGTGGTTGTGGCAGAGGGGCCTGGATGGGCTCCGCTGCCGGCAGCGGGTGAAAAAGCGCTTTCATCTTATCTAACATGCCTTTAGTCCCCTTCTGGATGACGCCTGGCGGCGTTCTGTGATGCTATTTCTGAGCGATGACCGGCGTGGCCACACTGAGCACCCGTTCGAGGCTCTCCGCGGCGATCCGTTGGGTCTCGGCCTCCTGGGTGAGCGCGACGTACTGATCGATCAGGCGCCGATCGGCGCGGATGACTGGTTTGGCCTGGTCCAACAGCCGGGATTCCTGGCTGCGCATGACGATTTCATCCTTGGCGTGATCCCGCGCCGTTTCGGTTTGGGCCAATTCCTGATGGCGGCTCCGCGAGGCACTGGCGATTTCCTGGAGTTCCACCTGGGCCGGCTGGAGCGCGGTCGGGGCTTTGTCTGCGGGTCTCTCCGCCTTTGGGGCCGATGTGGCGGGACGACGCCTGGATTCCGCCAGGACCTGGGACAGGTAGACCACCTTATCTTTCGGCAGGCCAGCGGCCTGGCGATACCAGTTCAGGGCCTCAAGGCGGTCGGTGGCGACCCCGAGGCCCTTCTCGTGCAGGGCACCGAGCCGGAACTGGGCCCGGGCGTTACCCTGGGCGGCGGCCTTGCGATACCACTGGGCGGCCAGGGCGAAATCCGGGGTACGGCCCAGACCCCGTTCATAGATCTCGCCGACGTAGGTCTGCGCGGTTGGATCGCCCTGTTCGGCGGCGACCTTCCAGACGGCCAGTGCCGTGTCAAAGTTGGCGCGATCGAACAGAACATACTGGCCGCCGAGGATCTCACAGTCACTGATGGTCTTCTTGACAGGACGGGGACGGTCCACCCAGGTCAGGGTCTGTCCCATCTTGCGCATGCGCCCGGGCAAGAGGCAATCGACGACCGTGAGGTCTTCGATGCGACTGATCACATACTCAGCGGCACCGGGCGCGTCGGCGGTGCCGGAGGCCCGGGCGGACAAGCTGCCCCGATCCGTCGGCTGACCCTCCGTCGCGCAGCCACCCGCCATCAGGGCCAGGGTCGCCGCCAGGAGCATCGACACCCGCCCCGCGCCTCTGATCGAGATATATCCACCTGGGTCCATATCCGCCGACCTCGCTCTAATGTCCAAGCTCAACCGAGCCCCCTGGCTCTCAGTCATGGGCCAAGGCTCCCGTCCATGGCTGCTCGGTAGCCACGACGCGGAAGCCGATCGTGTTCAGACTCAGATTCGACGGCAGGCCATCCCGCGCCGCCGATCGAGACAGGTCCGGGGAACTCAGACAGGAGCCGCCCCGTAACACCATGGGCGCCGGCCCCATGCGGCGCCTCGTGTCGAGACACTGCCCCTGAGCGCCACCGTATCCAGAATCATAGACCGAGCAGGTCCACTCCGCGACATTCCCGATCATATCCTTGAGCCCCCAGGGATTGGCGGCGTAGGTCCCCACCGGGGCGGTGTAGAGGTGCCTGTCACGGCAGGGCACCCGAGCCCCCTCGATCCGGCGGTTGTCATCCTTGGCGGTGAGGACCGTTTTATCGGCCGTGTTGGCGTTGTAGCAGGCATCCTTGGGATCCTCACCCCAGTAGCGGCTGGTGGAGGTGCCCCCCCGGGCGGCGTATTCCCATTCCTCCTCCGTCGGCAGCCGGTAGGTGCGGCCCGTCTGCTCGCTCAGCCAGGTGGCATAGGCGTTGGCATCGTTCCAGGTCACGCATACCACCGGGTTTTGGTCGCTGACGGGGTAGCCGGGACTGTTCCAGATGAGGCTGAGGTCGGTGACAAGCTCGACGCCCCGGTCATCGACCCGCAGGCAGGCGCTCTCGCGATCGGCCTCGGTCCGATAGCCCGCCACCTCGACGAAACGGCCGAACTGGCCGAGGGTGATCTCGGTCTGGCTCATGGCGAAGGGCACCGCCACCCTGGTCCGATGCAGACGTTCGTCCTCCCGATGCCCGCTCTCCTCGGGGGGTGATCCCATCGTGCCTTCACCGGCCGGGATGACCCGCATTGCCGGTCCGGTGCCGCCCACCTTGAGCGGATCCGCAAAACCCTCCCCGGGTCTCAGGGGTTCGAGGACACGGGGGGCGACGACGGGAGGAGCGATGACCGGTGGCGCAACAACGGGGGAGGCGACGACAGGAGGAGCGTCGACGGGGGGGGAAACGACGGGTGGCTTGACAACCGACTCTCCTGGGGCCGAGGTCCCGGTATGGCTTGGCGTTGGAGGCTCGACGGGAGGCTCCTCCTTGGCGAGGGAACTGGGGGCTTCAGAAGGGAGCTGCTCCTTGACGAGGGATGTGGGAGCTTCGGCCGGGGATGCGGGGCCTTCGGCGGGGGGACCGGCCACTCCCGCGGGCCTCGGCGGTGCCTCAGCGGTTGGGGGTGCTATTGCGGATACCGCATTTCCCGCGGGAGGGGCTTCAGCCGGAAGCCCCGGCGCTCCCGCCCCGGGCCGCTCCGCCATTTGGTCCCCCCAGGGTTCGGTTGGCTGCCGGGTCCACCACAGCCAGCCCGCGACACCACTCAGTAGCATCACCCCCAGCAAGAGGGTGATCCAGCCCCCGGGCGAGGACCGCTTCCGGGCCGGTAAGGGCTGGGAGGCGTCCGAGGCCAGGGGGGAGGCCGCCGGGGAGGGCGTCCGGGAGGCCTGAGAATCCGCGGCTCTGGCCGCCCCCCCGAAGGGTGCCCCTTCCACGGGGGCGGTGCTGAGGCGGGTGACATCCGTCGCGGACACCTGAGAGATGACGATGGTCGCTTCCGTCGTCACCGGTTCGCCCCCGAACAAGAGCTGCCGCCAGGCGGCCACGGACTGGGGACGCTCCTCCGGTCGCAGGGAGCAGGCCAGATCGATGGCATGGAGAAAGGCATCGGGATAGCGGCCTTGGCCCAGGATCCGCGCCGGTTCCTGGGGCTGGCCGAGGATTTGTTCCGAAGCCGACTTGGGACTGACCCCCGTGACGGCACGGTAGACGGTGGCGCCGAGGGCGTAGAGGTCGGTCCAGGGTCCCTGCCGGCCGCTCTGATCATGCTGCTCGATCGCGGCATAGCGGGGGGTGAAGGTGGTGAACACCGAGGTCTCGGCGCTCAGGGCGACATTGCGCGCCGCGCCGAAATCGATGAAAACGGGGGAACCGTCTGGCCGGATCAGGATATTGGCGGGCTTGATGTCGCGATGCAGGATATTGGCGGCATGGACCCGCTCCAGACCATCCAGCAGTGAGGCCAGCATGGGTCTGATCTCGGCATAGGGCAGGGTCCCGCGCTGATCCAACAAGTCTGACAGCGGCAGGCCATGCTCGAACTCCATGAACATGTAGGCGCTGCCGTTGGCCTCCCGATACCGGGTGACGCGCACGATGCTGGGATGGGGGTGGGGGTGACCCAAGCCCCACAGGGTCCGCGCCTCCTGGAGAAAACGCTCCCGGGCCCATTGAAAGGCCTCGGCAGTGGCCGGTGACAAGGGCCTGATCTGACCGTCCGCCTCACGCCGCGCCAACTCGGTGGGCAAGAATTCCTTGATGGCCACCGTTTCATCCAGATGGATATTCTCCGCCTCGTAAACGATGCCGAAGTTACCCGCGCCCAGGATACGCAAGATGCGGAACTCATCGATCATCTCGCCGGGCTGAAGCCCTTGGTCTGCGGCGTTCACCATGATGCTCGGGGATATCTTTCCGGTGTGGCGGTCAGGGTCAATGACGGTCTTGCCCACTTGGCTATACTCCATTGTAGTTTCCGCGCCCCGGGCTGATCGGGATCTTTCCCCGGATCTGCTCTGAGGTGGACTGCGGATTGTTTCCCCAATCTTTCCCACACGGGTCCGCATCCCCGGCAGCGCAATCGCGGGATTCTTCTATACTCATCGCAAATCCCTTGACGGTTTTCCCGGGTCTTGGGACCTTGGGACCTTGGCGAGGGATCACCCACATAGGATCCCGCGGGATTGCCGACCCTATGCCAGTGGTTCACATCCCCGCCAGACAGCCTTCTGGCCCTCCCCCAGTCCGCCCGTTCGTGACCGCAAAAACAAGATGAGTCGGGTATCAATCAGGAAAACCACGCCATGGCGATGAAGATCCGCGTCACGCGACTACGCGGCGAGGGGACCGCGTCACGTGAGCTGATTCTGCAAAACCCCACGGCGACGGTTGGCCGCAACCCCGACCGGGATGTCTTTCTGGACGACTCCGAGCGCGTCGTCTCGGGCCAGCATGCCCTGATTGAAAGCCGCGGCAACGAGATCTGGATCACCGATATCAGCCGCAACGGCACCTTCGTGAACCAGTCCAATGAGCCCCTGCCACCCCACCAGGCCGTGGCGCTGGCCCCCTCCGACCGCGTCCTCATCGGGCCCTTTGAACTGCGCATCAGTCTGGTCGACGACACCGCGCCCTCCCCTCTCCCATCCCGGCCTCCCGAAGATCAGGAGGTGAGCCTGCCGGGTCTCTTCGGGACCGGCCAAGCCGCCGATATCCTGGATCTCCTCGGTGGGGGTGAACAACCTCGGGGGGTCCCCGGGGCTGGTTCGCAACCCCGACTGCGTGATCAGCCCTTCGCGGATGCGGCGGCACTGGATTCGCGCCTGGCCGGCCCCGCCAGGTCCGCCGTTCCCCAGTCCGCCCCCGAGCTGACCCCCGTGGAGCATGTCTGTTATCGGCCACCCCAGCCCCAGGTCCTTCCCCAAGTTCCTCCCCAGGTCCTTCCCCAGACCATTCCGGAAGGCTACGACGTCTTGCGGGATATCTGGACGGGGCCCGGGGAACCCTCGCCGTCGCCGGCCACCACGCCACCCCGGAGCGAGGTGGCGCTGGGGGATGATCAGCGACCGAGTCCGGCACCTCCGTCGCCCGCCACGCCGTGGGACTTTTCCGCCGATGCCTCCTTTCCGCCGGCGGGTCACCTGGCCGCCCCCGCCGCTCCACCCGTCCCCGAACCCGCTTCCGCCCACGGCCCTACCTCAACATCCACCCTCGATTTCGGCCCCGCCTCTGCCCCGGGCCCAGGTTCTGCCCCTACACCCCCCCTTGGCCCCGCCTCTGGCCCAGCCCCGACATTGGCCCCGTCCACGCCAGGATCCGCGGCACCGAACCAGCCTTTACCAACCTTGGGATCGACCCCCAGCACCCTCGCGCCAGGGGCGCAACTAGCGGCCGGATCTGGCCCCCCCCCCGCCTGGGACCAGGCCTGGGATCACACCAGGGGTGGCGAGGCGGCGCTGGTGGCGGCCTTTTTCCAGGGACTGGGTCTCGCGGACCGGATGGACAGGATGACCCTGGAGCACCCCGAGGCATTGATGCACCAGGCTGGGGCCCTCCTGCGGGAACTGGTCGCGGGTTTGATCGGGATCATGATGGGACGCGCCCAGTTCAAGAGTGAGCTCAGGCTAGGTGTCACCACCATCCGACCGGTGGAGAACAACCCCTTCAAATTCGCGGTCGACCCCGGAGACCTGCTGGAACGTCTGCTGTTACGGCCCAGCCCTGGCTTCATGCCGCCGCTGGCCGCGGCCCATGAGGCCTTCGACGACATCCGGGCCCACGAGATGGCAATGACGGCGGGATTGCAGGCCGCCCTGCGCGCGCTCCTGGCTCGCTTCGCGCCCGCCGAGCTGGAACATCGCCTGAGTGGTCCCTCGCGACTCGAACACTGGCTGCCCATGGCGCGCAAGGCCCACTTCTGGGACCTCTTCACCGCGGCCTACGCCGAGGTCGCCGCCGATGCCACCGAGGATTTCATGCAACTTTTTGGGGACGCCTTCGCGGCGGCCTACCGTGAACAGATCGACCGGCTGGCGGGCAGGCGCGAAGGGGCGGCGGCAGCCAGCCGTTCAGACACCTGATAGGACCTTCAAGAGGGCGTTCAACAGGGCATTCAGCGTTCAAGAGGGCATTCAGATGATCCATGTCCAGGGCATATTTCCGCATGGCCGCCGGGGCCTGTTCCTCCTGCTCCTGGTCGCCGGCCTCATGTTGCTGGCCGGTTGCGCCAAGCCGGAAAAACCCCCCCTCAAACTCAACCTCGAGATCGCGGCGAGCGGGGATCTGAATCCGGGACCCGACGGCCGGCCCTTGTCCGTCGTCCTGCGCCTCTATCAGCTCAAGCAACCAGGGAGCTTCATGGGGGCCGATTTCTACAGCCTCTTCGACAAGGAGGCCGCGGTCCTCGGCGGCGATCTCGTGACGCGGGAGGAGATGACCCTGAGACCGGGTCAAGTACTGCACCTCCAGCGCACCCAGGAGCCGGCGGCATCCTATCTCGGCATCCTGGTGGCCTACCGGGCCCTGGAACGGAGCCATTGGCGGGCAGGACTGATGCTCCAGCCCGGGGTGGACAACCGCGTCCGGGTCCAGGTCACCGCCGACCGGGTTTCGGCCCAGGCTCAATAGGAGGACCTGCAGGTGTGGGATAACAAGGTCCTGTGGTTCGAGGGGCTCTTCCTCCAGCCTCACCACTTCCAGCAACACGATCGGTATCTGGAACATCTGGTCGATGCCAAGTCGGGTTTCGGCCTGGTGGAGCCCTGGGGACTGCAACGACTGCGGGTCGATGCCGAACTCCTGGGGATGGGCCGCTTCGCCCTCACCGAGGTGGCGGGGATCCTCCCCGACGGGACCCCCTTCGATGCCCCCGCCAGCGATCCCCTGCCCCAGCCCCAGCCCCTGCCCCTCGACGATACCGCCGCCGGACAGATCGTCTACCTTGCCCTGCCCTTGCAGCGACCCGGCGCGGTTGTCAGCGGCGGCCCGGAGCGCGCCGAGACCGGCCTACGCTACCGGGCCGGCGAGCTCAAAGTGCGCGATAGCGCCGCGGGGGCGGACACCGAGGCCCTGCTGGAGATCGGACGACTGGACCTCCGCCTGCTGCTGGAAAGGGAGTCCCGCGCCGGTCATGCCTGCTGCGGCGTCGCCAGGATCCTGGAATGCCGTCCCAATCGGGAGCTGGTGCTGGATCAGGACTACATCCCCCCGGCCCTCGAGGTTCAGGTCAGCCCGCGTCTGGCGGATTTTCTGGAAGAGGTCGCCGGACTCCTCCACCGCCAGGCCGAGGCCAGGGCCGCCCGGGTACGGGGCGTCGGCCGCGGCGGCGTCTCCGACTGGGCCGATTTCCTCTTGCTGCAAGTCATGAATCGGGCCGAACCGGTGATGATCCATCTGACCCAGGTTCGGGGGCTGCACCCCGAGGCCGTCTTTCGCTACCTGCTCGGCCTGACGGGGGAACTGGCCACCTTTGCCAGCGCGACCAAACGCCCGGGGGAGTTCCCGCCCTATCGGCACGAGGACCTGGACGCCAGCTTCACCCCCCTGATGGTGCGCCTGCGGGAGTATCTCAGCCGCGAATATCTGGAGCGGGCCATCGCCATTCCCATCCAGGAGCGTCAGTTCGGCTTCCGCATCGCCCTGGTGGCGGACCGTTCCCTCCTGGCTGGCGCGCGCTTCGTGCTGGCCGCCCAGGCCAATCTCGATTCCCAAACCCTGCGCAACCGCCTGCCGGCCCAATTCAAGATTGGTCCCATCGAACGTATCCAGGAACTGGTCAAGCTGGCCTTGCCCGGTATCGCCCTCAAGCCCTTGCCGACCCCGCCCCTGGAGATCCCCTACCACGCAGGCAGTGATTACTTCGAGCTCGACCGCGGCAGTGAATTCTGGAAGCAACTGGCGGAGGGTGGCGGCTTCGGTCTCCATGTCGGGGGGGAATTTCCCGGTCTGGCACTCGAGCTCTGGGCGATCCGCGAGTAAATCATGACCAACCTCGACCCCTTCCAGCGGCCCGGAGATGCCGGTGAGACCGTCATCCGGCCGATCCCGGGTGGCCGGCGGTCCCCGCTCGGCCCCTCTCCGTCACCCGCCCCCCCTCCGCCAGCCGCGCCCTCGCCTGACCCGGTGGCCTCGCCCCAACCGGGTTGGCCCGAACTGGCCCCCGAGGCCCTCCTGCTCAATCCGCTGGTGAGTTGCGCCGCCGGGTTGCTGACCCTCGCCGGGGAATTGCGGCGCACCCTGACCCATCCCGATCCCGCCGGTCTGCGCGAGGGACTGGTGCGACAGATCCGCGCCTTCGAGACCTGTGCCCGGGCCAAGGGTCTGGTGGATGCGGTGGTGCTGCCGGCGCGCTATGTCATCTGTGCCCTCATCGACGAATCCGTCCTGGATACCCCCTGGGGCGCCCGGAGCGTCTGGAGTCATCAGGGTCTCCTGATCAGCTTCCACAACGAGACTTGGGGTGGCGAGAAATTCTTTACCGCCCTCGACCGCCTGCTGGCCTACCCCCAGGGTAACCTGCACCTCCTGGAACTGATGTACCTCTGCCTGGCCCTGGGCTTCGAGGGGCGTTACCGCACCCGCCCCGACGGCCAAGCCCAGCTCGAACGGGTCCGGGAACAGCTCTACCAGACCATTCGCGGTCAGCGTGGCGATCCGGAGGCTGAACTGTCCCTTCACTGGCGGGGGATGGCACTGGCCCCTCATCCCCTCTTCCAGCAACTGCCCCTCTGGGTGTTCGCGGCGGTCACCGGGCTCCTCCTGGTGGGGCTATTCGCCTTCTACAGCCTTTCGCTCAACCGCCACTCGGACCCGGTCTTTCTGGCCCTGAACCAGCTCGATCAGGGGCTCGAGGTCATCGTGGAGCGCCCCCGCGTGCCGGTTCAGGAGCCGCCCCCCAGCGAGCCAACCCCGGTCCCCCTCACTCCGCCCCTCACCCTGCGCCTCCTGCTGGCGGAGGACATCGCCGCAGGGCGCCTGGAGGTGGTCGACCGACCCGGGGGCCAGACCGTCATCATCCGCGGCGACGCCCTCTTCGCATCGGCCAGCAGCCAGATCCTGCCGGCCTTCGAACTCCTGGTGCGTCATATCGGCGAGGCCCTAGCTCGGTTGCCGGGGCGGATCCTGGTTACGGGCCATTCCGACAGCCTGCCCATCAAGACCCTGCGCTTCCCATCGAACTGGCACCTCTCCCTGGCTCGGGCCGAACAGGTGACCCAGGCCCTGATCGCGGTGGTCGGTGATGCCTCGCGTTTCACCGCCGAGGGTCGGGCCGATGCCGAGCACCTGGTTCCGGAGAATCCCCGGGACCCGCGTAATCGTCGGGTCGAAATCACCCTGATGACCCCGAGCGGCCGGACACCGACGGCGCCGGCGGCGGCGATTGCAGGTACCACGCCATGAAATCCCTTTTACGGCTCTTAGGGACGCGCTGGTTCCTGACCCTGCTGGGGACCAGCGCCCTTGGGCTTCTGGTCTGGGTGCTGGGGCCCCTGGTCGGTTTCGCCGGCCGGGAGCCCCTGACCAGCCCCACCAGCCGGGCACTGGTCATCGGCGTCCTCTTCGGCCTCTGGGCCCTGGTGCATCTGGTCGCGGCCCTGCGCGCGCGCCTGCGCAATCGTCGCCTCCTGGATCAACTCGCCGCACGGCCAGCCCCCGAGCCGGATCCGGCCAAGGTGGCGAGCGAGGAGGAATTGCGAACCCTGCGCGAACGCTTCGAGACCGCCCTCACCACCCTGAAGGGCGCCGGCTTCCGGCACCGGCTGGGAGGGCGCTGGCTCTACCAGCTCCCCTGGTATCTCGTCATCGGACCACCCGGCTGCGGCAAGACCACCGCCCTCATCAACTCAGGCCTCCGTTTCCCCCTCGCCGAACGGCTGGGGGCAGATGCCATCCAGGGCGTCGGTGGAACGCGCAATTGTGACTGGTGGTTCACCGATGAGGCGGTGCTGATTGATACCGCCGGGCGCTATACCACCCAGGACAGCTATGAGCAGGTCGACAGCGCGGCCTGGCAAGGCTTTCTGGCCTTGCTGAAGAAATACCGTCCGCGCCACCCCCTCAACGGCGTCCTGGTGGCGGTGAGTCTGGCGGATCTGATCCGGCAGAACCCGGGCGATGGCGCCACCATGGCGCGGGCCATCCGGCAGCGGGTCCACGAACTGTGTCAGACCTTTGGCATCGCCATCCCGGTCTATCTGGTCTTCATGAAGGCCGATCTCATCGCGGGCTTCATGGAATTCTTCGCCGACCTGAACAAGGAAGGGCGCGAACAGGTCTGGGGATTCACCTTTCCCTACGACCCCGACCAGCCCGCGGCGACGGCCCTTGCCAGCTTCCGCCAGGAGTTCACGGCACTGGCGACCCGGCTCGACCAGCGGCTCCTGACGCGCCTGGAGACCGAACGCGAGCCGGGGAAGCGCGGCCTCGTCTTCAGCTTTCCCCGCCAGTTCCACGCCCTTGCCGACACCCTCGAACAATTCGTGCGGGACAGCTTCGCGCCCTCACGCTTCGAGATCCATCCCCTGCTCCGTGGCGTCTACTTCACCAGTGGCACCCAAACCGGCACGCCCATCGACCGGGTGCTCAGCGCCTTCGCGGACCAATTCGGGTTCGCCCGGCAGGGTCTCCCGCCCTTCAAGGGGACGGGCAAGAGCTTTTTCCTCACCCGGCTGCTGCGTGACCTGGTCTTTGTCGAGGCGAACCTGGCGGGACTCAATCCGCGCCTGGAACGGCGACGCTATTGGCTGCGGCTCGGGGCCTACGCTGGCCTCCTGGCCGCGGTCGCGATCACCGCCACGGCCTGGACCACCAGCTATTTCCGGAATCTGGACTATGTCGATGCCGTGTCCCAACGGCTGGTGGAGATCGAGGCGCTCATCGATGCCCTGCCGGTCGAGGAACGTAGCCCCATCGGTCTCCTGCCGCTCCTGGATGCGGCCCGCACCATTCCCGGTGGCTTCGCGGACCGGGGGCAACCCATCCCCCTCACCCTCGGGCTCGGCCTCTACCAGGGTCACAAACTAGGCTCCCAGGCCGAGCGCGCCTATGCCCGTATCCTCGCCAAGGCCCTGCTGCCAAGGGTCATGCTGCGTCTGGAAGAGCAGATCCGGGAAGCCGGTGGGGACCCGGACTATCTGTACGATGCCCTGCGCGTCTATCTGATGCTCGAGGACGACGCCCATTATGACGCCGAGGCCATCCAGTACTGGGTGGGGCGCGACTGGCAGCGCAACCTCCCTCGGGAGACGACCGCCGAGCAGCAGGAAGCCCTGCGGGATCATCTCGCCGCCCTCTTTGCCCGGCGCCCCCTGAATCTCCCCCTGGCCCTGGATGGGAAACGGGTCGCCGAGGCCCGGGAGATCCTGAACCGCCCCCCTCCCGCGGAGCGGATCTACGCCCGCCTCAAGGCCGAGGGCGTCGGGGCGGATCTGCCCGATTTAAGGATCACCGACGCCAGTGGCGACTTTGCGAAGCTGGTATTCGCCCGCCGCAGCGGTCGACCGCTCAACGAAGGGGTGCCAGCCCTCTATACCTACGAGGGCTATCACCAGGGGTTCGCCAGGACGAGCCGCCGATTGATCCAGGCCAATGCCGAGGAGGCCTGGGTCCTGGGCGCGGGGCCCGCCCTGCGGGTGACTCCGGATGCCGACACGCTTCTCGCGGAGGTGCGTGAACGCTATCTGGACGACTACATCAAGGAATGGGACCTCCTCCTGAATGACCTGGAGCTGGTGGCAGTCCGCGACCTGCACCATGCCGCGGAAATGGCCCGGATCCTGGCCGACCCCGAGGTTTCACCCCTCAACCGCTTGCTGGTCGCCATTGCCCGCCAGACCGAGCTCGACCGGCCCGCCGGGGAGGCCGCGGGCCAAGGCCCCGGCAAGGCCCTGGAGGGCTTTCGTCAGCGGGTGGAACGCTACTTCGGGGAAGAGAAGCCCCTGGTTGCCAAGGGGGAGGGGCCAGAGGCCCGGGTCACCCACCATTTCGCCTGGCTGCATGATCTGGTCAGAGGCGATGACAAACGCAAGGCCCCCATGGAACGGATCCTGTTGGCCCTGGGCCAATTGCAGCTTCACCTCAACTCGGTGGCCGCCGCCGCATCCACGGGTCGCGGCCAACTGGTGGTGGGCGAAAGCGCCGAGCTCCGCGACGCCAGAACCTTCGCCACCCAACTGCCGCCCCCCCTCAACGGCTGGATCGGCACCCTCTCCCAGGACAGCGCCAACATCGTCGCCGGGGGCTCCCGGGCGCAGCTCAACAATATCTGGACGGCCGAGATCCTGCCCTTCTGTCGCGAGGCGATCCATGATCGCTATCCCTTCGTGGCCGACAGCAGCCGGGAGACGACCCTCCACGATTTCGGCCGGGTCTTCGCCCCCGGGGGGCTGATCGAGACCTTCTTCAAGACCCACCTCAGCCCGATCGTCGATACGGCCCAAGCCACCTGGCGCTGGAGCGACGCCAACCTGGGCATCCCCAACGCGGTGCTGGAACAATTCCAGCGCGCCGCCATCATCCGCGAGGCCTTTTTCACCACGGGGGGTCCCACCCCGGTCGTCGAGTTCGAGCTCCAGCCCCAGGCCCTGGACCCCCGGGTCGATCAGCTCATCCTCGACCTGGGCGGTCAGATCCTCGACTACCGCCACGGCCCCCTGCGCACCCAGCGCCTGCGCTGGCCACCACCGGAGGGGCCCTCACGGGTGCGCCTGGCCTTCACGGACGCCAGCGGCGGCGGCCCGAGCCTGATGGAGGAAGGGCCTTGGGCCTGGTTCCGGCTCCTGGACCGCTCCCGACTGACCCCGACCGATCAGCCGGAACGGTTCAAGCTCTCCTTCACCATCGCCGGTCTGTCGGCGCAATTCGAATTGCGGGCGATCAGTGTCCGCAATCCCTTCAACCTGGCCGAACTGAGGGGTTTCCAATGCCCAGGGCGCCTCTGAGCCACGAGATGGGTAACGAGATCACTCGCAAGAGAGTTCGCGAGATGGCGCCGGCGGTCGGGTTTTACGGCAAGCTGCCACATCTGGGTGACTTCGTCACCCGCCGCCTCCCCCCCGACTTTGTCCGCCCCTGGGATCTATGGCTGCAGGAATCCCTGGGGACGAGCCAGGCCCAATTGGGCGACGACTGGCTGGGGATCTATCTCACCAGCCCCCTATGGCGCTTCGTGCTGACCGCCGGTATCGTTGGCCAGTCCCCTTGGGCCGGCGTCCTCATGCCCAGCGTGGATCGCGTCGGTCGTTATTTCCCCCTCACCCTGGCCTGCCCACTGGCGGACGGCGTCAATCCATTGCTCCTGCTAGGCAAAACCGACTGGTTCGAGGGGCTGGAGGCAGTGATGTTGTCCGGCCTTGAGGAGTCAAGTTCACTCCTGGCCTTCGACACCCGGGTACTGGGGCTTGAGGAACCGCCCACCACCCAGTTGCCCGCCTGGCAAAGGAATACGACGGTTCCGACCAGATCCAACGCTTGGCGGGTGCCGGCGGCTTCACCCGCCGCCTTGGAAGGGCATTGCGCCTTTCTGCTCTCTTTGGCCCTGGAACAAGTCTTTTGTGCCTTCAGCCTCTGGTGGACCAATGGATCCGAGCGCGTTCCCCCCTCGGGTCTGATCTGCCAGGGTTTGCCACCCCCCGACGGCTTCAGCGCCCTGCTTGCGGGGAACTGGGGGGAATCAGGCTGGCGGGACTTTGCCCCACAGCCCCCGTCAACGCCCGCTGAGACAGCAGGATGAGCCCGGGCGCACCCCCCTTTCGCTGGCGTTCTGGCGGAGCGACGGATACCGGCAGGATCCGCCAGCTTAATCAGGACGCCTTCCTGGATCGGCCGGATCTTGGCCTGTGGGCGGTCGCCGACGGCATGGGAGGCCATAGCGCGGGCGAAAGGGCAAGTCATTTATTGGTCGAGCAGCTGGGAAGACTGGGTCATCCTACCTTGCTGGGTACGGCGGTCGAGGCGATTCGCGGGACCCTGAGGGAGGTCAATGGACAACTCCTGAAGGAGGCGCGGGAGCTTGGCGGGGATCTGATCGGATCGACCATCGTCGTCCTCACCGCGGTGGGGGACCATTGCGCCATTCTCTGGGTCGGTGACAGTCGTGCCTACCGGCTGCGCCAGGGGCAGCTGGCCCAACTGACCACGGATCACACCCAAGTGCAGCTCATGGTCGCCCAGGGCCTCCTGACACCCGAGCAGGCCCGGCACCATCCCTGGGCCAACGTGCTGGCCCGGGCGATTGGTGGCGATGCCGCGTTGCGGGTGGATTATCACCTCGAGGCCCTGCTGGACGGCGATCGCTTCCTCCTGTGCAGTGACGGCCTGGACAAGGAACTCGAACCCGCGCAAATCGAGCCAATCCTCGGGAGCTCGCAACCCACCCCGACCGCGCAGGCCTTGGTCGCCTCGGCCCGAACCGCCGGCGGCAGGGATAATATTACCGCCCTGGTGGTGGATTTTTATCGTTAGAAAGCGTCCAGCTTCCGTACCCATCGCATTCAGTTTTCGGCCTCGACAGGGAGGATCGGGATAACCGAAATGCTGATGGCCTGCCGTCAGTGGCCAGTGAGGGTAGTGGGCGCATTCCAGGGCAGGCTGATGATGCCATCGCGCACGAAACCAGAGGGCTGACCGAGTTCGTCGTAACGCAGACAGCGGCCGGCCTGAAACTGAAAGTCGCCGATATAGCGGTGGGAGACCTTGCGCCGCAGATGGCCGGCCAGGTCGAGCCCAAGAAAGTGGCAGACCAGGGCGCGGATCACCCCGGCATGCGCGACCAGCAGCAGGGTCCGCTCCGGGTGCCTGGCGGCGAGCTTTTGCACCTGGGCCTGACTGCGGGCCTGCATCTGGCGAAAACTTTCGCCCCCGGGAAAGACGTAATCCGGGTCCGTCTTGAACTGGGGATAAGCGGTGCAGGCACTGTCCTTATCGAGATCGAAGAGTTCCCCATAGTTGACCTCGTTGAAGGCCAGGTGGCTCTCCACCCCCGCCAGTCCCCGGCGCCGGGCGAAGTAACGGGCGGTTTCCCGGGCCCGACCGAGGTCACTGGAGAGGATGGCGTCGATGACCAGGTGATGCTGCTCCAGACACTGATCGACCAGGCGCAGATCTTCCTCCCAGTTCTGGGCCGGGGGGGCATCGCCCCAGCCCATGATGCGTCGCGCCTCGTTGCTCTGGGTTCGGAAATGACGGACCAGGATCAGACGCATGCGTGGCTCCCCCCGCCCTCATTCAGCCGTCAGGCTGAACAAATCGTCGATCACCGTCTGGATGGCCGTGGTGAACTGCTCGAAGGAGTGCGGCTTGACGATGTAATCCTCCACCTCGTAGCGGAAGGCGGCGGCGCGGTCATTAGGCTCGTTGGACGAGGTCAGGACGATCACCCGCAGATCCCGCAGGGCCGGGTCCGCCCGCAGGGCCTTGAGGAACTCGATCCCGCTCATGCGCGGCAGGTTGAGATCCAGCAGGATCAGTTCCGGACGGGACGGAAGCCGGACCTGGTCCTCGCCCCGCAACAGCGCCAGGGCCTCGGTGGCGGTGCGGGCCACATGCAGGGGGATGCTGATCGCGCGGCGTTTGAGGGCACGCTGCACCGTCATGACATCGACGCGATCATCCTCCACGAGCAGGATGCCGCCGCTGGGGTCACTCATCTCGATGCCTCTCGTTGGGTAGTTACCTGGTCGTCGCCGTCTTCCGCGGCTGGTTCCTGCCGTGGCCAGGAAAACACGAACCGGCAGCCACGCCGGCCGTCCTGCCCGAGGTCGGCGTCCTCGACGTAAATGGTTCCACCATGCTCTTCCACCAGCTTCTTGACCAAGGCCAGGCCGATACCGGTATTGACGCCGTAGTCCTTGACCGCCAGGGTCTGGAACATGAGAAAAATCTTGTGGCGGAACTCGAGGGGGATGCCGGGGCCGTCATCCGTGACGCTGAACACCCAGCGTTCCCCTTCCTCGCGACCGCAGACCGTAACCAGGCCCTCGTCGCGATCATGATGGCGAATGGCGTTGGCAATGAGATTGGCGAAGACCTGGGACAGGTGGAGCCGGTCCGTGCGCAGCACCGGCAGTTCTGGGCCAAGCTTCACCCGGAAGCCCCGCGGGGGATCCAGGGAATCCACGACCTCCCGCACCAGCAGACCGACATCCACCGTCTCCAGGCTCCCCGCCGCCCGGCCGATCCGGGAATAGGCCAGAAGCCCCTCGATGAGGGCATTCATCCGCGCCACCCGGTCGCGCAACAGGTCGAGCTGCTCCTGGGTCTCCGGGGTCAGCCGATCCTGCAGGTCCTCCTTGAGCCATTCGGAGAGATTGGCGATCCCGCGCAGGGGCGCCTTGAGGTCGTGGGAGGCGACGTAGGCGAATTGCTCCAGGTCCCGGGCCCGCCGTTCCGATTCGAAGGTACGCCGCTCCACCCGTTGTTCCAGGGTGACATTGAGATAGTGCAAGGCCTCTTCCGCCCGGCGCCGCTCGGCGATCTCCTTGTTCAGGGCCTCATTGGAACGGGACAGTTCCAGCGTCCGCTCCGCCACCAGCCGCCGCACCTGGCGATCCCGGCCGATCAGGGCGAAGAGGTAGATACAGGTGAGGCAGGTGAAGGCCAGGCCCCCGATCAGGACCAGGGACCCGCCCCAACCCTCGGCGCTGAAGGCCCCCGGTACCGGCGCGCAGACCAGGGTCCAGGTCTGGTCCCCAACACGTATTTGGCCCTCGTAAGTCGCGGTGATGGGTTGGTCGTCCCCAGGCCAGGTCGCCGCGTCCCGGACCCGGGAGCGATGGACATGGAACAACCGCCGCTCCCCGCCCTCCCCCTCGGCCCAAAAGGCGATATCCACCCCGCTGGGGCCCAGGCTGGCCAAGGCCTGATCGATGAGGGCGCCAAAGCGAAAGACGCCGACGGCAAAGCCGCGCACCTCCCGTTCCTCGATGGTGCCCGGTTCGAGATCGCTCTCCCCCGTCACGTCCAGCCCCTCCAGGTCCTCAACCCGGGAAAAGACCGGACGATAGACCGTGAAGCGCCCGCCCTCCGGTTTGTCGTCCTGGGCTTCCGGCTCACCGACCACCAGGGTCCGGCGCTCGATCGCCAGATCAAGCAGTTCGAGCACCCGCGGCGCGGCGGCCAGATCAAGGCCCAGGAACGCGGTGTTTTCCGGATAGGGCTGGATGAAGAGGATGGGAAAGTGCACCGACCGCTCGGGGGCGAGGCGCCGCTCTCCGTTGGGGAGCGGGTCCTGAATCTGGAAGCGGGGGATGCCCAGGCGCACCTTGGCGGCGAAGTCCCGCCGCTCCTCCCGCGTCACCCGCGGCGCCCATTGCAGGGAGTGGATGGCGCGGTTGCGCTTGAGGGTCGGGGCGACGAACTCGCGGAACTGGCGCCGCGAAACCCGCGAGGCCGCATCGAAGAAGCCCCCTAGGTCCTGAACCAGACCCAGGGCGTAGTCCAGTTCCCGTTGCACCACTAGCAGCCGGTCCCGCGACGCCTCGGAGAAACTGGCAAAACGCCGCTGGTGCTCCAGTTCGCCGATGCGCGCCGAGACCAGCCAGGAGGCCAGAGCACCGAGCAGGGCAACCAGCAAGATTGGGGCATAGCTCCAGAGCAGGGCGGCGGGCGCCGCCGCCTGCCGCCCTGACCGCCAACGGCTGAGCAGCCAGGTCACCCCAGGGCCTCCTGATCGGGCGGGAAGCGCGCGGCGATGTGGCGCATGACCTCATCCATGACCTGGTTGATGGTTTCATCGAGTTCCCAGTTGACGATGACCGGGATATCCGCCTTTTCCGCCTGATCGACCATGAAGTTCTGCAGGGTCCAGATCTCGGACAGCATCTCGCGATGGCGCGCCGAGTCCCGGTCCGGGGCCTCCCGGCTGCGGCGCTGGAATTGCTCGTCCAGCCGGGCCCGGGTCGAGACCGCCAGGATCAGGGGGACCACCACCGCCTTCTCCCGAATCTCCGTCAGGTCGAGATGGGTCGGCAACACATGGACCCCATCGACGATGAGATCCGTCCGCTCCTTGACGGCCCGGGCGATCGTCGCCTCCAGGGCCACGCGCACCGTACCGAACTGGGCGAGAAACCCGGCGATCACGGGGTCTTGCGAGCTCTTCCCGCCCCCCTCGACCCGGGGCAGGCCCCGCCAGGCATCGAAGCTGGAATAACTCAGGGTGGGGGCCACATGGGGCACCAGGTAACAGCGGATGATCTCACGCATCAGGTCCGTGGACTGGGTGCGGACGATGTCGAGTAGATAGGCCA
>WBZM01001914.1_pt1 | contig 19002 bp, 13 predicted proteins | sample 5204271 | NCBI WGS metagenome assembly WBZM01 (sample SAMN12344346, study PRJNA552823) | activated sludge metagenome | biome: Activated sludge suspended growth; feature: Nitrification reactor; material: Wastewater; isolation source: activated sludge from nitrification reactor of wastewater...
ATGAGTGCCAAATGGGGCGAAGTCTTGGTGGACGAAGCAGTTCATAAGAACCGCAACTACCGCTTCCAGCACACAGGCGACATCTGCTATAAGGGCCTGAAAACCCTCATTCCCACCTATAAATTGGTGGGGCGCAACCAGCAGGAACACCGGCCCTTTGATGGCACAATGGTAGGGCGGGAGGCAGAGTTGGATAAGCTCGAAAATTTTGCGCTACAGGCCTTCGACCAGTCGAGGGCGGCCATTGCCTATGTTTATGGCGAGCCGGGCATCGGCAAATCGAGGCTTTCGTTCGAGCTGCGCAATAGGCTCCGGAAGCGCCGCAGCCCTCAGTGGATGCTATGCCAAAGCGACCAGATATTGCGCAAGCCGTTCAACCCATTTACCTACCTGCTCAAGAATTATTTTGGCCAAAAATTGGCGCAATCGCCGGAGGACAACCTGTTGAATTTCATCAACGAGTTTGGTGTCCTGCTGAACGACCTGCTGGTGGTCAGCGACCCGGCATCAGAACCCATCAAGCGGGAAGTGGTGCGCACCAAGCCCATCCTGGCCGCCCTCACTGGCCTTAAGACCGCCGACTCGCTCTGGGACGAACTCGACGCACGAGGCCGCTACCAGAATACCATCGCCGCCCTCACCGCCCTTGTGCAGGCAGAAGCATTGCTCGGCCCCGTGGTGCTTGAACTGGAAGATGGCCACTGGTTTGACGACAGTTCGATTGATTTCCTCGGAGAATTGGTCGGTCGCATCCGCAACATGCCCATATTCATATTGGTGACCTCCCGATACGACGATGACGGCACCAAGCCAAGGCTTATCAGTGATGCCAATTTGGACAAAAACGAAGTACCCAAGCTCGAAATAGACCTGAACATCCTCGATGTCGAAGCGATGAAGGGGTTTGCGAGGCAACGGCTGTTTGGCAAAATCAGTCCCGACCTGATAGAACTGCTCTTGCGCACCACCAATGGCAATCCTTTCTATGCGGAGCAAATGCTCGAATATTTCATCGAAAGTGGCCAACTGGAAGAACGGCACGACGGCTGGATGGTAAAGGACGCCAATGTGCGGGTCAGCGACAGTATCCAAGCCGTGCTCACGGCCAGGATAGACCGACTGAGTGGCCTCGTGAAGGAGACCATCAAAGCGGCGGCAGTTATCGGGCGGGAATTTGAACTGCCCGTACTGACGGAGGTGATGTTGGCCAACGAAGAACTCATACAGTTCAATGGAAACAGCAAGGCCGTGCTGAACGAACAGGTGAAGACAGCGGAGCGTGCGCAGATTTGGCAGGCGATGAACGAGCTTCGCTACATCTTCAAGCACTCCCTACTTCGAGAGGCCGTGTACGATATGCAGTTGAAAACGAGGCTGAAAGAACTGCACTACCTCATTGGCGAAGCCATCGAAAAGCTCTATGAACACAACCTGGAGCAACGCTATGTTGACTTAGTGTTTCATTACGAGCAAGCCGAGGACGAAAAAAAGCTGCGGGAATACCTGCAAAAAGCCGCCGACTATGCCAAAGGTTTTTACCAGAACCAACAGGCCCTCCATTATTATGACAAACTCATTGTCATCCTTGAAAAGCAAGGCGACGATACGGAAAAAGCCAAGACCCTGCTCAAAAAATCCAGCATACTGGAGCTGGTGGGCCGCTGGGACGAATCGGAAGAACTCGCACGGCAGGCCCTCATGGTGGCCCGCAAGGTAAACCAGAACAAACTGCTGGGCAGGGCCAACGATGCCCTCGGCCACCTTCTCATGCTGAAAGGCAGGTACGAGGAGGCGCATGGTTATTTGGAGACAGCGGCGGCATTTTTTGGCTCCAGCCACGACGACCGGGGCACCTCCAAGGTCTATGGCCACCTCGGCACACTGTATTTCCGAAAGGGAAAATACGAGGATGCGAAGTTGTACTTCATCAAGAGCATACAACTCGCACAGCGTTACGAGCATACCTCATCGCTGGCGCAAATAGTGGCCACACTTGGCCTCACCTATATGAACCTCGGCAAATATGACGATGGCATCCGCTGGCAGCAGAGCCAATTGCAGACTTGCGAGGACGTGAACGACCGGCAGGGGATGGCCACCCTGCTCACCAATTTGGGCATAGTCAATTTTGAAAAGGGCGAATACGACCAAGCACTTGACTGCTACCAGAGAGGCCTGTCGCTGGCCGAGGAACTGGGCAACAAGCAACTGGTTTCCATTGCCATCGGCTGCATCGGCACGGTTTGGCAGCGCAAGGGCCGCTTTGACTTGGCCGAGGAACATTTCGAGCGTGACCTGGCCCTAACCGAGGAGCTTGGCGACAAGCAGGGCATTTGCATCGCACTTGGCCTGATTGGCGACCTGTACAGCGTGATGGGCAAATTTGATGAAGCCATTGACTATATGCAGCGCAACCTGAAACTGGCCGAAGAACTGGGCTACCGGAAGGGCATGGCGAAGTCGCTGAACACGCTGGGCGACATCCATTCTTATAAAGGCGATTTGGCAACTTCCATAAGTTTCTATGACCGATCCATCGAAACGACCAGGGGCATAGGCAACAAGCTGGTGCTTGGGTTTAGTTTGGTGGAGAAATCCAATGTACTGTTGGCGAAAGATGCTTTTGATGAAATTTTGGCCAACCTGCGTGAAGCCACAGCTATTGCCGAAGAGATAAAGCATCCCGATTTATTGTTCGAAGTAAGGCTGATGGCAGGTAGGCTATCGCTTAAAAAAGGTGATTTTGATGAGGCGAGGAACGTATTTGATGCTTTATTGCAATTAAAACGAGGAAGAAGGGATGAAGCTTTGGTGCAATATGAATATAGTAAGGTAGAGGATGGCCATGAGCACAAAGACAGGGCATTGTTCTTGTTCAGGGAATTGTACAACGAAACGCCAGCCCATGCTTACCTGTTGAAAATCAAGGAGTTGGAAGGCTGAAAAGCAATGAGGTGAAAAAATAACCTGTCCATAATTTTGCCGTTAATCACTATAATTTTTCTGCCGCTGCAGCCTCTTTTTTTGCGGTTTCCGCCTCAGTTGCCCTGCCCAATTTTTCCAATAATACTGCCTTCGTTTTCAAATAAATGGCCCGCTCGGAGGCTTTTTTTTCGTTGGCACAAATATATTCCGACCATTTCAGCGCCTTTCGCAGCAGCAGTTCGTCGAGGGCCACCTTTGATATCGAAACCGCATAATAATTAAGGTCGGCATAAAGGTTTTTATAGTTTTCAAGAATATGGAAATCAATGACGGCATCCACCATATAGGCAAGGTCGTATATGTCGCCATGTCGGACATAATGTGCTGCTTTTGCCCTTGCCAGCAGTTCATTGCGGAAAGGGAGGTCTGAATTTTGCAAGAGGGCAATCAGGTCTAATTCCGACTGTTTATCAAAGGGGTGGCCCTCATAGGGCTGGAAGTTGATGTTTGCCTTAATCTGCTTATCAATGGTCTCGTAAATCATGGCATCCACATCGGCCAGGCCAACAGCCTCACCGATTTCTGTCCGGTTGTCAATGATAATCCTGAATTCCCTGGATATGGGGTTGTTTAAAAACATTTTGACTGCTGCCCAATAAGATTTGTCCATGAAATGGTCTTTGGTCATCAGTGCAAGATAATTCTTGGTGATTTCTGCTTCTTTTTCAGGCTCATTGGCCATGCGCAAGGCCAACATATAATCGAACATCATGGCAGGGTTGCGTTCCCCGTTTTTATACCGCTGCTCTAATTCTGCCCGGCTTCTGCCCGGTGTCACGGCCATTTTCGACCAATCGAAAAAAACATTGCCAGCAGTATGTGCGCCCACTATCCGATGGATTTCCTGCCCGTCCGGCGCAATGAATAGATAGGTCGGAAACACCTGAACACCATATTTATCCTTGAGCATGTCCCCTTGGGCAAGTTCCATGTCATACTTCACATTGATGAACTTTTGGTTGAAATAGTTGACGATTTCGGGCCTCGTGAACACTTCCTTTTCCATTTTTTTGCAGGGGGCGCACCATGAAGTATAGCCGTCTAAAAATATTACCTTACCCGTTTGCGCTGCCTTGTCCAAAACATCGGCCCATGCAGGATTGTCGTCGAAGTCCACCCGGTCATACCTGATTTGCTGGGCAAGCAATGAGGATGGAAATAAGTAAATAATGGAAACCGCTATTGCAAAAAGATGCCTTGCGCTAAAAAGGTGCAGTGGCTGGCCGAACCCGTTTGCATCTTTCATTTCTGGGCACATTTGCCATCCCAAAAAGAAAGAAACTATTTTTTTTTCGCTACATACAAAAGGCAAGGAAGCAGAAAACTTCATCAAAAGCTTGTTTATGGTGGAGGAAGCCAAGAAACTGTTTTAAGAGCCTATCCGAAAACCCCCTCTGGCGATAAAAAGCGCCTTTTATGAACCTGACTTTGTATTTTTTTGAAGCAGTACGCCGCTATGCCATCAAAAAAATCCTTCGTCAGAACCATAAAATTCATCTTTTTCTGACTCAAACGGGGTTTTCGGATAGGCTCTAAATCCTGTTGACATCCATAAGCACAGATTTGGGATAATGTCGCTTGAAAAATGGACATCTCTCATCCTGCTGATTTGTCTGCGTTTGGAGCAGTTTCTAAGTTTATGCAAACTTACTAAGTTTATTCAATGCGTCAGGAAGTTTCCATAAAGGGCGAAGCGAAAATTTGACTGAACCTTTTAGCGTTCTGCACAAACATCATAAAATTTGATTTGCAAAGCAATTTACCGTTTCGACCAAAAAAAACGCATGCCGCCGGGAAGTTATTAAGCTGTGGTTTTCTGCTTTTACCTCCGCCAAAACCGGAAAAACTGCTGCTTGTATAATCTCGCCATACGGCAATATGGATACTTTGATGCCGTAGTGGGTAGAGAGGCTCAATGGAGAACTGTGCCATCAAACCCCATTTTGAGTTTCTTACAATGACTTAAAAATGATGTACTAAGCACATTTTTAATACGTAGAAATACGGTGTTTTACTTCGGTGAAATAACCATCCATTGTATGGGCAAATAATTAAGGCGAGTAGCTGAAAACTCCCATTGAAGCTACTGTCAAGTAGTGAAGCCGTTGAAAATGGGGATTAAACTCTGTTTAAGTGGTTTTCCGACAAGTCTTGCAGGTAAGCATTGGCGTTTCACAACATGGTATAATTAAGTTTCTTGTGGTGTGGGGGCGAAGCCCCCACACCACAAGAGGTTATTTTTAAACGTTACTAAAACAAAACAACGGAGTCGCTTCATTTTTTTTGATGGAAATTATGCCTTTGGCATTACCGTTGCGAGTAGAAGACTATAGTTTTTTGGTTTTTGTTATTTTTTTCAAAGGAAAATTTACCATTTCATTGAATTTTAGTTTCGGTATTCAATATTTCGCATAAATTTGTGCGTAAAATCCTGACAGCCAGCCAACAAAAAATATTGCCAGAACATTTTCACCTTACCCTCGTAATATTTTAAACCTTGATGAAATCCCATTTCAACCACAAAAGACAAATCTAATTAAGGCAGCGACTCGTTAAATTGATTTAGTAAGAAGTTGATTAACAATTTTAAATTTCAATCAAACATCTAACTGTAAATGCACTGGAATGGCATTTCGGCCCTAAATCTATTTGATTCAACTCAGTACATCCATTTTTTAATCAATAAAAACAGCGGAAAATCATTCCTTTTCCGAAACTAAAAAAGTGTAGCAACATGAGAAATTCGACTTCGGGCTCACAGGAAGAGAAGCTCAAGAGCGCCTATTTGGACGCTAAGAAAGAAAGAAAAAAAGCGAAGGCAGCTTGCAAAGCGTTGAAAGCCAAGCTTAAACCAGCAAATCAAGCCCTTAAAGAAGCAAAAAAGGCCGAAAAACTGGCCAAGGCAGCATGGAAAGCACTGTCTGAAAATAAAGCACCAGCACCTGCTCAAACTGAAGCGAAAACTGTCGCAACTCCGGAACCAGCTGCACCAAAGCGCCGTGGCCGTCAGCCAGGTTTCTCCCCAAAAGCTGCCAAGGCAGCCGCCGCAGATACACCAGCTACACCCAACCCTACCGCAACCAAATCAAAAGGTAGTGATGATTTGACACTCGTAAAAGGCGTTGGCGAAAACATCGCCGTCATGCTGCGTGCCAACGGCATAAAGTCATATGCCGACATGGCTGCTACCAGCTTTGACCGTTACAAAGAACTGTTGAAGGCCAATGGCATGAGCAAGTTCCGTGACCCATCCCAATGGGCTGCACGCGCTGCCGAACTGGCCAACCTGCCTGCACCTGCGCCTGTGGCAAAGGCAACGCCATCTGCTGAGCCGGAAGTGAAGCGCAAGCGTGGCCGCCAACCGGGTTATTCTCCCAAAGCTGCTAAGGCCGCTGGTACGACCGTTGCAGAAGCGCCAAAAGCCAAAGGCAAGCCGGGCCGCAAAGCCGCTGAAAAGCCAACAGCCACTGGCGGTGCTGACGACCTGACCCTGGTAAAAGGTGTAGGTGACAACATCGCCGTCATGCTGCGTGCCAATGGCATCAAGTCATATGCCGACATGGCTGCTACCAGCTTCGACCGTTACAAAGAACTACTCAAGGCCAATGGCATGAGCAAGTTCCGTGACCCATCACAGTGGGCAGCCCGTGCCGCCGAACTGGCCAACTTGCCTGCGCCCGCACCTGTAGCCAAACCGGCCGCTGCTGCCGAGCCAACCGAAAAGCGCAAACGTGGCCGCCAGCCTGGTTATTCTCCCAAGGCTGCCAAGGCCGCTGCTGCTGGTACAGCTGTTGCAGAAGCACCAAAGGCCAAGGGCAAGCCTGGCCGTAAGCCTGCTGAAAAGCCAGCCGCTGCTGCCGAGCCGACCGAAAAGCGCAAGCGTGGTCGCCAGCCGGGCTATTCTCCCAAAGCTGCCAAGGCCGCTGCTGCTGGTACGGCTGTTGCAGAGGCACCAAAGGCCAAGGGCAAGCCGGGCCGCAAGCCTACTGAGAAGCCAGCCGCTGCTGCCGAGCCGACCGAAAAGCGCAAGCGTGGCCGCCAGCCGGGCTACTCTCCCAAAGCAGCCAAGGCCGCTGCCACTGGTGCAGCCGCTCCCGTAAAGGAGGCCGCACCAAAGGCGCCTGCCAAGCCGAAAGGCCCACCTGCCAAGCCGGATGACCTCACGCAGGTTAAAGGCGTGGGCAGCCGTGTGGCAGAGGCATTGAACAAGGAAGGCATCTGGACCTACAAGGACATGGCCACCGTCAGCCTCGACCGCTACAAAGAGATTTTGAAGGAAAACAACATGAGCAAGTTCCGTGACCCATCCGATTGGGCCAAGGTTGCCGCTGATTTGGCAGCTAAGAAATAACGCTGCTATTACAGGTTATACATGAGCAAAGAAGCCGTGACCAGCAATGGTTGCGGCTTTTTTTGTTGGGGAATTGGGGAATTGGGGAATTGGGAAATTGGGAAATTGGGAATTGAAATCAGTAGATGGCTATTCCATTGGGACTATCCAACTGGCGGCTTGTAATGGTTCCCATTTCACCTTGGCCAAATCCACTTCAGAATCAATAAAAGGCTGCGATTTGCGGTTGTTCAAGCTGGCCCGTACATGGGCAAAAACGGCGACCTCTTCTACCCCGCGGCGATGCCATAAGTCACGCAGGTAATGGGCGAATTGCAGCACCATGTCAGGATGCGTGAAAATCTTCTCACACTGGCGGTCGGTGAGGTAGTCCGTGACCTTGACCTTTGTTTCCTCGCCCGTTTTTAGGTCTTTCACCACAAAATGGCCGTAGCCCCGCTTCGAGCGCAGCATCATCCGCCAGGAGAAACGGTGGCCTTCCTCTGTCCATGCCACAGGGCCGGGAAAGAGCCAGTGGCGGAGCGGTATCAGCAGGTGGAAGGCAAAAAGGGCGATTAAAGCAAATTTCACTGTTTTTAAATGGTAGGCCGGAGGTGCAACGTCGGGGAGGCTCTGAGCCTCCCCGACGTTTGGGTTAGCCGTTAGCCTTGTCTTCCACCAATCCTCCACCCGCTGCGGCCATTTCATTTTCTGCTTCGCAAACGCCCATGCCTGCCTCGGCCAATCGGGTGGGAAGTAGAGCAGGCTGAGGCCGATGGACAACCAAGGGAAGATGCCGATTTGGAAGAGCAGGGTGTTCGTCAGGTGGAAGAACAGCACACAGCCCAACATCCAGACCCTCGTTTTGCGCAGCGACAAAAAAAACGGCGCTGTGAGGTCGAGCAACATGCCTGCCCATGCCATGAAATAGGCGGTTGCTTTCTGTTTCCATAGCCAGCCAAGCAGCGGCATATCGCCCCTGTCGCTCAGCCATTTGTGCAGTGGGTTGGCGTCCAGCAGCCAGTCGGCGTTCAGCTTCGCAATAGCCCCATAGATGTACACGATGCCCATCATCAGCGGCAAGATGTAAAGGCTCCATGCCTGTATTTCGTTGCTCCGCAATGCGGGGTTGCGCAGCATATCCCATGAAAAGTTGCGGTTGGCGGGCAAGAAAATCATCAACAGGCTTAGCCAGATGAACAGGTAGCCGTGATTGAGGTAGAGTGCCTTTTCCAGTAGGAAGATATAGCTGAAGCCAAAAAAGAAAATCACGGTGCAAATCCGGTACCAGCGCCCCACGGCGATGAGCAGCGCCACCACCATCAGCCCTATGAACACGATGGACATAAATGGTTCCGGCAGCGGCCTCGCCCACTCGAAGCCCATGTATTTGAACTGGAATTTGTCCGGCTGGAAATAGCCTTCGGAAAGGTGGTAGTACGCCCAAACCCCCATCAAATCGGCAAAGCCGAGGATGCCGAACACGGCCCGGAAAAAGGCGAGGGAGGCGATGTCAACAGGGGCGAATAACTTCATGGCTTCATTGATTCATGGTTTCATTGTTGGGGAGGTAGCACCTTCAATCCTTCAATCCTTCAATCCTTCCCAATAACGCCGGGTCCCGCTCAAACTGCTGCTTGCGTTCCACCGAAAACCCGAATGCCGCATGGGGCAGCAGTCGGTGCAGGTAGTGAGAGGCCAATTTCAGCTTGCGGGCGGGCAGGGCCAGCGTCAGTTCCGAGCCATCGAGCAGCATGACGAAGAGAGTGCCCCGTTCGGCCAGCAGCAGCCCTACGGGCATCAGCCGCTCCTCTTGGGTATAAACCCAGACCACCTGCTTCGGCGCCCGGTGGAGCACCTGCCACAGCGGGTCATCCTCCACTCTTGGCCGCCGCACCCACTCCCGCACGAACCATGCCCCCGGCAGCGCCACGCCCAATCCCAAGACGGCCAGCAGGTTGTATTTTTGGTAAAAAACCGTCGCCATGCCCAAGCCCGCCGCCAGCAATGCCAGCCCCACGGCCAGTTTGAGCCAGAGGTCCCGCCAGATGGCGTCACGGATGACGAGCATGGCGGGGTGGGCGAGGAGTTTGTGGTGGTCGTGCAAAGGCGATTTTTTAAAACATTTTGTTGAAATAAATTTACCGGAGTGTGTATCTTTGTGCGGATTTATGGCAAATCGGCAACTGCCACTACCTTTGGCAAATCTAATGGAAGTTCTGAACAAAATAGCCCAGTTGAAGGCCGAATTGGACAGCCTGCGCCCACTTGACAAAGACCGGGAGGCTGCCATCATGCAGAAACTGCGCCTTGATTGGAACTACCATTCCAACCACCTCGAAGGCAACAGCCTGACCTTTGGCGAGACCAAGGCACTGATTCTCTTTGGCATCACCGCCGCTGGCAAGCCGCTGAAAGACCATTTTGAAATGACTGGGCACGATGAAGCGGTGAAGTGGGTGGAGGATGTGGTGAAGGAAGGCAGGCCGCTGACGGAGGCGTTCATTCGGGAGTTGCACAAACTTATTCTCAAAGAACCCTACGAATCGCCGACCATCACGCCGGACGGCATCCCTGCCAAGCGCATCATTCATGTCGGTGAATATAAAACCTCCCCGAACCATGTGCTGACCCCAACGGGCGAGATTTTGCGCTTCGCAACGCCAGAGGAAACGCCCGCCCTGATGCACGACCTCATCGAATGGTACCGTGCCAAGGAAAGTGACCCGGAAACACACACGCTACTTTTGGCGGCAGAATTTCATTATAGGTTCATCCGCATCCACCCCTTCGATGATGGTAATGGCCGCTCGGCGAGGATTTTGATGAACTTCATTTTGATGAAACATGGCTACCCGCCCGTGGTGGTGAAAACGGAGGACAAGGCGAATTATATCGCTGCTTTGCAGCAATCGGATGCGGGGATGATTACGCCGTTCATTGAGTACATCGGGCAGAATTTGGCGCATTCGTTGGAGATTATGCTGCGTGGAGCAAGGGGAGAGAATATTGACGAGCCGGATGATGTGGATAAGGATATTGCTCTATTAAAGCAGAAATTGACTCAAATTGAAAAGGTAACCAAAACAAGAAATACTCTAAATGGCGTTTTGACAAATGTTATAACCCCTCTTTTGGATGAGTTTTTTAGAGTGCATTTGAAGTTTGCTGAGTTCTATGAAAATGTTTATGTGTCCTATATAATCGATGATAAAACAACGGATTACATTTTAGTGGATGGAAGCCTGTATTTCATTAAAGGTAAGAAAGCGAATTCTGATGCAGAAAATTTCCATCGTAATTTAAGCTTACTGTTGGCATTTTCTGGAAAAAAAGATAGAGAACTAACATATCCTCTGTCAAATATTTCTAAAGAAATTATCGACAGGCTTGACGTTTCATTAGAGTTTGAAGGATTTAGTCAGGAGAATTTTCCAAAGTTTAGTTATGAAACTATGCTTACAATCAAGTTTGATTATTTAGAATTTTCTGTAAATTCGACCAATGTAACTAAGACGATTAACAAAGGTTATCTTTCTTCTCTTTCGGAGCAAGATATATCGAATTTGACAAGAGCCGAAACCAAAGCCCACACTGATTTCATCAACCAACAAATCGAAAAAGCCCAACAAAAAAATGAATAAAACTAACGGTTTAGCAGGCTACGTACACGTCGCTTTGTCATGGCCGAAGGCCAACTCTGTGTCATGTGTGCAGCCGTACGTGACGCAGAGGTCGCCTTCGGCGATGACAAAAGCGACGCAGACCGTGACGCAGAGATGGTCTGCGACCATGACAAAAACCCCCATTCATCATTAATTTTGTCATTCCCGAAGGGAAACTAATCATTCATCATTAATAAATGAGCCAAGTCACCTATACCGAAGACAACATCCGCTCCCTTGATTGGCGGGAGCATATCCGCATACGCCCCGGCATGTACATCGGCAAGCTGGGCGATGGCTCCACGCCCGACGACGGCATCTACGTGCTCGTGAAGGAGGTCATTGACAACTGCATTGACGAGTACGTGATGGGCTATGGCAAGACCATCGAAGTGACCGTGAAGGACGGCACTGTGGAGGTGCGGGACTACGGGCGGGGCATCCCCCTCGGCAAGGTCATTGATTGCGTTTCGCAGATAAACACCGGCGGCAAGTACGACTCGAAGGCGTTCAAGAAGTCCGTGGGCCTGAACGGCGTGGGCACGAAGGCGGTGAACGCCCTCAGCACCTATTTCAAAGTGCAGGCCGTGCGGGAGGGCGAGACGAAGGTGGCCGAGTTTGAATTGGGCAACCTGACCAAGGACCACAAGCTGGCCAAGACCTCCGAAGGCAATGGCACGAGGGTCATCTTCCGCCCGGACGAGACGATTTTCCGCAATTTCCGCTTCCGCACGGAGTTCCTGGAGCAGCAGCTTTGGAACTACGCCTACCTGAACGCCGGGCTGAAAATCAATTTCAACGGCAAGGTTTTCCACTCCAAAAACGGCTTGCTCGACATGCTCTCGAACAAGACGCAGGCCGAGCAGTTGCGCTACCCCATCATCCACCTCAGCGGCGAGGACATCGAGATTGCGCTCTCGCACGGCAACCATTACGGCGAGCAGTACTACTCCTTCGTGAACGGCCAGAACACCACGCAGGGCGGTACGCACCTGAACGCCTTCAAGGAGAGCATCGTGAACGTGATGCGCAAGTTTTACAACAAGCAGTTCGACCCGAAGGACGTTCGCTCCAGCATCGTGGCGGCCATCAGCGTGCGGGTGGAGGAGCCGGTTTTTGAATCGCAAACAAAGACCAAGCTCGGCTCGCAGGACATGGGGCCGCAGGGGCCGACCGTGCGCAAGTTCATTGGGGATTTTCTGGAAAAAGAACTCGACAATTTCCTCCATAAAAACGAGGCCGTGGCCAAGGAACTCCTTCGCCGCATCCAGCAATCGGAGCGGGAGCGGAAGGAGATTGCGGGCATCAAAAAACTGGCAAACGAACGGGCCAAAAAGGCCAACCTCCACAACAAAAAGCTGCGTGACTGCCGTGTCCACCGCAACGACAACCCCAAAAAGGGCGGCGAGGAGGACAAGCGCATGGCCACCACCGTCTTCATCACCGAGGGCGACTCGGCCAGCGGCAGCATCACCAAGGCACGGGACGTGGAATTGCAGGCCGTGTTCAGCCTGCGGGGCAAGCCGCTCAACTGCTTCGGCATGACGAAGAAAATCGTTTACCAAAACGAGGAGCTGAACCTGCTACAGCATGCCCTCAACATCGAGAACGACCTCGAAGACCTCCGCTTCAACCGGGTGGTCATCGCCACCGATGCCGACGTGGACGGGATGCACATCCGGCTGCTGCTGCTCACTTTTTTCCTCCAGTTCTTCCCCGACCTCGTGCGCAACGGCCACCTCTACATCCTCCAGACGCCGCTCTTCCGGGTGCGGGACAAGAAGGTGACGCATTATTGCTACAGTGATATGGAGAAGCAAACAGCCATTCGCAAGCTGCGGGGCAAGGCCGAAATCACCCGGTTCAAGGGCCTCGGTGAGATAAGCCCCGGCGAGTTCAAGGACTTTATCAACGAAAATATGCGCCTCGAACCCGTGGTGCTGCAAGACGACGCCGATTTGGAAAAAATCCTATCCTATTATATGGGCAAGAACACACCCGACCGCCAGGACTTCATCATCGAAAACCTGCGGGTGGAATTGGATGAGATACCGGACGAGGTCGAGATTGCGGAAGCGTTGGGTACGACGGTGGAAGAGGCGGAGGAGGTGATGGCATAAAATTCTACAACATGAAACCCATCATCCCCACCACCGAGTTATTATCGCTCCGCAACAACCCCAAGCTCGTGCTCGTGGATGCCCGCAGCGGCGCTGGAGCGAAGGAGAAATACTTTTCCGAACACTTGTCGGGTGCGGTCTGGGTGGACTTGGAAACGGATTTGGCACAAAAAGCCGCCGACCCAGCCAACGGCGGAAGGCACCCGCTATCCACGCCCCAGCGTTTCAACCTTTTACTGGCGCAATTGGGCATTAGCCCCCAAAGCCACGTGGTGGTTTATGACGATAAAAACGGTGCCAATGCTGCCGCCCGCTTCTGGTGGATGGCCAAGGCGGTTGGCCAAGAACGGGTACAAGTATTGGACGGCAGCATGGCGGCAGCCTTGGCCGCAGGCTATCCCACCAACCAAGGCAATGAACAGCCCAATTATGCAGAACGGCCAGCGGTAGAGCAATGGTTGTTGCCAACCGCCTCCATTGACGAAGTGGAAGCCGCCACCAAAGACCCCGCCCAACTTGTTATTGATGTGCGGGAAAAAGACCGCTACGATGGCATTCGTGAACCTTTAGACCTCGTGGCGGGTCATATTCCCGGTGCCGTGAACATTCCATTTTCCGAAAATTTGGGCGAAGATGGCCGCTTCCTTTCGCCGGAGGCGCTACGTGAAAAATACGGTGCAGTGCGTGCCGAAAACACGATTATCCATTGCGGAAGCGGCGTCACCGCCTGCCATACTTTAGTGGCAATAGCCGAAGCAGGACTTGACCTGCCTCGGCTATATGTCGGCTCCTGGAGTGAATGGTCGAGGAGCGGAAAGGAGATTTTTCCGAAGAAAAACTAATAATTCAAAGGGCTTACCGCCGTTCCGAAAACAACCCCGGTTCCCGTTGTGACTTCGCTTCCTTCGCCATGTCCAGAAACTCCTCCCGCCACTTTCCCGGGTCGAACCGCTTGGACTCCTCGGCCCAAGCGACCACCTGTTTCCATGTCAAATCTCCCTTGTTTTGCGATTCCTTTAACAATAGCCCGGCTGCTGCCACGGACGTTGCAAAGCGCATATTTTCAGAAGCATCTTCAAAATCAGTGCTTTGTGCCAGCAGGTCGAGCGAGAAGGCGGCGCTCTCTTGGGCATTGGGCATTTTGTAGCGGCAATTGATGCGGAGGGCGTCGTCGGCGTTCAGCGGCTGGTCGGGCTCGGCCCCGGTAAGCCAAGTGCAGGAGCGGAATTTGTCCATCCAAGTAGGGGACGAGGCAACAGGCTGGATTTCGTACAGCGCCGTGATGGTCTGGTCGGCCCCAATTTCCCCGGCGTCTTTTTGGTCATCGTAAAATTCCTCCCGGTCGAGCAGGCGGTTTTCATAGCCAACGAGGCGGTAGGATTGCACCAGTTTCGGGTTGAAGCGCAACTGTATTTTCACGTCCTTGGCCACGGTGAAGAACTTGCCGAACTCCTGCACGAAGACCTTTTCGGCCTGTTGGATATTGTCAATATACTCGTAAGTGCCATTGCCGTTATTGGCCAATTGCTCCATTTGGGCATCTTGCAAATTGCCCGTTCCGACGCCAATCACCGTTAGGAAAACACCGGATTTCCTTTTCTCCTCAATCAATTGCACCAATTCCTCCTCACTCGAAACGCCCACATTGAAGTCGCCGTCGGTGGCCAGCAGTACCCGATTGTTGCCATTTGGCAAGAAGTTTTGCTGCGCAATCTGGTAAGCCAAATGGATGCCGCCCTCCCCGTTGGTGCTGCCGCCTGTGCTGAGTTTTTTAATTGCATTCCTGATTTTCGACGCCTCCTTGGCCGAAGTGCTTTCGAGTGCAAGCCCCGCTTCACCTGCGTATGTGACGATGGCGATTTTGTCCTGCGGGCGCAACGTCTCGGTGAAGAGCAGGAAGGATTCCTTGAGCAGTTCCAGTTTGTCGGGGTCGTCCATGGAGCCGGACACGTCCACGAGGAAAACGAAATTGCAGGCGGGCAAATCCTCCTTGGCAATGTGCCGTCCCTTCACGCCAAGCCGCAGCAGCTTGTGGTCCTTTGCCCAGGGGCAATCGCTGATTTCGCCATTGAGCGCAATGGGTCGGCCATCCCGTGGGGCAGGGTAGTCGAAGGGGAAATAGTTGACCATTTCCTCGATGCGCACAGCGGCGGGCGGGGGTAGTTGCCCATGCTGCAAAAAGCGGCGGACATTGGCGTAGGAAGCACCGTCGGCATCAATGGCAAAGGTGGAAACGGGCTGTTCAAGGGTGTTCACGAAGGGGTTTTCGCCGTAGTCCTTGTAGTTTTCGCTGGCAGGTGGTGGTGGTGGTGGCGGGACAGGCGTTTCTGCCACTTCGGCAGTTGGGGCCTCCGTAGCGGTGACGGCTTCATGGTAGCGGTACGAGGTGCTGCTGTCTTTGCAGGCAGTGAAGAATGCGAGCAAAATCAGGGAGAGCGTGCTTGCACGGAACAAAAGCAGTGATTTCATGGAACAGATTTTATCGCCATTCCAAAGCAACAACCTAAGCCATGCCAATAGCTGAAAGGGGCGGCGCTGTGCAGCGACGTCGGGCTTGTTGTTTTGGAAAGGCTTAGGTGAAAAGATATGGGGAAGATGCAGGTGGGGGATTTTTTGTTGGGTGGGGTGAAAAAAATGAGATGGAAAAATCACGGCCATTAATTTTGCCGTAAACAATCGGTAGACTCTGCTGATAAAATACCAAGTTTGCTCAATGGCCAATTATGAAATACAAACGTTAAATGATAGGGTGCTTAAATGTTCGCTTTTCTTGAACAATCAAGCAATGACTTATGGTGAGTTCTTGATTAATCTTGTAAACTCACAGGATTTCCGTTCAGCTTTCCATGAATTCCTGCAATCCGTACCTTTCACAGCCTATTATTGGGAATGCCCACCCGTTGTTGCCAACAATCTGGAACAACCCTTTGAGTTCGTATTGGTCAGGAGTGAAAGCCTTGAAAAAATCAGGGGAAATCCAAGCCCTTTCAAAGCCTATTTCAAGAAAGGTGAAGCAGTGGCCAGTTTTATGAATTTGGGGAAAAATGCAAAACTTGTGGTGCCCAAGCCTTTGCCCGCAACGCATAACTATGCACATTTGGCGGCATTTGTTGGGACAGCGCCAGCTTCACAATCGGATGAATTTTGGAAATTGGTTGGTTCTGAAGCCATCGCAGCCATAAACGAAAAGCCCATTTGGCTAAACACCGCAGGGCTTGGGGTGCATTGGCTGCACGTCAGGCTCGACTCCACCCCGAAATACTACAAACACAAACCTTATCGAATTTTTGAACTATCATAACATGAACGTCATCCAAACCTACCTCCAAAAATCCCAAGCCATCCTCCAAGCCGTTGCGCAGCAAGAAGACAAAATCCGCCTCGCTGCGCAATGGTTCACCGAGACCATCCTCGCTGGGCGCATGGTGCATGTGTTCGGCAGTGGGCACAGCCGCATCATGGTGGAGGAAATGTGGCCGAGGTACGGCTCGTTCCCCGGCTTCAACCCCATCGTGGAGCTGTCGCTCACGTTCCACAACCCGGTCGTGGGGGCGAACGGGCAGCGGCAGGCCATGTTCCTCGAAAACGTGTCGGGGCTGGCTGGGCGCATCCTCCGCAATTTCGACCTGAAGCCTGTGGACACAGCGCTCGTCGTATCCTCCAGCGGCTGCAACGTGGTGCCCATCGAAATGGCCGAGGGCTTCCAGCAGCGGGGCATCAAGGTGGTGGCGCTCGTCAGTCAAGCCCACCTGGATGCCAGCACCAGCAAGCGCCCCGACAGCAAGAAGCTCACCGACTTCGCCGACCTTGTGCTGGACACGGGCGCTCCCATCGGCGACTCGATGGTCTTTGTGCCGGGATTGGACACGCCCGTGGCGCCCGGCTCCACGCTCGGCGGGGTGCTGATTGTCAATACCATCAAGGCGGAAGTTGCGAAGCGGCTAACCGAAGCTGGCCAACTGCCCAAGGTGCTGACGGCAGGTGCAGTGGTCGGCAATGAAAAAGCGACCGAACTGTTCGAGGCGGCATACGATGAGCATGCGCACCGGCTGGCGAGGCTGTTTGAGAATGTTTGACTTATCTTTGACCCGCGCCCCTCGATCTTAAATCTTACGTCTTAAATCTTATATCTTAAATCAATCCATAAGGGCTAAGACGGCTATTTTCAAGCAAAACGACTATGATACGCACCACCGTCATCGGCTCCTACCCCTTCCCCTCCTGGTTGGAGTTCGCTTCGCAAAACATGGACAAGTTCGGCAAGGCCGACCTGGAGGAAATCATTGAGGACGCCGTCATCGCAGCCATCCACGACCAAGTGTCGGCGGGGCTGGACGTCATCACCGACGGCGAGCAGACCCGCCTCGATTTCAACCTCAGCTTTTACGGCCATATCGGGGGCATATCGCCCCATGCCGATGTGCCACGCCGCTGGGGGCCGCCTGCCCACGACCAGCGGGGCAAGCACGCCATCACTGGTGAATTGTTGGCACCCAACGGCCTTGGGGTGGTGGAGGAATTCAAACGGCTACAACGCTTGGCCCCAACTGGGCCAGTGCTGAAGGCGAGCGTGCCGGGCCCCTACACCCTCAGCGGCCGCCTCACACCCAATGCCGACTACCCCGACCGCATGGCCATCACCGAGGCGCTGTTGCCGTTGGTGAGCAAAGAGTTGGAGGCGCTCGTGGCCGCAGGCTGCACCGAAATCACGGTGGACGAGCCGAGCATGAGCTGCTATGCCCACAAGGAAAATACCCGCCGCTTCGTCGAGATATTCAACCGGACGGTGCAGCCTGTGGTAGGCAAGTGCTTCCTGAGCACGCATCTCTGCTTCGGCAACTACAAGGGTCATGCTGTTGGCAAACGGATGGTGGCGCCCATGCTGCCCGATTTCACCGAAATGAAAGTGGACGAAGTACACATCGAAATGGCCAACCGGGAGTTTGCCGAGGTGGAACTGTTAGCCGAATTTGCGAAGCACATGCACGTGGCTGTGGGCATCGTGGATGTGAAGAGCTACTATATCGAAACCGTGGACGACATCGTGGAGCGCATCAAGCTCTGCCTGAAATACGTGCCAGCCGAGCGGCTCAGCGTTGCCCCCGACTGCGGCCTCAGCCAAACGGCGAGGTGGGCGGCGAGGAAGAAATTGCAGAGCATGGTGGAAGGGGCGAAACGGGTGAGGGGGGAGGTTTGACGAATTGTGTTTTTCAACTATTTTTGTCGAACAGTTCCTATCGAATGGAAAAAGTGAAAAAATACCGCCAGCTTGTCAGCAAAATCCTTCGAGAGGAATACGAGGCTTTATTGGAAAATCCAAACAAAGCCATCAAGCCAATTTTTATCCAAGATGATAAAAACGGCCACTACCTGCTGTATCTTGACGGCTGGCAAGGTGCCCGCAGGATTTACGGTTGCTCAATCCATGTAGAGGTCAATGAAGCTGGTAAAGTCTGGCTACATCTTGACGAAACAGACCTACAAATTGGCCAGATGCTATTGAACAGCGGCGTTCCGAAGAAAGACATCGTGCCGGGCTTCATCGCACCTGCAAGGCGGCCTGACACCGAATTTGCCGTCGCTTAATCTATCCACTTCACCCATGACTTCACCCTTCCAGAAAGACGACACCCTCCTCACCGAAATCCAAAACACCGTCACCGACTCCAACTCCTTCGCCTGCTGGTGGCTGGGACAAAGCGGGTTTTTGATAAAATGGGCAGGCAAGCACCTGCTGCTCGACCCCTACCTTTCCGACTCATTGACGAAGAAATACGCCGCCACCAACAAGCCACATGTGCGCATGACGGAGCTGGTCATTGACCCCGCCCGCCTTGATTTCGTGGACATCGTCACCTCCAGCCACAACCATACCGACCACCTCGACGGGGAGACGCTGATG
>WBZM01001915.1_pt1 | contig 18973 bp, 16 predicted proteins | sample 5204271 | NCBI WGS metagenome assembly WBZM01 (sample SAMN12344346, study PRJNA552823) | activated sludge metagenome | biome: Activated sludge suspended growth; feature: Nitrification reactor; material: Wastewater; isolation source: activated sludge from nitrification reactor of wastewater...
CCACGTGCCCAAGGAGTGGGGGCCGAAGATGGTTCGCAAGATCCAGGCTTCCAACGAGGTCTTTCACAAGATTCTTGGCTCCATCGACACGCCCGAGAAGTTCAACGCCAAGCGCGCGGTGCTGGCGCAGCACGAGTGGGACCGGATGAAGGCCAACGACTCGCAGGAGTGCCGCAACTGCCACCGTTACGACTACATGGATTTTACCGAACAGGGCCCCCGTGCCGCCAAGATGCACCCGAAGGCATTTGCCGAAGGCAAGACCTGCATCGACTGCCACAAGGGGATCGCGCACCAGTTGCCGCCCATCGACCAGCATATCGGCGAGCGCAACGAAGGGATGCTGTCCATGTCGAGTGGCAAGACGCCGGAAGAGAAGAAGTAGGCGTTTCCACTGCTGCGCGCGGACCCCGGTCGAGGCCGGGGTCTTTTTTCGTCCATGCGCTTGGCCGCCGCGATGCGCCACATCTGTCGGCGATCGCGGCGAAATATCCCGGCCACCATCGACGCCCGGGCAGGAAATGTGGTACTTTCGAAGCACTGCCGTGCACACGGCCAGTTTCACTCAACCTTGGCGGTTTACAGGAGTCACCGACATGAACAAGACCGAGTTGGTCGAAGTTGCTGCAAGAGAGGCTGATATCACCAAGGCCGCTGCCGAAAAGGCGCTGTCGGCGATCATCGAGGCCATCGTCAACACGGTTGCGAGCGGCGAGTCGGTCACGCTGGTCGGATTCGGTACTTTCAAGGCCGCCAGTCGCGCCGAGCGCATCGGCAAGAATCCCAAGACCGGCGCCCCCCTGCAAATCGCGGCGACCACGGTACCCAGATTCACGGCCGGCACCGCGTTCAAGGCTGCGGTCGCGCCCAGGAAGCCCGCGAAGAAGAAGTAGGCGGGCCTTAGCAATGCGCGATTCGCCCCGGCGGATTCCGCTTCGTGGCTTTCAATGAACGATCAAAACCCAGAAAACCCTCCAGTTGCTCCGCCGCCGGCACCGCCGCCGAACGATAACCGCCGTCGCCTGCGCGAGTTACTGGCGATCTCCGAGCGGGACAGAACGGACGAGCAGTGGGATGAAATCATCGAGTTGGAAATTCAGCTCGCGCCGGGCAACCGTGCCTCCACGTCCGACCCTGGCAGTGGCCAGAGTCCTGGTGGCGGCCAGAACAAGCCGCCTGGCCAGCCCAAGAAGCACCGCTCCCGCACCGGCGGCAACAACCGCCGGCCACGGCCCAACAAGCCGACGGGCAACGCGGTCTGACTCCCTTGCCGTTCTGATTGAGGCGGCGAAATCACCAGCATGCAGCAGTTCGATCTGATCATCGTCGGGGGCGGACTCGCCGGCGCCAGTCTCGCCGTTGCCCTGCGCGACACGCCGCTGCGCGTTGCGCTGGTCGAGAGCCAGGCACCGACGCGCCCGGATGGGTGGGACCCTCGCGTCTATGCCATCAGTCCGGCAAACGCGGCCTTCCTCGAGCGGATCGGCGCCTGGAAGCATCTCGACGGCGAGCGGATTGCACCGATTCACGGCATGGACGTGCGCGGCGACGCCGGCGGGCGGTTGGCGTTCTCGGCTTACGAGGCGGGGGTTCCGGAGCTCGGATGGATACTTGAGTCGTCACTGATGGCCTGCGAGTTCTGGGAGAGCGCCAAGCGGCAGAGCAATCTCACGCTGCACTGTCCATCGCGTCCGAAGAGCCTGGGCTTCACGGCGGACACCGCCCGGCTCGAACTGGTCGACGGCTCGAGCCTGTCGGCCCGTCTTCTGGTAGGGGCCGATGGCCGGGATTCCTGGGTAAGGCGGACGGCGGGTCTGTCCGCGGTCAACACTCCCTACGGCGAAAAAGGCGTGGTCGCCAACCTCGAGACGGAAAGGCCGCATCGCAATATCGCGCATCAATGGTTCCGCGCCGATGGCGTGCTCGCCTTTCTCCCCCTTCCCGGGAACCGCATCTCGATAGTCTGGTCGACCCCGGATGAAAATGCGGATCAACTGTGCGCCCTGCCTCCCGACGTCTTTTGCCAGCGCGTGGCGGCGGCGGGGTGTGATTGCCTCGGCAGGCTGCAGCTGGTGACTCCGCCGGTTGCCTTCCCGTTGCGCCTGATGCGCGTTCCGCACACGGTTGCGCCGCGGTTGGCGCTGGTCGGCGATGCCGCGCACGGCATCCATCCCCTTTCCGGGCATGGCATCAACCTCGGCTTTCAGGATGCCAGCGAACTCGCGACCCTCCTGGCCGGCGCCCGGCCATGGCAGGACATAGGCGACGAGCGGTTCCTGCAGAGCTATCAGCGCGCCCGCCGCGAGGAGACGGCGCTGATGCAGACGACGACCGACAGCCTGCGTCGCCTGTTCGGCGACGGGCCGCCCGGACTGCGCGGCCTGCGCAACCTCGGCCTGAACCTTACCAACCGACTGCCATTTGTCAAGAATGCCCTGGTGCGCTATGCGCTGGGAGCCTTTTAGGAGAATTTGATGCTGAAGAAACTCTTGCCGCTCGCACTTGCCTCGCTGTTCTCCGCGACAGTGAACGCTGACGAGGCCGACATCAAGAAGGCGATGGAGGCCAAGCTCGGCGCCAAGGTCGAGAGCGTGACCAAGTCGGGTTATCTCGGTCTATACGAGGTCTATTCCGAAGGCAACGTCCTCTATACCGACGAAAAGATGACGGCATTCATCGCCGGCGGCCAGTTGATCGATGGCAAGACGATGAAGAACGTCACCGAGGAACGCATGCGCAAGCTGACCGCGATCAAGTTTTCCGAACTGCCGCTGGACCGGGCGATCAAGCAGGTGCGGGGCGATGGCAAGCGTCTCCTGGCCACCTTCGAGGACCCCAACTGCGGCTACTGCAAGCGTCTGGCCCGGGACTTGTTGAAGCTTGACAATGTGACGATCTACACCTTCCTCTATCCGATCCTTTCCGAGGATTCACTCAGGAAGTCGAAGCAGATCTGGTGTTCCGCCGATCGCGCCAAGGCATGGAACGACTGGATGGTCGAGGGGCGTGCGCCGACCGCCAAGGACGATTGCGATACCGCGGCGATCACCAGGAATCAGGAGTACGGGCGCCGACTGGGGATCAGCGGCACGCCGACGATGTTCTTTGCCGATGGCGAGCGCGTTCCGGGTGCGATGCCGCTGGCGAAGATCGAGCAGAAGCTCAGCCAGTTGAAGTAAGGCTTTCGCTCATCCTGCCGGACACCGGGGATTTGCCCGGGCGGCGCGGCTTTCCGGCCTGAGCGGAGGCGGCTTGGCGCGGGGAATTCCAGGATCGCCGCTGATCCTGCCCGGTGGCCCAAGGCCTTCGGGCCACGACCCCGCGCGCATCGATGCGGCGGCCGCCGGCGGAGCGATCCCCTGCGTATCGGCGGCGGTCCACTCGTCGCCGCGCCCAAAATCCACGCCTGCTCCAGTTGCGACCGAATGGCATCGTCTGCCAGGGGCAAGGCCGCCAAAATCTTTACAAGTCACGTTAAGAGTTGATATTCAGCCGTTGATTTTTATGGATATTTTATTTGCACGTTCACTCAATGGCGCGCCTAAGTCATTGTTGCAAATGAAGAAATCGAAAATTCGCTCTTGACTGGGGTTCTTTCATGTCCTAAAGTGGGAAAATGTGTGAAAAAGTGGGAAATGTGGGGGCGAAATCGGAATGTTCGAGGGGGCGGCAGCACTCAGTCTGGATGCGAAGGGGCGGCTTGCCATACCGGCAAGGCACCGCGAAAGCCTGCTCGCTGCCGGCGAGGGCTCCCTGGTCCTGACCGCGCATCCGCACCACTGTCTTCTTCTTTACCCCGCGCCGGCCTGGCAGCCGATCCGCGACCAGTTCCTGAAGGTCTCCAGCCTCGATCCGCGAACCGCTTCGATCAAGCGCGTGCTCGTCGGCAATGCGCGCACCGAGGAACTCGATTCCGCCGGGCGCATCCTTGTCGCCCCCGAGTTGCGCGAGTACGCCCAGTTCGAGAAGACGGTCTACCTGGTCGGCATGGGCTCGCACTTCGAGATCTGGAGCGAGGCCGGCTGGAAGCGTCAGAACGAACTGGCGGCGGAAGCGCTTGCGGGCGACCTGCCGCCCGGCCTTGGTGAGCTGGTGCTGTGACGCGCAGTGCAGCCCATGTGACGGTGCTGCTCGACGAGGCGGTGGAGGCACTGGCGATAAGGGCGGAAGGCGTCTACATCGATGCCACCTTCGGGCGCGGCGGGCACAGCCGGCGCATCCTCGAACGTCTGAACGAAAAGGGGCGGCTGCTGGCGGTCGACCGCGACCCGATGGCAGTTGCCGCCGGACAAGCCATCAACGATCCACGGTTTCACCTGGCGCATCGAGCCTTCGCTGAAATTGCCGAGGCGGCTCACGACGCCGGTGTTGCCGACGTCGATGGCGTGCTGTTCGACGTCGGCGTTTCGTCGCCGCAGATCGACGAGGGGGAGCGCGGGTTCAGCTTCCGCCACGATGCGCCGCTCGACATGCGCATGGACACGACGTGCGGCGAAACGGCGGCCGAGTGGCTGGCACGGGCGGAAACGAGGGAAATTACGGAGGTCATCAGGAACTATGGCGAAGAACGGTTTGCTTTCCAGATTGCAAAGAAGGTTGTGGCTGCTCGGCTCGAACAACCTGTTGTCACAACAGGCCAGTTCGCGGCGCTCGTACGCTCGGCCGTGCGCACCCGTGAGCCAGGGCAGGACGCGGCGACGCGCAGCTTTCAGGCTCTACGGATTCATATCAATCAGGAGCTCGGCCAACTGGAGATAGCCTTGCCGCAGGCCGTCGAACTACTCAGGCCAGGCGGCAGGCTGGTGGTGATTGCCTTCCATTCGCTCGAGGATCGCATAGTCAAGAATTTCATGCGCGAGCAGGCGACCGCCGACTCGCTGCCCAAGAACCTTCCGTTGCGCGCCGACCAGTTGCCGAAGCCCAAGCTGCGCCTGGTCGGGCGGGCGGTCAGGGCATCCGCTGCCGAGGTTGCTGCCAATCCGCGGGCGCGCAGTGCCGTGATGCGGGTTGCCGAAAAGCTCTGATGGTCCGTCTCAACATGATCCTGCTCCTTATCGCCGTCGTTTGCGCGCTGGGCGCCGTGACCTCCCAGCACCGCGCGCGCAAGCTCTTCCAGGCGCTGGAAGGAGAGCAGGAGCGGGTGCGTCAACTGGACATCGAATACGGACAATTGCAGCTCGAGCTGTCGACTTGGGCGACCCATCCGCGGATCGAGCAGATTGCCCGCGACCGCCTGCGCATGGTGACGCCGGATGCGGTCGGCCGGGTTGTCGACAAGCCGGTGCCGAAGCCGGCAACCAAGCCGGTCAAGAAGGGAGGGCACTGATGGTCGTCCGTCGACGCACCCAGCGCGGCCACCGCTTCACCGAGAGCCCGGTCCTGCAACTGGCCTTGCAGGGCTGGCGTTCGCGCACCGTCGGCCTGTTGCTGATGGGCGCCTTCGCGGCGCTGGTCGGGCGCGCCTTCTACCTTCAGGTCATCAACAACGACTTCCTGCAGGAGAAGGGCGAATCGCGCTACCTCCGCGATATCGAGGTGTCGGCCTCGCGCGGCAAGATCGTCGACCGCAACGGCGACCTGCTGGCCGTGTCGACGCCAATGAAGTCGATCTGGGCGATCCCCGGCGACGCGCGGACCATGAGCGCAGCACAGAAGCGGCAACTGGCCGCGCTGCTCGACATCAGCGTTCGCGAACTCGATGGCAAGATTGCCCCGGAAAAGACATTTGTCTTCATCAAGCGCCAGGTTCCGCCGGAAACCGCCGACCGCATTGCTGCATTGAAGCTGCCTGGCGTCCATCAGGAGAAGGAATACCGCCGTTACTACCCCACCGGCGACATGACTGCGCACATCGTCGGCTTCACCGGCGTGGACGACAAGGGGCTTGAAGGTGTCGAACTGGCTTTCCAGCCGAGCCTGATCGGACGCCACGGCAGCCGTACGGTGATTCGCGACCGCCGCGGCAGCATCGTCGAAGACATCGGAGCGCTGAAGCCGCCGCAGGATGGCAAGGACATTCGTCTGGCGCTCGATTCGAAGATCCAGTACTTGGCGTACAGCCAGCTCAAGGCCGCCGTCGAGAAACACAACGCCAAGGCGGGCGGGGCCATCGTCCTCGATACGCGAACCGGCGAGATCCTCGCGCTGGTCAATCTGCCGTCCTACAACCCGAACAATCGCGAGCGCCTCTCGGGAGCCCAGTTGCGCAACCGGGCGATCACCGACACCTTCGAGCCGGGGTCGGTGATGAAGCCGTTCACCGCCGCGCTGGCCCTCGAACTCGGCAAGGTGCGGCCGGAAACGGTGATCAACTGCGCCCCCGGCAAGCTGAGCATCGGCCCGGCGACCATCTCCGATGCCCATCCCCACGGCGCGCTGACCGTGGCGCAGGTGGTCCAGAAGTCGTCGAATGTCGGCACGGTCAAGATGGCCCTCGGCTTCCCGCCCAAGGACATGTGGGAAATGCTCGACAGCGTCGGTTTTGGCCAGGCGCCCAACCTCGGGTTCCCCGGCGAGGTGCATGGCCGCTTGCGGCCGTGGAAGAACTGGCGGCCGATCGAACAGGCGACGATGTCCTATGGCCACGGCGTTGCGGTCAGCCTTATCCAGCTGGCACGCGCCTATGCCATCTTTGCGCGTGACGGCGAGACGGTGCCGCTGACCTTGATCCGCAGCGACGAGCCGCCGGCGCACGGCGCTCGCGTCTTTTCACAGCAGACGGCGCGCGAGATCCGCACCATGCTGGAGATGGCGGTGCAGCCCGAAGGAACCGCGCCCAAGGCGCGAGTGCCCGGCTACCGGGTCGGCGGCAAGACGGGCACGGCCTACAAGATCGAGGGTGGCGTCTATGTCAGGAAGTACATCGCTTCCTTCATCGGGCTGGCGCCGATTGGCGACCCGCGGCTGGTGGTGGCGGTCATGATCGATGAGCCGACGGGTGGCGCGCATTACGGTGGCGACGTGGCCGGCCCGGTATTCTCGCAGATCATGGGGGGCTCCCTGCGCACGCTCGGAATTCCGCCCGACGACCCGATGCAGGTGGCCGATGCGGCTGCCGGAAAGGGACGGCTGTGAAGGCTGCGCGCATGATTCTCGACCGGCTGGCAGCGCGGGGCATCGTCCCCGGGGGGGTCGCCGACGACAGCCGCCAGGTGCGTCCCGGCGATATCTTCCTTGCCTATTCCGGCGGACTTGCCGACGGACGCCGCTATATCGGCGACGCGATTGCCCACGGGGCGGTTGCCGTGCTCTGGCAAGCAGGTGGCGATTTTGCCTGGAATCCGGCGTGGACCGCAGCCAACATGCAGATCGACGGGTTGCGGGTGCTCGCCGGTCCGCTGGCGCATCTGGTCTGCGGCGAGCCGAGCGCAGCCCTGTCGCTGATCGCCGTCACTGGTACCAATGGCAAAACCACGGTCAGCCAGTTCATTGCCCGCGCCGATGGGCGCAAGTGCGCGGTGATCGGCACGCTTGGCGCTGGCTTCCAGGGGGCGCTCGCTGATACGGGCTTCACGACGCCCGAGGCGCCGACCCTGATGCGCCTGCTGGCCGGCTTTCGCCGTGCCGGAGCAGTGGCCTGCGCGCTCGAGGCCAGTTCAATCGGCATCGAGGAGGGGCGCCTGAACGGCGCGCAGGTCGATGTCGCGGTATTCACCAATTTCACGCGCGACCACCTTGACTACCACGGCAGCATGGAAGCCTATGCTGCAGCCAAGCGGCGCCTCTTCGTCTGGCCTGGCCTGCGCACGGCGATCATCAACGCCGACGATGAACTGGGGCGCAAGCTGATGCGCGAAACGACAGCGCGCTCCGTTCTCGGCTACGGCATCGGTGACGCCGCGACGGCAGCCGGCGTGGCGGTGCGCGCCGAGAATCCGGTGGCGACGCCGGGTGGGCAGCGCTTCAGCCTGGTCCTGCCGGGAGGGCGTGCCGAGGTCCATACCTGCCTGCTCGGGCGCTACAACATCGCCAACCTGCTAGCCGCGGCGGCGGTGCTTCACGATGCCGGGGCCGAAGCCGGCGACGTCGCGCGCCGCGTGTCGGCGCTGACCCCGCCGGCCGGCAGGATGGAGCGTCTGGGAGGTGCCGGCGAGCCGTTGATCGTCGTCGACTACGCGCACAGCCCGGATGCGCTAGAGAACGTCCTGCGGGCCCTGCGTGACGTGGCGCAGGCGCGCAACGGGAGCCTCTGCGTGGTCTTCGGCTGCGGCGGCGACCGCGACCGCGGCAAGCGGCCGCAGATGGGCGAGGTTGCCGCCCGGCTGGCCGACCGTGTGCTGCTGACCAGCGACAACCCGCGTCGCGAAGACCCGGTGCGGATCATTGCCGACATCCAGGCAGGCATGCCGCCGGTTGAATCGGTTGCCGATCGTGCCGTCGCCATCCGCCGCGCCATCGCCGGCGCCGGCGCCCACGATGTCGTCCTGCTTGCCGGCAAGGGACATGAGCCCTACCAGGAGGTTGCCGGCATCCGGACGCCGTTCTCCGATGTCGACCAGGCACGGGCCGCGCTCGCCCTGCGCCGCGAATGTCCGCGGGTCGTGGCATGATGAACTGGCAACTCTCCGAGATCCAGCGTGCCGTCGGCGGCGTCCTGTGCGGTCCCGATCGGGCGATCGCCGGCGTCTCCAGCGACACGCGCTCGCTCGAGCCCGGACAATTGTTCGTGGCGCTGCGTGGCGAGCGTTTCGATGGTCACGACTTTGTCGAACAGGCCATCGCCGGCGGCGCCGGCGCCGTGCTGGTGGCGGCGGCGGAGCGCCTGCCGGCGGGCGCTTCGGCGCTGGTCGTCGCCGATACGCGGCTCGCCCTCGGCCGCATGGCTGCGGCGTGGCGTGCCCGTTTCGACATTCCGGTGATCGCCGTGACCGGTTCGAACGGCAAGACGACGACCAAGGAGATGATCGCCGCCATTCTCAAGGCGCACTTCGGCGACGCCGTTCTGGCCACCCGGGGCAACCTGAACAACGACATCGGGCTGCCGCTGACCCTGCTCGGACTGAACGGCGGCCATCGCGCGGCGGTCATCGAGATGGGGATGAATCACCCCGGCGAGATCGCCTATCTGGCGCCGCTTGGCGCGCCGACCGTGGCGGTGATTACCAACGCGCAGCGGGCACACCTCGAAGGGTTGGGCGACCTGAACCGGGTCGCGCGCGAAAAAGGAAGCATCTTCGCCGGCCTTGGCGCCGGCGGTGTGGCGGTGGTCAATGCCGATGATGCGTATGCCGGTCTCTGGCGGAGGATGGCGGGACGCAACCCGCTGCTCACCTTCGGCATCGAGCGGGCAGCCGACGTGCGGGCCGCCGTGCGGCAGCAGGGGCTGACCACGGTCCTCAGCCTGTGGGCGCCGGTAGGCCAGGCCGAGCTGAAACTGGCGGTGCCGGGGCGCCACAATGCGCGCAACGCGCTGGCCGCCGCCGCCGCCTGTCTCGCCGCCGGCATCCCGCTTGCCGCCGTGGTCGCCGGACTCGAGCGTTTCGCCGGCCTCAAGGGACGCCTGCAACGACGCACGGGGCGCGCCGGCGCGATGGTCCTCGACGATACCTACAACGCCAATCCGGACTCGGTGCGCGCCGGGATCGACGTGCTGGCCGCCACCGTCGGACGCAAGGTGCTGGTCCTCGGCGACATGGGCGAAATCGGCGAGGCCAGCGGCCAGTATCACGACGAGATCGGCGGCTACGCCAAAAGCCAGGGAGTCGACCGTCTGCTGGCGTTCGGCGATGCCAGCCAGCAGGCGGTGCGCAACTTCGGCGAGGGCGCCCGGCACTTCTGCGACATCGAGAAGCTGATTGCCGCGGTCAACAAGGAATTGGGGCCGGAAACCACGGTGCTGGTCAAAGGCTCGCGCTTCATGAAGATGGAGCGCGTGGCGGATGCCATCGTCAGCGAGGAGAACGGCTGATGCTGCTTGCGCTGACCCAATGGCTGGCCCAGGACGTCCGCTTCTTCAACGTCTTCAATTACATCACCTTGCGCACGGTACTGGCGGCGATGACGGCGCTGCTGATTTCCTTCGCCACCGGCCCGCGGGTGATCCGCTGGCTGGCCGCCAGGAAAATCGGGCAGGCGGTGCGCAGCGACGGGCCCGATACCCACCTCGTCAAGTCCGGGACGCCGACCATGGGCGGTGTGCTGATCCTGATCGCGATCGCCGTCACCACCCTGTTGTGGGGTGACCTGACCAACAAGTACGTCTGGACGGTGCTCATCGTCGCTCTCGGCTATGGCATCGTCGGCTGGTACGACGACTGGAAGAAGGTCGTCTATCGTGATCCGAAGGGGCTGGCCAGTCGCTGGAAGTTCTTCTGGCAGTCGGTGCTCGGCGTCGGCGCCGCCTTGTTCCTAGCGTTCTCGGCCAAATCCGGGGCGCAGACCGAACTGATCGTGCCTTTCTTCAAGACCATCGCCTACCCGCTCGGGATCGTCGGCTTCATCACTCTGACCTATTTCGTGATTGTCGGCACCAGCAATGCGGTCAACTTGACCGACGGCCTCGACGGCCTGGCGATAATGCCGACGGTCATGATCGCCGGGGCTTTCGCCATTTTTGCTTACGTCACCGGCCACGCCGTCCTTGCCAAATACTTGCTGATTCCGTACGTGCCGGGGGCGGGCGAGCTGTGCATCGTGCTCGGCGCAATCGCCGGCGCCGGACTCGGTTTCCTGTGGTTCAACGCCTATCCGGCGGAAGTCTTCATGGGCGACGTCGGCGCCTTGGCGCTCGGCGCGGCCCTCGGCACCGTCGCTGTCATCATCCGCCAGGAAATCGTCCTCGTCATCATGGGGGGGGTTTTCGTCGCTGAGACCCTGTCGGTGATGCTGCAGGTCGGCTACTTCAAATACACCAAGAAGAAGTTCGGCGAGGGCCGGCGCATCCTGCGCATGGCACCGCTGCATCACCACTTCGAACAAACCGGCTGGAAGGAGACGCAGGTCGTCGTCCGCTTCTGGATAATCACGATCATGCTCGTGCTGATCGGGCTTTCTTCGCTGAAGCTGCGCTGATGGAACTCACGGGCAGACGCGTTCTGGTGGTCGGACTCGGCGAGTCCGGACTGGCGATGGCCAAATGGCTGCAGCGCCGGGGCGCGCTCGTGCGCGTCGCCGATTCGCGCGACAACCCGCCGAATCTGGGCGCGCTGGCGCGTGTCGCGCCGGCCGCCGAGGTAATCACCGGCCCCTTCGTTACAGCGACCTTTGCCGGAATCGACCTCGTCGCGCTGTCGCCGGGGGTGCCCCGAGCGACGCGACAGATTGCCGCGGTCGACGTGCAGGTAGTCTCGGAAATCGAGCTCTTTGCCGCCGGCGTCCGCGAGCAGGCTCCGGACTCGAAGATCATCGCCATCACCGGCAGCAACGGCAAGACGACGACGACGGCGCTGACCGCCCATCTGCTGAACGCTTCCGGGGTGCCGGCCATCGCTTGTGGCAACATTTCCCCGTCGGCGCTCGATGCCCTGATGGATGCGCTTGATGCCGGACGGCTGCCCGACGTGTGGGTGGTCGAACTGTCCAGCTTCCAGCTCGAAACGACGCAGCACCTGAATGCCGATGCGGCGACCGTCCTCAATGTCTCCGAGGATCACCTCGACCGTTACGACGGCAGCCTGGCGGCGTACGCCGCCGCCAAGTCGCGCATCTTCCAGGGCAAGGGGGCGATGATCCTCAACCGCAACGACGACTGGTCGATGGCCAACGGCCGCTGCGGGCGCCGGATGCTGACCTTCGGGCTCGACGCCGCGCCGCGCGCCGTCGACTACGGGGTGAGCGGCGGCGCGTTGTGCCGGGGCAGCGCGCCGCTGGTCGCGGTCGACGCCCTGAAACTGGCCGGTTTGCACAATGTCGCCAATGCGCTGGCGGCGCTGGCGCTGTGCGATGCCATCGGCGTCGCGCCCGAAGGGCTGCTCGCGCCGCTCAAGTCGTTCTCCGGCCTGCCGCACCGCGTCGAGCCGGTCGCCGAGATCGCCGGGGTCCGCTATGTCGATGACTCCAAGGGGACCAACGTCGGCGCGACGCTGGCCGCGGTCGAAGGTCTCGGGTGCAAGGTGGCCATCGTCCTCGGCGGCGACGGCAAGGGCCAGGACTTCAGCCCGCTGCTGCCGGCGCTGAAGAAGCATGGCCGGGCAGTGGCCCTGATCGGCAGCGCCGCCGGGCAGATCGAGGCGGCACTCGGCGGCTGCGGCTTGCCGCTGCGGCGGACCGGCGACATGGAGGCAGCCGTGCGCTGGTTGGCTAGCGAGGCGCGAAGCGGTGATTGCGTGCTGCTGTCACCGGCCTGCTCCAGCCTCGACATGTACCGCAACTATGCGGAACGGGCGGCCGCTTTCGTGGCGGCGGTGAGGGGTCTGTCATCATGATGCTCAACGCCCTCGACGCGCCGCGCCGGCAGTTGCCCGAGATCGACTATGCCCTGCTGTGGAGCGTCCTGGTGCTGCTGTTCGCCGGCATGGTCATGGTCTACTCGGCATCGATCGCCATTGCCGAGGGCGGCCGCATGACCGGTCATCAGCCGACCTACTACCTGATCCGCCACGCAATCTTCCTGACGATCGGGATGGCCGCCGCCGCCGCCGCATTCCAGGTGCCGATGTCGGTCTGGCAACGTTACGCGCCCGCGCTCTTCCTGATCGGCGTGGTCCTGCTCGCCATCGTCCTGATTCCGGGCGTCGGCCGCGAGGTCAATGGTGCCCGGCGCTGGCTGCCTCTGGGCATCGTGAACCTGCAGCCATCGGAACTGATGAAGCTTTTCGCCGTGCTCTATACCGCCGACTACACGGTGCGCAAGATCAATGTCATGCACGATCTGAAGCAGGCCTTCCTGCCGATGTTCGGCGCAATGGCCGTGGTCGGCATGCTGCTGCTCAAGGAGCCCGATTTCGGCGCCTTCGTCGTCATCATCGCCATTGCCATGGGCATTCTCTTCCTCGGCGGCCTCAAGGCGCGCCTGTTTGCCCTGCTCATCGTCGGGCTGCTGGCCGCGTTTGCCGTGCTGATCATCGTCTCGCCGTACCGGCGCGACCGCGTTTTCGGGTTCATGGATCCGTGGGCCGACGCCTTCGGGCGCGGCTATCAGCTTTCGCATTCGCTGATCGCCTTCGGCCGTGGTGAACTATTCGGCGTCGGCCTGGGCGCCAGCGTCGAGAAGCTGTTCTACCTGCCGGAAGCGCATACCGATTTCCTGCTCGCCGTCATCGCCGAGGAACTGGGCTTCTTCGGCGTCCTGGCAGTGATCGCGCTGTTCGCCCTGGTCGTGCAGCGCGCATTCGCCATCGGCCGCCAGAGCGTCCAGCTCGACCGCCTCTTTCCGGCGCTGGTCGCCATGGGCACCGGCATATGGATCGGCGTCCAGTCATTCATCAACATGGGCGTCAACATGGGTTTGCTGCCGACCAAGGGTCTGACCCTGCCACTGATGAGCTTCGGCGGCTCGGGCATCCTCGCCAACTGCGTCGCGCTGGCGATCCTCCTCCGGGTCGATTGGGAAAACAGGCAGCTCATGCGAGGCGGAAAACTATGACCGCGTTCGCGCTGCCTGTTTCGGCGAAGGCTAACTTGCGCAGCAAGTCAGGGGCGCAGCCCGGCCGTAGCCAAAATCGCCAATTGATGCGCGGAGGCAGGCTATGAGCAAAACCATCCTGATCATGGCTGGCGGCACGGGCGGGCATATCTTCCCGGCTCTCGCCGTTGCCGAGAAGATGCGCGGGCGCGGCTGGAATGTTTGCTGGCTGGGCAATCCCGAGGGAATGGAAGCACGCCTGGTGCCGCAACACGGGTTCGAGATGGTCGGGATCAAGTTCTCCGCGTTGCGCGGCAAGGGTCTGCTGCGCAAGCTGCTGCTGCCGTTCAACCTGTTGCGCGGCTTCTGGCAGGCTCAGAAGGCGATTCGCAAGGTCGATCCCAATGTGGTTCTCGGCATGGGCGGCTATATCACCTTCCCGGGGGGAATGATGGCATCCCTGCTGGGCAGGCCGCTGGTCCTGCATGAACAGAATTCGGTCGCGGGACTGGCCAACCGGGTCCTGGCCGGCGTCGCCGACCGGATCCTTACCGGCTTCCCGGAGGTGTTCAGGAAGGGGCTCTGGGTCGGCAACCCGGTGCGCCCCGAGATTGCGGCAGTGGCTCCGCCCGCCGAGCGCCTGGCGCAACGGACAGGCGCGCTGCGCCTGCTGGTGATCGGCGGCAGTCTCGGGGCGCAGGCGCTGAACGAGACGGTGCCGCTGGCGATGGCACTGCTTGGCGCAGACGAGCAGCCGCAGATCGTCCATCAGGCTGGCGAGAAGCATATCGAGGCGCTCAAGGCCAACTACGCCGCCGTCGGTGTCCAGGCGCACTGCGTCGCGTTCATCGAGGACATGGCCGGTGCCTACGAGTGGGCCGATCTGGTGATCTGTCGTTCAGGCGCGCTGACCGTGGCGGAACTGGCGGTAGCGGGCGTGGCGAGCATCCTGGTTCCCTTCCCGCACGCTGTCGACGATCACCAGACCGGCAATGCCAGGTTCCTGGTCAACGTCGGCGGTGCCTTCCTGCTGCCGCAGGCGGAACTGACGCCGGAGGCGATCGCATTGATCCGGAACTACAGTCGCGGTCAACTGCTGGAAATGGCTGAAAAGGCGCGCAGCCTGGCGAGGCCCGAAGCGGCGGACGAACTTGCCGAGGTCTGTGCCGAGGTGGCGAAATGAGCTACCGAGCAGGGGCCCCGCGCAGTGGGGATGCGAGCAAGGCGAATGCCGCCAGCCCTCGCGTTCCGGCAGTCGACAAACACCAGCGCGCTATCGCGAGGGCAAAATGAAGCACAAGGTCAAGCACATCCACTTTGTCGGAGTCGGCGGCTCGGGGATGAGTGGCATCGCCGAGGTCCTTGCCCACCTCGACTACACGGTAAGCGGATCCGACCTGGCCGGCAGCGCAACGACACGCCGCCTCGAGGGCGAAGGCGTCAGGGTGATCATCGGCCATGCCGCGGGAAATATCGCCGGGGCCGATGCCGTGGTCGTCTCGACGGCGGTCAAGGCCGACAACCCGGAGGTGATTGCCGCCCGTGAGCGGCAGATACCGGTCGTCCCGCGTGCCCAGATGCTGGCTGAACTGATGCGCCTGAAGCAGGGTATCGCCATCGCCGGAACCCACGGCAAGACGACCACCACCAGCCTGGTGACAAGCATCCTGGCCGAAGGCGGCATCGATCCGACCTTCGTCATCGGTGGCCGGCTGAACGCCGCCGGAGCGAACGCCCGGCTCGGGCACGGCGACTTCCTGGTGGCCGAGGCCGATGAATCGGATGCTTCCTTCCTCTTCCTGTCGCCGGTGATCTCTGTCGTCACCAACATCGACGCCGACCACATGGAAACCTACGGCCATGATTTCGAGCGGCTCAAGGGCGCCTTCGTCGATTTCCTGAACCGGTTGCCCTTCTACGGGGTCGCCGTCCTCTGTGCCGATGACGCCAACGTGCGTGCCATCATGCCGCGGCTTTCCCGGCAGGTCGTGACCTACGGCCTGGCGCCCGACTGCAACTTCTACGCCGACAACATCGCCGCAGTCGGTGGCCAGATGCGCTTCGACTGCATGCGGGTCAATGGATCGGTAACGCGCCTGCCGGTCACGCTGAATACCCCGGGGCTGCACAACGTGCTGAACGCTCTGGCCGCCATCGCCGTGGCGACCGAGGTGCAGGTACCTGACGCCGCCATCGTCAAGGCGCTCGCCGAGTTCAAGGGGGTCGGTCGCCGCTTTCAGCGTTACGGCGAGGTCGCCTTGCCGGGCGGCGGCCAGTTTACGCTGGTCGACGATTACGGCCACCATCCGGTCGAAATGGCGGCGACGCTGGCTGCGGCGCGCGGGGCGTTTCCGGGCCGCCGGCTGGTGCTGGCCTTCCAGCCGCATCGCTATACCCGCACCCGTGACTGCTTCGAGGACTTCGTCAGGGTTCTGTCCACGGTCGACGCCCTCCTGCTGGGCGAGATCTATGCCGCCGGCGAGGCGCCGATCGTCGCCGCCAACGGCCGTGGGCTGGCCCGCGCCCTGCGCGTCGCTGGCAAGGTGGAGCCAGTGTTCGTCGAGGATATCGCGGCGATGCCGCAGGCGATCCTCGATCTCGCCCGCGACGGTGATGTCGTATTGACCATGGGCGCGGGATCGATTGGTGCCGTGCCGGGCAGGTTGCTGGAGGCCAGATGAGCGAGTTCGGCAAAGTGGCAGTTCTCTTCGGCGGCACCTCTGCCGAACGCGAGGTTTCCCTCAACAGCGGGTCGCGGGTGCTGGCGGCCCTGCGCGGCCAGGGCATCGATGCCCATGCCTTCGATCCGGCCGAGCAGGCGCTCGAAGCGCTCAGGGGGTATGACCGCGCCTTCATCGCCCTGCACGGTCGCCACGGCGAGGATGGCACGATCCAGGGGGCGCTCGAGTTGATGGGCATACCCTACACCGGTCCCGGCGTGATGGCTTCCGCGCTCGCCATGGACAAGTTCCGATCCAAACTGCTGTGGCAGGCGGCAGGTCTGCCGGTGCCCGAGTATGCGTTGCTGACCGCTGCTTCCGACTTTGCCGACGTCGAGGAAGAACTCGGATTGCCGATCTTCGTCAAGCCGGCACGCGAGGGCTCGTCGATCGGCGTCAGCAAGGTCAAGGAACGGAACACGCTCCACCTCGCCTACGCCGAAGCAGCGAAGCATGATCCGCTCGTCATCGCCGAGAAGGGCGTGATGGGCGGGGAATACACGGTGGGCATCATCGGCTCCGGCGACGACATGCTTGCGTTGCCGACGATCAAGATCGAGCCGGCCACGGAGTTCTATGATTACGAGGCCAAGTACAGTCGCGACGATACCCGCTATCTCTGCCCCTGCGGGTTGCCGGCAGCCAGGGACGCGGAAATCCGCAAGGGCGCGCTCGAGGCCTTCCGCGTCATTGGCGGCCGCGGCTGGGGGCGGGTCGATTTCCTTCTCGATGAAAAGGGCAATCACTACTTCCTGGAAGTGAATACTTCCCCCGGAATGACTGACCACTCGCTGGTGCCGATGGCCGCGCGGGCGGCCGGAATGGACTACCCGACGCTGGTGCGCAGGGTGCTCGAACTGGCAGCCAACGACTGAGACCGTGAATGTGGAGCAAACCGCACCTTCTAAATGCCATTGCCGACCTGCTGATTCTGGCGGCGGCAGCGGCGCTGCTCGTGGCCGGAGCGGTATGGCTGGTGCGTGTGCCCTCGCTGCCGGTGCGCCACGTGGTGTTCACCCAGGAACTGCCGCACACGCCACGGGCGGAACTCGAGCAGGTGCTGCCGGCAGCGTTGAAGGGAAACTTTTTCAGTCTCGATCTGGAGGAGGTGCGGGGCACGCTGCAGAGGCTGCCGTGGGTGCGCAAGGTCGAGTTGCGGCGGGTGTGGCCGGCCGCCCTCGAGGTGAACATCGAGGAACACCGCCCGGTGGCGCGCTGGGGCGAGGGACGGGGCGAACTGGTCAATTCCTTTGGCGAGGTCTTCGCGGCGACGGCCCCGGCAGACGAAATGGCCGCCCTGCCTCTGCTCTACGGCCCGTCGGGGACGGCGCCGGAAGTGCTCAAGCGCTACGGGGAATTCGTCGGCAGTTTCAGGGTGCTGGGTCAGAAGCCCGTGCAGGTGACGTTGTCGCCGCGCCTGGCGTGGCAAGCGAAGCTGGAAAACGGAATGGTGGTCGAAATGGGCCGGGAGCAACCGAAGTCGCCGGTGGCGCTGCGCTTGCAGCGCTTCATCGGGGCGTTTCCGGAGACAGTGGGGAGGCGGCCGGTTCGCCCCTCGGTGGTGGATTTGCGATATCCGAATGGATTTGCGATGCGAGTCGCGGGTGAAGGCAAGGGGAAGTAGGCATATGAGCAGGGATAACAAGGACCTGATTGTCGGACTGGACATCGGAACTTCCAAGATCGTCGCGCTGGTCGCCGAGATCAACCAGGAGGGACGGCTCAACGTCATCGGCATGGGATCGCAGGATTCTCGCGGCCTCAAGAAGGGCGTCGTGGTTAACATCGAGGAAACCGTGCATGCGATCAGCCGCGTCGTGCAGGAAGTCGAGTTGATGGCCGACTGCAAAGTCAGGGATGTCTATACCGGCATTGCCGGCAGCCACATCAAGAGCTTCAACTCCAACGGCATGGTGGCGATCAAGGACAAGGAAGTCACGGCCAGCGATGTCGAGCGGGTGATCGAAACCGCCAAGGCGATGCCGATCCCGGCCGACCAGGAGATCCTGCACATCCTGACCCAGGAATTCGTCATCGACGGCCAGGACGGCATCCGCGAGCCGATCGGCATGAGCGGCATGCGCCTCGAAGTCAAGGCGCATATCGTCACCGGGGCGGTCTCGGCGGCCCAGAACATCGTCAAGTGCGTTCGCCGCTGCGGACTGGAAGTCAATGACCTGGTGCTGCAGCCGCTGTCCTCAAGCTACGCGGTGCTGTCCGAGGATGAGAAGGATCTCGGTGTCTGCCTGATCGACATTGGCGGCGGCACCACCGATCTGGCGGTGTGGACGCAGGGCGCAATTCGTCATACGTCGGTGATCCCGATCGCCGGCGACCAGGTCACCAACGACATCGCCATGGCCTTGCGCACGCCGACCCGCGAGGCCGAGGACATCAAGTGCAAGTATGGCTGTGCGCTGTCGCAACTTGCCGACCCCGGCGCGAGCATGGAGGTTGCCGGGGTCGACGACCGTCCGAGCCGCAAATTGAGCCGCCGCGCGCTGGCCGACGTGATCCAGCCGCGCGTCGAGGAACTCTACGAACTGATCCAGAACGAACTTCGTCGCGCCGGATTCGAGGAGGTGCTCTCCTCGGGCATCGTCCTCACCGGTGGCGCCAGCGTCATGCCCGGCATGGTCGAACTGGGCGAAGAGATCTTTCACATGCCGGTCCGCCTGGGCAGTCCGAAGTACACCGGCAGCCTGGCCGATGTCGTGCAGTGCCCGCGTTTCTCCACGGCTTTCGGCCTGCT
>WBZM01001919.1_pt1 | contig 18945 bp, 14 predicted proteins | sample 5204271 | NCBI WGS metagenome assembly WBZM01 (sample SAMN12344346, study PRJNA552823) | activated sludge metagenome | biome: Activated sludge suspended growth; feature: Nitrification reactor; material: Wastewater; isolation source: activated sludge from nitrification reactor of wastewater...
AGACTGCTCGATGATCTTCCAGCCGAGCGACTGCACGGCGCGCAGCACGAGCTGAAAGGCTTCGTCGCCTTCCAGCTCGAGCAGGATCGGCTGCACGCCGGGATAGGCGGCGCGCTGGGACTGGCGCTCGCCGGGCGCGCGCGCGCGTGGATTGCGGCCGCCGCGCGCCTCGGTTGCGACGCGAGACAACGAGAATTGCGGGGGATCGGCGATGTCTGTGCTGATGTCGTTGAGGACGGGCAGTCGAAGAGACTGCAGCGCCAGATAGCCGGGCCAGGCCAGCAGCGCGAGCGCCAGGGCGACGCCGGCAAGCGCATAGGATACGCCAAGCCGGCCGGTCCGCCAGATGATGGCCGCCGCCGTTCCCGCGAGCAGCAGCGCGATGCAGTCGATGAGGATCGCGGAGCCGAAGACGGCGAGCCCCGCCGGCACGTCGACGAGCTGGAAGCGCGTGACCGCGACCGCGACCGCGGCCACCGCGAGCGCGAAGACCGACAGCCGCAGGCTCCACACGGCCGCCTGCGACAGGGGCTCCTCGACGATCAGGCGCCGCATCGCGTCTCCATCGATTCAGATCGCGCCGGCGCCGCTTCTCACGCCGACGGCAGCTTGTACGCCTTGAACTCCTCGCGCAGCTTCAGCTTGTTGATCTTGCCGGTCGCCGTATGCGGGATTTCGCTGACGAATTGCACATCGTCCGGCATCCACCACTTGGCGATCTTGCCGTCCATGTACTTGAGGATGGCGTCGCGGTCGGGGGTCTTGCCTTCCTTGGCGACGACGACCAGAAGCGGACGCTCGTCCCATTTGGGATGCACCACGCCGATGACCGCCGCCTCCGCCACCTCGGGGTGGCCGACCGCGATGTTCTCGAGATCGATCGAGGAAATCCACTCGCCGCCGGACTTGATGACGTCCTTGGCGCGGTCGGTGATCTGCATGTAGCCGTTCGGGTCGATGGTGGCGACGTCGCCCGTGTCGAAGAAGCCTTCCTCGTCGAGGATCTCCTCGTCCTCGCGCTTGAAGTAGCGACGCGCGATCGCCGGTCCCTTCACCTTGAGGCGGCCGAATTTCACGCCGTCCCACGGCAGGCGGTTGTTCTCGTCGTCGGTGATCTTCATCTCGACGGCGAAGATCGCGTGGCCCTGCTTGGCCTTCAGCGCCATCATCTGATCTTCCGGGAGGTCGCGCAGCCACGGCTTGATCGCGCCGATCGTGCCGATCGGGCTCATCTCCGTCATGCCCCAGGCATGATTCACGGTCACGCCGCGCTTCTCGAAATACTGGATCATCGAGGGCGGGCAGGCGGAGCCGCCGATCGCCACGCGATTCAGCGTGGTCAGTTCGCCGCCGGTCGCCTGCATGTGCTGCATCAGCATCAGCCAGACGGTCGGCACGGCCGCCGAGAACGTCACCTTCTCGGTTTCCAGCAGCTCATAGACCGACGCGCCGTCGAGCTTGGCGCCGGGCATGACCAGCTTGGAGCCGGCAAGCGGCGCGGCGAAGGCCAGCGCCCAGGCGTTGGCGTGGAACATCGGCACGATCGGCAGGATCGAATCGGCGGAAGAGGCGCCGAACGTGTCCTTCATGCACGCCTGCAAAGCGTGCAGCACGTTGGAGCGGTGCGAATAGAGCACGCCCTTCGGGTCGCCCGTCGTGCCGGAGGTGTAGCAGAGCCCGGCGGCGGTATTCTCGTCGAAATCCGCCCACTGGAAATTGCCGTCGACCTCGGCGATCCAGTCCTCGTAGGCGACGGCGTTCTTCAGCTTGGTCGCCGGCATATGCGCCTTGTCGGTGAGGATGACGTAGCGCTCGATGCTCGGAACCTTGTCGGCGACCGCCTCCATCAGCGGCACGAAGGTCAGGTCGAGCATCATCACGCGGTCCTGAGCATGATTGACGATCCAGGCGATCTGCTCGGGGAAGAGGCGCGGATTGACGGTGTGATAGACCGCGCCGATGCCGGTGATGCCGTACCAGGATTCCAGATGGCGCCAGGTGTTCCACGCGAGCGTGGCGACGCGGTCGCCGAGCTTGATCCCGTCCCGGGAAAGCGCCTGGGCGACGCGCAGCGCGCGGTCGCGGATCTGGCGGTAGTTCGTGCGATGAATCGGGCCCTCGATCGAGCGCGTGACGACCTCGACGTTGCCGAATTGCGAAGCAGCGTGATCGATGACCTTGTGCTGCAGCAGCGGCCAGTTCTGCATCAAACCGAGCATTCTCGTCCTCCCGACAAACATCATCCCATGGCCGCGGGCGCGCGCGGCGCGCCACGGCGATGTGATGCTTCTACAAGAGGCTGCGGCCAGAATCCAAGGGCGAAGGCGCGGTCCCGGGGCTGTCTTGCCGTGAGGGGAGCAAGTATCTAGCCTCGGACAGAGGGAATCGCTGGAGCGGTCCGAAATTGACTGACGCATCTCGGGTCTGGTTCCGGTTCGTTCGGCTGGAAACCAGGATTAGGCTGGCGGTGACGAACCGGCTGAAGTCGGTAGGCCTGTCCATCGCGCAATGCGACGTGCTGACGACGCTCACCGAACGCGAGGGCATCAGCCAGCAGGACCTGGCCGAGCGTCTCTACGTTACCAAGGGCAATATTTCCGGCCTGATCGACCGGCTGGCGGCCGCCGGCTTCGTGGAGCGGCGCACGATCGCCAGCGACCGGCGCTCCCACGCCATTTTCCTGACCCCGGCGGGGCGGATCGCCGCACAGAAAGGCATCGAGGCGCAACAGGGCTTCGTCGACGAGACGCTCGGCCGGATGCCGCCCGCCGAACTTGCGGAATTCGAGCGGCTTCTCGTCGCCTCCCGCGATCTGGTGCGGGCGAGCGAGACCTCCCAGGGCGCGCCCAGGAAGGCCAAGAGGGCCTGAGCGTCTGGCCCGTAGTTCATCACCCTGAGGAGCCGCGCAGCGGCGTCTCGAAGGGTGGCGGGGATACGCAACTCGGGATCGTGCTTCGAGACGCCTGCTGCGCCGGCTCCTCAGCATGGGGGCGCGGGTGCGTGGCGAATTTCGGGTTCAGGCTCGGGGGCGCCGGAACCGCGCGGCGGCGCGGCGCGTTGGGACTGCAACGATAACGCTTGCGGGAGGCCCCATGCGACGCGCCGTGCTTCTGGGCGCAGCCATCGCGCTGCAAATCGCGCCCGTTCTGGCTGAGGAGCCGGGTCGCAAGGGCCAGGTCTCCCCCTTCACGCTCATGAGCCGCGAGCCGCCCGCGCCGCCGCCGCGTCCTGAAGACCTCCTGTCCTACGCGCCGGACGCGCCTGCCCGCGACATCTCCCTGCCGAAAGCGGAGGCCGACGCAGCCTGCGCGAGCCTGCTTGCCGACGCCAATATTGTGACCGCAACCAGACCGGCCGTTTCGGGCGAAGGCGGATGCGGGATAGCCGCGCCGGTCTCCCTGCTGGCGGTCATTCTCCCCGACAAGCGCCGCGTCGAGATTTCGCCGGCTCCCCTCATGCGCTGCGATCTTGCGGCGCGGGTCGGGGCCTTCATCCGCGAGACGGTGGCGCCGGCGACCGAGGCGTACGGCCGACGCATCAAGCGCATCGTCACGGCGGACAGTTACGATTGCCGGAGCCGCAACCGCCAGGCCGGCGCGAAGCTCAGCGAACATGCGACCGGCGACGCAATCGATCTTTCGGCCATAGAATTCGTCGACGGCGGCGTGGTCCGGCTGGCTGACAAGTCAAACGACCCTGCGGTTGCGGCGGCGCTGAAAGACAGCGCCTGCGCGCGCTTCTCGACGGTGCTCGGGCCGGGTTCGGACGGCTATCACGAGGACCACGTGCACCTGGACCTCGCGCAGCGCCACAATGGCTACAAGATCTGCCAGTGGTCCCTGCGCTAGCGCGGGATCGCCACGCCGCTTCGGCAGAAATCGCGTTGCGGTTTCACCGGGACAGCCTCGCGACGACGGCGCAGTTTCCGTCAGAGCCGCCTTGCTCTGGTTCAGCGCGGATCGACCGGCTTCAGCGTATCCAGTCCCAAAATCTTCTCCAGCGCGCGGGCGCCGGCGATCGCCTTGCCGTCCTCGTTGGTCGGCGCGATCACCTGCAGGCCGACGGGCAGCCCTTCCCCTGTGAAGCCGCAGGGCAGCGAGATCGCCGGCACGCCGCAGAGCGTCGGACCGTAGGCGATCGACAGCCACTCGATGTAGTTCGGATATTCGTAGCCGTCGCAATGCGTGAGATAGCGCTGCTCCACCGGGAAAGCGGCGACGACGGTCGCGGGACACAGCAGCAGGTCGTAATCGCGCAGGAAGGCGTCCATGCGCATGGCGAGCTGCGTGCGGTGGCGTTCGGCCCGCGCGATCTGGTCGGCCGTGAGATTCAACCCGTCCTCGACGTTCCAGATGATGTCTTCCTTGAACTTGTCGCGATGCTGGAGAACCAGCGGGCCGAGCGCCGTCGCAAAGTTGCGCGCGCGAAGAACGCGGAAACATTCGTGCGCGCCGGAGAGATCGGGCGAGGCTTCCTCGACCTTCACGCCGGCTTCGGCAAAACGTTCGGCCGCCTTGCGCGTGATTTCGGCGATCTCGGGATCTACCGGCGTAATGCCGAGATTGCGCGACCAGGCGACGCGCTTGGGCAGCCAGCCTCCCCGCGCCGACGACAGGAAGGATTGCGCGGGCCTCGGCTTCGACAGCATGTCGCGCCGGTCCTCGCCGGCCATGGCGTCGAACAGCAGAGCCAGATCCTCGACCGTGCGCGCCATCGGCCCCTGCACGCCGAGCGTCTGGTCGACGATGGCGCGATTGTTGGAGGCGACGCGGCCGGGCGTCGGCCGCATGCCGACGATGCCGCAGAAGCTCGCGGGATTGCGCAGCGAGCCGCCCATGTCCGAGCCATGAGCGAGCCAGGCCGTGCCGGACGCAAGCGCCGCCGCCGCGCCGCCGGACGAGCCGGCGGAGGTGCGCGAGGTGTCCCACGGGTTCCGGGTGATGCCGAAGACCGGATTGAACGTGTTGCCGCCCGCGCCGAATTCCGGCGTATTCGACTTGGCGTAGACGACGCCGCCTTCGGCCTCGAGCTTGTCGACGAGAATGTCCGAGGAGTCAGGCACGAAATCCGCAAACAGCGGCGAGCCCGACGTCGAGCGCACGCCCTTGACCCAGGAAAGGTCCTTGATCGGCACGGGCAGGCCGGCGAGCAGGCCGCGCTCGGCGGCCGGCTTTTTCATCAGCGCGTCGGCGTGGGCGCGGGCGCGGTCGAAACACAGGATCGGCAGCGCGTTGACCTTGCTTTCGACCTTCGCGATTCGCGCCTCCAGCGCGTCGAGACAATCGTGCGGCGAGATTTCTCCGGCGCGCAGCCGCGCGACAAGAGCATTGGCGCTTTGCGAAATCAGATCCTGGTGCGACATGAGCGTTCCCACTGGCGCGTCGTCTGCGCGCCTTCGCCGGCATTTGTCGCAGGCGACCGTGACCTCGGCAAGACGCCGGATTCGGATGCGTCGCGCTTGATAGCCGACGCGCCGGCTCTAGTTCGAGCTTCGGGCCGGCGGTCGGGCGCCGCCTCGAGGGGAGGATCACGAAATGAAGGCTCTGGGCTTCATAGCCGTTGCGGGACTTCTGGTTGCGCAAGCGCAAGCCGCGTCCGCAGGAAACATCAATCCGATGAACCAGCGCTACAACGCGAAATCCTACGGCAATCGCGCCACCCTGCGGCAGGAGCAGAACAAGCCGCCGCAGCGCCAGCCGCGTCAGCAGCAGCAGCAGGGCGGCGGCAGCCAATATTGATCGACTTGCGCCGAGCGGCTTTGTCGCGTCCGGCATTTGTGCTTTCAGAAGCGCTCCACGTCTGCGACCGGACCGCTTCATGACCTTCGACGTCTCCACGCCGCTGTTCTTCTTTCGACACGGCGAAACCTTCTACAACGCCGAAGGCCGCATTCAGGGCCAGCTCGACACGCCCCTGTCGCCGCTCGGCCGCGCGCAGGCCGCGGAATCCGGCCGACTGCTGGGCGCTACGCTGGCGGCCGATGGCCTCGCGACGCAAGCGCTGGGCTGGTTTGCCTCGCCGCTTGCGCGCGCCGCCGAGACGATGGAGCTGGCGCGCGGCGCTCTCGGCCTGCCCGGCGAGGATTTCGCCCGCGACAAGCGGTTGATGGAGCTCTCTTTCGGCCGATGGCAGGACCATACCTGGGCGGAAATCGGCGTCCGCTTTCCCGGAGCGGTCGCGGCGCGAAAAGCTAATTTCTGGAACTTCCGTCCCCCGGATGGCGAAAGCTATGCCGATCTGGCCGCGCGCGTCGCCTCGTTTCTCGACGGCTTGTCCGGCCCGGCGGTCGTGGCCGCGCACGGCGGAGTCGCCCGGGCGCTGATGACCTTGATCGGCGGCGTAAAGCCGGAGGATACGCGCGGCATGCCCGTTCATCAGGGCCGGCTTCTGGTGTTTTCGGGCGGCCGCGGATGCTGGACCTGACCGGGATGTGACTTGCGTTCATTGACCGTTCAGTCGCAGCGCGGGATAGGACCGTCCTGCGACTTGTGCTAAGGCGGAGCCAAGCAAGAACGGCGCGGCGGAGGATCCGATCGCCTGTTTTTTTGGGGCAAGAGACAGCTCGCGCGACAGGGCCACAGGCGTAACCAACGATCAGCCGGACCGGATGAACGAGACCGACACAACCTTGGCGGACGTATCCGCCGGCGCCGCGCCGAGCGATCCCGTTCCGACGCCGGCAGCGCCCGTCAAATCCGTGCTGATCGGCCGCATCGCGCCCGAGCATCTGCGCGACGAGCTGCTCGCCGAGATTTTCGCCGACACCGTCCGGCATCGACCGCATCACGCCGCGCTCGAGACGCTGGAGCGCATCTACAATTATGCGGAGGTCGATACGCTCGCGACTGCAATCGCGCGCGCGCTGCTCGCGCGCGGCGTGCGTCCCGGCGACGTCGTCGGCCTGTGGATGGCGCGCGGGCCGGAACTGCTCATTGCGCAGATCGCCATCGCCAAGACCGGCGCCGCGTGGTTGCCGTTCGACGCCGACGCCCCCGTCGATCGCATTTCCGTCTGCCTGAACGACGCAGAAGCCAAGGGCCTGCTGACGTCGGCCGAATTCGCGCTGAAGGCGGAAGGGCACATGCCCTGCCCGGTCCTCGTCGACGACGCCATCGTCGACCCCACGGACAATCGCGAAGTCGACCCTCGCGCGCTCGGCGCGACGCCCGATCATCCCGCGTACATGATCTACACCTCCGGCTCGACCGGCGTGCCGAAAGGCATCGTCATCACCGGCCGCAACATCTGCCATTACCTGCGCTCGGCCAACGAACTCTACGGCGTCGCTGCGAGCGACATCGTGTTCCAGGGCGCCTCCGTCGCCTTCGACCTGTCGATGGAGGAAATCTGGATTCCCTATCTCGTCGGCGCGACCCTGTTCGTCGCGACGCCGCAGATCATGGGCGAGGCCGACAAGCTGCCCGACATTCTCGACGACGCCGGCGTCACCGTGCTCGACACGGTCCCCACCCTGCTCGCTATGCTGCCGAAGGACGCGCCGAAGCTGCGCATCATCATTCTCGGCGGCGAAGCCTGCCCGCCTGCGATCGCGGCGCGCTGGTGCAAGCCCGGCCGCTCCATCTTCAATTCCTACGGGCCGACCGAAGCAACCGTGGTCGCCACCGCCGCCGTCGTCGAGCCCGACAAGCCCGTGACCATCGGCGGACCGATCCCGAACTACACGGCCTATGTCTGCGACGACATGCTGAACCTGCTCGATCGCGGCATCGAGGGCGAATTGCTGATCGGCGGCCCGGGCGTCGCCAAGGGTTACCTGAAGCGCGACGAGCTGACGGCGGAGAAATTCGTCGCCAATCCCTTCGCCTCCGCCGCCAGCGACCCGATCCTGTACCGTTCCGGCGACGCCGTGGTGATGGACGAGGCGGGCGCCATCAATTTCCGCGGCCGCATCGACGATCAGGTGAAAATCCGCGGCTTTCGCGTCGAGCTCGGCGAGATCGAGGCGAAGCTGACCGATCTTGCGGGCGTGTCGCAGGCCGCGGTCATCCTACGCGCGGTCGACGGCATCGACGACCTCGTCGCATTCCTCACGCCGAACAAGGGCGCCGAACTCGACGCCCGGCAAATGCGCAGCGAGCTGCGCGCCAATCTGCCGCCCTACATGGTGCCCGGCCGCTACGAAATTCTCGACACGCTGCCGAAGCTGCCGTCGGGCAAGGTCAACCGCAACCTGCTCAAGAAGGCGGAGCTGAAGGCCGCCGCCCCCGTCGAGGAGCAGGAGGAGCCGCGCACGCAGACGGAAGCTGCGCTGCTGGAGGCCGCCAAGCGCACGCTGCCGCCGCAGGCCATGCCGTTCGACGCGGACTTCTTCACCGACCTCGGCGGCCATTCGCTGCTGGCGGCGCGGTTCGTCTCCGCCGTGCGCGAGACGCCGCGGCTCGCCTCGATCACGCTGCAGGACGTCTACAACCTGCGCTCGCTGCGCGCGATCTCGGCGCATCTTGACGGCAAGGCGGACACGGCGGGCGAAGCGCGCGACCTTTCCTTCGAGCCGCCGCCCTTCCTGCGGCGCTTCCTGTGCGGTCTCGCGCAGGCGATCGCGCTGCCCTTCATCCTCGGCCTGATGACCGCGCAATGGCTCGGCGTGTTCGTCAGCTACATGCTGCTCACCGATCCCGACGCCAGCCTGCTGTCGGAAATCGTCGCGCTGCTCGGCGTCTATCTCTGCATCAATCTCGCGACGATCCTCATATCCATCGCCGCGAAATGGCTGCTGCTCGGGCGCACGAAGCCCGGGCGCTATCCCTTGTGGGGGTCGTACTACTTCCGCTGGTGGCTGGCGCAGCACCTGATGGCGCTCTGCCATATCAAATGGTTCCAGGCTTCGCCGATCATGCGCCTCTATCTCTCGGCGATGGGCGCGAAGATCGGCGAAGACGCGCTCATCAGCGAGGTGGAAGCCGGCGCGATCGATCTCGTGACCATCGGCGCGGGCGCCTCGCTCGGCACGAAGCTGAAGCTCGCCAATGCGCGCGTCGTCGGCAACGAACTCATCATCGGCCGCATCGATATCGGCGCGGACGCCTATGTCGGCACGTCCTGCGTGATCGAGGAAGGCTGCGTCATCGGCCAGGGCGCGGAGCTGAAGGACCTGACCTCCGTTCCCGCCGGCACGCAGATCGGCGCGCACGAAATCTGGGACGGCTCACCCGCGCGAAAAGTCGGCCATGTCGACGAGAGCGAACTGCCGGCGCCGGCGACGACGACGCCCGGGCGACGCGCGCTGCACACGTTCCTCTACACCGTGCTGCTGCTGGTGATCCCGCCGCTCGGCCTGCTGCCGATCTTCCCCGCGTTCTGGGTGTTCGACCGGATGGATTCCTGGCTCGACATCCTCGACCGCACCTATTACCTCGCCGCCATTCCGCTGTTCGCCTGGCCGACGTCGTTCGCGCTCGTCATTCTTACGGTCGGCTTCATCGCGGTCGTGCGCTGGGCGATCCTGCCGCGCGTGAAGGAAGGCGTCTATTCCGTCCATTCATGGTTCTACCTGCGCAAATGGGCGGTGGCGCTGGCGACCGAGGTGACGCTGGAGACGCTGTCGTCGCTGTTCGCCACCGTCTACATGCGCACGTGGTATCGCCTGATGGGCGCGGGCATCGGCAAGGATTCGGAAATCTCGACCAACCTGTCGGGCCGCTACGACATCGTCGACATCGGCGACAAGTGCTTCATCGCCGACGAGGTCGTGCTCGGCGACGAGGACATCCGGCGCGGCTGGATGACGCTGGCGAGCGTGAAGACGGGGTCGCGCGTCTTCGTCGGCAACGACGGCGTGGTGCCGCCCGGCGCGAATATTCCGACCGGCGCGCTGATCGGCATCAAGTCGAAGCCGCCTGCCAACGAGCTCATGTCGGAGGGCGACACCTGGTTCGGCTCGCCGCCGATCAAGCTGCCGGTGCGGCAGAAATTCGACGGCGGCGGCGCCAACTGGACCTACGAGCCGCCGTGGTGGAAGAAATTCATGCGCGCGACCTTCGAGGCCGTGCATATCTCGCTGCCGACGATGCTCTACATCACCTTCGGCACCTGGGCGGTGCAATGGTTCGGCCAGACGATCCTCGACCGTCACTACGGCGCGTTCCTGTTCTATTTCATCGTTTCCTCCGTCATCATCTCCATGGCGATGACGGGGGTCGTAATCGGCATCAAATGGGCGACCATGGGCCGCTACCAGCCGCAGGTGCAGCCGATGTGGTCCTTCTGGGCCATGCGCACGGAAGCCGTCGCCGTCATGTACTGGGGCCTTGCGGGCAGGGTATTTTTGGACCATCTGCGCGGCACGCCGTTCCTGCCGTGGACGCTGCGCCTGTTCGGCGCGAAGATCGGCAAGGGCGTCTACATGGACATGACCGACATCACCGAATTCGATTGCGTGACGGTCGGCGATTTCTGCGCGCTGAACTCGCTGTGCGCCCTGCAGACGCATCTTTACGAAGACCGCGTGATGAAGGTCGGCCGCGTCAATCTCGGCCGGGGCGTCACCGTCGGCGCGGGCTCGACCGTGCTTTACGACACGCAGGTCGGCGATTACGCGCAGCTCGGTCCGCTGACGCTGGTGATGAAGGGCGAATCCATCCCGACGAATTCCGAATGGATCGGGGCGCCCGCCGAACCGCGCGCGCGGGAGAAAATGCAGGCTGCAACAGCGGCTTAGCCGACACTTCCTGACATTCGTCAAAACTGTTGAGGCCGATCAAGGCGCGCAAATGCGCGCTCCGCCAGTCTTCACGATCGAATTTTGTCGGGAGGCTGACGGATGACGCACGAAGAAATTAAGCAAGATCCTGGCGCCGTGGCCGTCGAGCCGGTTGTCGCGAAGGGCGACAAGACCAAAGACAGCAAGTCCAAGGACAAGCCGGGCAAGGCCGAGCACGCGAACGATGCGCCGAAAGAGCACATGTCCGTCGGGGCGATGCGTCACGATCCGATCCTGATCCGCAAGCTCTTCGAAAGCGGCGAATATCCCTACGCACAGCGCATGCGCGTGAAGCCGTACGAAGAGCACATGATCGCGCTCCAGCAGGAGTTGCTGAAGGCGCAGCGCTGGATCGAGGAGACCGGCGAGAAGATCATAATCCTGTTCGAAGGCCGCGACGCGGCCGGCAAGGGCGGCACGATCAAGCGCTTCATGGAGCACATGAACCCGCGCACCGCGCGCGTCGTCGCCCTGCAGAAGCCGACCGAGCGGGAGAAGACGCAGTGGTTCTTCCAGCGTTACATCCAGCAGTTTCCCGCCGCCGGCGAACTCTGCCTGTTCGACCGTTCCTGGTACAATCGCGCGGGCGTCGAGCGCGTCATGGGCTTCTGCACGCCGTCGGAATATCTCGAGTTCATGCGCCAGTGCCCGGAGATCGAGCGCATGATCGTGCGCTCCGGCATCCGCCTCTTCAAATTCTGGTTCTCGGTGTCGCGCGAGGAGCAGCGCCGCCGTTTCGAGTCGCGCGAACACGATCCGCTGAAGCAGTGGAAGCTATCGCCGATCGACCGCGCGTCGCTCGACAAGTGGGACGATTACACGGAAGCCAAGGAAGCCATGTTCTTCTACACGGACACGGCCGACGCCCCCTGGACGATCGTGAAATCGGACGACAAGAAGCGCGCGCGCGTGAATTGCATGACGCATTTCCTGTCGTCCCTGCCCTATCCCAACAAGGATCATTCGATCGTGCGCACGCCCGATCCGTTGATCGTCGGAACGACGGAGCATGTGATCGGGCACGACAGCCATATTCTCGGCAAGACCGTGCATCCGGAGTTGAAGCGCGGCTAGGCCCCAGCGGCGCCCAGATGAAGACCGTCATTGCGAGGAGCGAAGCGACGAGGCAATCCATCCCTACGAACTGATCCAGGGGATGGATTGCTTCGCTTTCAGACGAAGTCCGCAACAGCGGACTTCTGTCGGCTCGCAATGACGGCGGAGCGGCAGTCGATTACGCCGCGCCGGCGTGGTCGGGCGTGCGATAAAGCCGCTCCGGCACCTGCGCAAGCACGGAGGGTTCGAGCTGCGGTCCGAGCCCATAGAATTTCTGGAAGCTCATGATGAGCGGGCGCCAGAGATCCGGATCGACACGGTCGCTCTCGCCGTTCATCAAGATGCTCTCGTGGATGTGCGCGCGCAACACGCGCAGTTCGAAGCAATGCGCGCCGCCCGGCCAGTCGCGCACCGCCATCTGGTGCGTGGCCTCGAGTTTCGCCTCCAGTTGCACCGGGCATTCGCGGACGCGCGGGGCGGCGACGATTTCGCTTTCGTCAGGCGTCAGCCCCGCGCGTGCGAACTTGTCGGCGCAATGAACGTAGCCGCGCGTCGCCTTGCCGGCCGGCACGGGATTCGTGCCCGTGGTCAGGGCGAGACGATTGACAGCGGCGGTCATGCCGTCGTCGGGCAGGTTGAGCACGCATTCGCCGGAACGCAGAATGTTTTCGGTCGTCTTCGATGTTGCGGCGAGCCCGATCATGCAGCGCCAGCCGAGCCAGAAGATCGACGACATCGGCGCGAGATTGGCAGAGCCGTCGGCGTTCAGCGACGAGACGATCACGACGGGCGTGCCGAAATAGAGAATGCCGGGGTTTTGCTGGCGATGCATCGTAATCTCCGTGAGAATGACGATGCATCGATAGCCTGGGCTTCAGAGCGCGGCCCACCCGTTTCCTGCTGCGCTATTTCCGGTAGTCGATGCGATAGATCGCGCCCGCGTAATCGTCGGAAACCAGCAGCGCGCCGTCCTTGTCCTGCAGCACGTCCACCGGCCGCCCGATATAGCTGCGCGCGCCCTGCAGGAAGCCGGACGCGAAGACCTCTTCCTTTTCGAACTTGCCATCCGCCGTCGCGACCACGCGCACGATGCGGCCGCCGCTGAAGACGGCGCGGTTCCACGAGCCGTGCTCGGCGATGAAGATCGAGTCGCGGTAGTCGGCCGGGAATTGCGCGCCGGTGTAGAATTTCATGCCGAGCGGCGCGACATGAGCGCCGATGTTGGCGACGGGCGGAACGAACTCGCTGCACGCGTGGCCGGCCGAGAATTTCAGGTCGGGCGTGTCGCCCTGATGGCAATAGGGAAAGCCGTAGTCGGCGCCCTCCCTGGCGATCATGTTCAGCTTGTCGGCGGGCATGTCGTCGCCCATCCAGTCGCGCGCATTCTCCGAAAACCAGAAGCGGCCCGAGCGTGGATCGAAATCGCCGCCGACCGTGTTGCGCACGCCGCGCGCAATCGTTTCGGCTTTTCCGGTCGCAGGGTCGAGGCGGCGAACCTCGCCCGTTCCTTTTGGCAGGTCGCAGATGTTGCAGGGCGCGCCGACGCCGAATGTGAGGCGGCCATCCTTGTCGAGCGTCAGATATTTCCAGCCGTGATGCCGGCTCGATGGCAGATCGTCGTAGACGATCTTCGGCTGCGGCATCCGGGCGAGGTTCTCCTCGACGCCGTCGTAGCGCAGGATGCGGTTGACGGCCGCGACATAGAGCGCGCCGTCGCGGAAGGCGAGCCCGGTCGGCATGGACAGCCCGGTCAGGATCGTCTTCACGACGCGCCTGCCGCCCTGCTCCGTCACCGCATAGACGGCGCCCGCGTCGAACGAGCCGACAAACAGCACGCCCTTGTCGCCCCACGCCATCTGGCGGGCCTCGGGCAGGCCCGAGGCGTAAACGCTGATGGTAAAGCCTGGCGGCAGCTTGATCTTCTTGAGGTTCTCGAGAAGCCGCGGCTCGGGCGTCGCGTCGCGCGCGAGGGCGCCGGGCGCCGGCAGGGCGAGGGCGGCGAAGGCGGCCAGCAGGATCATGCGCATCGGCGTCTCCGGGGTACGGCTTTAGCTAGCGCGGGTTCGCACTCGCGCCAGCCGATTTGACGGGGCCGACAAAGCGCGACACAAGCGTCCCATGTCGCGCACGGCGCGACGCAGGGACTAACATGTCGCACAATAGCTTCGGTCATCTCTTCCGCGTCACGACCTTCGGCGAAAGCCACGGGCCGGCGCTGGGTTGCGTGGTCGACGGCTGCCCGCCGATGATCCCGCTCGAGGCGGCCGAGATCCAGGCGTTTCTCGACAAGAGGCGGCCCGGCCAGTCGCGCTTCACCACGCAACGGCAGGAGCCGGACGCGGTGGAAATCCTGTCGGGCGTGTTCGTCGATGAAGCCACGGGCAGGCAGGTGACGACGGGAACGCCGATCACGCTCCTCATCAAGAACGTCGACCAGCGCTCGAAGGATTATTCGGACATCAAGGACAAGTTCCGTCCGGGCCATGCCGATTTCACCTACGAGGCGAAATACGGCATTCGCGATTATCGCGGCGGCGGGCGCTCGTCGGCGCGCGAAACGGCGGCGCGCGTGGCGGCCGGCGCCATCGCGCGCAAGGTCGTGGCGGGCGTGACGATCCGCGGCGCGCTGGTGCAGGTCGGCCCGCACAGGATCGACCGCGCGCGCTGGGACTGGGACGAGATCGCGCGCAATCCCTTCTTCTGCCCCGACCCTGTCGCCGCGCAGGAATGGGAAAAATATCTCGACGGCATCCGCAAGGCCGGCTCCTCGATCGGCGCGGTGATCGAAATCGTCGCAGACGGCGTTCCCGCCGGCTGGGGCGCGCCGATCTACGCGAAACTGGATTCCGAGATCGCCGGCGCGTTGATGACCATCAATGCGGTGAAGGGCGTGGAGATCGGCGCGGGCTTCGCCTCCGCCGAACTCACCGGCGAAGAGAACGCCGACGAAATGCGCATGGGCAACGACGGCAAGCCGCTGTTCCTGTCGAACAACGCCGGCGGCATTCTCGGCGGCCTGTCGACGGGCCAGCCGGTCGTCGCGCGCTTCGCCGTCAAGCCGACCTCCTCCATCCTGACCCCGCGCCGCACCATCGACCGCGCGGGGCACGAGGCGGAAATCCTGACCAAGGGCCGCCACGACCCCTGCGTCGGCATCCGCGCCGTGCCTGTCGGCGAGGCCATGGTCGCCTGCGTGCTGGCGGATCAGTTTCTTCGCCATCGCGGCCAGGTGGGATAGGCCGTGTCCGCATCCAGCGGACGATATGGGTTTGCCGGAAAAGTTGACATCGCAATATTGTGATGACAACGTCAGGGCGGATCGGGCCGAAGAGCCCGACGCCTGAGGAAACCATCCGGCACGGCCGGCACTGACGACCCCCGACGGCTGCAACGCGACGACGCCGCGCGTCCGCGCGCGCCGACGACGCAGAGGAGGAGCGCATGAAGAGGCACACAAAGGGTTTCGCCGCATTGGCCTGCATCGGTCTGGCGACAACGCCCGCGGCGGCGGAGATTTCCGACGGCGTCGTGCGCATCGGCGTGCTCAACGACACCTCGGGCGTGTTCCAGGACTACAACGGTCCGGGCTCGATCGAAGCCGCCAAGATGGCGGCCGAGGATTTCGCGGGCGGCGGCAAGGGCCTCAAGGTCGAGATCGTCTCGGGCGATCACCAGAACAAGCCGGACGTGGGAACGGCCATCGTGCGCCGTTGGCTCGACGTGGAAAAGGTCGACGCCATAGTCGACCTGCCGAATTCCGGCGTCGCGCTCGCCGTCAACACCATCGTGCGCGACACGCCGATGACCATGCTGGCGTCGAGCACGGCCTCGTCCGACCTGACGGGCAAGGCCTGCTCGCCCAATCTCGTGCAATGGGTGACCGACGCCTGGGCGATCTCGCATTCGACCTCCGGCGCCATGCTCGAGCGCGGCGGCGACAGTTGGTATTTCGTGACGGTCAATTACGCGCTCGGCAATTCCATCGAGGCCGACGCCACCGCCTATATCCAGTCGAAGGGCGGCAAGGTTCTGGGCTCGAGCAAGCATCCGCTCGGCGCTTCGGACTTCTCGTCGTTCCTCCTGCAGGCGCAGGCGTCGAAAGCGAAAGTCATCGGGCTGGCCAACGCCGGCCCCGACACGGCGAACGCGATGAAGCAGGCGGCCGAGTTCAACATGCGCGCGCAGGGACAGTCGCTCGTCGCCTTCCTGATGTTCGTCAACGACGTGCACGCCATGGGCTTGAAGACCGGCCAGGGCCTGCTGCTGACCGAAGCCTTCTACTGGGACATGAACGACGACACGCGCGCCTTCGCGAAGAAGTTCGCCGCGCGCATGGGCGGCAAGATGCCGAGCGCCAATCAAGCCGGCGTCTATTCCTCCACGCTCGCCTATCTGAAGGCGGTCGCCGCGGCCGGCAGCGACAATGCGAAGGACGTCGTGCCGCAGATGAAGAAGGCGCCGTTCAAGGATCCGCTGTTCGGCGACATGAGCGTGCGCGCCGACGGCCGCGCGGTTCACGCCATGCATCTCTTCCAGGTGAAGACGCCGGAAGAGAGCAAGTATCCTTACGACTACTACAAGCTCGTCAAGACGATCCCCGGCGAACAGGCGTTCCGGCCGATGGCCGAGGGCGGCTGCGCCCTCGTAAAGTGAGGGAAGCGATCATGAACGCCGCCACGCAGACAAGAGCGTCCGCGCCGGTTCTCGCCATCGATCCGTTCGCGCGCGAGTTCATGGACGACCCCTATCCGCATTTCGAAGCGATGCGCGAGGCGGGGCCGGTCCTGTGGTCGCCGAAATACGAATGCTATGTCGTCGCGCGGCACGCCGACGTGCAGCGCGTGCTCAGCGAGTGGCAGACATTCTCGTCGGCCGCCGGCGTCGGCCTCGCCAATTTCAAGAAGGAGACGCCGTGGCGGCCGCCGAGCATCGTGCTCGAAGCCGATCCGCCGCTGCACACGCGCACGCGCACCGTGCTGGCGCGCACGATGACGCCGGGCGTCGTGAAAGCCTTGCGCGAGCAATTCGAGCGCGAGGCGGAAATCCTCGTCGACCGCATTCTCGACCTCGGCGAATTCGACGGCGTTACGGACTTTGCGGAGCATTACCCGACCAAGGTGTTTCCCGACGCGGTCGGCCTGCCCGCCAAGGGGCGCGAAAACCTTCTTCCCTACGGCAGCATGGTGTTCAATTCGTTCGGCCCGCGCAACGAATTCACTGAGGCCGCCATGGCGAACGCCGACGCCGTGCGCGGCTGGATCATGGCCGCCTGCGCGCGCGACGCGCTGACCAAGGACGGGCTCGGCGCGATGATCTACGCCGCGGTCGACGCCGGCGAATTGAAGGAAGACGAAGCGGGAATGCTGGTGCGCTCCTTCCTGTCGGCGGGCGTCGACACGACGGTCAACGCTTTCGGCAACCTCCTGTGGTGTCTGGCGACCCATCCCGATCAATGGCGCAAGTTGCGCGAAAGGCCGGAACTGGCGCGCAACGCCTTCGAGGAGAGCCTGCGCTACGAGGGGCCGGCGCAGGCCTTCTTCCGCACCACGACGCAGGAGGTCGAGATCGGCGGCGTGACCGTCGGCGCCAACGATAAGATCTGCGCCTTCATGCAATCGGCCAATCGCGACCCGCGCCGCTGGGAGCGCGCGGACGAGTTCGACATCGAACGCCGCGTCGTCGGCCATATGGGCTTCGGCACGGGCATTCACGGCTGCGTCGGCCAGCCCATCGCCCGGCTCGAAGGCGAGGCCGTCTTTGGCGCGCTCGCGCGCAAGGCGGCGACGATCGAACTCGCGGGTCCGCCCAAACGCCAGTATAATAACGTCCTTCGCGCATTCGCCTCGCTGCCGGTGCGCGCGACTCGGGCGTGAGGTGCGAATGGGCAAGGCGGCCGCTGCCAGAAGCAACGGGACAAGGAAGGGCGACAAGCCGCGCGAAAGAGCGGCGTCGTCCGAGGTCGCGGCTGACGCGCGTTCTTCGCCGAACGCGCTCGATCTCGAGAATTACGTCCCCGCGTTCCTCACATGGATCGCCAACAAGCTGTCGAGCAGCGCCTCGCTGATCTACCGGCGGCGTTTCGGCGTCGGCATCGTGGAATGGCGGATCATGGCGCTGCTCGCCGTCGAGCCGTGGATCACGGCGGGCCGCATCTGCGAGGTGATCGGGCTCGACAAGGCGGGGGTCAGCCGCAGCGTGCGCTTCCTTCTCGACAAGGGCCTCGTCGAGACGCGCTATCGCGACAACAACAACCGTCGACAGTTCATCGCGCTGACGCGCGCCGGCATCGACCTGCACGACCGCATCGTCCTCGTCGCCCGCGCGCGCGAGGAGCAATTGCTGACGGGATTTTCAGAGCAGGACCGCGCGGCCGCGGTACGCCTGCTGGCGCGGATGCACGAAAACCTGCCGCATGTCGGCGACGAAGAGGGCAAGAGCGGCGCATAGGCGGCGCCTGATTTTTCGGCGGCTGCGCGCCGCCGCGCGCGGGAACCCGGTCGTGGCGGCGACGTTGACGCTGCAACGCCCTCCCTTGAGACCCGCCCCATGAAAGTCGCTTACGGCTACGAAATCGGCCTTTCCTGCCCCGCGCCGACCCCGATGGTGTGCCAGCTCGACCTGCATCCGTCGCTGGCGTCAGCGGTGCTGGAAGAAGCGCCCTTCGCCGCAAAGCCCTTCGTCTTCTCGCATCTCTACCGTGACAGTTTCGGCAACGCCTGCCGCCGGTTCGTCGCTCCGGCGGGCGATTTCGCCATTCGTGCGGGCGGGGTCGTAAAGGTGTCCGGCGAGCCCGACCGGGCGCCGTGCAACGCAGGCGAAATCCCCGTCGCCAATCTGCCGGACGAAACGCTCGCCTACCTCCAGGGCAGCCGCTACGTCGAGACGGACCTTCTCAGCCAGATCGCCTGGGACCTGTTCGGCGCCGCGCGTCCCGGCTGGGCGCGCGTGCAGGCGATCTGCGATTTCGTGAATGCGCATATCGCCTTCGACTATCAACAGGCCCGCGCCACGCGCACCGCGTTCGAAGCGTTCAACGAGCGCGCCGGCGTCTGCCGCGACTTCACCCATCTCGCCGTCGCCTTCTGCCGCTGCCTGAATATTCCGGCGCGCTATTGCAACGGCTATCTCGGCGACATCGGCGTACCGCCAGATCCCGCGCCGATGGACTT
>WBZM01001920.1_pt1 | contig 18942 bp, 20 predicted proteins | sample 5204271 | NCBI WGS metagenome assembly WBZM01 (sample SAMN12344346, study PRJNA552823) | activated sludge metagenome | biome: Activated sludge suspended growth; feature: Nitrification reactor; material: Wastewater; isolation source: activated sludge from nitrification reactor of wastewater...
GCGGTCCAGCGGGAGGTCCTTGGTGATCTTGGCGACGGCGTTCTCGTGGACGAGCATCCGCTCGGCGAAGGCCGACACGTCGAGGAACTGCGAGATGTCGGCGCCCCCGCGGCGCAGCCGCTGCGGTTCGCCGCGGCCCCGCCGGGTGCCGCGCTTGGCGCACAAGACCATGCGGCCGGAGGTGCAGTATTCACAGGTGCCGCAGAAGACCGACAGGCAGGTGACGACGTGGTCGCCAGGCTTGACGTAGGAGACGTCGGAGCCGACCTCCAGCACGACGCCAGCAGCCTCGTGGCCGACGACCGTGGGCATCCGGGTGCGGTATTTGCCCTGCATGTAGTGCAGGTCGCTGTGGCAGACACCCGCCGCACCGGTCTGGACGAGGACCTCTCGGGGCCCGACGGCGTCGTGCTCGACGTCGTCGACGACGATCAGATCGCCCGGGGCCGATTCGAGTACCGCAGCCTTCACGTTGACTCCTTCAGGAGATAGCCCGGCACCGCGCCGGGAGAGGGGTGCGTTCGTGCCTCAGTCGGTCATGAGGTCGCCGGATGGCGCTGCGGTCCCCGACAGATCGGTGACCTCGGCTTCCTCCAAGACGAACATCGTGGCTAACTCCACGCCCCCGATCTCGGCGAGGTTGCGTCCTGCGGCGGCCCATTCCGGCGATCCCATGGCTGCCTTGAAGGCAGCTCCGTCAGCAAAATGCATGACGGCCATGAGGTGCACCTGCGGTTCGCCGAGGACGGTGCGCCGCACTCGGGAGACTTCGACACGAACAAGGCCAGGCGTGGCGGCCACCAACGGAAGGTGGGTATGCCGGTAGTCGTGGTCGAAGCCCTCGACGTCGGCGGGCATGCGGTAGAGCGCCACAAATCTCGTCATGGTGCCTCCTGCCATCGGCGTTGATGGGATCACGTCCAGACAACTGACCGGCACCCGCGACTGCACGCTTGCGCCGACTCCAAACTAGATCCCGAGGGGGTGACCCGGGTAGACCCGGAGCGGCGCGCACTTGACTCTTCGGTGATGGAGAAGAGCCACGACGACCGATTACATGACTGAACGTTCGGGATGTTACACGGCATACCGGGGCTGGGGATAGGGACTTTGGGCACCGCTGCGGTGTGCCACACCGCATACCTTTCGGGGGCCGTCAACCCATCCCGTATGCCGTGCAACTCGCCCTATGCTCGGCCCCAGGGGCGGTGCGCTGCGGCGCCGCCCAGGTCGCCAGGAGGTCAGTGTGGACACCAAGGGCAGCAATGTGGACGCCAGTGGCAACACCCAGCAGAGCCTGGTCGCTCGGTATGCCGAGCGCTTCCCGGCGCTCAGTTTCCTCAGCTCCGAGGCCGGGATGCTAGAGATCATCCTCAGCAAGCCGGGGCGGCTCAACGCGGCCGACCGTCGGATGCACCGGCAGCTCGCCGACGTCTGGCTGACCATCGACCAGGACCCCGAGGTCGATGTCGTCATCGTGCGCGGTGAAGGCGGGGCGTTCTCGGCCGGCGGTGACTTCGACATGATCGACGACATCATCGGCGGCTTCGAGGACCGGGCCACCGTCTGGCGTGAGGCGCGCGACCTGGTCTACAACACGATCAACTGCTCCAAGCCGGTCGTCTCCGCGATGGAAGGCCCGGCAGTCGGCGCTGGACTGGTCGTGGGGCTGCTCGCCGACATCTCCATTGCTGGACGCAACGCCCGGATCATCGACGGCCACACTCGCATCGGCGTCGTCGCCGGTGACCACGCCGCGATCGTCTGGCCGCTGCTGTGCGGGCTGGCCAAGAGCAAGTACTACCTCATGCTGTGCGAGCCGATGTCCGGGGAGGAGGCCGAGCGGATCGGCCTGGTCTCGCTCGTCGTCGACGACGGTGAGACCTACGCCAAGGCCCTGGAGATCGCTCGTCGGCTCAAGGCCGGCTCACGCACTGCGTTGCAGTGGACGAAGTACTCGCTCAACAACTGGCTGCGCCTGGCCGGACCGACCTTCGATACCTCCCTGGCGTTGGAGTTTCTCGCCTTCACCGGCCCGGACGCCAAGGAAGGCGTCGACTCGGCCCGCGCCAAGCGTCGCCCGGTCTTTGGCGGGCCCGCGGGGGCGCATGAATGACCAGCCTCGCCGGCGCCTGCAGCAGCACGGCCGGTATGCCGTGCGCCACGGCATACCGGAGACCTATAGACAGCGAACGTTCGGTCAGTAATACTGGCGCCGCGGACGCTGGTCGCCCGTACTTTTTCCACCCCATGAAATCCCGTCGTCGGACGCGTGCACGCCCGTGACCGCGCCTGCGTACCACTCTGCATTCGCGCGGCATACCGGCTTGTGCTTGTCCGGGACAGCAGCGCACCTGCTCGATTCCGTACCGACGAGAACGACACGAAACGAAGACTGACGATGAGCGAAGCATTCCTGATCACCGGAACCCGTAGCCCGATCGGCCGGTATGCCGGTGTCTTGGCGCCCGTGCGCCCGGACGACCTGGCTGCCCACCTGATCTCGACGCTGGCGGCCCGGCTGCCCTCGGTCGACTGGGCTGCCGTCGACGACGTCATCCTCGGCAACGCCAACCAGGCGGGGGAGGACAACCGCAACGTGGCCCGGATGGCTGCGCTGCTCGCTGGACTGCCGCAGGAAGTCCCCGGCACGACGATGAACCGGCTGTGCGCCTCGGGCGCCGACGCCATCGCCTACGGCGCTCGCGCCATCAAGGCCGGCGAGGCCGACCTCATCATCGCCGGTGGCGTCGAGAGCATGAGCCGCGCGCCGTTCGTCATGCCCAAGGCCGAGTCGGCCTACAGCCGCTCCAACGCGGTCTACGACACGACGATCGGCTGGCGCTTCGTCAACCCGAAGATGAAGGCGCAGTTCGGCATCGACTCGATGCCCGAGACCGCCGAGAACGTCGCTGCCGACTTCAACGTCTCCCGCCTCGACCAGGATGCCTTCGCCTTCCGGTCGCAGGCGCGGGCCGCCGCCGCCATCGCGTCCGGCCGCTTCGCCCAGGAGATCACCCCGGTGACCATCCCGCAGCGTAAGGGCGACCCGATCGTCATCGACACCGACGAACACCCGCGCGCCACGACGATGGAGGTCCTCGGCAAGCTCGCGACCCCGTTCCGGCAGGGCGGCAGTGTCACGGCCGGCAACTCCTCCGGCGTCAACGACGGCGGCGCCGTCGTCGTGCTGGCCTCCGAGCGTGCGGTCGCGAAGTACGGCCTGGAGCCGATGGCTCGGATCATCGGGTCGGCCGCCGCCGGCGTCGAGCCGCGGATCATGGGCATCGGCCCGATCCCGGCCGTGCGCAAGGTCCTCGCCCGGCACGACCTCACCATCGCCGACCTCGACATCGTCGAGCTCAACGAGGCCTTCGCCGCCCAGGCGCTCGCCGTGTTGCGCGATCTCGGGCTGCCGGACGACGCCGAGTTCGTCAACCCCAATGGTGGGGCCATTGCGCTGGGTCACCCCCTCGGCGCCAGTGGTGCCCGGCTCGTGCTCACCTCCGCCATCGAGTTGCAGAATCGCCAGGCCAAGCGGGCCATCGCGACGATGTGCGTCGGTGTCGGTCAGGGTGTCGCCGTCCTCATCGAACGCACCTGATCCACCTGCTTCACCTGCTTCACCTGCTTGGCTGCCTGACCAGTTCGCTGCACTCGCTCTGATCCACCAGTTCGCATACGACCCTTTAGGAAGGATCTACCCGATGCTCGACCTCACCCCGAAGCCCGAAGAACTCGAGCCGATCGAGCGGGCCTCTCGCAAGGAGATTGCCGAGCTGCAGCTCGAGCGCATGAAGTGGACGCTGGGCCACGTCTACCAGAATGTCCCGCTCTACCAGGAGAAGTTCGACAAGGCCGGCGTGCACCCGACCGACCTCAAGACCCTCGCCGACCTGGCCCGCTTCCCGTTCACGGTCAAGAACGACCTGCGTGACACCTACCCCTTCGGGATGTTCGCCGTCCCGATGAACCAGGTGCGCCGCATCCACGGCTCCTCGGGCACGACCGGCAAGCCGATCGTCGTCGGCTACACCCGCAATGACCTGGACATGTGGACCGACATGGTCGCTCGCTCGCTGCGGGCCGCCGGCGTCAAGCCGGGCATGATCGTCCACAACGCCTATGGCTACGGCCTGTTCACCGGTGGCCTGGGCCTGCACCAGGGTGCCGAGCGCCTGGGCTGCGCGGTCGTCCCGATGTCCGGTGGGCAGACCGAGAAGCAGGTCCAGCTCATCAACGACTTCAAGCCCGACGTCATCGTCGTCACGCCGTCCTACATGCTCTCGATCCTCGACGAGATGGACCGGCACGGCATCGACCCGGCGGCGACGAGCCTCAAGGTCGGTGTCTTCGGCGCCGAGCCGTGGACCAACGACATGCGCGAGGAGATGGAGCGGCGCCTGGACATGCACGCGGTCGACATCTACGGCCTGTCCGAGGTGGTCGGCCCCGGTGTTGCCTGCGAGACCGTCGAGACCAAGGACGGCCTGCACGTCTGGGAGGACCACTTCTACCCGGAGATCATCGACCCGGAGACCGGCGAGGTGCTCCCCGACGGCGAGCAGGGTGAGCTCGTGTTCACCTCGCTGACCAAGGAAGCCTTCCCGATCATCCGCTACCGCACCCGCGACCTCACCCGGCTGCTGCCGGGCACGGCCCGCTCGATGCGTCGGATCGAGAAGATCACCGGCCGCAGCGACGACATGATCATCCTGCGCGGGGTCAACCTCTTCCCGAGCCAGATCGAAGAGATCCTGCTGGCCATCCCCGGCCTTACCGCCTTCTTCCAGCTGCACCTGAAGAAGAAGGGCCGCATGGACGCCATGGACGTCTTCGTCGAGGCCCGCTCGCAGGCCTCCGGCGAGGCCGACCGCGAGGTGCTGGCCAAGCAGGTCGTCGGGCGGATCAAGGACGTCATCGGCGTGTCCGTCGGCGTCACCGTGCTGCCCCCCGGCGGCATCGAGCGCTCGCAGGGCAAGGCCAAGCGCATCATCGACGAGCGCAACGCCTGATCCCGTTCGCTGCCGGGGTGCGGGAGGGCCGCTCCTCCCGAACCCCGGACCGGCACGGCATACCAGCAGGTATGCCGTGTGCTTGAGTCCGATCCAACAGAGAGGCTGGAGCCAGATGAGCGACCTGCAGCAGACCGTCGGTCCGGTGGGCGACAAGCTCGCGGGCCGGGTGGCGCTGGTCACCGGCGGCATCCGCGGGATCGGTCACGCCATCTGCATGAGCCTGGCCTCGCAGGGCGCGACCGTCGCCGCCGGCTTCAGCGGCAACACCGAGCGGGCCCATGCCTTCCTCGCCGAGTTCCAGGAGCGTTTCCCGGGCCAAGCCGCCAGTGTCCACCAGGGCGACGTCGGCGTCGGGGACGATGCCCGACGGATTGTCGCCGAGGTCATCGAGCAGCACGGCCGGCTGGACATCCTGGTCAACAACGCCGGCATCACCAGCGACGCCACCGTGCTCAAGATGACCGACGAGGCTTGGGACAAGGTCATCTCGGTCAACCTGTCCGGGGCCTTCTACACCTCGCAGGCCGCGCTCAAGCACATGATCGAGCGCGGATCCGGGCGAGTGCTTAACGTCAGTTCGATCATCGGCGACACCGGCAACATCGGACAGACCAACTACGCGGCCTCCAAGTCCGGGCTGCTGGGCATGACCAAGAGCCTGGCCCTGGAGACCGCCTTCCTGCTGCGTCGAGCCGGCAAGCTCGACGTGCACCCGGGCCTCACGATCAATGTCGTGAGCCCGGGCGTCATCGCCACCGAGATGGTCAATGCCATCCCCGACAAGATTCGGGATGCCCTCTACGAGGACATCCCGATGCACCGCTTCGGCGACCCGGCGGAGGTCGCGCGGGTGGTGCATTTCCTGGCTGCGGACGCCTCGGCGTTCATCACCGGCCAGTGCTGGTCAGTCAACGGAGGTATGGACATGTGAGATCCGACATCCGGTGATCACTCCCTGGATCACCGGCTCGGCGCTCACGTGTGCACCTCTCGTCGCCCGACGGCTCGTGTCGGCCTTCCCGGCCGGGCCCACCACCCCCCAGAAAGGACCGGCAGATGCCGCCCTCCACCCCGCCCGGCGAGTTCAACGCCGAGCAGTACCGGGCCCTCGAATCGGCCCGGAAGAAGCTTGTGACCCCGCTCGTCATCATCGTCGTGGTGGCGTTCTGGTTCCAGCAGATCGTCACCAACTTCACCAGCTGGATGGACGGCGCGGTCTTCTCCGGCATGTCCTGGGCCTACCTCTACGCCTTCGCGCTGTTCTTCCTCGTTGTCGCCGTGACCACCTACTACCGCCGCCAGATGGCTGCCATCGAGGCCAAGTACAAGCCCAGCGGGACGGGAGCTGACCAGTGAATATCAGCCCTACCGCAGCAGTCATCTTCCTGCTGCTCGTCGCCGTCACCCTCGGCATCACCTACTGGGCCGGCAAGCGCAACAAGTCGGTGTCCAGCCACCTGGTGGCCTCCGGGCACATCTCGGGTCGCCAGAACGGTGTCGCCATCGCCGGTGACTTCATCTCCGCGGCGACCTTCCTCGGCACCACCGGCGCCATCGCCCTGGGCGGTTTCAACGGCTTCTACTACGCGGTCTACATCCCGATCGCCTATGTGCTGGCCATGCTCCTGGTGGCCGAGCCGCTGCGTAACCTGGGCCAGTTCACCCTCGGCGACGTCCTCGCCACTCGCTTCGGCGGGCTCAACGTCCGTGGCGCGATCGCGACCTCGTCGATCATCCTGTCGCTGATCTACATCGTCGCCCAGTTCGTCGGTGCGGCGCTGCTCATCAAGCTGCTGTTCGGGATCGAGTACTGGGTCGCCGCGCTCATCATCGGTGTGCTCACGACGATCTACACCCTCTTCGGTGGCATGCTCGCGACGACCTACATCCAGATCGTCAAGACCGCCATCCTGCTGTTCTGCGGGATCGTCTTGGTCATCATGGTGCTCAACAAGTTCGGCTTCAACCCGATCACCCTGTTCCAGAAGGCCGAAGCCGCGACCAATGCGGCCAACGCGGCGGCCAAGGCAGCGGGTAAGGCGGCTGCTCCCGAGGCTCTCGAGCCCTTCCGTGGCGGCGCGCTCAAGCAATGGGACCAGTTCTCGCTCATCCTTGGTGTCACCCTTGGTGTGCTCGGTCTGCCCCACGTCATGATCCGCTTCCTCACCGTGCGTGACTCCAACGCCGCCCGCACCTCCGCGGTCACCGCGATCTGGATCTTCGCCGGCTTCCTTATCTTCATGCCGGTGCTCGGCTACGGCGGCATGCTGCTCATCGACAAGGGCCGCGCCGGCATCCCCCCCGGTGGCAACATGACCGTCCCGATGCTGTCCAACGTGCTCGGTGGCGACCTGCTGCTGTCGTTCGTCTCGGCCGTCGCCTTCGCGACGATCCTCGCGGCGCTGTCCGGACTGGTCATCGCGACCAGTGGCGCCGTGGCGCACGACATCTACGGCAAGCTCATGAAGAAGGGTCACGTCGACCCCAACAAGCAGCTCTTCGTCGCGCGCGCCGCCACCCTGGGTGCGGTCGTCGTCTCGCTGCTCATCGCCCTGCTCGTCGAGAAGCAGAACGTCGCCTTCCTCGCGACCCTCGCCATCACGATCTCCGCCAGCGCCAACCTCCCGGCGCTGCTCGGCACGATCTACTGGCGCAAGGCCACCGCGAAGGGCATCTTCTGGGGCATGATCGCCGGTCTGCTCGTCGCCGTCCTCATGATCGTTTTCAGCACGACCTTCATGGGCGCGTCGGCTCCCATCCAGCTCACCGCCCCGGGCATCGTCTCGATCCCGGCCGGCTTCCTGGTCATGTGGCTGGTGTCGATGCTGACCCAGCCCAAGGGCGCCGAGCTCGACGCCGCCAACTCGCTGTTCGACCGGATCCGCATCCAGGCGGTCACGGGGATGGACCCGGGCAACCCGGACCACCTCACGCCGGCTCAGCGCGTCGCCGGACACTGAGCAGCATCAGCTAGACCCGCATGACGGACGGCCCCCGGGAGACTTCCCGGGGGCCGTTCCGGCGCTCGGGGCACCCCCTAGGCTGGCCGGTATGCCGTCCGGTATGCCGTCCCCGCGCCTGGATCTGTCCGCCGACGTCGTCGACCTGGTGGCCGCGATCTGTGACATCCCATCGGTCAGTGGTGAAGAAGGCCCACTGGCCGACGCCGTGGAGGCGGCGTTGCGAGAGTTGGCGCACCTACGGGTCGCCCGTGACGGCCACACCGTCATCGCCCGCACCGAGCTCGGGCGCCCTCAGCGGGTCGTCATCGCCGGCCACCTCGACACCGTGCCGTTGACCAGCCCGACCGCCAACCTGCCCACCCAGCGGATCGGTGACCGCCTCGTGGGCCGCGGCACCGTCGACATGAAGGGCGGCGTGGGGGTCATGCTGCGCCTGGCCGCGACGGTGCCCGACCCGTCCTGCGATGTCACCTATCTGTTCTATGACTGCGAAGAGGTCGACAGCGTCCGCAACGGGCTGCGCCGAGTCGCCGCCAACACGCCGGAGCTGTTGGCCGCTGATTTCGCGGTCCTCATGGAACCCACCGACGGTGCGGTCGAGGGTGGTTGCAAGGGCACCCTGCGAGTTCGAGTGTCCACCAAGGGAATTGCCTCCCACTCGGCTCGTCCGTGGATGGGACACAACGCGATTCACGACGCCGGCGAGATCCTGGCGCGGCTCACGGCATACCAGGCCCGAGTCGTCGACGTCGACGGACTGACCTACCGCGAGGCGCTGCAGGCGGTGCTCATCAGTGGGGGACAGGCGACCAATGTCATCCCCGACCACTGCGTCGTCACCGTCAACTACCGCTACGCCCCCGACCGCAGCGAGGACGAGGCCCTGGCCCATGTCGCGGGAGTCTTCCAAGGCTTCGCCGTCGAAGCCGTCGACAACGCCGGCGGCGCGCGCCCCGGCCTGGACCGACCGGCAGCGCAGGCCTTCGTCGCCGCGCTGGGGGTGCCGGTGCGCGCCAAGGAGGGGTGGACCGACGTGGCGCGGTTCGCCGCGCTGGGCATCCCTGCCGTCAACTACGGGCCGGGCGATCCGCTGCTCGCGCACATGGACGACGAGTCCGCTCCGGTCGCGCAATACCGCGCCGCCGAGGCCGCGATGCGCCGCTGGCTGGAAACGCCGGCCTCCTGACGTAGCGTTGTCGCCCGTGAGCCAGTCGACCCCGCGCGCCCCGCGGCGCGAACACCAGAAGGGTCCGGTGACCCTGCGCGGAGCACGGGTGCCGGTCCGCACCACTGACCAGTGGCTGCTGGACACCCGCAGCGCCCCCGACTGGTTGCACACCGATCCGTGGCGGGTCATGCGGATCCAGGCCGAGTTCATCGAAGGCTTCGGCGCCCTGGCCGAACTCGGGCCCGCCGTGAGCATCTTCGGCTCGGCGCGGCTGGGAGCCGACGACCCGGCATACCAGCTTGCCGAGCAGCTGGGGCGCGCGGTGGCGGAGGCGGGGTATGCCGTCATCACCGGCGGCGGCCCGGGGCTGATGGAAGCCGCCAACAAGGGCGCCCTGGAGGCCGGCGGAGTGTCGGTCGGGCTGGGGATCGAGCTGCCCTTCGAGACCGGCCTCAATCAATACGTCGACCTCGGGGTCAACTTCCGCTACTTCTTCGCGCGCAAGACGATGTTCGTCAAGTACGCGCGCGGCTTCATCGTCCTGCCCGGCGGGCTGGGCACCCTGGACGAGATGTTCGAGGCGCTGACCCTCGTGCAGACCGGCAAGATCACCAGCTTCCCTATCGTGCTCATGGGTGTCGAGCACTGGACCGGGCTGCTGGATTGGCTGCGGGCCACCCTGGTCGCCCGCGGCACGATGAGCGAGTCGGATCTGGCCGGGGTGCTCGTCACCGATGATGTCGCGGCTGCCGTGGATTTCGTGGTGCGAGCCGACAACGGCTTGTTCGGCGAACAGGAGGTGTCGTCATGATCTGGGTCGCCCTGCTCATCGCGGTCGTCCTCGTCGGCCTGACCGTCGCGGGGATCATCGGCCGCATCGACGGGTCGCTGAGCGAACCCACCTCCACGGTGTCCTTCCTGCCGTTGCCGCAGGACCGGCTCACCGAGCAGGACATTGACGCAGTGCGCTTCGACACCGCCTTCCGGGGCTACCGGATGGATCAGGTCGACGAGGTCATGGCCCGGCTCACGGCCGAAATTGGAGCCCTTCGGGCTGCCGTGCCGAGCCCCACCGCTTTCGTGGCCGACGACGTTGACCCGGCCGAGGCGGCCGCTCACCCGTCATGAGGGTGCTGTCATGACTGTTGTCGTCGAACGCACCGTCGCTCGGCCGATCGCCGACGTCTGGGCATCCTTAGCGGATGTCGCCAGCCACCGACTGCCGTTGACCACCGTGCACAGCGACCCCGGCCCGCCCGGCGTGGGGTGGCAGTTCAGCGGCGTCACGGCGCTCGGGCCATTGCGCTTCAGCGACGACATGATCGTCACCCGCTGGCACCCTCCGGGGTCGCCCGGGTGGCCAGCCAGCGCGCAGTATGCCGTGGTCAAAGTCGGTCGGGTGCTGGGTGGCTGGGCCGAGGTCACCTTGTCTGAACCACGACGGGGCTGGACCCAGGTCGTCTGGCGCGAGGAGATCGTGCCGCATCCCCACGCTCTCGGTCGGCTTGCTCGACCCCTCGTGGATGCGGCCGTCAAGGCGATGTTCTCTCGGGCGCTCAACTCCATGCTGGCCGCGCCCGGTGCGCCGTGAGCGGTCGTCCCGACCTGGCCCACGGCCCCGACGGAGTCGCGCGGTGTGCTTGGGTCGGCTCCGACCCCCTGCAAATCGCCTACCACGACACCGAGTGGGGCTGGTCGGTCAACGGCGAGGCCGCGTGGTTCGAGCGGTTGAGCCTGGAGGCCTTCCAATCCGGCTTGTCCTGGGCCACCGTGCTGCGCAAGCGGGATGGCTTCCGCCGCGCCTTCGCCGGTTTCGACCCAGAGCTGGTCGCGTCGTTCACCGCTACTGACCGCGATCGGCTGAAGGCCGACGCCGGCATCATCCGCAATGCCGCCAAGATCGCAGCGACGATCGGCAACGCCCGTGCCGTGCTTGACCTGCGGGAGGCGGGCGGGCTGGAAGCCCTGGTCCGTGCGCACCGGCCGGAACGGCATACCCGGCCTTCCTCGCTCGCGGAGGTGCCCGCCACCAGCCCGGAGTCGCACGCGCTGGCCCGGGCGCTCAAGCGGCGCGGCTTCGTCTTCGTCGGCCCCACGACGATGTATGCCGCGATGCAGGCCTGCGGGATCGTCGACGACCACGTCGTGGGCTGCCACCGGGCCGAAGCTGGATAGCATCCACGGCATGCCTGCAGCCACCGCCTCGGTCCTGCGCGGCCTCGACCGACGCCTCGACCGGGTCCTCGGCGGGCGGTTTGTCGTGCAAGTGGTGCTTGTCTATGCCATCACGCGGATCATCACCGCCGTGCTGCTCGCGGTCGTCGCGCCCAGCCAGGCTCCCGCCGGAATGACCGGTGGCACGACGGTCGGCTACTTCGGGTTCACCCGGCTGTGGGACGGCGAGTGGTACGACAAGGTCGCGACCGACGGTTACCCCGCGGTGCTGCCCCGCGACCCCGACGGGTCGGTGCAGCAAAACCCGTGGGCCTTCTACCCGCTCTTCCCCATGCTGTGCCGACTGGTCATGGCGGTCACCGGGCTGTCCTTCACCGCGATCGGGGGGATCGTCGCGCTGCTGCTGGGGTTCGGGGCGGCGGTGCTGCTGGCGCAGCTGCTGCGCGAAGTGATCGGGCGCGGCGCGGCGCTGATGGTCCTGGTCCTGTATGCCGTGTTCCCCTCCTCCCCGGCGCTGCAACTGGCCTATACCGAGTCGCTGGCGATGCTGCTGCTGTGCGGCTACCTGCTGGCCCTGCGTCGGGAACGCTGGCTGGTCGCCACGGCCCTGGCGGTCCTCATCGGGCTCTCCCGACCGATCGCCGTCCCGCTGGGCTTGGTCACCTTGGTGGCCGTCTGGCTGCGGTGGCGGCGGCGGCATACCGATGCCCTGAGCGGTCCGGAAGCCGGCTCGATGCTCGCGGCCCTGCTGGGATGCGCGGTGGCCGGGCTGCTGTGGCCGGCGCTGGCGTGGCGGGGCACGGGGGAGCCGGGCGCCTACTTCTCGACGATGGGTGCTTGGTCGTCCGGCGGGCGGGTGCGGTTCTTCCTGCCCTGGCTGGACATGTCGAAGTGGCTTTATGGCGACCTCGGCATCGTCGTCATCGCCGCGCTGTTGGTGGCCATCGTGGCCGGCATGGGGGGGCCCTGGGCGGCTCGGCTCGACCCGGTGCTGCGGGTCTGGCCGGTCGCCTATGCGCTCTATGTCATGGCGGCCCAGGGCCCGGGCACCAGCACCCCGCGGTACCTGTTGCCGATGTTTCCCTACCTCGTCGTGCTGCTCGGATTGGGGTGGGCCGACGGGCGTCGCCCGCGCTGGCTGCCGACCTGGCTGCGCTTCGAGGTGCTGGTGTTGGCCTTCCTCTGGTGGCAGTGGAAGTGGATCAGCGTCTTGTGGCTGTTCACCCCGCCGAGTGACTGGGCGCCCTGACCGTCGTCGAGGGCGTCCCGCGCGGTCAGCTGCCGGTGAAGACCATCGGCTGCTTGGCAACGAAAGCGTTGACCGCCGCCAGGTGGTCGGCCGTGCGTCCGGTGCGGTCCATGAGGGCCCGCTCGTTGGCGAGCGACTCCTCCAGCGTGTGCGTGGCGCTGTAGGCCAGGGCCCGGCGCATCGCGCCATAAGCGAGCGTCGGACCGGCGGCCAGCGTGCCGGCCAACTGCGCCACCGCCGCGTCGAACTCGGTGGCCGGCACGACCGTCGTGACCAGGCCCAACGCCGCACACTCGGGGGCCGGCAGGGTGCGCGGCAGCAGCAGGATCTCCTTGGCCTTGGCCATGCCGACGATGCGCGGCAACCAGAACGACGCACCCGAGTCGCACGAGAGCGCGATCCCGGCGAAGGCGAGGTTCATCCCGCCCTCGGCGACCATGATCCGGAAGTCGGCCGCCAATGCGAAGGCCACTCCCGCCCCGGCGGCGATGCCGTTGATCGCGGCGATGACCGGCTTGTCCATGGTGGCCAAGACGGTCGCGATGGGGTTGTAATGCGCGTCGATGGTGTCGGCGAGGGTCTGTGCGCCGGACAGCAGCGCCTTGGCGTGCGAGCGCAGATCCTCGCCCGCGCAGAACGATCGCCCGGTGCCGGTCAGCACGACCACCCGGACCTGCGGGTCGTTGGAGACCTGGGTCAGCGCCGCGAGCAGGGCCTGCTTGGTCGCCGTGTCGAGGGCGTTGAACGCCTCGGGTCGGTCGATGCGGACGGTGGCGACGCCGGCGTCAAGAGAGGTGCGGACGGTGGTCGGCTCGGCGTCGTCACGGTGCTCTAAGGGCGCGGTTGGGGTGGTGGACATGGGGCCATGGTGTCAAACCCAGGATTTCGTCTCGTCAGCCAGGCACGTGATAATGGTCTCTGGCTATTGATACGTGTGCGGCTCAGCCCCGGGTACGGACAGCGCAAGGTAGCCCAGTTTCCGAGGAAGGGGAAACACATGGCGGCGATGAAGCCGAGGACTGGAGACGGCCCGCTCGAGGTCACCAAGGAAGGCCGTGGCATCGTGCTACGAATGCCTCTGGAAGGCGGCGGCCGACTGGTCGTCGAGATGACCCCGGACGAGGCGGCTGCCCTGCGCGATGCAATTCAGGGGTGTGACGGCGTCTCCTGATTCCACCTAGACCCGTTGGGGGCCCCGGTGCCAGATGGCACCGGGGCCCGCTGCGTGTGGTCGCGCCTGTGCCCGGAGGGTGGGACAGCCCTAGCGTTTGACCGCGACGAGGACGCCATCGCCGACGGGCAGCAGGCTCACCAGATAGTCCTCGCCGTCTCGCAGCGCCTTGCCGAGGTCGCGCAGCGTCCGGGTTGTCTCGTCGCGGACCGCAGGGTCGGCGACCTGGTCGTGCCAGAGCATGTTGTCCATGACGAGCACCCCACCCTGGCGCAGCAGCCGAGTCGCGGCCGCGACGTAGTCGGGATACTCGGCCTTTGCCCCGTCGACGAAGACCAGGTCATAGGCGCCGTCGGTCATCCGCGACAGCACCTCCTGGGCCCGGCCAGTGATGACACGGGTGCGCTGGTGCGTGACGCCGGCAGCCGCGAAGGCTTCTTTGGCAGCGCGCTGGTGCTCGGCATCCACGTCGATGGTCGTGAGGACCCCGTGCGACGGCATACCCGCCAGCAGCCACAGCCCCGACACCCCTCCTCCGGTGCCGATCTCCACCACCGCGTGTGCCCCGATTGCCGCTGCCAGGGTGCGCAGCAGGCCGCCGACAGCCGCAGCGACTGGCACGGCCCCGAGGCTTTCGCCGCGGGCGCGAGCCGCTTCCGCATGCTGGTCCTCGACGAGGAACCCTTCGGCATACGCCCAACTCACCGCTCGGTTGGTGCTCATGGCGCCCACCATAGCCCCGGGGGCGCGACCGCGCGGGGCGACGCGACCGCTCGCGGCACTGACCCGACGAGAGGTATGCCGCGACGCTCGCGTCGGTCTCATCCGCCCGGGTCGCGTCTTCCCCCGAGGGTCCCTCGCCGGTGTCAGGGGAATACCAGGGGTGGCCCCGATGGTTGGCCAGCCCACAGACGCGTCACAGTTGCATCGTGGGAAACCCGGGAACCCTGGGAGCACCTCGATCGTCAACCGCACGGACGCTTCCGAAAGGCGACAACCCCTCGTGACCGACATCCTCGTCCCGACCGACAGCCCCGCGGCTGCTGCCGCGCCCGATGCTGGCCAGGTCTTGAGTCACGACGCCTGGACACCGCCGACCTGGGAGCAGGTCGTCACCGAGCATTCGGCGCGCGTCTACCGCCTCGCCTACCGGCTGACCGGCAACCCCCACGACGCCGAAGACCTCACTCACGACGTGTTCGTTCGGGTTTTCCGCTCGCTGCACTCTTACCAGCCGGGCACGTTCGAGGGCTGGCTGCACCGCATCACGACCAACGTGTTCCTCGACAAGATGCGCCGCAAGCAGCGCATCCGCTTCGACGCGCTCCCCGAAGACGCTGCCTCCCGGATGGCCACCCGTGAGCCGGGCCCGGAACAGGTCTACGAGCAGACCCACTTCACCGATGACGTCCAGCGCGCGCTTGACTCCCTGTCGCCCGAGTTCCGGGCCGCGGTCGTGCTCTGCGACATCGAGGGCCTGTCCTACGAGGAGATCGCCGCCACGCTCGGCATCAAGCTGGGCACGGTGCGCTCGCGCATCCACCGCGGCCGCGCCGCCCTGCGCGAGTCGCTCGCCCATCGGGCGCCCGTCTCGTCGCCCGTCGCCGCGACTGTCCCGTCCCGGTCCGTCGGGTCGGTCCGGCCCGCTGTCGTGGCCTCGGGGGCCAGGTGACCCGACATCTCACCGACGAACTGAGCGACTACGCCGACCGCCGCATGAGCGGGCCGGCGTTGCTCGCGTGGGACCGGCACGTGGCGGTCTGCGAACACTGCCGGTATGCCGTGGCCACCGAGCGCCGGATGCTCACCTCACTGCGCAGTGGTCCGCCTGTGGTCTCGGCGCAGTTGCAGGCGATGTTGCTCGCGCTTGCCGACAACGCGCTGACCGCCCCCGACTCCAGGCCGACCCTCCGCGACTCGGCCGGCAGCCCTGGCGCGTCGCCGGTGCGCCAGGCAGCCGTGCCACCCATTCCGCTGGCGCCCAACCCGCTCATCGCCCTGCGACTGCCCACCGTGCCTCCCTCGGCGCCGGCCCTGCACCGGTCGTTGCGTCGAGCGGCGGCCCTGGCCGGGTTGGCCGCTTCGGCATCCGTCGCTGCGGCGTGGGCGGTCGGTGTTGCCGGGCCGACCCAGCAGCCCAGCCTGGCCCCGTCTGCGCGCCTCACCTATCCCACCTTCGGGACCACGACCCCCGAGGCCGTCCCGGCGATCGCTCGGCTTACGGCCGGCGGTCGACTGAATCCCCTCACCATTCCCGCAGGCCGCAACGGCACCACCACCCCCGACACCACGGAGCGTTCCGACCGATGAGCCAGACCCCCGACCGTCCCCTGGAGACCGAGGACGGCAGGGAGCTGCCGCACCCGTCGGCATGGTTCCAGCCGCAGGCGCCCGAGTCGCCCCACGCGACCGCGCCCACCGCACCGTGGCCGGCGAGCGGCACGGCATACCCGGCGGTGTTCCCTCCGAGTCCGTCTGCCGCGCAGACTCCTGACCCGAGTCATCCCCCGTACGCCGCCCCAGCCGCTGGCTCGCCCATACCCCCGTATGCCGCCCCGGCACCGAGCAGTCCGCCTCCGGCCCGCCCGGCGTCCTCGGCTCGTGGGGTCCTGGCGCTGGCTGCGGCGGTCGGGCTGGCTGCGGGACTGCTCGGTGGTGGCGCGGGTGCCTACCTGGTCAATCGGTCCACGACGCCGACGGTGAGTTCGCCCCTCCCGGCCCCCCAGCCCGGCGCGACCTTGCGACCGGATGGCAGCATCGCCAAGATCGCGGCCACGGCGTTGCCCAGCGTCGTGACGATCAAGACCTCCACGGCTGCTGGGGCGGGCACGGGTTCCGGGTTCGTCATCGACGGGGCCGGTCACATCCTCACGAACAACCACGTGGTGTCCTCCGCGGCTGATGGCGGGAAGATCGCCGTCGAGTTGTCAGACGGCTCCAGCGTCGACGCGACGATCGTCGGGCGGGACGCTTCCTACGACCTGGCCGTGCTCAAGGTGGAGCGCACCGGACTGACGCCGTTGGCCTGGGGGCGGTCGACCGAGGTGGTCGTCGGCGACGGTGTCATCGCGGTGGGGGCGCCGCTCGGCTTGGAGGCGACCGTCACCAGCGGGATCATCTCGGCGCTGGACCGTCCGGTGGTCGCCGGAGATGGCAACGAGTCGAGCTTCATCAACGCGATCCAGACCGACGCGGCGATCAACCCCGGCAACTCTGGTGGCCCGCTGCTGGACATGAACGGCCGGGTCATCGGGGTCAATTCGGCGATCGCTCGGGACCCGGGCTCGGTGACCGGCGTGAGTGGCAGCATCGGGGTGGGCTTTGCGATTCCCAGTGACCAAGCTGCCCGCACCGCCGAGCAACTCATCTCGACCGGCAAGGCGGTGCACCCGGTCATCGGGGTGCGACTGGACGGACGGTTCGAGGGCACCGGCGCGAAAGTGCTCGCCCCGGGTGGGGTGACCGCAGGCAGTGCGGCCGAGAGCGCCGGCCTGCAGGACGGGGATGTCATCGTCGCCTTCGACGGCAAACGAGTCACCGACCGCAATCAGTTGGTGGTGGCGATCCGTGCCCGCACCGTGGGCGAAACGGTCAAGCTCACCATCGAGCGCAACGGGCAGCGGATGGACCTCTCGCTGACGCTACAGTCCTCTGGTAGCTAGCGACATCGAAGGCTGGTGACGGCCGGGATCGGGGAGGAGGACTGCTGCCATGTTCGATATCAACGGGTACGAGTTCATCGTCCTGGTCATCGTGGCCATTGTCGTCCTCGGCCCCGAACGGCTGCCGGAGTATGCCGCGAAGCTCGGCCGGTTGGTGCGGCAGTTGCGGGTCATGGCCGACGGCGCCAAGGCCCAACTCAAGGACCAGTTGGGCCCAGAGTTCGACGATCTGAACTGGCGGCAGTACGACCCCCGACAGTACGACCCGCGCCGCATCGTCCGCGAAGCCTTGCTGGACCCGGTCCCCGGAGCCGCGGCGGAGGCAACGGCCACCGACTTGGGCGCACCGGCCGGTCCGGCACCGGTTGTCCACGATCCGATCAAATCGACGCCCTGGGACCCCGACGCAACCTGAATGAGCCGTCACCCGGCCAGCCCAAATGATCGCGATCTTCGCAGCCCCGTCTTTTGCTCTCAGAGCCCCCTCTCCGAGTTTTGGTGTGGCGGAATGCGCGCCCTGGCGCGCATTCCGCCACACCAAAACTCGTCAGAACAAGGGTCGGCACGTCGAGCGGTATGAGGGAAGCTGGCGGTCAGGCTGAGACGAGGTGACCGGGTGAGATTCGCGCGCGGTGACAGGGTCGTCAGCGCTTGATCGGCGAGACCCCCAACGAACGACCCGACAGGCCGCGGGCGCGCGAGGCGAGGCCACGGGCGACGGCCCTCAGCGCGACGGCGGCCGGGGAGTCGGGATCTGCGAGCACGACCGGCATACCCTCGTCGCCGCCGATGCGCAGGCGAGTGTCGAGGGGGACCTGACCGAGCAGCGGCACCTCGGCACCGATCGAGCGGGTGAGCGACTCGGACACGGCCTTGCCGCCACCAGCACCAAAGATCTCCTGGCGCGAGCCGTCCGGCAGCTCCAGCCAGGACATGTTCTCGACGACGCCGACGACCCGTTGGTGAGTTTGCAGGGCAATGGCGCCAGCCCGCTCGGCGACCTCGGCGGCAGCCAATTGCGGGGTGGTCACGACGAGGATCTCGGCGGTCGGCAGGAGCTGACCGATGGAGATGGCGATGTCACCGGTGCCCGGGGGCAGGTCCAACAGCAGCACGTCAAGGTCGCCCCAGAACACGTCCGACAGGAACTGCTGCAGCGCGCGGTGCAGCATCGGGCCACGCCAGACGACCGGCTGGTTGCCGGGGACGAACATGCCGATCGAGATGACCTTCACCTCATGCGAGATGGGCGGCATGATCATGTCGTCGACCTGGGTAGGCGGTGTCGTCACGCCCAACATGCGGGGGATCGAGAAACCGTGGACGTCGGCGTCGACGACGCCCACCCGCAGGCCCTCGGCGGCCATCGCCGCGGCCAGGTTGACGGTGACCGACGACTTGCCGACGCCGCCCTTGCCGGAGGCCACGGCATACACCCGGGTGAGGGAGCCGCTGCGCGCGAAGGGGATCTCGCGCTCGGCGACGCCGCCGCGGAGCTTGGTCTTGAGCGCGGCGCGCTGCTCGTCACTCATGACG
>WBZM01001921.1_pt1 | contig 18927 bp, 16 predicted proteins | sample 5204271 | NCBI WGS metagenome assembly WBZM01 (sample SAMN12344346, study PRJNA552823) | activated sludge metagenome | biome: Activated sludge suspended growth; feature: Nitrification reactor; material: Wastewater; isolation source: activated sludge from nitrification reactor of wastewater...
GGTGCTGGTCGCCCAGCCCGGAACCATGTCGCACGGCCTGACCCTCACCGCTGCCAGCGTCATCGTCTGGTTCGCGCCCATCACCAGTGCGGAAATCTACGAACAGGCCAACGCGAGGATTACCCGGCCCGGCCAGCGCCACAGCCAGCTCATCATCCGTATCCAGGGCAGCCCCCTCGAAGCCCGGATGTACAACCGCCTGCACAACAAGTTGTCGATGCAAGGCACCCTGCTGGCGATGTTCAAGGAAAAGACCTAACAGTTTACACTTGCGCCTAACAAGTAAACGTGTATACTGAAGGTACACCCACCGAGGATACGACCATGAACGACGACAAACTCGACTTTGGCCTGCTAGTCGACCGCTACATCAAGATTCGGGATAAAAAGTCCCAGCTTCAGAAGGCCCGCGACGCCGAGATCGCCAAGTACACCGAGGCCCTGGAAGAGATCGAGCGCCTGCTGCTGGCCGAGTGCAACGAGATGGGGGTCGAGGCCCTGCGCACCGCCGCCGGCACCGCCTACAAGACCGTCAAGCACTCGGTCACCGTCGCGGACAAGGACCTGTTCCGGGACTTTATCAAAAGCCACGATGCCTGGTATTTTGCCGACATCCGCGCTAACGCCCCCGCCGTCCGGGCTTATCTGGACGAAAACGACCAACTCCCGCCCGGCGTCAACATGTCGAGCTGGGCCACCGTCAACGTCAAACGCTAACTAGAGGCACACCATGGGTACTCTGATTCCCTTCTCCTCCTCCAAAGTCCCCGCCTACCTGGCCAAGCTCAAGGCTAAGGGCGGCGGGTCCCTGGCCGCCTTTTCCGCTAACGTCGGCGGCGGCTTCCCGGTCCTGCACATCAAGGGCAAGGAGTTCAGCGTCACCAGGGACGGCGTGCGCACCCAACTCCAACTCCCGGACGCCGATGGCGAGCTGGTCCCGGCCACCTATGTCGACCTGGTGCTGCTCAAGGCCAACGCCAACCTGAGCAAGGTGTACTACGCCAAGGGCTACGAGGAGGGCGCGGCCAACGCCAAGCCGGACTGCTTCTCCAACGACGGCGTGCGCCCCGATGCCGCTGCCGCCACGCCCCAATCCAAGGCGTGCGCCTCCTGCCCGCACAACGTCTTCGGCACTGGCGCGGGTGGCAAGGGCAAGGCATGTAGCGACAGCCGCCGCGTCGCCGTCGCCGCCTCCGGGACCCCCAACGAGCCCATGCTGCTGCGCGTGCCGCCGGCGTCCTTGAAGAACCTGGCCGAGTACGCCCGCCTGCTGGGCGAGAAGGGCATCCCCGAGATGCACTGCGTCGTCACCCGCCTGAAGTTCGAGTCTGGCGAGTCCTCGCCCAAGCTGGTGTTCATCCCCAAGGGCTTCCTCGACGACGAGGCGTTTGCCCTGGCGGAAGAGGCCATCGAGTCCGACATCGTCCAGCAGATTCTCGGGCTGGCCCCGGTCCCCGAGGAAGAAACCGCCGAGCCGGTTGCCAAGCCGGGCAAGGTCGCCCCCACCACCGTCGCCAAGGCCGTCGCCGCCGAGCCCGAGGAGGACGAAGAGGACGAGGCCGACGAAGAGGACGAGGAAGAGACGCCTCCCCCGCCTCCGGTCGAGGAGACCAAGAAGCGCGGGCGTCCGCGCAAGGAACCCGAAGCCGCCGCGCCGGCCGCCAAACCCGCGACCAAGCCGGCCAAGGGTGCCCTGACCGAGGACAGCCTCAAGTCCTTGCTGGGCAAGATCGACGACCTGGCCTTCGACGACATCTAACCGAACCCTCCCCCGCACCTGGGCATGTGTCGAAACTGCCCCCCTATTCCCGGAGAACGCCATGGCCTTACACCCTGACATCCAGGTGCTGCTCGACGCCGGCCTGCGGCCGATGCACCTGACCCGCATGCTACCCGCGACCCGCACCACCATCTACAAGTGGGTCTACGGCAAGGCCGAGCCCAATTTCGAGGACGACACCAAGCAGAGTCGCGCCCTCACCGAGCTGGCGGAGGCTATCCGCCGCGCGCTAAAAGACGGTAGACTGCCGGTCCCTAACGACGGCACGCTCGCACCCAAGGAGGTGTTCGATCTGACCTACCAGATCGCCCAGAGCTATTACACCGCCGGCTAACACCACACCCTGGGGAGGGTATGATGCAGAGCGCCATGACCATGGAGGACTTCCTGTGTGAAGTCCTTCCCGACACCGGTTACTTCTTCGCCAGCCGCTTACGGACGGGCGGGCTCTGGTGGAACAGCGCCTGCACCGGGGTGGATGAACTGTGCGCCAAGCTGCGTGCCCACGACCGCGAGGGGGAGGACGCCTACTTCGCCCTGGCCAGCTACCGCGAGCCCCGCGTCTGGGATGAGAAGTCCGCCACCTACCGCAAGCGCACCAAGCCCAACATCCAGGCCCTCAAGTGCCTGTGGGCCGACATCGAGATCGGCAAGCACGACAAGCACAAACCCGGCGAACTGGCCAAGTCGTCTTACGCCGACTTACGTGCCGCCCTAACCGGCCTGATCGACTTCTGCGCCGCCGCCGCGATTGACGAACCAACCCTGCTGGTGCGTTCCGGCTACGGCCTACACGCCTACTGGGTACTCCAGGACACGGTCGACCACCCCACCTGGAACCGCGCCGCCCACGCCCTCAAGGCCCTGGAGCTGCACCACGGCCTGCACTGCGACCAAGCCCTGACCGCCAACGGCGCCGCCGTCCTGCGCCCGCCAGGGACCCATAACTGGAAGCGCGATCCGGTCCCCGTCTACGCCCTCATCACCCCGCGCCCCCGCCTGCCCCTGACCTTCCTCGACCGCCTCCAAGACCAGGCTGACGCCCTGGGGCTGATCGCCCGGCCCAAGGCCAGCCGCGTCCCCCTCAGCGACAACCTCCAGACCCTGGTCAGCGGCACCGAGGCCAACTACCAGCCGGTCGACGCCGAGGTCATCGCCAGCAAGTGCCAGACCATGGGCGACATGCGCCTGCGGCGCGGCGACGGCCAGCCCTACCCGCTGTGGATGGGGGCCTTGACCATCCTGAGCCGCACCATCCAGGGCGACACCGTCTGCCACCAGTGGTCCCAAGGCGACGACCGCTACGACGAGGTCCAGTGCCAGGCCAAGATCGACGAGGCCCGCGACAATCTTCAGCCTTATACCTGCGCCACCCTGCGCGCCCTGGACGGTAATAGCTGCGAGGGTTGCACCCGCACCGTCAACAGCCCCATCTCCCTGGGTCTGCCCGAACAACGCCACCAGACCCTGATCCCGGCGACCGCCACCCACGCCGCCCAGAGCGTCCCCGAACTGCCTACCCCCCTGGCCTGGTGCTTCAAGTGGACCGAGGAGTCCGGCCTGGTGCGGCTGATCGACAAGGAGGCCGACGAATGGGAGCGGGCCTGCGACGCCTTCCCGGTGCTGCGCTACATCTGGCGCGACGCCAACAGCAACGAGCACTACGTCCGCGTCGAGACCCTGATCAAGGCCCACGACTGGGTGATGTCCGACCTGCGTCTGGCGGCGATAGGGCAGGGGGGTCAGGCGTTCCGCCGCGAGCTGGCGGGCATCGGCGGCATCGTCGCCAACAAGTACGAGCATTTGGAGTGGTACATGCGGACCTGGATCGACCATTTGCGCAAGACGACCGACACCCTGCTGGTGCGGCAGAACCTGGGCTGGCAGCCCGACAACTCCTTCCTGCTGGGGGACACCCTCTACCTGCCAGACGGCAGCGCCACCACCGATGTCGCCATCGCCCGCGACCTCTACCCCTACACCCGCGCCCACATCCCACCCCAGGGCGCCGACATGTGGCAGTACCTAGAGGGCATCGACCACCTCTACAACCGCCCCAAGTACCAGCCCTACCAGTTCGCCTGGCTGGCGGGCTTCGGCAGCGTCCTCCTGCCCCTGCTGTGGAACGGCCCCCTCGGGGTGCCCATCGTCCTCTGGTCCCAGGACTCCGGCTACGGCAAGTCCACCGTCGCCCAACTCGCCCTCATCGCCTGGGGCGATGTCCACGCCAACGGCCAGAGCATCCACGCCGACAACACCACCGAGACCGCGCTGATGACCATCCTCGGCCAGCGCCACCACCTGCCCGCCCTGGTGGATGAGACCACTACCTGGCCAGGGGACAAGCTCGGCAAGTTCGCCTACGCCTATGCGTCCGGCCAGCCCAAGGCCCAGGCCAAGGCCGAAGGCGGCCTGCGGGACAACCACCACCGCCGCTGGTGCAACATCGCCTTCCTCACCAGCAACAGCTCCGCCGTGGGCCAGATCACCGCCGGCATCCGCAACGCCGGGGCGCGTGTCGCCCGCCTGTTCGAGATCGAGGTCCCCCGGCTCGGCCTCAACACCGACGACAAGCAGATCATCGACGGCCTGATCAAGCACCACAGCATCACCGGCCACCACTTCGTCAGCCAGATCGTCGGCCAGCGCGAGACCGTCATCGCCCTCCTGCGCCAGCACGAGCACCGCTATTATCAGGAGTGCCGCCTCGACACCAGCGCCCGCTTCTGGGTCGCCACCGCCGCCTCGGTGTGGGTCGCCGCCCTGCTCATGGACAAGATGGGGATGCACAGCTTCGACCTGCCCCGCCTCGACGCCTGGATCAAAAAGAAGCTGCGCTACCTCTCCGACCAGGCCGCTGGCGCCAGCGAGGACCCGGAGGACCTGTACAACGAACTGTTGGCCCACGTCTTCCCTGGCCTGATCGTCACCGACGACCCTGGCAGCCTGACCCAGGCCGTGCCCCTGGCACCGGGCTTTTCCACCCCGCGTGGCAGCATCACCGGTCGTCTGGTGGTCCGCGAGAACAGCGTCTGGATACCCACCTCGGTCATCAAGGAGTGGTGCGTCAAGCTCGGCATCGACCTGCGCTCCTTCCGCGAGGCACTGCTGGCCAAGGGCTTCCTCAAGGACTTCAACGAGCGGTACTACCTGGGCCGGGGCACCCGCATCCCCTCGGGCCGCCCCACCTGCTGGAAGCTGGTCGCTGACGCCCTGGCCGACAAGGTCACCGACGCCGCGCAGAATCAGAACGTCATCCCGTTGCGCAAGTCGGCTAACAGAGCTTGACAGACTAAGTTTACAGGCTTACACTGTAAACACAGTAACCTCTCTACGTAGGTACCCACGTAGTGCGTTAGCTGGGTAGTGTATAGAAGCGGCGGTACAGGTAGACACCACTGCGAAACCCCAGCAGCCAGGGCCGCTACCCTCCTTACGCGGTGACCTGGCATTTCTTCCACTATAAGTTAGGAGCTAACAATGAAATTTGCGCCGGCTATAGCTCAAAGCATATCCATTTTTGACTCAGAAGACGTGGTGGATAAGGCATACTCTACTTTGCTAAACATCATGGAACTGGAGCCAAAAGCAGACTACCTGTGCGCACACCAGTTAGGCGGTCACGGTACGGACATGACCCCTTTCTATGCGGTTATTGATGGAATTTACATACCGGGTTCTACTAGGTCCTATTGGTTAGGCCGTTTTGATGTTGGCGTGGACGACTTTCCTAAATCTGGCTGTGTTTACGTCGTGCCAAACAAAGACCAGTTGTTCGCCTACGTTGCTGTGACGCGGCAAAAATATTTAGAAAAGAAAGATTTTGGCGGGAGTAAGCGTGCGGTAGCGTACTATAAAATGGCGCACGTTACCTTTTACAACGCAAAAATAGCCAAGCTAAAGAAAGAAGACAGACAGCATGTGTACCCAGTAGTAACGATAACCTACTTTCAAATAGAGCCTGACGGAACTGTAAACATTTCTCTTTCGCCGGAGCTAATAAAAGCCGGCTGTAATTTTAATGTTTTTGATGCGTACAATTTAGGTGCGGGAGCACTGTCGTTACTTGCCGACCGTAAATACTTATGGAACATAAGAACAAGTGAAACGTGCGGAAAACGGATGGATGTAGAAGCTAAAGCTGATTTCGGCATAGAGGAAGAAATGGTAAAAAGCCTATGCTACGCCAGGTCAGCACCGCTAACACCAGCGGATCGTAAACGCCCAATATTACATTGGGTACGGCAGCACAAGAGGCGAATTGAAAAAGGTATTGATGTTGACGTAAGGAAGCATCTTCGCGGAATAACCGAGTTTACGATGGGCGATCTTGCTTTTTCAATTACCGAGCCAGTAAAAAGACCCCTTAAACGCCTCGCTGCATAGGAGTAACCATGCTTAAACCCCTTCTTGGCCCCTGCGATAGCTACCAGTTGGAGCCCTTCGTTTATGAATGGGCCTGGACCATGGCCCGCGCCCAGGAGAACAACAACTGGGCACCGGAGGAGATCGCCGTCGCTTCCGACGTGGCGGACTACAAAGACCCCACCCTTGATCCGCGTCACAAGCACCTGTTCGAATCGGTGATGGCGCAACTCACGACGTTTGACATCGAGCGCGGCGACGACGCAGCGGAGACGTTCCTGTCCATCATGCAGCCGGCCGAAATCCGGCACTACTTGAAGCGCCTGGTGTGGGACGAAGCGTTACATACCAGATCGTATCGGTACGTGATCGAGAATCTGGGAATCCCGCTCAGCATCTATGACACCTGGAAGGAAGTGCCAGCAATGAAGGCGCGGGTGGAGATGGCGCAAGAGATCAGCGCGCCGTTACTCAAAGTCATGGGGTGGATGTATCTCAATGACGAACCCATGCCGCAAGGAACATGGATCAAGAGCAAGCAAGAGATTCTCCGCTCCATGATCTTCTGGTTCCTGATCTTCGAGGGCGTCTGGTTCTGGGTCAACTTGCTTGGCCCGATTCAACAACTCTCTCGGTTGGGAAGATTCAAGGGCGCGGCGGAGCAGTTTCAGTACATCGCCCGCGACGAGCAGTCGCACATCGGCTTCGGCCACCGGCTGATCAGTGAGTTCATGGCGCAGTATCCCGAGTGCCTGACTGAGCAGTTCCTGACCACCGTCGTCAATGACACAGAGCGTGCCATCCAGCTAGAAGCCGACTTCGCTGCCTACTGTTTGAAAGATGGCCCCATCCTCGGGTATTCCGTTCCCGAGCACGTCGCCACGGCCAAGCTCTTTGCCAATATGCGCCTGGGCTCGGTGGGCTTGCCACAACCGTTCACGGATGCGTATCACGCTTTCCCCTGGATGTCGGAACAGATGGAGCTGAAGAAGGAGAAAAACTTCTTCGAGACGCGGGTAACGGATTACCAGGCCGGCGGGGCACTCTCCTTCGACGAGACTTCCCATCACGAAGGCTGGGACGATCCCCTGGAGGGTGTGAAATGAGAGAGGCGCACGAACTGAGCGTATCGCTCAGGCGGAGACTGTCTGTAGCACGCGCGGTCTTTCGCGGTGCTACGTATCAAGAAGTAGCTCGTAAACTGGGTGTTTCCAATACAAAGTGCCGAGAACTTGTTAAGCGCGTAATGCGTGACAGCTCATCGCTGCGCGGTGACAAGCACTGGAGCGATCCTGAGTTCTACAACATACGGTTGGCTCGCGCCAACGCCGCTTATTGGTTGGAAGGCGCGGACATGCTGGCCCGGTGCAGGACCAGCAATCTTTGGAGCTTTGAGAACTACACAGCGACCACACGCGAAAAACTGTTCGCCGCTTGTGAATACCTTCTACCTACGGAGAAAACAGCTTGAGCATCCTAACCTATAGTGACCTGGTTGGCCTCGTTGTCAGCGGCGTAGTCACCGGTGTACGCCCCGACCAAATCAACGGCGCTAGCATCGACCTAACGCTGGGCAACATCCTGTGGACCGAGGCGTCACCTATCGGCCTGGGCACTGTCGTCGACCTGATCCAGAAAGACACCCCGACCATGAACCGGGTTGACCTGGGAAAGGTCGGGTACTACGACCTCAAGCCCGGGCAGTTTGTGCTGGCCGCGACGCGGGAGGTATTCCACCTACCGCGCGACGTAGCTGCCGAATACAAGCTCAAATCTTCTATGGCCCGCGCGGGTTTGGGGCACCTTCTGGCTGGGTGGGCTGATCCTGGCTGGCATGGGTCGGTTCTGACGCTTGAGTTCACCAACCACCTCCGCTATCACAGCCTCCGGCTTAGACCAGGTATGCGCTGCGGGCAGATGATCTTTTATCGTGGCAAAGAAGTGCCTGACCACGCCAGTTACGCGGTGCGCGGACGCTACAACGGCGACACAGCAGCCACACCGAGCAAGGGCGTCCGCTGATGAGTTCGGACCACCTGTATGACTTCGATGAAGAGTGGGACACCCGGTGCCTTGATCACCGTTGTGAGGTCCGCGACCGCTGCCAGCTCTATACCGATCGGGACAACCCCAAGGCCCGGGTCCGGGCGCTCACGCTGAAGAAGAACTGGGAGTCCCACAAACTGTTCTGCGAACACTACTGCCAATACTTCGGGGTGATGAATGATGAAGGCTGAACTGTTATCCATTTTTGGTGACGACGATATGGTGGTGGACTGCGCCCGCGTATCGTTCAGCAAGCACCACTCGCAATATACTCCTGAGCAAAACGCTAGGCTAATCACCTACCTCGCCAAGCACAAGCACGTCACGCCGTTTTTTCACCCCCAGGCGCAATTTCGCATCACCGCTCCGCTCTTTGTCGCCCGGCAATGGTTCCGCTCCACGGTTGGCGTTGCGCGTTCTGAGGTGTCGCGTCGGTATGTCGACGACGAACCAACCTTTTGGGAGCCGACCGCGTGGCGTATGCGTCCCGAAGGCAGTGTCAAACAGGGGAGTGGAGCGCCCGTGAGCGAGCTACTCAGGGCCAGCGCTGACTACGACCTACGGGATGTTCATCGCCTCGCGCTTAGCGCGTACCACCGCCTGCTGAGATTTGGGATTGCCCCGGAGCAAGCCCGCACCGTGCTGCCACAGAGCATGGAAACGCAGTGGGTCGAGACTGGCAGCCTGGCCTACTTCGCGCGCATCTGCGCTCAGCGGTTGGATGCACACGCGCAGCAAGAGATCCAGCAACTGGCGCGGCAAGTCGCCGACAAATTGGGACCCGCGTTCCCAATTTCATGGACGGCTTTGATGGAGTACAGCGTATGACCGACGCCCTTGTGGCCTTTCTCTCAATCGGTTCCGGCGTTGCGTTTGCTATCGCCGGCGTGGCTCTTTTCACCCTGTGGGCCGACGGGCGGCTCGATGACGACCCCTAGTGAAATGTTCCGCGATCTGCGGCAGCGCATTGCCAACAACGTGCGGTTCTACCGCTACGAACGCGGCATGACGCAAAAGGAAATGGCCGACCATGCCGGCCTCCACGCCAACACCCTCTACCTGCTGGAGAGCCCGGAGCGGGATTACAACGTCCCGCTGGCCATGCTCACCACCCTGGCCCACAGCCTCCACCTGCCGGTCGCCGCCCTGATGGTAGCCCGTGAAGAACAACCGACATGGCGCGGCAAGCCCGCCGCGCGGTTTCTCAAAGCCAAGAAAGCGAGGTATTTCGATGGAACCCGATGAAGATTTTGACCGTGGAGCGCGGCGCGACTATATGGCCCAGTGGCTGTACAAAGAACTTATCGTGGAGGAAACAAAACGCTGCGCTATGAATCTGGTAGATGTTTCAAGAACTGCCGCTTTTGCCTACAAAGCCGCCGACGCCCTCGAATTTGCTCGCAACAAGGTAATGACCAATGACTGAAGGCCAAAAATTCGACCAAGGTAAGACCGAATGGGACCTGCTGCCCCTGGGTCCCGTCGAGGAGGTCGTCAAGGTCCTGATGCACGGCCGAGAGAAGTACGGCCGCGACAACTGGCAGTTGGTCGACAACCCGATCCGTCGTTACTACGCCGCTGCCCAGCGGCACCTGGCCGCCTTCCGGCGGGCACGGTTTGATACCAGGGACCCCTACGACGCCATTGACGCCGAATCCCATCTGCACCACTTGGCCCATGCCGCTTGCTGCATCCTGTTCCTGCTCTGGCACGAGCGCAAGGAGCTGTGCGAAGAAGACGCCGCCGGAGCGATCCTGGACCGTTTGGTGGATGACCTGGCCGCCGCCCGTACCAAGGCAACCATCGACCTGTTTGAAACTGAAATGTCCGCCGTCCGTGCCGAGGCCACCGACACCCCGGAAGCCGAGGCCACCGACACCCCGGAAGCCGATGCCACCGACACCCCGGAAGCCGATGCCGAGTTTGTTGACGCGCTTAACACGTTGCGAGACCTTGGTGTCATCCGTGAGGCCATCTCGCGCAAACCGGTACTCATTCGGGAGATCACTGACGAAATCAAGATTGCCACCTACGACCAAGACGCCCTGGACAAGCTGACCGGGCGCGACGTGCCGGAGATCGAGCGCAAGGCGTTCGGTGCCGTGGACAAAGGCAAGGACAGCTTTAAGGTCAAAGGCATCAAGTTCTGGCGGGTGGTTTGACATGGCCATGCCCATCCGCACCCTGGCGGAGAAGGTCGTCCTGCGCCACAGCATCGGCATCACCCCCGAGGCCCGGCTGATCGCAGCAATAATTGGCCAGGCGATAGACGACCTGCACTCCACGCACACGGAACGTATCGAGCGCATCCGCGCCCGGCACTTCCTGGCCAACGACCACGCCGCCCGGCTGGCCGGTGCCATCGGGGTGGACATTGAGCTAGTCCGGGAGTGGGTGGCTAACCTTGATGCCTGGCACGAGCAAACGGCATGACCCACCCCGCCACCCTGGCGCCGGACGACCTCGAACGCCTGACCGGCTACACCCGGCAGGCGGACATCGAGAAGTGGTGCCACCACAACGGCGTGCGCTTCTTCCGCAGCCGGGCCGGGGTCTGGACCACGGTGGATGCCGTCAACCAGGCCCTGGGCCTTAAACCGGTTGCCGGGCCGGAAAAGCGTAGGCTAGACTTCTAGGCATCATGCCTAGACCCCGCCAGCGCAACATCCCCCTCCCCAACCGCATTAAACCCGACGCCCTGCCTCCTTACGTCTACTGGGACGCTTCGGGGCACGGGCGTTGGCTCCTCTATCAGTACGACAAGGCCACCCGCCGCACCAAGACCAAGCGTCTGGCGGGACCCACGGCCGCCGTCAAGGAAATCTGGGACGCCTACCAGGCATATCAGACACCTCCCAGCGATACCCTGGCCGGACTGGTCAAGACCTTCCAGGAATCGCGCACCTGGCAGGAGCTAATCCATTGGTCGAAGGTTCGAATCCTTCACGGCCCACCAAATTCAAGCACTTACGAAGCTAGAAGTCGCCCCTCCTTAAAATGGAGGGGCTTCTCCTTAAAACCCCTACTCCGCCCAGCGCCCCGCCGCGAGGTGCGGGCGGTTCTCCTTGTTGGCCAGGATGCCGTTGTCCAGACTCTGGCGGTCCTTCTGCCGCTGGGTCGTCGACCGCTTCAGGGTGTCCTGGTCGATCCGGTTCTGCGGGTTGCGCCGGTTGAACGCCCCGATCTTGGCCAGGATGGGACCGATGGGCTCTCCGGCCAGCCGCGCCTGGGCGTACTCGCGGATCAGATCGCCACGGGCGATCTTCATCGCCTCCTTGGCCCCCTGAATCGCCGCGTTGCGATCGTAGTACATCGTCTTGCGCAACGGCGTGATGCCCGCTGACTGAAGCGCCACCTCCAGATAGCTAAAGTCTGTGAGCCGTGGCTCGCCTTCGCCCGTCGTCACCCCCTCGTTAAACAACTCGTTGCCCCGGAAGATGTCACGCACCCCCTTGAGCGGGAACAGCTTGGCGAACATGTCGTTGATGTCGCTCCCCTTGGGCGCGTCGCCCGTCACCAGGGCGCCCATCACGTCGCGCATGGCAAACAGCCCGTCAACGGCATTGGCGACGTTGGCCACCGGGGCACCGCCCGCACGGAACAGCACCTCCTGCACCGTGTCGGCCCCCTTGTCCGCCGCCTCGAAGCGGGCGAAGGCCAGCGGGTTCATCAGATTGCCCATGCCAATGCGGGCACCCAGGTCGGTCTGGAGCAACATGCTGCCCAGCCCCTTGTTGAGAAGGCGGGCCACCGGCTCCGGCAGGTGATCGCTGAACAGGTTGCGCAGGTCGCGCTGGAAATCGACATCCTCCTCATCGTCACCCCCGCCCAGGGCGGAGAAGATCAGGCTGGCCGCCCCCAGACTCATCTGGGCAAAGGGCAGGGCGAAGACCCCACCGGTCGCGCCGAGCATCCCGGTCATCCACGCCATGGTCGACTGCGCCACCTTATCGCCCTTGATGGCATCGCGCAGCGTCGACAGCGCCAGGTAGGCCATGGCCTGCTGATAGGTGTAGAACTGGAAGACCAGCTTCGGTAGCCAACGGTTGCCCGCCCACGCCTGCATGTAGCGCGCCTTGTTCGCCGGGTTGTAGTTCACCTGGGTGGTGTTGACCGCCTTCTTGGCGAACTCCAGGGCCTGCTCGTGGCTGTGCTGGCTCTGCCGGCTGATGCGGTAGGCCGCTAGGGCGGTGCCGACGCGGTTGGCCAGTTCGGTCGCATGGGTCGGGGCGTTGATCGAGCGCATGACCTTCTGCCATTTACCCGAGCCGCCCTTGGCAATCGCGCCCAGGTCGTAACCAATGGTGAAGTCGAGGGTGCCGTCCGCGCCAAAGGTATCGAGCATCCGCCGCTCGTCCGCCGTCAGGCGCACCTTCTGCCCCTGCTTGTTGACCTTGTCGGGGTTGAACTGGGTACGCAGCTCCTTGCCCTCGGTGGACGCCTCGATCATGCTGAAGGCTTCACGCACCCCGCGCCACAGGGCGCTGCTGGTGGCCTTGAATTCGTTGCCGTTGCGCGCCGTCAGGTAGGGCAGGGTGACCATCCACGGTTGGGTGAGGTTGATCGCCCAGAAGGCCGGGGAGAAGCCCAGCATTGACAGATAGCTGAACTTCATCGCCCCCTGCACCAGCAGCGGGTCCTCGTAGCGGGTAAAGGTCAGGTCCTGCCGCGCCAGCAGCTCGTTGTGCAGTGCCCGCGCGTCCTGCGCGTTTGGCTCGCCGGTCTTGCTCATCTCGTCCAGTTCGCTCATGGCCTGCTGGAGATCGCTGACGTGCATCATGCGCGACAAGGCCCAGGCCCCAGTCTGCGCCGTCTTGGCGAACACCGCCCGCATGTTTTTGTCCCAGCCGTAGATACCCTCGCGGTGCAGGGTGCGCTTGAGGCTGTGATGCTCCGGCAGGGCGCTGATCAGCAATTGCTCGTACATCTCCACCAAGGCGTCGTGGGTCTTGGTGTCCAGCGCCATGCCCTCCAGGGCCTGCTCGAACTTACCCACGTCCTGTCCGACATGGGAGCGGGCGTTGGCCAGCTTGTAGCGTTCGGCGTTGTACTGGGCGAAGCCCATCTCCTTGCGCAGCTTCTCCGCCAGACGCTTGGCGGTGGCCAGCCGCGCGGTCCCCTCGACCCAGTAGTGCTTGGGATCACGGCGCAGCTTCTCGCGCAGGGCGTCCTCATCGGGTTGGAGCTGTTTGGCGCGGAACCGTTTCTCCAGGTCCGCCATCTGCGGCGACATGCCGACGACGTAGTAATCCCCCAGGCGCATCAGCGGGAAGTAGGGCCGCTTGCCCATCGCCTCCAGCGCCTCCAGCGCCTCCAGCGACTTCAACAGCGGGTCGTCGGGGCGGACGGTGCCCTTCTGCTGGAGCTGCGCCCGCACGTAGTTGATCGCCTCTTGCAGCCGCTGCTGATGGTAGTCCCGCACCTGGCGGTAGACCGCGACCGCCTTGTGCTTGCCGTTGGCGTCCAGGGTCTTGAGCCGCTGCCAGCGTGCGTCCAGGATCACCTTGGCGGCCATGACACGGGCGCGTTGCTCCTCGCTGATATGCCCCACCGGCAGTTGGCCGGTGTCGGGGTCGTAACCGTGCAGCGAGGCGTCGCCCATGATCTCGCTCATGAGCTGATCCTGTTCGGCGGTCAGGGCCGCCCAGTCACGGTCGGCGTCCTCGGCCTTCTTTTCCCACTGCGCCGCCTTGGCCTCGGTGGCATCAAGCACGTTGGCGATGGTCTTGAGCGGCGCGAACTCCTTGCCCCAGCGATCCGCCATCTGCTCGTTGGTCAGGGCGCCCAGACCCACCTTGCGCGAGAAGGCTTCGACCCCGGCCTCGGTCTCGGTCTTGATCCAATCCCACAGGTTGCTGGCGTCCTGTTTGGTCGGGCCGCGCATGAAGTTGATGTTGGGGTTGGCGCCGTCGAAGGTGCCACGGTTGCCGATGGCGGATTTGATTTGGTTGGGGTGCAAGGCGATGAAAGTGTCCCCTCCGCTTGTTGCGCCGCCAGGAGACTCTTCGCTAATAATGGCGCCGTCGTAGCCGGCTTCTTTTAGAGACGCAACGAAGGCGTTTGTCCCATCATCGTCGTTGTCAAATAGCTCCCAGTAGTTGCGTGAATTTAATACGGCGTTGGTGTCCGCGCCACTATGCGTTAAGCGCAAATAATCGCGCTCAGATAGTCCGCTGCGTAGGTCGAGTGGGTTTTGCAGTGCCATGTAAATAGGCATGACATTCTGTCCATCGTTTTCACGCAGATACTCCTGGGCAAACTTGCGGTTAGGTGTAGCAAATACACCAGCTCTTGTTACGGCTACATCACCGAGCAAGCCATAGTTGTTGGTTCCTTCTCTACCAAGCTCGAACTCAGCTACGTCGGCGTTAGTAGCGTGGTACAGCAGAATGGGGCGGCCCTTGTTGTCTATAGGGCCGTTACCATACCAACGCCAAAAGTTTTCTAGCCCCTGTACGGTGCTAGTAATTTGCGTTCCGGCGCTGCTAACATTGCCTTGTCTTTTGCCGTCAGCTTTTATTGTAGTGCGTTTACTAGCAAAGTCTTTAGGGAAAAGATCGTTTTGCTTGCCCTCGCTGTTGGTCGTCGGACGTTCGACGCCTCCGGCCACCATATATGCCGGCGCCACCCGGAAGTTGCCCTCCGCGAAACTGGTAAACCCGGTCTCCGTGAACCGCGCCGCCTCGACCAGCAGTTGGTTCAACTCGGCAGCGGCGTAGTTACCCAGGCCGTGCTTGGCGAACCACATGCGGATACGGGCAATAATCTCGCGGATCAGGCCGAAGTTGGGGTTCCGCTCTGCCAGGTGGGCCAGAATCTCACTGGCCTCCTGCACCTGGTTCAGGTTGTACTTGCCCTGGTCGTCGGTGTACTTCGCCTTGACACGCTCCAGGGCCTGAAGCACCGCCGGGTTCTGGGTGCGGATGTAGCTGTCGATCTGGCGCACGATCCGCTCGAAGCCCTTCTTGCCCAGCATCCGCTCCAGCCCGAGATGGCCGACCACCTCATGGGCCAGGGCCTTGCGCGCCTGATTGGCGCTGGTGATGTTGTCCGCGACCAGGAAGACATAGCCCCCCTCGTGCATCCCCACCACGTCGTCCGGGATGTCCATCCCCGGATACCGCGCCCGCAGCTCATCGACCGACTGCACCACGTTGAGCCCGTTCGTCACCCACTGCGCCAACTTAGCCTTGGGACCGGCGATCCAGCGTTCGACATCCGCGACGGTGTTGCCGCTAGTCCGTTTGGCCTTGTTAGGTTTGCGTGCAAACAGCGGTAAACCCCCTTGCACCTTGGCGCGCATGGTGGGGGTTATGTCGAAGCCGAACTGCTGCGACGCGGTTGTCTTTTTGCCCTTTGAGATATTGACGGCTACCGATCCAACCCGTCCCCCGCCCAGCTTCTTCAGCAGGTCGTTGGCTACTTGCGGCACTATGCTGCCGTAGAACGCCTTCATGCCCTGGCCGCCGACATTGAGGTCTTCGCCGCTCAACTGGTACAGCGCGTTACGGCCTTCGCCTTGTGGCGTCTGGCTGAACAACTTGTCGGCTACTTCCTTGCCGACGTAGTCCGCCACGTCCTGCTGGGTCGTGCCCGTCTGGCGCACCACCTCGTTGCCTTGCTTGTCCCACGCCACAAAGTTGCCGCCGCGCCAGGCGATGTCGCTGATCTGCTTGCTTAGGTTGTACCGTTCCGCCTGTTGCTCGCCGGTCGTCCACGCCACCCGGTCGAAGCCGTTCTCAACGGCGTAGGTCATCAGGCGCTTCAGGGCCAGGGCGGTCCAGGACTTGGTGTTGGTGACGAAGGGGCCGGTTGGGACACGGTCACGATTAGTTTCAATGGCATCCTGTTCGGCTCTAAGTTCGAGTAGCCGCTTACCAAGTTCGTCTACTTCACCCGTTAAGCGGCGAAACTTCGCCATCTCTGAGTCTGGCAAGGAAGCAGCTTCGTCGATCAAAGCCGAACGCTTGCGCGATACCTCGCTAAGCTCTTTATCTATCTCTGCCCAAGTCCTTGACGGCAACCTAAACCCTTTGTCTCTCCCCTGCTGCCCCCAGTCCGACTGAATTTCCTCGACAAACAGCACGCGCTTGCCTTCGGTGTCGGTGCGTTCGTTGATCCGCACATGAGCGAGGATGTTGGGTTCGGAGTAATGGCCGGACTGGTATTGTCCTGCCGAAGCCGTTTGATCCGCGCGGTCCATAGCAGGGAGCAAAGTGTCCAACTCCGCAAGGATTTCCTGCTGCCTGGCTACCGGTGCCGTGCGTAGTTCTTCGTGAAGGGCAGCGCGCTTAGTTTCTAGTTCCGCTTGCTGCGCAGTTGGCTTGGCAGGCAACGTCAGCAGTAGCTCCTTGTAGTTAGTCCCGCCCGGTAGCTGCCACTTGTCGAACTTGGCCGTATCGCTTTCCTTGGTGACCTCCTCCACCCGCACTCCGTTGTTCTCGACAAAGGCGGCGATTTCCTCGCGGGTCACCTTATCCTTGCCGCGAGCGTCCAGGTACTCGTCAATGCCCGTCGCTTCGATCTCCTCCTGCTTGACGCCGAGCTGCGCCTGGTTGGCCTTGAGCCACGCCTTCCACTGCCCGCCGGGCATGGTGGTCTGCTTCGCCCGCTCGACCACCCGCTTGAGTTGCGAGAAGAACCCCGGCGCGGGCTGACCCTGCCCCGAGCGCGAGAAGTTCAGCGTGGGCTTGGTTTGCGTTTGGTCTGCATCGGCGGTTTGCCCTCCTTGTTGCGCATCCAGTTCTCCAAGGCTGCCGCCTTCGACTGCGCCTTGTTGTACGCCGGGCTGTCCACCTTGGCCTTGCCCGAAAACTTGTCCCGCATCTTCTTGTAACGTGTTGGCATTGGGGTCTACTCCTGGGGCAGGGGGGATTGGCGGCGTTGTTCTCGTTTCTTGGCCTGCTTGCGGCGTTGTCTGGCCTGAGAGCGCATTGGTCGGGGTCTCCGGGGTAGTGGGGGAGGGGGGTGGCGTCGGAACGTCTAGTTCGCCAGTGCGGTGGGCGATGTCCAGATCAGAGGTGCTGCGTATGCCGTTGGCCTTGGCACGGTCGTACTGCGTCGGCGTGATCGGCGGCATCTCTCTGTTAAAGTCTTCGTCGATCTCATCCTGAACCACCGACGAGGTCGTCGGCGTGGGCGGGACTGCGCCTTCTACAGGCTGCGCGTTCTGCGCGATGGTGGGTGTTACCGGGACACCGGGGCCGTCTACCGTGTCGTTCTGCTTGGCCTGTTGCTCCAGCGTCTGCGCCTCTTGCTGCGCCAGGTTGGTCAGGTGGGCCTTGGCAATCGCGGCCTTCCACGGGGCGCTTTTCGCCGTGCTGCTGCTGAGGTTGGTAAACAACTCCCCGGCCGTTTTGGCGTCCATGGTCAGCACGCTGTCAACGAACTTGCGCGCCTCGTCGCCGTAGATACCCGAGACCAGCTTGGGTGCCTGGGCTGTCTCCAACAGGGCGATCTTCTCCGAGGTCTTCTGCCAGCCGGCCTTTTCGTACTGCTTCTCCACTGCCTTCTGCGCCTGCTCGGCGGCACGGGTGGCGTTTACCTTAGCCTGTTGCTGCGACAAGTCCGCCGCCACGTCGGACGGGTACTGCCCCGGCGCAAAGGTGCGCGCGGTTTCACCGCCCATGGCGGCGTCGATCAACCGCTGGTTGACCTGTTCACGCGTTAGACCCTGTAAACTGCCGGGGTCCGCCTGCCCCGGCTTGATGGTCTGGTATGTCTCACCGCCCATGATGGCGTCGATCCGTTGCCGCTCCACCGCCAACGGATCGACGTTGGTGGTCCGGTCACCCGGCGGGTTGACACCGGGTTGGGCTGGGTCAGCCTGTTGCTCGTCTTGCAGCAAGTCAGCCGGTTGATCCGGCGTGATACGCCGTAAGGGCGGCGCGAGGGCGTTGAATCCGCCGCCGATGATACCGCCAGCGATGCCGCCTTCGATGGCCGCACGGCCTAGCCCTTCGTCCCATGGCTTGCCTTGTGCGGCGTTGGCCATCGCCTCTTCCCAGGGTGACTGCACCGCCTCTTCCGCGCCTTCGGCTAACATGCCGTAGCCGATCTGCCCTTTGTAGGACAGTGGCACGGTATCGTCGCCTACCTTGCGCGTCATCCCCGAGAGGAACTTCTCCGGGTCCATGTAGCCCGCTTTACCCGCCAGGTGGCCGCCCAGTCCCGCCGTTTCGCCCACCACCACACCCGTAGCAAGGCCCGTCAGGGCAGCCGTGCGCGGATCGACATCTTTGTCCAGGAGGTCTTTGTACTGAATGGCAGCGGACGGAACCGCCTCGCCGATGTACGGGGCGGCGGTGGCGGCGCCACGGGCCAGCATCCCGCTACCCAAAGCACCCAACGCGGTCACACCACGGATTCCCGCACCGACAATACCCCCAGCGACCATTGGCGCGCCGGACTGCATTAGCTGGTTGCCGGTGTAATCGGGATTGGTGATCAGCCCCAAGGCGTAGTCGCCATAGCGCCCCTCGTCCCAGGCACTGCCGATCTCACGCTGCGCGGCTTGATACTCCGGCGAGAAGGTGCCCTGAATCCGGGCCACCTCGTTGTCCATCTCCGGGGTCTCGTACAGGTTCTCCCCGGTAGCCAAGGCATAGAGCAAGTTTGGCAGGTTGGCCAAGCCACGCTTGGTCTGCTCATAACCCAGCTCCAAGCTGGTGCCCAAGTCGTCCATCGTCCCTTCGTTCTGCGCGAACCCAGAAGGGTCCAGCCCCATGTCGTAAGCC
>WBZM01001800.1_pt1 | contig 18924 bp, 17 predicted proteins | sample 5204271 | NCBI WGS metagenome assembly WBZM01 (sample SAMN12344346, study PRJNA552823) | activated sludge metagenome | biome: Activated sludge suspended growth; feature: Nitrification reactor; material: Wastewater; isolation source: activated sludge from nitrification reactor of wastewater...
GTCGACGTCGGGAGCGAGCGGGACCTTGCGCATGTGCACGCGCAGGATCTTCTCGCGGCCGACGACGTCGGGGTTCGGCACGACGATCTGGCGGTCGAAGCGGCCGGGACGCAGCAGCGCGGGATCCAAGACGTCGGGGCGGTTGGTCGCCGCGATGATGATGATGCCCTCGTTGGCCTCGAAGCCGTCCATCTCGACGAGCAGCTGGTTGAGCGTCTGCTCGCGCTCGTCGTTGCCGCCGCCGAGGCCGGCGCCACGGTGACGGCCGACGGCGTCGATCTCGTCGATGAAGATGATGCAGGGCGCGTTCTTCTTGGCCTGCTCGAACATGTCGCGGACGCGGCTGGCGCCGACGCCGACGAACATCTCGACGAAATCAGAGCCGGAGATGGTGAAGAACGGCACGTTGGCCTCACCGGCGACGGCGCGCGCGATCAGCGTCTTGCCGGTGCCCGGAGGGCCGACGAGCAGGCAGCCGCGCGGGATGCGGCCACCCAGGCGCTGGAACTTCTGCGGGTCGCGCAGGAACTCGACAATCTCCTGCAGGTCGGACTTGGCCTCGTCGACGCCGGCCACGTCCTCGAACGTGACGCGGCCCTGGCGCTCGGTCAGCAGCTTCGCGCGGCTCTTGCCGAAGCCCATGGCGCGGCCCGAGCCCGACTGCATCTGGCGCATGAAGAACACCCAGACGGCGATCAGCAGCAGCATCGGGAACCAGTTGAGCACGACGCTCATGATCGAGGGCACGTCCTCGTTCGGCGGCTTGGCCTTGAACTTGACGTCCTTCTTGCGCAAGCGCTCGACGAGGCCGGGGTCCTCCATGGCGTAGGTCCGGAAGGCGGCGCCGGTATCGCGCATGGTGCCTTCGATGTACTTGCCCGTCAGCACGACCTCGCTGACGTTGCCGGCGTCCACGGCGGACAGGAACTCGGAGTACTGGATCTCGCCGCCACCGCGGCGGCTCTGGCTCGAGTTGTTGAAAAGATTGAACAATGCCGCCAGCAGGACCAGGATCACCACCCAGATCGCGAGCTTCTGCAGGTTCGAATTCATCTCGTGTCCTATTCGGCCGGCGCCCAGGCCGCGCGGAGGCGCGGCAATGGCCAGGAGCTTGCCCCGAGTGGCATTGAAGATAAGGTCGTGCAAACTGTTTGCCAAGCGTACGTCCGGCAAAGGACGCTAGTGTGATGATCGAGAAGTCCGCAAAATTCCCTGCGGCCGGCCGACGCGGCGGACTTCTCGATCTGAATCACACTAGTAACACATGCTTCTCTAGCGTCGTTCAGATCGCGAAATTCGTTCGAAGCGTGACGCAGAACGTAACGAATTTCGCGATCACGACGTTAGACTACACACGTTGCCGGTGGGTTACACGCCTCGAAACGGGACACTGCGACCGCAAAGGGGCGACGATGTGACGTGCGGACGGCGGAGCTACCCGCGGCGGCGGCGCGCCGCTACCACGCGGGAATGTCGCGGAAAAACGCCTGGAAACCAGGCTCGGAAGGGGGGGCGAAAGCCCTCCATGCGGCCGACAGCGCGGCCTCGCGGGGGGCGGCGACGGCGAGCGCTGGCCAGGCGGCCACGGCCTCGCCGCGCACGATGACCGGCAGGGTCGCCGCCGCCGCCGCCGGCCAGCGCAGCGTCTCCAGCTCCGGCAGCGCCCTCCTGAGCCACGCCCAGCGGGTCATTCCCAGGGTCTCCACCATGGCCCCCGGTGGCACGTCAGACGCGACGGCGATTCTGAAACGGCCGCCGTCCCATTCCAGAACGATGCCCGGCTCGGCCGGAACGGGCGCGATCCCGGCGCCAGCCCCTTCACGGTAGACGCGGATGCGCTCGTGACCCTCGCCCAGGAGCTCGATCTTGCAGCCGCCCAGAGTCAGGCCGCCGCAGCCCCGGCGCGCATGCTCGTCGCGCAGCAGGCCCGCGAGATCCTCGAGCTGCGCCAGCTCCGGCTCGCGCGCGGCGCCGCCGTAGAGGCGGATGAGCTGGCGCAGGGTGCGGGCGACCACGTACGCAGTCCCCCCGAGCCGCGAAACGGGCAGGTCCGCGCAGACGGCGGAGATCATTTCTCCATCAGCCGGACGATTCACTCCGCCCAGTCGGTCGCGCGCGCCATGCAGGACCCGCAAGCTCTCCTCTGCGTCGGCGAGACGACGAGCACTGAGGGCGATCTTCCCGGCCGTGAGGCCGATGTCCGCCGCCTGCGCGAGAAATGCTCTCACGCGCACGCGCTCGAAGCGCTCGTCGGCGTTGCTCGGATCCTCGAGCCATGCGTGGTCCCCGGCGCGCAGGGTCGCCATCAGGCGCGCCTTCGGGAACGCCAGCAGCGGCCGCACGAGCGTCACGCCCTCGCGCGTCGTCTCGGCCCGCATGGCGGACAGCCCTTCAATGCCGCTGCCGCGCGCCAGCCGCATCAGGAGTGTCTCGGCCTGATCGTCGGCGGTATGGGCGAGGGCTATGCAATCGGCACCCAGCGCCCTGGCGTGATCGACGAGCAGGCGATAGCGCGCCTCGCGCGCGGCGGATTGGACTCCGGTGCCTGGATGGGGACCGAGCCAGCGCAAGGTGGCGTGGGCGAGCCCCAGGCGCTTCGCCGCGGCCGCGACCGCGGCGGCCTCGGCGGCGGATTCGGGTCTCAATCCGTGATCGACGGTCGCCACCGAGAGGAGAGGGGCCGCGCGGCGAGTGCCTTCGCGCCAGGCCGCGAGAAGATGCATGAGCGCGGTCGAATCGGCGCCGCCGGACACGGCGATGACAGCGTGCGCATGCTTGCCGAGCAAGGCCTCGAAGCCGCCCGCGACCTCGCCGGCGTCGAGCGGCACCGCCGTCATGACGGCCTCCCCCCGGCTCAGCCGCAGCCGAGACGCTGGCGCTCGGACTGGGCCTTGCTCTTGATGTGCGCGGGTGCGGTCGGGAACTTGGTGGACAGCTCGCCGAACGACGAGCAGGCGGCGTCCTTCTGGCCGAGCCGCTCGAGCGACATGGCGAGCTTCAGCAGGCTGTCGGGCGCCTTGGAGCCCTTGGCATAGGTCTGGTAGCCCTTGAGGAAGGCACCGGCGGCCTGCTTGTACTGGCCGCGCACGAAGAACGATTCACCCAGCCAATACTGTGCGTTGCCGGCGAGCGAATCGCTCGGATAGCGCTTGAGGAAGTCCTCGAAGGCGGCTTCGGCGGCGCCGTAGTCCTGCTGCAGCAGATAGCCGTAGGCGGTCTCGTAAACCTGCTTGGGATTGCCTTCGGCCTCGGGGCTCACCGCGGCCATCGTCGTGGGCGGTGGCAGTTGCGACGCGCTGTAGCCACCGGCGCCGGCACCAGCCGGCTCGCGGGCCGGCGGCAGCTCGCGCTGCGATGCGCCACCGCCGCCGGAGATCAGGCTGCCGATCGGATCGCTCTCGCCCGGCGACACGGTGGTCGAGCCGAAGCGGCCGGGCGCCTCGGCGACGTAACCGCCCGCATCCGAGCGCCGGGAGGCACCGCCATTGCCGCCGCGCACCTGCTGGGCGAGCTGCTCGACCTGGGCGGTCAGCGCGCGAATCTGGGTCTCGATGCCGTCGAGGCGGGCGCCGTCGCTGGGGCCGAGGCCGCCGCCCGACGAGACCGGGGCGCGAGCGACCGGCGCGGAGCCGCCACCCGACTTGGCGAGCGATTCGAGCGTGCCGATCACGACCTGCAGATCGACGAGCTGCTCCTCGAGCTGCTCGACCCGCTGGCGCAGACCCGACTCACCGGCCGCGGCGGCCGGGCCGGCGTCGCTCTTCGCGGCGGCGGCAGGCTTGGCCTTGGCGGCCGCCTTGGCGCCCGGCGGGGCGGGCGGCTGCTGCGCGAGGGCCGCTCCGGAGGTGGCAAGGAGCGCGGCCAACGCGACGGCGGAGAGTAGAGGCTTCACGAGAGCCATGTGCGTCCCGGGTCAGATCGAGGCATCAATTCGGGGTAGGCATCGGCGCTTCGGCCGGTGTTGTCAACGGCGCGCACGGCGCGTGCCCGGCAAGTCGGCGGACAGCGTGGAGCCGTCGCCACGGCCGTTGGCGCCGAGCCGCGAGCCGGGCGGCTCGGAGCCGCGCGGATAGACGAGCGTGACGGCGCGGCGGTTGTTGGTGGCGCATTCGGCACCGTCGCATTCGGCGACCCGGCGACCACGGCCTACCGAGACGGTGCGCAGGCGCTCGGGGGCGATGCCCTCCTCGATCAGGCGCTGGCGCACGGCCTCGGCGCGGGCCAGGGCGACGGCCCGGTTCTCGTCGGTGCTTCCGGGATCGTCGGCGTGTCCCTCGATCACGGCATCGAGCTGGGCCTGCTTGGCGAGCCACGCCGCCTGCGCGGCCAGGACCGAGCGCGCCCGGCTGCCGAGCTCGGCGCTGCCGGCGACGAAGAAGACGCGATCGCCGACCTCCATGCGGAAGAGATTCTCCTCGCCGATTGAGGGCGGGCGGACCTCGGCGCTCCACTCGCCGGGCTCGGGCGGCGACGCCTCCTCAGCGGTCGCGGCGGCCTTCTCCGGCCTGCCGGTGTCGCCGGGATCCTGACCGGCGTAGAGGCGGGCGAGGCGCAAGCGCGCGAGGCGGGCCTCGCCGCTGCTCGGGAAGCGGGCAACCAGCTGCTCGAGCTGACGCTGGCCGGAGGGCACGTCGCCGGCCTGCAGCAGGCGAACGGCGTCGGCGTAGATGTCCGCGGGGCTCGAAGCTGGCGCCTCCGTCGCGCCCGGCAAAGGCGGCGGGACGGGCGCCGGCTTGGGCTTCAGCGCAAAGGTGCCGATCAGCACCTCCTCCTTAGCGGTGACGGCGTCGCCGCCGGCGGCCTCATCGGCGTCCGCCCGCGTCTGTGCCAGTGTGGGAGAGACAATGCCCGCGGCGAGTGCAAGACCAGCTGTGAGAAGCGCCGCGCGGAACGTCGTTGGCCGCAGCATCGAGGGCCGCTTCTCTGTCAGCGCCTGGGCTCGAAGCAGCATGATCACGTCACTCGCGGGGTCTAACGGCAGGCCGGGCACACTGCTCCGTCATTGCGACCAAACTTCGTCCGCACGCTCCCGGGCGGGATCAGCCGGCGACGCGGCTGTTCAGCACGGTCTGGGCGCGGCGGTTCTGCGACCAGCACGAGATGTCGTTGCAGACCGCGACCGGGCGCTCCTTGCCGTAGGAGATCGTGCGCATGCGGGCGCCGCTGACTCCCTGCTGGGTGAGGAAGGCGCGCACGGCCTGGGCGCGGCGGGCGCCGAGGGCGATGTTGTACTCGCGGGTGCCGCGCTCGTCCGCGTGGCCCTCGACCGTCACCGTGTACTGGGCGTACTGCTGCAGCCAGCGCGCCTGCTTCTGCAGCGTGGCCTGGGCCTCGGGCGTCAGGTCGGAGCTGTCGGAGGAGAAGTAGACGAGGTCGCCGACGTTGACAGCGAAGTCGCGCTGCGTGCCCGGCGTCACCGGGCCACCCTTGCCGCCGTTGAGGCCGAGCTCGGGCTGGTTCTCCTTGTTGGCGCAGCCTGCGAGCGCCAGGGCCGAGAGCAGCGCCGCCGCGATGCCAGCCGACCGGAACGAGCGAGCCATGGCCGCCATCCAGAATACCCCTCTTTTTCCTTCGAACGCCGTGGCGGGATTGGCGGTCCACTCTAGGGACGATCGCAACCGAGCACGGTCCAACTCATGATCCGGTCTCGCTTAGCGGACCGTTCGTACGAAAATGTGGCCGATTCCACGGGTTCGCCAGAAGCATTGCTGCTTTGCCCACACCTTCTCGCGTGTCGAGCGAAAAAGTCGCAGGCCAGCCCGGCATCCCGGTGCGTGGCATCACGAACGAACGCGACGTGATCTGCGAATCAGCGGGCGACATATCGCGCGGCTCAATCGGCTGGTCACGTGAGCGAATCGGCTGGGCGAAGCGGCACGACACGCCGCGATCCCGCTGGCTCACACCCGAGCCATCCGGGTGCCTTGAAACGCCGAAGACCGGATGGCCGCCACAAACGTGACGGACATCCGGTCTCGGATCCGTGAACCCCGGGCCGAAACCCGGGGAAGATCGAAAGGCTCAGCGAGCCGTCTCGACAGCCGGAGCAGGACCGCCGAGCTTCATGGGCTCATGCGGGACCTCACGACGGCACGCGCCAACAGCGACAGCTGCGATCACGGCGGCGATGATGAGAACGCCCTTCATAGCTTCGTCTCCTGTGGTTGACGGCTCGAAAGCGAGCTTAGCGAGCCGGCTGCTCGACGGCGCCGCCGAGCTTCATCGGCTCATGCGGAACCTCACGGCGGCACGCGCCAACGGCGACAGCCGCGATAACGGCCGAAATGATGATCAGCCCCTTCACACCCTGCATGGTCTTATCTCCTGATGCTTTTGATCGGCACTAGCCGTCTATTGGGGTACCGGCGCGACTCATTTTGATCAAGGACGGAGGGCGAAAGTGCCCTGTTTTCCACCCTCAGAGATGCGAAAATGCCACGCCGTGCTCGGTGTTCCTCAGTCGCCGATAAGCAGAACGCAATGCCGACCGAAGCCTCTGGAAACACGCAATAATTCGTCGTCCGGATCCAGCGCTCCGGATGACGCATTGAATCATCGAACTGGTTAACACGGCGTAAACCGCTGTTCAGCTTAGAAGCGGCGACCAGGCCGGGTCGGAGCCGAACGAGGGGGTGGGAATCGGGCGCTCGTTGTACCCGGTGACATCGACGGAGTAGATTTTCGGCCCGCCGTTCGGCCCCTGGGATTCGCGGAAGAACATCAGGACGCGCCCGTTGGGGGACCATGTCGGCCCCTCGTTGTGGTAGCCCTCGGTCAGGACGCGCTCACCGGAGCCGTCGGGTTTCATGACCCCGATCAGGAACATACCGCCCATCTGCTTGGTGAACGCTATGTAGTCACCGCGCGGCGACCAGACCGGCGTCGAGTAGCGGCCGTCGCCGCTGGTGCTGATGCGGCGGGCGCCGCCGCCGCCCGAGTCCATGACGTAGAGCTGCTGGGTGCCCTCGCGGTCGCTCTCGAAGACGATCTGGCGGCCGTCCGGGGAGTAGCACGGCCCGGTGTCGATGCTGGCGCGGCCGGGAATGGGCTGCGTCAGGCGGCGCATCTGGCGCGAGCGCAGGTCCATCTCGTAGATCGAGGTGGCGCCGCCCTCCTCGAAGCTCATGACGATGCGCTGGCCGTCCGGGGAGAAGCGCGGCGCGAAGGTCATGGAGCCGGCCGGGAACTCGCCGACCATGTCGCGCTGTCCCGATTCCAGGTTCATGACGAAGACGCGCGGCGTGCCCTGGTTGTAGGACATATACGTGATCTCCTGCGACACCGGCGAGAAGCGCGGCGTGAGCACGAGATCCTTGCCCTGGGAGAGCAGGCGGACGTTGGCGCCGTCCTGGTCCATGATGGCGAGGCGCTTGGTGCGGCGGTCCTTGGGCCCGGTCTCGTCGACGTAGACGATGCGGGTGTCGAAGTAGCCCTTGTCGCCGGTCAGGCGCTCGTAGACCTGGTCGGCGACGAGATGCGCGACGCGGCGCCAGCTCGCCGCCGGCACGGCAAAACGCTGGCCGGTCAGCTGCTTGCCGCTGGCGGGATCCCACAGGCGGAACTCGGCCGTGACGCGGCCGTCGGTGCCGCGCGAGGCGCGGCCTACGAGCAGGGCGTCGGCGCGAATCTGGCGCCATACGGGGAAGTTCGGCGCGGCGTTGACGTCACGGATCTTCTCGAGAAACGAGGCCCGGTCGAGCGGCTGGAAAAGCCCCGAGTTGGCCAGGTCGGCGGTGATGACGCTGGTCACGTCAGCGGCGATCTTCGGGTCGTCGCCGAGGAACTCGGGGATGGCGATCGGAATCGGCGCGATCGAGCCCTGGGTCTGGCGGCCGGTGAGTTGCGCCGCGGCGGGCAGCGCCTCGAAAAGGCTCGCGGCGGAGAGCGATCCCGCCAGGGCGAGGAGTTGGCGGCGGGTCGGGCGCGGAAATTCAGCAGTCATTCTGGTCTCGCTCGCAGGGACGGCGGCCGGCGAGACGATGGACGCGTCCCGGCCTGAAGGCATGGCGCGACTCACCACCAGATGATTCCGGCCGCGTCATGGCCGGGCTATGCCACGGACGGCCCGATTTGTCGCGGGCGTCGGTGTCTCCCTCTCCCCGCCTGCGGGGTGAGGGGCAGCGACAACCGACGTACCAGCGGCCGCCCTCTCCCCGACCCCCGCCCCATGCAAGGGCATGGGGAGAGGGTGAAGTGTCAGTAGGACAGCACGTTCCGGTGGACGACGGTGCCGCTCGAAGCCCTGGTCTGCGAATCGAGCGCCTTGGCGGTCGAGCGGAGCTCGAGCTTGTTCCCTGGGATCGGAGCGCGCTCCTCGGCCTTCACATCGGCGGGCGGATTGGCGAGGAACTCGGCCACCTTGGCCAGATCCGCTTCGGGCTGGTGATCGCGGGCCCCCTCTCGACCCTGGGCGCCGATGGCCTCGGTGGCGCTGGCCTTCAGCAGGCGCGGCCACAGCTTCCGGAACAGTCCGTTGGAGGCGTAGATGTCGGCGCTGTTGAGCTTGCCGTTGACGGCGAAGACGAAGCCGACGACGTCGCCGTCCTTCTCGGCCACGGGCTCCAGCGCGTCAGCGAAACGGCGCTGCGCCTCGGCCAGCTTGTCGTTCTCCAGCGCGAGTTGCAGGCTGGTCGCCGAGCGCTCGGACTGGACGCGGGTCGCCAGATTGGACGACAGGCCGGCCTGGATCTCTCCGACCTTGGCCCAGACCTCCCCCTGTGCGCTCGGACGGCGCGCGGGCAGACTCGCCGTGCGCTGCTCCTGAATAGGCCCGCCGATGCGGTTGGCGCGCATGCCTAGCCCTTCGACATTGCGCCCAGCCTCGACATTGTTACCGACGTCAACGCCGCCGGCGGCGGGCTTTACGGCGCGCAGCGCGATCTTGGCCTCGCGCGACGGCAGCATCTCCTTGGCGCTAGCGAAGCGGTGCACATCCTCGCCGATGCGCGCCGACCAGCGGCCCTGCTCGACGCAATAGGCGGCGATCGGCAGCACTCCGGACCTCGCCGGCAGGGTGAGCGAGACCGAAAGGACGCGGTCCTGGCGGCCACCCTTCACGATGTCGCCGGCCTGGATGAAGACCTCCTCGGCGCCCCGGTTCTCGACGGTGAGCTCGTTGACGCTGCCGGTCTCCTTGACCTCGACGGCGCCCTTCTCGATCGCCTCGGGAAGCGTCAAGGGCACGGGGCCGGGCGCGCTCTCTCCATGCACGAGCCAGATGGTCAGGTTCTCGTGCGTGAAGGGGCCGGAGAGGCGGGGGCCATCCGCGGCGCGAACGGCGGCGGGTCCAACAGCGAGGCAAAAGGCGGAGGCGGCGAGAAAGCTCAGGAACGTGCGGCGCCCGGCGGCGCGCGTGGGGGCTTGCGGCATGGAGGCACCTCTCAAAAACAGACGAAAAGGCGTTCGGCTTCATTCCCCGGCAAGAAAACAGCTAGTCCCGGTTTGCGGCCCGATGACGGGCGCGGCGCGGCGATCCGGTGGCGGAAGGGAGGCAGGGCGGAGGGGATATCTCGCATTCGAGGCAACTACCTTCGCGCACTGTCGCAGAACCTTCAGACAGTCCTGGCATGATCCGAAAAAGCTAGATTCGACTGGAGACTCGCCATGACCTGGTTCCTCACGCGCAGCAATTGGAGCAACGTGGCCGCCGTCGCCGTCGTCGCCGCGCTGCCGGCCGTCGTCGCGATCCGCAGCACACTCGGCTGGTAAGACCCGCCGGCGGAGAATCCGCCGTATTCACCTCGACGGGGAGCGGAAAATCGCTGCTCCCGGCACTACATCTCGGCAAGGTGCCCTCGCTTCGCCCGCGGCGCGGCGGGTCTTGCGCTCGCCGCATTCGCGGCAGAGGAGCACCTTCGATCAGCGGCGGCGACCTCCGCCGGCGAGACGAGGTGCCGATGACGACCGCCAATCCGTCCCAGCCGCCTTCCGCTCCATCATCCGTCGCGCTGCGGGGACCACTCTCTGGCCTCCTCATCCTCGAGGTCGCAGCCGGAGAGGCGGCGCCCATCACGACGCTGATGCTGGCCGAGCTGGGGGCGCGCGTCGTCAAGCTCGAGAGCGCCAAGGGCGGAGACGAGGCGCGACCGCGCGCTGGCGACACTGGTGACGGCGGGGCGCGCTTCGCTGCCCTCAACCGGGGCAAGGAATCGCTCGCCGTCGACCTGACGAAGGACGCCGACCGGCTGATCGTCGACAAGCTGCTCGAGCGTGCCGACGCCGTCGTGGAGGGCCTCGGGCCCGGTGTGCTCGATAAGCTCGGCTATGGCTGGGAGCAGCTGCATGGGCGCTTCCCACGGCTCGTCTACGCCGCGACTTCGAGCTTCGGCCACACGGGGCCTTATGCCTCGCGCGAGGCCGACGGGGACATCGTGGAATCGATCAGCGGGCTGGTGGGAGCCGGCGCCGCGGGAGGACGGCCGCTCCTGTCGGGCGTGGCTATCGCCGACACGGCCGCTGCGCTCTACACCGCGCTCGGCGTCGCCGCGGCGCTCTATCACCGCACGCTCACCGGCGAGGCGGTCAAGGTCGACGTCGCCTCGCTCGACGCGCTGGTGGCCGTGCTCAATGGACCGATCGCGGAGCCCGACCCACGGACGGCGGGACGTGCCCCGTCATGGCCTTGCCTCAGGGCCAAGGACGGCCATCTCGTCATCTCGGCGCGCGGCGACGCGGTGTTCAAGCGCGCGGCGGAGGCACTCGGCCTGCCGTGGGTCGCCAGCGATCCGCGCTTCGCCACGGCCGAGGCCCGCTCCCAGAACGGAGCTGCGCTCGTCCGGGAGCTCGAGGCGGCGCTGGCAGCCGACACCGTCGCCAACTGGATCGTGGCGCTCACCGAGGCGCATGTGCCCGCCGGTCCGGTCAACACACCGGCGCGCGCCATCGCCGACCCGCAGGTCAGATCCCGCAACATGGTGGTCGGCATCGCCGGCGCGGAAGGCGATGCGCCCGCCATGGCCGGCAACCCGATCAAAATGTCGAGCTTTCCCGATCCCGCGACACGAAACCCCGCGCCAGCGCTCGACGCCGACCGCGCCCGCATCCTGGCCGAGGTGATGGCGCCGGCGCCGGGGTCGACCTCGCACCGGGCGCTCGCCTCGGTTCCCTCCGTGCGGCGCAGCGCCGGCCGTCTGCTCGACTATCTGCGCCAAGCCATGGGGGTGGAGGTTTCGCCGCGCGACATGCTGGCGGGCAGCTTCCGGGAGCGGGCGAGATCGCTCGCCGACGCGCTTATTTCAGAGCGTGGCGAGGTGCTGGGGACCGTGCTCGCCGCCGAGCTCGTGCATCTCGTCAAGGGGGCCAGCGGCGCCGAACGCTTCGAGCTCTACGAGCTGCTGGCCACCGCCTACGGGCAAGAGCCGCGCAAGGTGCAGGTAGCCGCCGAGCGCTGGCGCAACGACCAGAGCCCCGAAAGCTATGCGCGGCTGATGGCGGCCGTCGAGCCGCCGCGGCAGGAGCTGTTCCGGCGCATGAACATGGCGCCCGGCGGCACGGCCGTGCTGGTGAAACTGCGCGAGGACCTGATCCGCCAGCTGCGCGACAACCCGCGCCTGGCACCCGTCGACCACGACCTGCGCCACCTGCTCGGCTCGTGGTTCAACCGCGGCTTCCTGAAACTCGAGCGCATCTCGTGGCACACGCCCGCCGTGGTGCTCGAGAAGCTCATCGAGTACGAGGCCGTGCACGAGATCGACGGCTGGGACGATCTGCAGCGCCGCCTCGCCGCCGACCGGCGCTGCTACGGCTTCTTCCATCCGGCGCTGCCCGACGAGCCGCTGATCTTCGTCGAGGTGGCGCTCGGCGATCGCATCGCCGACCGCATCGAGCCGATCATCCGCGCGCCGGCGCCGGCCGGTGACGACGACGGGCCCGAGCCTACCGCCGCCATTTTCTACTCGATCTCCAACTGCCAGCCGGGGCTCAAGGGCATCAGCTTCGGCAACTTCCTCATCAAGCAGGTGGCGGCGGAGCTGAAGCGCGAGTTCCCCGACATCGAGACGTTCGCGACGCTGTCGCCGATCCCGGGCTTCCGGGCGTGGCTCGAGAGCCCGTCGACGGATCTGGCGCGGCATCTGCCGAAGTCGGTCGTGGAGCGCATTCTCAAGGAGACCGGCGAAGGCGACCTGCGCGCGGCGCTCCTGCATCTCGCGCGCATCGGCGAGGCGGAGGGCTACTCGCGCTCCGACCTGCTGCGGCAGGCGCTCCTGCACCTCGGCGCGCGATATCTGGCCGGCATCGACTCGCGAACCGGCCCGCCCGATTCCGTGGCGCGGTTCCATCTCGGCAACGGGGCGCGGATCGAGCAGCTCGACTGGATGGGCGACCTGTCGCCGAAGGGAATCCGGCAGAGCCACGGTCTGATGGTCAACTACCTCTACGATCTCGACGAGGTCGAGCGGAACCACGAGGCGTTCGCCAATGGCCGCCCCGTCGCCGTCTCGAAGACCGTCGCCGAGCTGATCGACATCGCCGAGACGGAGCTGCTGCCGCAGGCGCTGAAGAGCCTGGTCAGAAAGTCGAGCGCCCAGGCGTGAAAGAGGATGACCAGCGCGCGAGGTCGTCGGGGGTGTCGATATCGGCGACCTCGGAGGCCGTGGCGGCGACAGCCACCGCGTCCCCCGGGTGGCGCGCCAGAATGGCCTTCCCGCCGGTCTCGCCGGCAAGCGCCGCCAGCTCGGGGAACAGGCGCCGCGGCCACAGAACGGGGTTGCGTTGCGCTCCATCGAGCGCGGCATAGACGATGCGCGCGGCGGCATTGCGCTCGAACGCCTCAGTGAGGCGGCGGACGAGCGCCGGCGTCAGGCCCGGCATGTCTCCCGGCACGACCAGCGCGCCATCACACTCGGCTCCCAGCGCTGCGATGCCGGCGGCGATCGACGAGCCCATGCCGTAGACCGCGCCCGGCGCGCAGACAATGCGCGAGACGCGGCCGGAGAGCGCCGCCGCGACCGGGCCGCACTCCTCGCGAACGACGGCAACGACCTCGCGGATGCCCGCCTCGCGCAGAACGCGCGCGACTCTCGCGGCCAGCGGCTCGCCGCCGATGGCGGCCAGCAGCTTCTCCTCGTGACCGAAGCGTCGGGAAGCGCCCGCGGCGAGCAGGACGGCGGAGACGCGGCTCATCTGCTCGCTCCCTGGCGCCTCTGGCCACGGAAGGCCTGCACCACCTCGGCCATAATGGAGAGCGCGATCTCGGGCGGCGTGCGGGCGCCGATATCGAGGCCGATCGGCGCGCGGATGCGGGCAATCTCCTCGGGCGCAATCCCGGCGGCGGCGAGGCGCTCGGCGCGCCTAGCGTGATTGCGCCTGGAGCCGAGAGCGCCAACGTAGCGGCAGCCCGTTCGCAGGGCCGAGATCAGCGCCTCGTCATCGATGCGGGCGACGTGGGCGACGACGACGACGGCCGTCTGATCGTCGAGAGCGAGCTTGCCGAAGGCGTCCTGCGGCCATTCGGGCAGCAGGACCGTGCCGCCGAAGCGTACGGGGCTGGCGAAGGCGGTGCGCGGGTCGACGACGATCATCTCGTAGCCGGCGATCCGCGCGAGAGAGACGAGCACCTGTGCGATATGCGTCGCGCCGACGACGATCATGCGTGGCGGCGGCGTCAACAGCTGGACGAAGCGCTCGCCAGCGGGGCCCGGGATCAGCCGGCTCTGGCCGGCGGCGACGGCCTCGGCCAGCTCCGGCGGCGCTGTCCCGGACAGCTCGATCACCTCGCGCTCGCCGCGGCCGAGCGGCGTCACCACGGCGACCGGACGGCGGCTCCGGCGCGCGGCCAGCAGCCGGTCGAGCATGGCGCCGTCGCGCTCGCGCGTCAGCCGCTCGACGTGGACGCGGATGCTGCCGCCGCACGGCAGGCCCGCCTCCCAGGCGGTCTCGTCGGCGACGCCGAACTCGAGCGTCCGTGCTTCGCCACCGGCCAGCACGTCCCCGGCCTCGGCGATGACGTCGGCCTCGACGCAGCCGCCCGAAACGGAGCCGGCGAAGCTCTCGTCCGGCGCGACGACCATCTGGCCGCCGACGGGCACCGGCGACGAGCCCCAGGTGGCAATCACGGTGGCGAGCGCCACGCGGCCGTGCCCGGCCAGCCAGCCGGCGGCGGTTTCGAGGCTGTCGGACGCGGGCAACGGATTTTGCTCAGCCATGCGTTCCATCGGAGGTCTTGCGTCGCAACGCGCGGTCGGGTTTCTCAGTCGCAGTTTCGGGACGCGCGAACCCGGATTCGGGCGGCCGGCCGGATAGAGCATTTCGGGAGGGGCGCGGGAATATGCAAGGCAGGAGGTTCGGGCCCCTCTTCCTTCTTGCCGTGGCGCTCGCCCTGGCGGGCGTGGCCTATTTCGGCGCCGATCGCGTGCCCCTGCCCCGATCCGGCCTAGCGCCGCGGGAGGGACCGGCGCCCGGCGAGGCGACTTCGTGGGGCTACCAGCTGCAGCGCTTCGACCCGCGGCAGGTGCCGGACGGCATCGACCTCATGGTCATCGACTACTCGCGCGACGGCTCGGACGCGAAGGCGCTCTCGCCCGAGTCCCTGCGGCAGCTGCGCGAGCGGCCCGGCCGGCCGCCCCGCATCGTGCTCTGCTATCTCTCGATCGGGGAGGCGGAGAGCTACCGCTTCTATTGGCGGCCACGCTGGAAGCTGGAGCCGCCGTCGTGGCTCGGACCGGAGAACCCCGAATGGAAGGGCAACTACGCGGTGCGCTACTGGCAGCCGGGCTGGAAACGGCTGATCGTGACATCGCCGACTCTGGCCGACCGCGTGCTGGAGATCGCCGACGCACGGCGCAAGCCGTACCTCGACCGCATCCTCGAGGCGGGGTTCGACGGCGTCTACCTCGACCGTGTCGATGCCTACGCGCAATGGAAGGATGATCCGTCCGCGGCGCGCGAGCGGATGATCGCGCTGGTGCGGGAGATCGCCGCCTACGCGCGGGCGCGCAAGCCCGGCTTCCTCGTGGTGGCGCAGAACGGCGAGGAGCTGCTGCGATCGGAGGCCTACCGGCGGACGATCGACGGCATCGGCAAGGAGGACCTGCTCTACGGCCTCGGCGGCGACGGCTTCCCCAACGCGCCGGAGGACATCGAGGGATCGGCGCAGCTGCTCGGACTCGCCCGGGCGGAGGGGCTGCCGGTGTTCGCGGTCGAGTACATCGCCGACCCGGCGCAGCGCGCCAAGGCGGTGGCCGATCTCAGGAGGCGCGGGCTGGTGCCGCTGTTCGCCGCCCGTGGCCTGGCACTGCCACCCGAGCCGATTGTGGCGGAGGATGTGGCGAAAGACGGCAACGCTCCGCCTGCGTCTCGCTGAATCGGATTCAATCACCACAAGCTATTGATGGTCCGGACTCATCCCGCCTACCAGCCCTCGTGTTGCATGTTCCATTAATGGTTGTGAAAGAAGTCGTGAATCCGCCTAGGTTGTGCCGCGCAACTCGCGTACACTGCAATCTATGCGTGTGTACTCTCGTTGTGGTTGTGTCAGCCTGCGGGTGGCGTTCGCGCTCGCCGGCTCGATTTCGATGCTCCTCTCCGGTCTCACCGGCGCCCACGCGGCCTCCCCCGCTGCCGGCCCGATCACCGGCGTGGCGCGCGTGGTGGACGGCGACACGATCGAGGTCGCCGGCACCAAGATCCGGCTCGAGGGCATCGACGCCCCCGAGAGCGGTCAGACCTGTGCCCGGAAATGGCTCGGCATGGTCTCCGGGACCTGGGCTTGCGGCACCAAGGCCGCCGACGAGCTGACCCGGCTCGTCACCCGCCAGACCGTCTCCTGCGACGCCACCGGCCGCGACAAGTACGGGCGGACGCTCGCCATCTGCCATGCCGGCGGGGTCGACCTCAACGCGCACATGGTGCGCCAGGGGTTGGCCTGGGCGTTCGTCAAATACTCGCAGCGCTACGTGCCGGAGGAGAACGCGGCGCGCGCCGCTGGCCTCGGCATCTGGCAGGCGCCTACGACGACGGCCTGGGACTTCCGCACCGGACAGTGGCAGCAGGCGGCGGCCGAGGCGCCGAAGGGCTGCGCCATCAAGGGCAACGTGTCGCGCGGCGGGCAGATCTACCACATGCCGTGGAGCCCCTGGTACACGAAGGTCAAGATGGACGACGCGCCGGGCAAGCGCTGGTTCTGCTCGGAAGCCGAGGCCGTCGCGGCCGGCTGGCGCCCGGCGCAGATGACGCATTAAGCGGCTGAACACTACGGCTCGGCGCCGCCTATTCGCCATCCGGCCCCGTACCTCAATGGCTGCTCATCAGCGATGAGCAGCCGGAGGGGGATGTGAGGGGCGAAAGGGCGAGTGACCCGTCCGCACCCTGCGCCGTTGTGGCGTGCACCGCACATCGGTCATTGGCATCTGAGAGCTGGTGGATATCGAGCAGCCCGCTATCGCGCCGCTGCTACAGCCCCGTCCCGCATGTCCGCCTTCTCTCAGCGGCGGCGATGCATTCGGCCGCGACCGAGGGTGTAGAGGCCATATATCCAAAGGGCGGCGCCGCCCGCAAAGCAGAGGGCGCCAATCACAAGCTCCGCGACGATCAGCATGGCTCAGCCCTCGCCTGCGGCGACGGGAGCGGGAGCCGGCGCGTGAGCGCGGTGGCCTTCGCCCGCCGTCTTGGCGACTCGCTTGCGCGCCTTCACCCGCTCCGCCCGCAACCACATCCATATTCCTGTGAGCACGAGCGTCATCAGGATCCAGCCGAGGATGTTGCTCCAGACCATCTCGCCGGGGCCCTTGCCGAAGAAGAAGGCTCCAGAATGGAGCTCGCGCATCACCTGGTGGAGGGGCGCGCGCGGGTTCTCGAGCCTGGGCAATCGCCCGTTGGCCTTCAACGCGTCGGCGAAGGGCTGCCACTCGCCGGCCTGGGCGGAGACGAATGGCTTGCCGTCCGCCAGCTCGCCCCTGCCGCCGGCGATTGTGAGAAGGCGGCCGTCGGGGAGTGTAGAGAGCTGGCGCACGCGGCCGCGGCGGGCGGCCGTCCACTGGCCGGCCTGCTGCTCCCAGACCGCCATGCGCGTGGCGACGACCGGTACGGCGCCGCCGGAGCGGAACGCCACGGCCACCACCTCCTGCCCAACGAAGTGGGGAACAGGCTCGGCTTGCTTGCCAGCGACCCGGTAGAGGCCCTGGGCATTGCCGATCCACACCGAGCCGTCCGTAGCCTCGGCGTAGGCGTTGATCGGCAGGCGCTCCGGCGTGGTCTCGGCGCCCAGCCAGCTCAGCGGCACCGTGACGTGCGACACGCTGCGCATCGCGATCAGGATGCCGCTTACCGCCATCAGCCCCATCGGAATGGCCAGCGCGATGCTGATCCAGAGATGGATGCGGCGCGCCGTCCAGATCTTCCCGCCCGGCTTCATCGTTCTCAACTCCCGCTTTGCTTCAGAACTTCGCCAGCGCCTCGAAACCGATGACTCGCCCGATATCCTGGATGCCGTTCGTGGTCTCGAAATGCTTGTCCGTGAGATTGCGGCCGTAGATCGTCGTGGTGAGGCTCGAGTTGGCGAACTTGAACTCCCGGCTGATGCCGGCGTCGATGCGGGTGTACCCGCCGAGCCAGGCGTCCTTGTCGGCGGCGGTGCCCCGGTAGGCGTCGACGTACTTGATGGCACCGGTGAGAAGGAACGGACCCACCCGCTGGTCGAGCAACAGGCCAGCCATGTTGTGCGGGGTGATCGTCTCGACGTTCTCCAGGTTCGTGAAATGCGTGTAATTGAGCTTATAGGAGCCGCCGGGCCAAAGCTGGCCGGACAACGTAAGCTCGACGCCTTCGCGGGTCGTGTTCTTCTGATCGTAGCAGGGTGTAACGGCCGTGGTCAGCGACTTCACGGAAAGCGGACCGCTCGGGGGAATCGAGCCGGGCCGGCAGGTCTGCGGCTTGTTGTTGAATGCGAGATAGCTATAGCCGTAGAGCGTCTTCTCGTTCTCGACAGCGCGATGGAAGAAATTCACGGCCGGGTTGAACCAGCGGCTGATCCGCCCGTCGATGCCCGCCTCGATCTTCATTTGCGAGTCGGGGCTGAGTGTCACTCCTGGCCGTGCCTGCAGGCCACTCGTCGCCTGCTCGCTGGTTCCGACGCGACCGGTGAGCTTCCACTCGTCGGTCACCTTCAGAGCCGTGCCGAGCTCGTAGAACTTGGCAAGCGGCAGCGAGACGTTCGTGGTCCGCAGGGGCGAGTTGACGCCGCCGACGGGCTGGGCGCCGCCGGTGTAGTAGTCCAGCCCATGCAGCACCTGGACCTTGTCGAAGCGCACCGCGGCATCGACCGTCAGGCGGTCGCCGAAGAAGCGCTTCTCGATCTCGGCGAAGCCGCCGTAGGTCTCCTCCTCGCGCTGAATTTTTTCATAGTATTGCTGGCCATTGGGGGCATTCCAGTTGCGGAAATCCCCGCCCACTGAAACACGGAAGGAGGGAAGATCGAAGTTGTGACGAACATTTGCGTGGGTTGCATAGTTGGGATTGTCATTGCCGGTATAGGGTCCGGCGGGCGAATTGGCGGTCCAGAGGGTTTGCTCGCTCTCGACCCGCGAAACCATGAACAGCGTGGTGTGCTCCGGCGTCCACCTCATGCTGCCGCTGGCGATCGCCAAAAGCGTCCTCGAGGGAGACATGTACCAGCTGCCCTGTCCCGAGCCGACCGGACCGTGGCTGTTGGCATTCGGGATGCCGAAGCGCCCGTCGTCCTGGTAGGCCATCAGGTCGAGTGAGAGACCGCCGGTCGAGAAGCCAGCCTTCCCCAACCCGGAGAGGGTGTGGGAATTCTTGTTGTACGTGGCGCCGTTGTCGAGCAGGTCGCCCGGACCATCGGTGGAGGTGCGCGAGATGGCCCCTGCCACGTAGCCCTCGACGCCATCCTTCTTGAACCGCGTGCCTGCCCACAGCCCCGCCTGGAACGTGTTGTGGCTTTCGACGACGCCGCGGGCCTCCGCCTCC
>WBZM01001922.1_pt1 | contig 18918 bp, 13 predicted proteins | sample 5204271 | NCBI WGS metagenome assembly WBZM01 (sample SAMN12344346, study PRJNA552823) | activated sludge metagenome | biome: Activated sludge suspended growth; feature: Nitrification reactor; material: Wastewater; isolation source: activated sludge from nitrification reactor of wastewater...
GCCACCAGCAGCCGAGGAGTATATTTTTAGGGGGGGGGCAAATTGGTTTTTTGCCTCAGCAAAAAACCAATTTGCCCCCCCTTTGAGGAGTCTCGCCTTACGGTGATGCGTGGAGGGCGCTAAATAGATACTCGCCGCCGAATAAGAGATTTAGGTTAGGTTATCCGCAACTTGCGTTAATTATGATGAAGTACTTCCCTAATGGTTATTGCGCCGCCAATTCATCCCTTTGGGAAACTTGACGGTGCGAGCTATACAATGATGGTGGTAAAAGCATTGGTATTACTCCAAAGAAATGCGCAAAAAATTCGCCTTCAATAACTCACCACCAATTCCATAGCTGACGACATCCCAGGAAACTTCTTCCATCGCCCTTGACTGCCATATTTATAGAAATGAACTGCACCCGTCAACATGCCAATCGGCAATGAAAGCGATGTTCCTTTTCCTCCATGATAAACCCATTCCACCGATACGGCCACATCCTCGTTCACAATCAGGTGGTAGGGATGCAAGTCCACTTTCACCCAACCTCGCTGCTGAGGTTTCAACTCCACGATAAGGTTTTCGTTTAGCAGGTTCCCTTCGGGTCTTCCATTGAGCCGATGGACGTTAACCCGCAGCCGCACGGTGTCGAAGTTGTTTTGGGAAACAAAAAAATAGAAACTGTCCAATTGCACCTGCCCTTTGGGGAGGTTGAACTTCCGGCCAATTTCGGCACCGAGGTTTTGATTGGGCTTGTCGGAAATGGCAAAATGGACTGCATTGCGGAACTTGCTACGTTGCAGGCCAATGGCCTTTCGCTTCGCAAAATTTGGCCTCACTTCCACCAAGGGCAGTTCCGTGACCGAAGTGGGTAGCGTGATAATGGCAGTTTTCCCGCCCATTGCAGTTAGGTAGCCCTCCACTGACCAAGTACGTGGCTCGTGGCCTATGGTCGAGAAATGGAGCGAGTCACTACTGCTAAGTTTGGTTGGCAGGTAAAGCTGGAAACTGCCGTCCAACCCGCTCACCGTACCGATTGCAGTGCCCATCAGGCCAATATTGACGTACGCCAGTTCATGGCCGAATTCATCCGTCACCTTGCCTTCCAGCACCTGTCCGTTTTGGGCAACAGCCAGCATTGGCGAAGCCAACAAACCAACAATCGCAAGGCTTTTAGCTTGCGCAATATACCTGTCAGCCGACCACCAGCGGCGGCCTTTTACTTCCCAAGCCTCGCCCGTTTTGCGTTTGTGGCGCACCGTCAGTACAATAGAAAGTGCTATGGTGGCCGCCCGGAAGATGTTGGGTGCCAAGGTGCCAAGGGCGTCATCGCTCACGTCGAAGATGTTCCAGGAAAGGTTCATGAAAAAATGGAAGCTCATGGGAACCCAAAGGTTGTAGCCCCATTCCACGTAAAGCCAACTGAACCAAAGGCCCCCGAAGAAGGTCACGAGGAAGATGCCGACCAGTTCCGAAGGTTCGTTGCCCTGATAAAGATGCCCCATCCCAAAAATGACAGCACTGGCCAAGCCCGCCCACAGGAAGCCCCATCGGGCTTGCCGGAAAAGTTGGCCGAAAAGCATGGCACGGTACAATAGCTCCTCCCCCACAGCTGCCAGCAAGCAACCTTGGAGCAGGCCATAAGGGTCGAATTTCATGTTAAAGGACATCAAAAAGCCTGCACCAAGCAACATGGGCAATGAGCCGATGAAGCCTGTGCCAATGCCCTCCATCACATGGTCGGCTAAGCCCGCTTCGGGGAGCATCTTTTTGAAGCCATGAAACAGGCCCAACACCAACAGCGGAAAGGCCACGTACCAGCATAATTTGTAGATGACACTTCGCACTTCTACGTCCTGAGCAGCAAACACTTCAATAAAGCGGAGTAGTTTTCCTCCATTTTTTGCCAAGATGAAGGCACCGATGGTGAGCAGGGCAATGACAATTCTTTTTTCCATGAGGATAGGTTGATGATGAGTTGATAAGGGTTGATTGCCCTGAGTACAGGAATCAATCAATTTTTGTCAACCCAAAACTATTGGCAGGGGAAAAAGAAGGCAACCGCTATGGGCCGGACGGCATGATAACGGGGTGAACGGCAAGTTTTTGGGGCGAAATGTAGCCACCGGGGCGAAATGCAATGGGAAATTACTGTAATATTTCCAAGACCTTGGCGCTGCGGCCCCTCGCCACTGGCACGGATGCTTCCAACCCAATGAAATGCAGGCGGTAGCCCTGTGCATTGCCGGACACCCGTTCGACCCTGCGCAGATTCACGAGATAGGAGCGGTGGCAACGAATTAGACCTGCCCCAGCCAGTATTGCTTCGAGGTTGGTCAGTGAGTTCCGGAGGACGGTTCGACGAGGCTGGTGGCCGTTTTCCAAATAAAAAACCTCCACATAATTGTCGGCAGCCTGAAGATAGAGCAATTTGGAAGGGTCAATTTCCAAAACCATTCTTCCGTTTTCGTCGGGTAGGCTGAGGGGCGGTTGTGCAAGGGGCACCTCCTGGATATTCAAGTGGCCAACGGCTGCTTCCGCAATCTTGGAGTGGTGTTTCAGTTGTAGCACGTAGTTTCCTATCACTAGCCCAGCGATGGGGAAAATAGCAATGGAAAACGCAAAAGGAAGAAAGCCCCAAAAGCCCCGCCACGAGACTGGGCGGCCGAGTCCCACGTCCTTGTAAACATAACAGGCGGCAAACACCAGCATGAATACCAGCGTAGAATAAAGAATATGCTTGCCTACCGTCCAGCGTTCCTCATCAAAAAGTTTCGGAAGGGCCAGTGGTGGCACGTTGCCGCCTAACCAAATGGTAACGCCAATCACCAAGCCATAGCCCGCCAAAAACAATTGTTTGTTCTCATGCACAAACTCCCTCGTGCCGAAGGGCTGGAAGACGAGCAGGAACAGCGCCACGAAGGCCCCTGCGCCGATGGCGAAGGCCAAGCCCGATGCAAAATTGCGGTGGAAGGGATAGGGTGCGGTCAGGAATTGGAACAAAGCGATTTAGTTTTTGGGCAAAAATAGAAGATAAGCTCATTCTTTTTCAGGGTACTGTTTTCCGCCTCGCCACCTGTCCCGGTGCCTCCCCGAACATCTCCTGATAGCATTTTGAGAAATACGAAAGTGACTGAAAGCCAACCATGTACGCCACCTCCGTCGAGTTGCCAGCACCGCTTTCGAGCAGGTATTTGGCCTTTAGCAGGCGTCGCTCCCGCAGCAGTTGAACGGGGCTTTTGCCGAGCAGCGCCTCCACCTTTCGGAACAGGTTGGAGCGGCTCATTGCCATTGCAGCGGCCAACTGCTCCACCCCAAAAGTCTCGTCGTCGAGGTTCGCCTCGATGGCTTCCAGCACGCTGTGCAGGAACTTGTCGTCCATCGAAACGACGGCCTCTTTGGGTGTTTCGAACATGATTTGCTTCGCAAATTTTTCCTGCAATATGCGGCGCTGCGCCAGCAAATTGGCCAAGGTGGCCCGCAGTTCCTCGGCGTCGAAAGGCTTGGTCAGGTAGGCTTCGGCTCCCGTTTCAATGCCGCCGATGCGGTCGGTGCGGTCGCCCTTTGCGGTGAGCATGACGACGGGGATGTGGTTCGTGCGCACATCAGCCTTGAGTTTTTGTGTTAGTTCCATGCCGTCCATCACTGGCATCATCAGGTCGGTAAGGATGAGGTCGGGGGTTTGCGCCAGCGCCATGTCCAACGCTTCTTGTCCATTGGTGGCCTCCAGCAGTTGGTAGTGTCCGGCGAGGCGCTCGGCTACGTAGGAGCGGACATCGGGGTGGTCCTCCGCTATGAGCACGAGCGGTACGTTGTTTTTTTGATTTAAGATATCAGATTTACGATTTAACCTGTCTGCCGACAAGGCAGGGATTTCAGATTGAGCGGGCAAATCGATTGGGGATTGGGGATTGCGGATTGCGGATTGGGGGGGCACTGCCTCCTCCGCCAAGGACTGCGGACTGCCAACTTCCTCCGGTGCTTCAAAAATGAAAGTCAGGACGAACTTAGTTCCTTGATTTTCAATACTCTCCACGCTGATTTGCCCGCCGTGCAGTTCGACGAGTTCCTTCGTCAGGGCGAGGCCGATACCGCTGCCCGGCTGCAAATCCGACCCTGTGTTTTCCACTTGGTAGAAACGCTCGAAGATGTGCGGCAGGTGCTCGGCGGGTATGCCGATGCCAGTGTCTTTGATGGAAATCACGAAGAGGGATGAGGGATGAGGAATCAGGGATGAACCAGCGTCGCCCATCATCCCTGATTCCTCATTCCTCATCCCTAATTCCACCTTGCCTTCCTCCGGCGTGAACTTAAAGGCATTCGACAATAGGTTGCCCACGATTTTTTCCAGTTTGTCGGGGTCGAATTTGGCCCAGATGGGCTGGTCGGGCACGTCCACCCGGAAGTCAATCTGGCGTTGGTCGGCGAGGCTCTGGAAGGAACCGGCCACGGCCCGTAGGTGGTGGGCGAGGTCGCCGGGCTGGGCGTCTAATTTCAGCTTGCCGCTTTCGAGGCGGCTGAGGTCGAGGAGCTGGTTCACGAGCTGGAGCAGGCGGCTGGCATTGCGGCGCATGATGCCGTAGTACTTGCGGGCATCGCCCCGGAAGGTGCCGTCCTCCATTTCCCGAAGGGGGCCCAAAATCAGCGTCAGCGGCGTGCGAAACTCGTGCGAAATGTTGGCGAAGAAGGCCGACTTGACTTGGTCGAGTTCCTTTAGTTTATGGGCCTCGGCGTCCTTGAGTTGCAGGGCAAGTTCGGCACGGCGGCGCTTTTCCCGAAGGAAAAGGGCGATACCTGCGCCCGTTATAAGGGCGAATATTGCAAGCGCCAAAAACAGCCTGTTGCGGCTTTGCTGGCGTTCCAATTGCAGGGTTTGGTCGGCAATGGTCTTTTCGTTTTCAGCGGTGCGGAACTGCGCCTCGATTTCGGCGGCGGCTTGGCTGTGCTCTTGTGCCACCATGCTGTCGTGCAACACCTCGTATTTGCGGGCAGCGGTCAGTGCGGCTTGGTACTGGCCGAGCGCTTGGTAAGTGCTGGCTTTCACATCATAAACTGGAGCGAGCGAGGGGTCGTCCGGATTGCCCGAAAAAGCAATTGCCTTGTCGCCATAGGCCAATGCTGCTTGGTAGTCTTTGAGCTGGAACGCCACGTTTGCGAGGTTCACATTGATAGCAGCGGCGACTTGTTTCATTTGGTTAGTCTCAAAAAAATCAGCGCTTTTTTGAAGCATTTCCAAAGCCTCTGTGTACTTGCCTTTTTTAATGAGCACCTCGGAAATATTGTTTTGCTCTGTGGCAATGGCCCTTGGCACGCCTTCCGATTTTGCCGTTTCCAGCGCCTTGCCGAAATAATAGCCCGAAGAGTCAAGGTCGTTGGTAATCCAAAAGGCTTGGCCCAGCCTCGAATAGGCAAAATAGGGGCTTTGCTTGGCCCGCAGGCATATTTCCAGCGATTTCTGAAGATAGCTGATGGCCAGCTCGTGCTTCTTCATTTTCGCTGCAAATTTCCCAAGTTCGGAGTAGCAGGTGGCGATGCGGTTGGAGTCGAGCACTGTTTTGTACAGTTCCAATGCCTTCATTTCATATTGAATGGCCTCAGTGTAATTATTGTCGTTGTAGTGGGCGTAGGAAAGGGAGTGGTAGGTATCGGCGATGGGTTTGGGCTTGCCCAGTTTTTCCCTGATTTGGATGGATTTCTGCAAGTTTTCAATGGCCTTGGGTTGGTCGCCGAGGTTGCTGTAGCCCATGCCAAGCATGAAATAGCCCTTACCTCGCCATTCCTCGTTTTTTTGCGCTTCACCAATGGCCAGCAAGGCCTCGCCCACTGCCCTCGTCGAATCGGGGAGGGTATTGCGATAGGCCTGCCCCAGCCCATACAATGCATCTACCTTGTCGGCGAGGGTAGGTGGTGCACTGACGACCCGCCGCAAACTGTCAATGTTTTGCTTTTGTGGCTGCGCAATGGCACTTGTTGTGGCAACAAGGATTAGCAACGCCACCACCCGTAACGCTAAAGCAGGTTGATTGTCCATATGGTTATGCTTTTATTGACATCAATGCAAGTGTGGGGACTAATTGGAAAGGGTACTGGCAAAAATAGCTAAATCGGTTTTAAAGAGAAACTTGTTGCCTGAATTCTCTGAAAATCAACCTTTTGCAACAAATGAGTTCGTCTTTGCAACATATGAGCAAAGGATAAAACCGCCTTGCAACAAATGAGCTAACTCTTGCAACAAACCAGTTAGCCTGCCTGCGGCCCTTGCCCCCATCTTTGCCTCATCAGAAGCGATAAGAATAATCGCACGGTTTCACCACCTACCATTCATTTGAGTTACACCTAATCCGTACACGCCGCACACCGCATTATTTGATAAGCAAATGAAAACGACCACCTGCATAGCAGCGGGCCAATGCTGCTTTGCCGTGGCATATCTATCAACTCAAAATTCATTGTCTAATGAAAAAGCACTCATTCCTTGTCTTACTGCTCATGTCCCTCCTTGTTATTAATTGTAAAAAGGACGAGGACAAGCCCAAACCCCAAGTCATCAGCGCAGCGGGCGACATCACAGCCGCCCTCGCCGAGTACCGTGCCCTCGCCGACGCAGTCGGTACGGGCCGCCAGGAAATCAACTGGGACGGCGTGCCAGACGAGAACGCCGCCCCCTACTTCCTGCCCGGCGACTTCTTCAACGCCGCCGAGGGCAGCCGTGCCCGTGGCTCCGTGCTCACCACCGACGGCGACGGCGTACAGCCCAGTGCCGACTCGGACAACCCTTCTGGTGCGCTGCCGCAATTCGGCAACATCAATCCCAACTACAATGGGGCACTGCCCCCGTTCAGCGGTGAGCGGGTCTTCTCGCCCGTGGGCAGCAATCTCGCCGAAATCAGCTTCTTCGTAACGGGCACCTCCACACCCGCCGTTGTGCATGGCTTCGGGGCCGTTTACGTGGACGTTGACCGCAACGAAAACACTGCTTTCGAGTATTTCGACATCAATGGCAAATCGCTCGGAACCTTCAAAGTGCCCGCAAAGGACGGTGGCCACTCCTTCCTCGCCGTGCATTTCCAGACACCCATCGTTCACAAAGTCCGCATCGAATACGGCAGCGGGCCACTCGGCCCCGACGAGAGCGCCACCGTTGACGTGGCCGTGATGGACGATTTCATTTATGATGCACCGCAACCAGAAAAGTGAGAGAAGTGAGAGAAGTGAGAGGGTGAGAGATGTGAGAGCGTGAGAGCCGCTGTCTCACGCTCTCACATCTCTCACCCTCTCACATCTCTCACCCTCTCACATCTCTCACCCTCTCACCCTCTAATCAAAGCCATTGTCAAAATGAAAAACACTCTTCAATTCCTCGTCTTGTTCCTTCTTTTTGCCCTTCGGGCAATGGGGCAAGAGCCTACTACACAAATTGCGAAAGCAACCGAGTTCACGATTCCCGTGTCGCCCGCCTTCGACCTGCTGGCGGTCAGCCCGTCGCAGATTACCCGGCCCAGCAATATCCGGGAGTTCAAGGTGGACTGGTCGTTCCGCTCTTGGCGGCTGAAACCGAACATCGCCATACAGGCCCAGCCCATCTGGGAAATGGCCTACAACCGACCCGACCTTGGGAAGTACCGCCGTGCTTCCCGACTGATGAAGACCCTGAGCACCCTCGACCTCTCGGCGGGCACCATCGAGGATGCTGACCAGAGCCGCCGAGCCTCATTGGCCGCCAAGCTGAACCTCTACCGCCAGTACGACCCACTGGAAGTGGTTACACTTTATGCTGATATTGACAGCAGCTATCGCAAACGGCAAGATGCCACGCTGGTGCAGATGGCAATGGTGAAACTTAAAAGGGACGCCACCTCCGACAAACAGGCACTGGCCCGCTACGACAACAGCCTCGACTCGTTGCAAGGAATTTATGACACGGAGGCTTCCATGCAAAAGGAACGCATCCAACAAGTTGCGCAGCAATACATCCTCGACCATTGGAACGCCGCCCACCTCGACATCGCCTGCGGCAAACTCTATGCTTACGAAAATGCTGCCCTTGACAGCCTGAATCTGCGGGCTGCTGGCGCTGCGGTTTGGGTAAACGGTAGCCTGCCCGTAGGCAAGCGGCTCATGCTGAATGGCACGGTGAAGTACATGAAACAAGTGGCCCAGGACTCGTTTTCGACCCGAATCAACACGACTTCCGGCGGCATCGGGATGCGCTACGGCAGCCCGAAGTTCACCTTCTTCGTCGAGTTCGTCTTCTCGAAGTTCAAATCGGAGAACGCCATCTCCTTCGATGAAATGCCGGAGCTGAACATGGCCCAACTGAACAATTTCTCCACTTCCTACGGCGGCGACTGGCGCATCAACCGCAACGTGCTGCTGAGCTACGGCGTCCGCCTCGACCACTCGGACGGGTACAAAGTCAAGAACATCATCCCCGTGGCGGGGGTGTCGTGTATGATGAGATAGTTCGTGATTGGGTGATTGGTAACTGGTGATTGGGTAGCCCTCGCCACCGCCCAATCACCAGTCACTAATCACCAATCACCAATCACTTTTTAAATCATTAATCAAATGACAATCAAACCAATTTGCCGCCTTGCGGCCCTGCTTTCCATTGCTTTATTCATGGCAATGACCGCTACTTCCTTCGGGCAAAAAACGGTGCCCCAACTTGACAACGCAAGGTTCAACCAATTGCTCACGACGGGCGACGCTGCTACGCTGCGGTCAAGAATCCTCGCAAAGCCTGGAGCTAGGTTGGGACGGAAAGGCGTCTCGGAGACCCGCTCTGGCAACGTGAACAGAAAGGCCGTGACGGTGGAAGTGGCCTCCCAGTTCTTCACCACCAACGACGGTGAGGTGGAGCAGATTTCCATCCGCATCAACGAGGGCGGAAGGGAGCGCTTCTGGATACTTTCCGAACTCAACGACCGAATCGTGGAGCGGCTCGACGGCGGTGGCGGGGTCATTGCCGATGCCCGTGCTTGCCTCGACCAACAATTGGACGAGAGCGCAAAATGCAAGGAGTGCGAGGCCAACCTTGGTGCTTGCTCCGACCTCGGCATTGCCCAATCGGTGGTGTGCGCTACCACGGAGCTGCTGAACCCATTCGGGCCTTGCGGGAGGTGTGGGCTTATTGCATTGTTCGAGGCGCTCGACTGCCTTGTGGGCGGTGCTTGATTCCACCACCAATTCATTCACCTATTAAATTTTTCAAAAATGAAACTCAATCTCATTAGCCGGATGTCGGCCCTGCTTTCCATTGCATTTTTCATGGCAATTTCTTTCGTAGCCTTTGGCCAAAAAACGGTTCCGTTGGCCAATGCGAGGTTCAACCAGTTGCTCACCACGGGCGAAGCATCCTCATTGCGCTCCAAATTGCTCAAGATGCCCGGTGCCAGTTTGAGTAGGAAGGGCATATCGGAAACGCACAGCGGCACTTTCAACAAAAAGGCGACTACCGTTGAAATCGCCTCCCAGTTCTTCAACACGAGGGACGGCGAGGTGGAACAAGTGACCATCCTCGTGAACGAAGGCGGCCAAGTCAGCACCCTTTCCTTGGTTCAATATGGCAATGGCGGTGCCCTTGGGCGATTGGTTAATGACGCAATCGAATCGTACACCCAAGCTGGTGCCGATTACTACGCATGTCTGTTTGGTAGCGAAAACCAGCCACAGTCATGCGACAAATGCCTTGACCAACTCACGGAATGCTCCTCCAACACCAATGTTGCCGTTGCATCTGCTTGTATTGCCGGAAGGCTGCTCAACCCCGTGGGCGCATGCGTCAGGTGTGGGGTATTGTCCTTGGCCCAAGTTTATACCTGCATTCTCGGCTTTTAAGGATGAGTGCCTACGTCAGCTGATTTCTTCAATTTCAAAAATCATTCTACCATGAAAATCAATCTTTTTGCAATCCTCATGCTGGCAATTGCCTACCTGCTGCCAGCATATTGCGAAGCACAAGCGCCCAGCCAGGCACAGTTGGACGCCATTGAAAAAATCCTGGCACCACAGCGCCAAAAAGTGCTGGCCGTGCTGGAGGCCGACAAGACGGGGCAGTATGCCCAGTACAAGGCAGACGTGGAGGCCATTGCGAAGCAGTCCGACCCGAAGAAGCAACAGGCGATGCTGGAAAAGTTGGACAAGGATCATCTTGCCTTCATCCGCAAGGCGTATGCAAATGCTAAAATCAACAACGTTCAGGTGAAAGCTGAGGTAGCAAAGGTGCTGGGCAAACTTCGTTTTACGATGGACGATTTTGGAGGCATCCAAGTTGATTTCACGACTCCTCTTGTTTCCCTGCCTATCAAGTTCGATGCGACGCTGAATTGCCCATTTGAGGTAAACGAAGAAAGTGGCAACGGCATGGTGCTGGGCTTGTGCGACATCGCGATTGGCGACTGTTCAACAGATGTTGAATCTTATTCTGTGGTAGCTGGCGGCTGCCGCTGTATTGCTGATATTGGTGATAAGGCCGACCTGCCAGTTGGGGGCTTCAGCAAGGTGACGGTGGCTGGTCAATCCGATATTAGCTACTTCGGCCTTGCAGGCACTTTGGCTGGCTACGGGCAGGTGAACCTCAAGTTTGGAGTGCGCCTACGCTCAAATACGGGTTTCGACAATACAGTGATAGTGAAAGAGGTGCTGATATTGGCCCCTGTCATCTGGCTGAATATTGCCGAGGGCAATGCCACGGACTTTATCACGCAGGCCACTTTCTCAGGTAGCTTCCCCAGTGGCACTACGCTTACTGCACAATTGCATGCCGAAGTATTTTCCATGGCTGCGGGGCTTACACCGTGCATAGGTGGGACGACCGGACATGATGAAATTGACTTCATCCGCATCAGTGCCAGCGAGTGAGCGGTATCATCTCATCATTCACCTTCAAAATTTTCAAACATGAAATCAACCACATTTTCCATTGCCAAACTATTGGCGCTCGTCTGCTTCGCAATGCTTTTTGCCCAAAGCGCCTTTTCACAGGAGGACGGCGAGCTACAGGACAACCTCCGCTTTGTTTCGCTCAAAGCAACCAAGCAGCGCAACGGCCTGGTCAGCTACGCTTGGAGCATCCGCAACGATGGCTCGAAGACCGTGCCGCTGACCGACCTGAAAGGCAACCCCCTCGTGAGCTATGCCGTGGAGGGTGCCTCCAAACGGGAGGCCGAGACCAACGCCGACTTCCAGCTCGTGCAGGAAAACGTGCCGCTGAACTGCGGCAAACGGGAGCTGAAGCCCGGTGAGAGCGTTTCCGGCACCTTCACCTTGCCTGCCACAAAGGACTTGGTCAGCTATCGCCTCTCGCTCGTTGACCCGGCTGTGGGATATATCGAACAGGACAACCTGCGCACCAACTCCATCATTGCCATCTTGATTGGCCTTTAATTCACCTATCAATTTAAATAAAACAGCCATGAAAAATCTCATTCTGCCCGTATTGCTCGTAGCTGCAACGTGCTGCACAATGGCATTTTACCCTCATCAAAAAACGGCGGCACTGCCTGACCTCACCATCACAAATGTGGAGGACGACTGCAGCCTACCGGGGTTCTTCGTCACAGTTAAAAACATCGGGAATGCCACTGCGAGCGCCTGCCAGATGGTGGTCGCCACGGACGACGTGAGTGCGCCCGGTTCGCTTTGCCTGAACACTTACTTGTACCCGGCAGTGCCCTTGCTGAAACCGGGCGCCGAGGCAAGGATAAAGGTCGTGCTCACCAATACCCTTAATCCCAAATTCCGCCCCGCCAATTACAAAACTTGCTTTTGCTCGCGTGCCGAACATGAGCCATACCTATACGTCATCTCGGTCAATGGGACGAACATTATTGAAGAATCCGACACGGGGAACAACCTCTGGACCGACCCAGATAGGGAGTTTCCCGATAGGCATGAGTACATCACTTTTCAGTAATGGAGGTTGAAATTGGCATCATAAATTATTGATAATCAACTTGTTTAAACTTAATCTTGAAAATGAAATCAATCCGTTTTTTCATCCCAACCCTTTTGCTCATTGCCTTCGCAATGCAGACCTCCAACGCACAGCGCTACCTGACCGAGAACGTGGACATCGCCCTCGTGAAATGCCAAACCGTGCAAATCAACCGTGAGTTGGTGCAGGTCAATTTCACGCTGCGCAACAACGGCAAAACTATCTGCAAACTGGCCGATGACAACGGGGAACAGCTCGTCAACTTCATCACCGAAGGCTCCAGCAGCAAGACACCGACCCTTGCCTCCTTCGGAGATGGCTCGGTCAGGCTGTCGCCCGATGGTATCACCATTAAAATCACGGAACTGAAGCCGGGCGAGTCCACAACGGGCAGTTTTCAATTCAGCGTGCCCGTCGTCATCAACCACGAGGAGCAACTGGTCTCCTATCTCGTCACCTTGGACACGGAGCGGCTCGGCAACGACCTGAACCTCAGCAACAACGCCATCTGCGGCTTGATTGGCAAGTGAAACCCCATTCATCAAATCCAATTTTCCAACTTCAAAATTTTCAAAAAATGAAAACGCAACCATTTTTCAACCACCGTCTGATTGCATTCGCAATCTGCACACTTTGCTTCGCAATGGCCGCCAATGCACAGTCAAAAGGCAACAACGGCAGAGGCAATGCCAACAACAATGGAGGCTTAAAACAAGAGCCTGGCCAAATCAACAGCGCCGACCTCGCCCTCGTCTCCTGCAAGACCTGGTGGACCAGCGACGGCCAAGTGCAGGTCGAGTGGACGGTGCGCAACGACGGCAAAGGGGCTTGCCCCCTCACCGACCAAGGCAACAGCCTCGTGACCTACACCGTGGACGGCACCAAGGACCGCAACGCCAACGCCAATGCTGGCAACTGGCAGCAGCTACAGGATAGCTCGCCACTCATCTGCGAAAAGGAACAGCTCAAGCCTGGCGAGACGGCCACGGGCACCTTCACTTTTGAATCCACCAAAGAAAGCGGACTGGTCAGCTATCGGGTCTCACTCAGCTGCGGCAACTGGGACCAGAAGCCACAGAACAACGTGTATGTGGGGCTGATTGGGAAGTGATGCTTGGGGTTGATATAGGCTGATTTGGTTGGTAAGGGTAGATGATTTGACCACGGCCCCAATATCAACCATTATCAACCCCCTCAACTTCATCAACCCAAATAGTAAGACAATGGAAACATTGGGTGGCGGCTGCCAAAGGCTTAACGGGCCGCCATCTTTTCCATTGTTTTTGCTCCGCAATGGAGCAGGCTGCGTCCATTCTCATTTCGGTAAAAAACTCAACCAAGCGACCAATGCCAAGGCCATTGGCTTGGCGTGCCTTTGCCTCAAATCACCAATCACGATTCACTAATCACCAAAATTTCTTCTTATGAAAATGTTTCCTATTGTCAGAACAACGTGGCCACTTGCCTTGCTCCTTTGCTGCGCAATGCTGCCACTAAGCATTTGGGCGCAATGCCCCAATGACAACACGGCCATCAACACGAACCCCTCCAACCTGCCTTGCCCCGGTGGCGAGACCCTGATTACCGGCATGGAAGCCGGGCAGTTCATCCGGGTCAACGTGGTCAGTGGCAACGAGTACACTTTCGAGACCTGCGACCTCTCCGACTCCGGTTTCGATACGGAGATGACCATCTACCGGGACGACAACGGCCTCTTCATTGACCACAACGACGATGACTGCGGCACCGACTCCCGCATCACCTTCACCGCCACCTTCACGGGCGTGGTGCGGGTGCTGATTGATAAGAGCGGCTGCATTAGCGGTGGGCCTGAGGAGACGGGTATTTTGGGCACTTGTTCGGCAGCTCAGCCCTGCGATATTACCTCTGTCACTTTCAACGGTCAAAGTACTTGCAACGACAACGGGACGCCGAGCAACCCCAGCGACGATTTTTTCACGGCCAACGTCGTTGTCAACTTCGTGAACCCGCCCGCCACGGGCAACCTCCAAATCGAACCCGGTGGGGATGCCATCGGCACGTATTCCATCCCTGTTGGGAGCCTAAATGGCAATACCCACACTTTTACCAATGTGCAATTGAAGGCCGACGGCACACAGACCGTGATTGAAGTGGAGTTCACCGTTCCCAGCAACCTCTGCGTGCAGACGGTAATCGGGCCGATCGTACCTTCCTGCTCCAACGCTATTTGCGACATCACCTCCGTAACCTTCAACAGCCAAAGCACTTGCAACGACAACGGGACACCGAGCAACCCCAGCGACGATTTTTTCACGGCCAACGTCGTTGTCAACTTCGTGAACCCGCCCGCCACGGGCAACCTCCAAATCGAACCCGGTGGGGATGCCATCGGCACGTATTCCATCCCCGTTGGAAGCCTAAATGGCAATACCCACACTTTTACCAATGTGCAACTGAAGGCCAACGGCACACAGACCGTCATTGAAGTGGAGTTCACCATTCCCAGCAACCTCTGCGTGCAGACGGTAGTCGGGCCGACCGTAGCTTCGTGCTCCAGCGGTGGCGGCAACTCCTGCGAAATCATCGGCTTCAGCTTCGCAAACATTGGCCCGTGCAACGACAACGGGACGCCGAGCAACCCGGCGGATGATTTTTTTGAGGTGGACGTGGACGTGCTTTATTCAAACTCATTTCCGGCATCCTTATCTGCTGTGCAGTTGGTGGGCACCGATGTGATTGGCACTTTTTCACAAAGTGGACAATCCGGCACGAACCTGACGGCCAGCTTCGTGGATGTGAAACTACGGGCGGATGGGCAAACCACCGACCTCGCCGGACAGCTATTTGTAAACTTCGTAGGTGTAACTTGCAGCTTGCCCGGCACTGGCCCAGCAGTGAACTCCTGTTCCAATGGCGGCCCCCCATGCAGCATAATGGCCATCGTCTCATCGAACATAGGGCCTTGTAACAACAACGGTACTCAAGACCCCACAGACGATTTTTTCACAACGGACCTGACCATAACATTTCAAAACCCGCCCGCAACGGGCCTGCTTGAAATAATACCCACAAGTGACTTTGTCCCAGGTGGCGGAGACCCTGATGTTCCTGTTGGCGATTTGGTCGGCAACTCGCACACGTTTACTGGCATAAGGTACAAGGCTAACGGGTTATCAACCACCACAGGTGCCAGGTTCACCGCAGACCAGACTTGCTTTTTGACTTTCAACGATGTCACCCTCGATATTGACCCTTGCCCCCCACCCGCAAACGACCTTTGCGCCAATGCCACTCCGCTCCCCTGCAACAGTCCGCTTACTGGCACCACCGTCGGGGCCACGATTGACGGCGGCGTGCCAATATGTGGCAGCCAACTGTCATCCAAGGGAGTCTGGTACAGTTTCACCGGGGACGGTAACCTCGCATTTGTGCGAACCTGCGCTACCGCAAACAGTTCCCAAATCAATATCCAAATTTATGAAGGCAGTTGCAATAGCCTGACCTGCGTTGGGGTTCCAGTTGCATTTGCTTGCGGGGGAAGCGGTGCCCAGCGCCAATTATTCCAGACCACCGCTGGCACGCAGTATTTGGTGCTGGTAAAAAGCACCAACCAAGTCTTGGAGATTAACTTTACTATCGAATTGCGCTGTATACCACCGCTGCCACCAAACGGCGCTGCCACCGTGAACTGCCCAGGCAATGCAACGACACCTGTCCCTCCCGTTTATTCCACGGGGACCTGCGACCCGGATGTGCCCATCCAGCCTGTATTGTTGGGCATTACCAATAGCCCAAGCCCTATTTCCTGCGAAGGCACAAGGACTTTCACCTATAGGTACACTGATTGCAACTTCATCAGCCAATTCTGGGAGTTCACCTACACCATCGAGCGGCAACCCTTCACCGTTCCGGCAAATGGCGCCAGCACCGTGGCCTGCCCCAACCTCGCTGGATTTCCCTTGCCTCCCACGGTCACGAGCCAATGCGGTGAAGTACTGGTGCCCTCATCCCCCGTCATCACCGACAATCCAGCCACCATCACCTGCGAGGGAACCCGCACTTTCACTTTCACCTACACCGATTGCGAAGGGAACACGGCGCAGTGGAGCCATGTGACCACCATTGAACGGCAGCCGTTCACCATCACCACGCCCAACGGCGCTACTACCGTGAACTGTCCCGCCAACCTGCCAACCACCGTCACTCCGCCCACGGTCACGAGCAACTGCGGTGAAACGTTGACGCCCACTGGCCCCGTCATCACCAATACCCCAGCTACCATTACCTGCGAGGGCTCCCGTACCTTCACTTTCACCTACACCGACTGCGAAGGCAACACCGCCACGTGGAGCCACGTCTTCACCGTGGAGCGGCAGCCGTTTACCGTTCCAGCAAATGGGGCGAGCACGGTAAGTTGCCCTGCATTGATTGTGCAGCCAACCCCGCCAACCGTCCTAAGCAACTGCGGCGAGGTGCTGACGCCCACTGGCCCGGTCATCGTGAATAGCCCTAATCCTATCACTTGCGAAGGCACAAGGACTTTCACCTGGACTTTCACCGATTGCGAAGGCAACACAGCCCAATGGAGCCATGTGACGACCATTGAACGGGAGCCGTTCACCATCCCCGTGCCGAACGGTACTGCATTTGTTGGCTGCCCCGACGACACGGACGTGCAGCCCACACCGCCTATTGTTTTGAGCGCCTGCGGCGAAACCTTGACCCCTGTTTTGGTGAACACGACTGCCAAGCCCGGCTGCGAGGGCCACCGGGTCTATACCTTCCGCTATACCGATTGCGAGGGCAATACTGCCGACTGGTTGTTCACTTATCAGGTTGAATACCAAGACTTTGCGATACCTGCCAACGAAACGGAGTCGGTGGAATGTCCCAGCCTTGCCACGCAGCCAACTCCGCCCGTCGTCTTCGACAATTGCGGGAAACTGCTCACGCCAACGGGGCCGGTCATCACCAGGACGGACAATGCGCAAGGTTGCGAAGCGAGCCGCCAATACGCCTGGACGTACAAGGACTGCGAGGGCAATACCCACGTCTGGAGCAAGACCTACCAGTTCTTTTACAGTGCCGACTTTTTTGTTTTCAATGATGAAACCAGCGTGGTCGCCTGCCTTGCCTATGCCGTTCCGCCCATTCCACCCACCTTCTACGATGCCTGCGGCAATGAAATCAAGGCTGCGTTGACGAACGTCACAGAAGATATTGCAGCCAGCGGCTGCAAAGGGTGGCGGCGCTTCGAGTTTAGCTACACCGACTGCGGCGGCCACTCGCACCCGTGGAGTTTTACTTATGAAATCAACGATAACGAGGCTCCGCTCGGCACTTGCGCTGCGAGCAACGGAGGCCCGGTCACAGTTAACGTTGACGACTTGTCCTGCATCGAAGACGTGCCCTGCCCCGACGATTATGATTTCAGCAGCAAAATCGAGGAACTCCTCGTGGCTGGCGACTTCTTCGATGTGTGCAGCGGCGACGATTTGATAGTGGAACTGCAAGCATCCTCCGACCTTTGGGCCTGCTCCGACCCTGATGGCGACGGCGTTTACACTTTTGGCCGCACCTTCCACTTCCGCATCGCCGACCCATGCGGCAACGAGTACCCCGGCGGCTGCTCGGTCACCTACAGCGGCGAGTGCTTGCCCATCGAAACCTTCCGGCAGGAGGATTGGGGCATCGCTGGCGATTTGCCCGGCAATGCCGTTTCACCCGCTACCACTGACCTTGCCATTATTGATGACCTTTTGACCAATCCCAATGGGACAAACAACCCGCTCGTCATTGGCGGCAGCCACCGCAGCATGACTTTGACTGAAGCGCAGTGCATCGTTGACCTGCTTCCGGGCACGGTATGGCCAGCCCCTTTGGCCAATTGCCACCAGACCAACTGCTCAGGCCCCACAGGGACAAGCTGCAACCCGATGGGCATCGGCGGCATGAAGAACAGCCTCGCCGCCAACGCCATTGCCCTCACGTTGAACCTTCGATTCAACAACAAATACAATGGCCTGGCAATGAATGAGTTGCGCAACCAAAGTCTTGGCTGTTTGGATGTTAGCAGCTACATCGCACATTGCCCCACCGAGGCAAACTGCCAACTCCGCTTGTTTGATGGCAACGGCACGGCACATAGTTTCTCCTACACCCTTGGCGGCCTTCTCGATTTGGCCAACCTCTACCTTGACGGCAACCTCGGCCTCAGCATTGGGCAGCAGGGCAACTACGGCACGGCTATTAACCAAGCCTTGCTGGCCGTGAATGCCGAGTGGAGTGGCAACCAAGTGGCCACTGCCTGCGGTCAGGATGCCGATGTGTCGCCAATCGGAGTTGATAATCAATCATTTGGAAGCAAGGAGGAAGGAAATAGGGGCGTGGATTTCAGCCTGACGCCGAACCCGGCCTCTCGTTACGTGAAGCTGCGGTTGGGTAATCTCAAAGAGGAACGCAGCGTGCAGGTAGAGGTGTTCAACACCCTCGGCCACCGGGTGCTCTTCCAAGATTTTGGGGGAAACCCCAGCATCGAACACCGGATCGAACTTCACGGCCTGAAGACGGGCATGTACCTCGTTATGGTCAAAGTAGAAGGGCTGCGGCCATTCGTAGAAAAATTGTTTGTGAGCGATGAGGTGAGCCTGGATTGAGGGTATGAGTTCTATTAAAAGCTAATGAAACGCTGGTCGCTTTGGTGGCCAGCGTTTTCCTTTTATTGCCCTTGGCAATTTGGGCAGCAAGTCGGCTCATACTTGGAATAGCGCACCTTCCCCATTGCGCAGCACTTTGTACCCCTGTTTTTTCTTCTTCGCCTCCCGCTCAAAATCCCGCACATCCGCTGTATTAAACTCGAACATATCGTAGTGGCAGGGGATCACCACGCCGCTCTCGGTGTAATTGCCGAAGCCCGAGCTGTCGGGCATGCGAATCCACTCGTAGAACACCTGGTTCGAGGCATCCGGCACCAGCGGCTCCGGCACGGCGGCCCGGATCGCGTCGGGATCGCT